>Ga0326727_10002948_pt1 | contig 56004 bp, 42 predicted proteins | sample MB2enrmetagenome_FD_207643 | JGI IMG/M metagenome (GOLD analysis project Ga0326727, IMG submission 207643) | Lab enriched peat soil microbial communities from McLean, Ithaca, NY, United States - MB29MY | ecosystem: Environmental > Terrestrial > Soil > Wetlands > Peat | place: USA: New York...
GTTCGCCATCATCTTCGGCATGCTGGTCATTTACTTCGTCAACTTTGGAATCTCCAAGGCCGGCAGCGGCGACACCTGGCTCAACTCCATCGGCTGGCGCTACATGTTCCTCTCCGGCGCAATTCCTGCCGGACTTTTCCTGCTGCTGCTGTTCCTTGTGCCTGAAACCCCGCGCTACCTGATGCTGAAGGGCAATGAGAGCGGCGCGCGCGCGGCGCTGGCCAAGCTGGTCACCAAGGAAGAAGGCGAAAAGGAAATCGCAGAAATCCGCGCCTCGCTCAGCGAGCATCACTCCGGCAAAATGTTTTCCTACGGCGTGCTGGTCATCTTCATCGGCGTCATGCTGTCGGTCTTCCAGCAATTCGTCGGCATCAACGTGGTGCTCTACTACGCCACAGATATCTTCGAAGGCATGGGCCTCACCACCAACGCCTCGCTCTTCCAGACCATCATTGTGGGCGCGGTCAACCTCACCTTCACCGTGGTGGCCATTCTCACCGTCGATCACATGGGCCGCCGCCCGCTGCAGATCATCGGCGCGCTGGTCATGGCGGTAAGCATGATCGCCCTGGGCTCTACCTTCTGGCTGGGCGGTCCGGGCATGCTTGCGCTGGTCTGCATGCTGGTCTACACCGCCGGCTTTGCCGTCTCATGGGGACCGGTCACCTGGGTGCTGTTGAGCGAGATCTTCCCCAACCAGATTCGCGGCAAGGCCATGGCGCTGGCCGTCGCCATGCAGTGGATCGCCAACTACCTCGTCAGCTGGACGTTCCCCATTTTGGACAAGAATCCCTGGCTGGTTGACCACTTCAAGCACGGCTTCGCCTACTGGATCTACGGCGTCATGGCCATCGTCGCTGCCATCTTCATGGCCCGCATGGTCCCCGAAACCAAGGGCAAAACCCTCGAGCAGATGGAAGCCCTCTGGCTCTCGCACGGGAAGTAGCCAAAGGTAAACCGGAGGGAGCAGGGGTCTTCAGGCCCCTGAATCTCCTTAGCCAAATGTTCGGCCTTTAGCGCTCTGGCTGTCGCACGGGAAATAGCCAAAGGTAAACCGGAGGGAGCAGGGGTCTTCAGGCCCCTGAATCTCCCGAGCCAAATGTTCGGCCTTCAGGCCCGGATTGTGATCTTCCCCAGGCACCGCTGTCATTCTGAGCGCAGGCCGCCGCGTCCTCGCGCGGCGGCCGAAGTCGAAGAATCTGCGGTTGCCTTTAGGCTCCCTCCCAGAGCGCAACCTCACCTGACGAGGTTTAGAATTCCATCAACCTCAAGAGGGAGCGTCTGATGCCGGAGCGCAAAGGGTGGTCACGGGAACAGCTCATCCTCGCCTTGAAGCTGTATTGCGAGATTCCTTTCGGCAAGATGCACTCTAGAAACCCCGAAATCATTCGATACGCGAAGATCATACACCGCACGCCCTCTGCGCTTGCTATGAAGCTCACGAACTTCGCCAGCCTCGATCCCGAGATTCTGTCCACCGGACGCAGGGGCCTGAGGGGCGCATCCCATTCCGACAGGCAGATTTGGGAGGAGATGACGTCAGACTGGCCTAGACTCGCAAAGGAAATCGCAAAGGTGAACGCCGGCTTGGCAGAAGAGAAGCCGGCCACGGATAGGCAGGAAGATTCGATCGAGAGCTACGTCGGCGAGACTCGAAGCGCAATCATCGAAGCCAGAGTTGGGCAGGCTTTCTTCCGAAGGGCCGTTTTAAGCGCGTACGAGTTCAGGTGCTGCATCAGCGGCCTTTCAATTCCTGAACTTCTCGTAGCAAGCCATATTGTTCCTTGGCGTGACGACAAGGCAAATCGGCTCAACCCAAGAAACGGCCTGTGCCTCTCCGCGGTTCACGACCGCGCCTTCGACCTTGGATTTATCTCAGTCTCTAACGACCTCCGCCTGATTCTCTCGACAAAGATTCGGAGACTGAAGTCTGACCCTTATATAAACAACACCTTTTGCACTTTCGAAGACCAGCCGATAAGTCTCCCAAAGAAGTTCTCGCCGGACCTAGGCTTTCTGAAACATCATCGCGAGAGCGTGTTCCGCGGATGAGGGGTGAAAATGAATATCGAGTTCGAATATCGATATCGCGACTACGGCAACTTCAAGAATTACAACTCGGTCGTCTTCGGAAACAAGAACAACCTCGCTTCGAAAGAGATCGACCGAATAATCTCTGAAGTTCTCGGGAGTGACCAGTTCTTTGAAGCGTCTCGATTAGGCGTCCCCGAGATGTTCTTTAAGCAATTTCCGTACGACCCCGAGCTAGATTGGCCAATGCACGAGTACTGCGGCGTCTCAGAGACCGCCTCGCCCATAAACGATGCGCAAAGTCGAGATATTAGCGATCTTCTTTCAAGGATGGAGTAACGGCTGTCCCATTACTGATCGCAGGGAATCCACAGACCTGATTCGGGATAAGATTGGTCCGAAGGTATGAAAGCCAAACATGCTGCATTCCCTTTGCGCTTGCCGGTTTCATTGAAGGCTGCGCTAGAGAAAATCGCCGAGCGCGATGGAACCAGCATGAATCAGTTCCTCGTGATCGCGGCTGCGGAGAAAATCGCCGCCATGGAGACCGAGAACTTCTTCGCCGAGCGGAGGGCGCGCGCCGACGATGAGGCTTTCCTGCGCATTCTGAACCGCAAGGGTGGCGAGCCGCCTCGGCCGGAAGACACACTTGAGTAGCGCCGATAATCGGCAGACATGCCGCGCCAGCTGCCAAAACAAGCATGGCGGACCCGGCAGTCGCTAACCCCGCAAGCTCCGCTAACGCCGCCAACTTCGCTTCTTTGCAGATTATTTCCCCTTCCCGGGCTACAATCTTCCCGTGATTGAGTTCCGGCTGGCGCGGCGCACATACTTGCAGCCCCATACCGGCCGTTTTTCAAATCGTGCGAAAATGTTAACCAAAGAGTAAAATCTGGCCCAAAAACGCCTCTTAATTCTTTTGTTTTGAGGACTTTGCAATGTAACTCTTTTGTTTGCATCGGGTTACGGAAAAAGGTGAAAGGTACAAGCGACTCAAAACAAGCCACTTAACCTCAAAAAAGGGGTATACAGGGGAGGGTACCGATCCGTAAACAGCAAAACTGCCCCCGGGTGCACTGTCCACCGTTCACCGTCCACCAACCACTGTCCACCGTCCACCATTCCCTGCCTCACTTCCCGCCCATCGGCGCCGGGTCCTTGTGCATCACGTCGCTGAACAGTTGCCCCGAGTCGGTCAGGTCGTAGTTCCACGACTTCAGCATTCTGGGTCCCCACTCGGGATCGAAGCACCACGCCGTCCAACCGATGCCGCGCGATTCGAGGTAGCCGGTGATCTGGTGGCCGTAATCGCCGACCCCCGAGTATTGGGGGCCGGTATTCGATTCAAACCCAATCTCGGTGGCGATCATGGGATACGTTGACGCCGCGAACCCGAAGTCCTCTTCCCACTTGGGCGGCCACGGCTGTGTGCGCTTGTTGGGATACGGATGCGCCACGTAGCCGATGTTGTCGGCGCGGATAGGGCTGGTGCGCAGCGGCGTAAGGTCGTAGGCCCAGTCGAGCCCGGCCACCAGCGGAATCGTGTCCTTGTTGTGAGCGCGGATGAGGTCGATCATCTGCTCGTTGATGTCGCGCCACTCCTCCCACGTCATGGTGCCCATGCGGCCGCTGGCGACCGAGGGCTCGTTGAAGAGCTCGAAAAACGCCACCGTGTGATTGCCCCGGTAATGCGCGGCGATGGTGCGCCAGAAGTTCAGAGTCTCTGGCAGGCTGGTCTCGTAGATCGGGCTCTCGAAGACGCCTTCCTTCAGGTTGCCGATCGAGTGCCAGTCGATGTCGACATAGATGCCGAGATCGGTCGACCACTCCACGGCCTGATCGAGCAGCGCGAGATACTCTTTCGGGCCGCGCCCGCGCCACGCCACCGGATGAATGGGAATCCGCACCACGTTGGCGCCCGTCTCCTTCACTTTCTCGAAGAGCTCCTTGTTCCAGTGTCCCTGGCTGTCAACCTTGTCGGGATCGGCGATGTTCACTCCGCGGAACAGCATCGGTTTGCCGGTGGGATCGACGAAGCGGTTGCCCTTGACTGAGATCAGCGGCAGTTTGGTTCCGTCAGGCGCGTTCCACGGGCGGGTAAAGTACTGGCCGCTCCACCAGCTATGCAACTGCACCTTCTGTGGCGCAGGTTTAGCGGCCTGCGCCGGCTGTGTTCCCGCCGGGGCGGCCGGCGCCGCGCTCTGGCCCCATGCCACCACCCCGCAAACCATCCCCAAAACAACGCAAACCAAGGCTTTTCGCATCATGTCGTTCAGGTCCCCCTCAGGCAAAAGTCCGGCACGACCCGTTCGTTACCGGCCGGATCGTCGCCGCCAAATCAGCTAATGGTAAACCGATGTATCTCGCCCCGTCGAATGTCGCCGCGCCTCGCAAATTCCGGACAGAAAAACCACGCAGCGCAAGACGGCTGGAGTTTTGAAGAGGAAGATCGGCCGCTCACTTCCGGCCCGCTTTCCAGGCCGGCACGGCTTCGATCCGTTCAACGCGGATGAGTTTGGCTTGGGAATCTACGCGGCCGCTGAGCGTAGCTAATTTGCCCTCGAACCTGCGCGCTTTTTGCAGGTTTTCGCGCCGGCGTTAATCCTCGATTGGAGGCCGCACGCGCGCAGCCATGGCCCACTTCAGATCCTCGATTCCTTCGCCGGTGACGGCAGAAACGGCGTGGAACTCGAGCTTGCGTCTTTTCGCGTAGTTGGAAAGTTTTTTGAGCTTGTCAGGATTTGCAGCGTCGATCTTGGTGGCGACGACAATCATCGGCTTTTCATCGAGACCGTGGCCAAAGTTGGCCAGCTCTTTATTGATGACCTTGAAATCTTCAACCGGATCGGGCCGGCCTGAAGCGTCCGACACATCTACAAGGTGCGCCAGCAGCCGCGTGCGCTCAATGTGGCGCAGGAACTGGGTGCCAAGACCGTGGCCCATGTGCGCGCCCTCAATCAGCCCGGGCACATCGGCAACCACGTAGCTTCGATCGTCCGGTTCCTGGCCTACCGTCACCACGCCCAGATTGGGTTCGAGAGTGGTGAACGGGTAATCCGCAATCTTGGGCCGCGCCGCCGAAATGCGCGAGATAAGCGTTGACTTGCCGGCATTGGGAAAGCCGACCAGGCCCACATCAGCAAGCAGCTTGAGCTCGAGCCGGTAGTTGCGCTCCTCGCCCGGCCGGCCCAGCTCGTGCTCGCGCGGCGCCTGGTGGGTGCTGGTGGCAAAATGCTGGTTGCCGCGGCCGCCGCGCCCGCCCTTGGCGACGACGATTCGCTCGTCGGGCTGCTCGAAGTCGTGCACCAGTTCGCCAGTTTCCTGATCGTACAGAGCGGTGCCAACGGGCACTTGCAGCACAATCGAGTGGCCGTCCTGCCCGGTGCAATTGGAACCCATGCCGTGCTCGCCGCGCTGCGCCTTGTGCTCAGGGTTGTAGCGGAAATGGATGAGCGTGTTATGTCGCTGGCTCGCCTCCATGATCACGTCGCCGCCCCGGCCGCCGTCGCCGCCCGAGGGGCCCCCGCGCGGCACGAATTTCTCGCGCCGGAAGGCCATGCAGCCATTGCCGCCGTCGCCGGCCTTCACGCGGATTTTAGCTTCATCGATGAACAAGTTGAGAGAACCAGTGGGGCTGTGAAACCCCGTCTCTCCAGTTTATCGGATGAGGTGACCAGCAATTGCTTTTGGTTCGACGAACTGGCACGGCAGGCGCCTCTTCGCGTTGTTCCTCAGCCTCAAATCTGTGCGGGCGCGGATAGTTGCAGCAGATGTGATGCGCGTTACTTTTTGTGCACGATCCGGGCGCATAGAATCGTTTACAAACTTCAATGGAGACTCGAACCGTGGATGCCTTTACGCGTTCAGGGTCTTGTTTTCCGCCGGATCGGCAGCGCTTTGTGCCGGCTCCGGAGGCTGATGGAATTTGCCCTGGCTCTGCCGGGAACAGGCTGTACAGCCTGTGATTGGCTGCTGAAATGGCACTATTGAGTCGGTGCCGGTTTGCGTCCTTCATGGCCGCCACGCTGTTTTTTGCCGCGTGCACGCTGCTTCCCGCCCAAAATGCACCATCTGAACCAGACGCTCAAAAAGGGTCGCTTGCAGGCAGACTTACTGACCTGAATTCTTCGCCGCTGGCAGGGGTTGCGGTGGTGTTGCGCAACGTGGCAACCGGCGCGGAATCGCGCTCCATTACAACGCGCAACGGCAGCTACCGATTCGCGGCTCTCGACCCGGGCGAATACACATTGGCCGCTCGAAGCGCGCAGCTTGGCCGCGGCCAGCTCGAAGGAATCCTCATCTCCGCCGGCCACGAGGCGCGGGTTCAGGCGGCAATCGATTTTGAACCTGAACCGCAGAACGCCCCGGCATTGGCGACGAGCGCGGTCCCCGGGCCGTCGCAAGCGGCTCCGGTCGAGGCGCGTGCCGTGGAACCGCGAACGGCCGCACCGGCCCCGACGGCACAAGCGCTGCAGATTCCAACGCCGGCTACCGCGCCATCAGCCCCGGCTACCGCGCAGTCCGTGCCGGAACAGCCCCACCAGCCTGCGCAGTCTGCGCCTGCCCCGACGCCGCAAATCACCGTTGCTTTGCTGGCTCCTCCGAAGCCCGGCACGTCAACCGTCGAAACTGCAGCTGTTCGAGCACCGGCCGCACTTCCAACGCAGCCGGCATCGACGCCAGCGCCCGACATTTCTGTCAGCACCTCGGCGGCAAGCAGCGTTCAGGCCATGATCAGCACGAGGCCAGTTCAGTTGCTGCCGATCGCCGAGGCGGTTGCACAAGTTGACCCGGTGATTCCCGTGCTTGAGACCACGGTGAGCGCAACTGAAGTGGCGGCCCTGCCCACAACGGGCCGCAACTGGCAGAACTTTACGCTTGAAACCCCCACGGCCTCAGAGCAGGCGGACTCTTCCGAGCCGGCCTACCGCGGCGAAGACCAGGAGCCCGCCGAGGTCACCATCGACGGAGCGCCGACGCGTTTGGCCTTCGGTGCAGCGGCCGATACAAAGCCTTCCAATCCCGACTCAGGCACACACAGCGCAAACGGAACCATGGGCCAGGCGTGGAACGGCGGCCGGGGATTCAGCGTAAGCGAGGCCGGTATACGCGAAGTGGAGACCGTTGCCGGGAATGTTGAGGCCGAGGCGGCTCACGGAACGGGTGGAAGGATCGCCGTGCAAACTGCACACGGCGAAAATCAGATTCACGGCCAGGCGTTTCTCTTCGACCGGCAAAACACGTGGGGCGCGCAGAATCCGTTCTCGCAATGGGTCGAGAACACCGGCACGGCCGCGGCGCCGGCGTTTACGTCTGAGCCTTTCACACCTCCGGATCACGAGATGATATGGGGCGCGGGGTTTGGCGGCCATCTTCGCCGCGACAAGCTCTTCTGGTTTGCCGCCCTCGACAGCTACCGCCGCAACGATGCGGGGCTGAGCACGGTGAAGCTTCCGATCGGCGAGAACTCGGCCGGCCAATGCGCTGGATTCTTCTGTGCGCCCAGCATTCCCCAAATAGAGTTGCTGAGCGCGCAACTGAACGAGAGCTTCAGCCAGGCCAACAATGACTATCTCGGAGTTGCTTACGGCTCTTACACGCCGGCGGGACTTGAGCAGTTGCAGACGCTGCTCGGCCCGGCCCAGCGCACCGCGGCGCAGTGGGTGGGGTTTGGCCGCATCGACTGGCAGGCGGCGGAGCGGCATCGCATCACGCTTGAAGGCATTGGCGCAAGCTGGAACGCGCCCGGCGGCGGATTGACGCGCCTCTCAGAGAATTACGGCAACCACAGCTACGGCTCGAGCGAGGCCAGCGAACAATGGCTGCTGGCGCGCTGGGAGGCGTACCTTACGCCGAATCTGCTGACCACGACGCAAGCCTCGGCAGGACGCAACATTCTGACTGCGAAGCCCGATACGCCGTCGGCGTTCGAGCAGACGCTGCTCAGCGGAAATGCATGGGGCCAACTGCCGCAGATTGTGGTCGACTCGCGCTACGGATTCACCATCGGCAATCCCTCGCGTTTCGGCCAGGGCAGCTATCCCGACGAAAAACTCTACCACGCGCAGGAGCTTGTGGACTGGGTGCACAACAGCCTGCTGATCAAGGCCGGCTTTGAATTGGATCACAACGCCGACGCGACCAGCCTGCTGCGCAACCAGACCGGCACTTATTACTACCCCAAGGTGCAGAACTTCATCTCAGACGCGCTGGCGTTCGAGAAATTCGGCCTGACCAATCTCTTCAATTACGAGAATCCCCACAACTGCAATCCGCCGCAGACGAGCCTTGGCGCGTTGCCCTGCTACTCCTATTATTCGCAAACCATGGGGCCGACTAACTGGCGCTTAAGCACCAGCGATTTTGCGGGTTTTGCAACCGCGCAGTGGCAGCCGGCGAAACAGGCGGTCGTCAGTTTCGGACTGCGCTGGGAACGCGAAAAACTGCCGCCGCCGCTCGCCAGCCTCAACAATCCGCAACTGCCGCTCACGCAAAAGCTGCCCGATCTCGGCAACAACTGGGGACCGCGCGTCAGCCTCGCCATCGGCAACAGTGACACACGCCTGCCGGTGCTGCGGATTGGTTACGGCATTTACTACGGGCGAACCGAAAACGCCACGCTCGAAACCGCGCTAACCCAGACGGGCTCGCTCAAGGGCGACCTGAACTTTTTTATCCGGCCCACCGACGGCATGAACCCCCTCACCTATACAAGCGATGCGCCGCCGTTCCCGTATGTGCTCCAGGGCCAGCCCGCCAGCGTGGTCAAGCCCGGAGCGGTCGGGTTCTCGGCTAACTTCCGCAATCCCGAGGTGCACCAGGCAGTGGTGTCGGTGGAAGAGGCGCTGCCCAGCCACATCCAGGTAACGGCCGCGGCCATTGCCAGTCTCGGCCGCCGGCTTCCCATCTCGATTGACACCAATCTCGACCACCCCTCGTCCACGCAGACCATTACGTACGGCGTGGTTGACGGAACCGGCGCGGGTCCCATCAAGACCGCGCAGATCACGGTGCCGTTTTACGCGTCATGGCCGGGAACTGAGGCGGCCTGCCCCTACTACACGCCGGCGAGCACGCTGCTTCCCGGCCGGCCCTGCCCCGATTACCAGCAGATCACCGAAATCATGAGCCGCGCCAATTCCACCTATGAGGCGGCGATGATCAAGATCGCACGTTTCGGCCGGCGTGGGCTGAGCCTCCATGCGCACTACACCTACTCGCACTCCATGGACTGGAATCCCAACGAGACGACGCTGGTTGCCGGCAGCGACGTGCTCGATCCGGCTGACTTCAGCCAGGAATACGGTGTGAGCGACCTGGACGTGCGCCACTCGGCCGCTGCGATGGCGATGTATGAGACGCCGTGGAAGACGAAGAACCGGGCCGGCCTGCTGGGCAACGGCTGGATGCTTTCGGGCATAGGCCAGTTCCGCAGCGGGTCGCCGTACACCATGCGCACTTCAGGCTCGCTGCCGGAGCTGGTGGATCAAACCACCGGCGCCATCATTGAAGGGCTCGGTCCGGGGATGAACGGTTCGGGCGGCGATAACCGCGTATACGGAGTGGGCCGCAATACCTACCGTTATCCGCGCACGTGGAAGGCCGACCTTCGGCTTGCCAAGCGATTCAACCTGGGAAAGATGCGCGATCTCGAGCTGATGGCTGAGAGCTTCAACCTCTTCAATCACGAGAACGTGACCGAGCTCGAGACCACCGGCTACTACCTCGAGCCGGGCAGCGAGACATTGCCTCCGACGCTGAACTTCCTCACCGGTCTGAAGGCCAACACAACTGCGTTCGGCCAGCCGTTTTCGATTAACGGCTCTGACCTCTTCCGCGAACGGCAGATTCAGTTCGGAATGAGGATGAGGTTCTGAAACTCAGAAGGCTGGCAGGTCAGCGGCTCACCTCGTGTGCTGGCGCGCCGATCAAGCCCGCGCCACTTCACGCAAGCTAGCCCGATTAACCGAAGTAGAATTCTTGCGGGCAAACAAATCTCTCCGGAGGCTTCACATGTCAGACGCCGCAGACCGCCTCACCCGCCGCACTTTCCTCGCCGCAGCTGGAGCGCTCGCGGCCACTTCGCTTGCCACATCCAATACGCCGTCCTGGGCCGCGAATGGGACCTCTGCGCTGTCGCTGGGCGACTGGATCGAAGACGACTACGGGCTGCCTGGATACCACTACACGGGCCCGATGCGTTTTCCCAACAGCCCCCAGCGCGACGGCGTCCCCATGATTCCAGACGATCCTTTCTTTCTCACCGGCAATTACCGCCTCACCGCCTTCATCCACGCCAGCGGACTTTACCAGATCATCAGCGGCGAGCGCTCATGGGGCCGCATGAACCAGGGTGACGCCCGCTGGGGCGGAGCCAACTCCGCTGCCGTTGAAATCTCAGGCCAGCGTCACGAACTTATCGGGCTCGATGCTCCCGCTGCTATTGCCGCGATCAAACGCTTCGGCGTCGGCTTCGCGCGCTGGGACTACGCGCTTACCCCATCGCTCACCATCACGCGCCTGCTCTCGGTTGCGCCGTCCACAAAAATCGGCGAAGGCACATCGGCAATCCTTATGCAGGTCACTCTGCGCAACACCGGTTCTGCTACGCTCGAGCTCCGCTACTCTGAGTTCACCCGCGCAAAATACCAGCAGCTCTTTGCCGCATGGGAAGATCCCCACGAGGCCGTCACCTTCCCCATCCAACCCGCCGTCGCTCCGGTCAACGGAACCGTGACGGCCTCCTTTGCCGCGCGCGGCAAACGCAGGCTCACCTTTCCGCAGGCCCGCGAAATGTCGCGCTACGAGCAGTTCCCGCCTACACTCTTCGTCAAAACCATCGGCAGCCAATTAACTGCGGTTTCTGACACAGACTCCGCCGGCCAACGCAACATCGGCGTCACTTCGGCCCTTACGCTGCAGCCCTCTGAAACCCGCACGCTCGAGTTCGTCATTGGATACACCCGCGACATCCCGTCCATCGACGCGCTTTCGGTTTCGCTCGCCCCGCCCGCATCCGCAAAGCCGCTGGGTTCTGCATTCGGCAATGCATGGCTTGCCATTCTGCCCAGGTTTTCAACAGAGCCCGACCCCGTCCTCCGACGCGAAATGGTCTGGAACGCCGCCGCACTCGAATCCATGGCCACGTGGCGCGAATACTACGACGAGACGGTGATCCCGCAGGGCACAGACTACGACTACATCTGGGGAAATATGGCCTCAAGCCGCGACCTTGCCCAGCAGGCATTGCCCTTCTGCCACACCAATCCCGCCATCGCCCGCTCCACGCTGCGATTCATCATGAAGCGTATGCTTCCCGATGGCACCGTCCAGCTCAATGACGAGGGCTTTGGGTGGTGCCCGAGCGGTGCGCAGCAAACCAGCGACCAGCAGCTTTACTTCTTCCTGCTGCTTGCCGAATACCTGCGCGCAACAAACGATGCGCGCATTCTCACCGAATCCATCGGCTACTATCCGTTTGAGAATTCCGGCCACGATACCGGCCTCGCCCACGTCCGCCAGGCATTTCTGTTTCTGCGCGATCGCGTGGGCACAGCTTCGCACGGCATTATCTGTCGCTGGAATTCTGACTGGAACGACATGTTCTGCTGGTGGCCCAGCGAAATCCCATACGGCGTCGAGTTCGCTGTGGGCGAAAGCCACATGAACTCCGCCATGGCTCTCGTCATCCTGGGCGACCTCACCCACGCCATCGACGGGCTCAAGCTACCCGAGGCTGCCGAGCTCACCACCGCCATTGAGGAGTACCGTTCCGAGCTGCACGTCGCCTGGAGCCGCGACCTCGGCAACCGCGACTTTCCGCGCCGCGCATGGATGGATGCAAAAACCCCTCTAGGCGAAGACATCATGTGGCTTGAGCCGCAGGGCTACACTCTGCTCATCCCCGAATTCAGCATCGAGCGCAAACGCCGCCTCTTCACCCAGCTTCAGAATCGCCTTCTCAACGGAGAAACTTTTGGCCCGCGCCAGATCGAAAAACCTACGCCGCGCTCGGGAACTCCCCAAGGCTCGCGCGAAAATGGAGGCTTCTGGTACGCACTCAACGGACCGGTTGTCCTCGGCGTCGCCACTTTCGACCGCGCCGCCGCACGCGACCTCCTTCGCCGCATGACGTTCTCGAGCTACGCCGCGCACTTCCCCGACTATTGGACCGGCCGGTGGTCTGCGTCCGACAGCCTCGACTCCTCGCTGCTGCCCACCACCGGGCTCTCCACCGGAATCCCCTGGTGCGCCCACGCACACGCCTGGCCGCTCTACTGCTATCTCCGCCTCAATGAAAACAGCGCGTAAACAGGAGCTCTTCCAATTGCGTTTAATTTCCGCACAATGCGCTACATTCAGAGAGGAAGAAGACCTATTCCAGACCGCAGAACGTCAAATAACGCTCCTTTGACCGCCCGTAACTCCTTTATTATGAGGACTTTGACTAGTTAACGTGTTTGTTTTCAACGAGATACAGCAAAAAGTAAAAGGTACAGGTCTCTGAAAACAAACCACTTAACCCCCAAAAGGGGGTATATATGGGGGGGGTGCCTTGCCGCGCCGATCACACGAGAATTTGAAGCGAGGTACATTCGCCGTTTCAATTGCCCTCTCTCTGTTGGCAATCCCTCTCTGTTCTGGCCAGACGGCGGCGCGGCCGACTCAGCCAACCGCGTCCCCGGGAGATTCATTGCCCGCGCCTGGCCCGCTGACGCATCTTTCACCAAAGATGTCGCACCGCGAAATCAGGAAAGCCATGCGGCTTGTCGCCGAATGGCAGCTCAGCCGCATGCCCCGGACTGCCCAGTACGACTGGACGTGGGCCGCGCTCTACGACGGATTCGTGGCCGTGCCGCACGATGTGAACGGCGACAAATACCGGCGCGCAATGCTGCAAGTGGGCGATGCGCTCGAATGGCAGCCCGGGCCGCGCGCGATGCACGCCGACGACCAGGCCGTAGGGCAGATGTTTCTGGAGCAGTACTTCATCCACAAGGACCCGCGCATGATGGCCGCGATGCGCGCGCGGCTCGACGCTGAGATGGCCGCGCCCGATCCCTCCGATCCTACTAACCCGCAAAGGCCGCTCTGGTGGTGGTGCGACGCGCTGTTCATGGCTCCGCCCGTCTATGCCGACATGGCCAAAGCGACCGGCGACACAAGGTATCTCGACTTTATGGATCGCGAGTGGCAGATCACGACGAACCTACTCTACGACCGTTCAAAACATCTCTACTCTCGCGATGCGACCTTCCTCGACAAGCATGAGAAGAATGGCGAGAAGATCTTCTGGTCGCGCGGCAACGGATGGGTGATGGGCGGGATCGTACGCGTGCTGAAGGTGCTTCCAATCGATTCGCCGCTGCGGCCAAAGTATGTTGAGCTGCTGAAAGAGATGGCTGCCGAGATGGTCTCGATTCAAGGCTCCGACGGATTGTGGCGTCCCGGACTGCTCGACGCCGGCTCCTATCCGTTGCCTGAAATCTCAGGCAGCGCGTTTATCACCTACGCGCTCGCGTATGGGGTGAATGAAGGCATTCTCGATCATGCAACGTACTGGCCCGCGGTCGAGAAGGCGTGGGCCGGCATGCTGAATCACGTTTACGCCGATGGAAGGCTCGGCTGCATTCAGCCGGTGGGAGCGGCGCCGGGCGCGTACACTGAGACGTCCAGTTACGTGTACGGGGTAGGCGCGTGGCTGCTGGCTGGGTCGGAGATTTATCGGACGGCGAAATGATTTTCTAAGATTGACTGAGTGAGATGGGTGGCTTCCCACCCTAAACTCAAAAGCGCGTTTGGGATGGGGCACCCACGCGGCGGCTACTTTGTGCCGCTTTGGATGACCTCCGACGAGCCATTTAAAAACGTCGGATCCATCTCGGCGATGTCGATGCGGTAGCTCACGGTCTTGGCCGTCGGAAAGTCGGCCGGAACTTTCTGCGTTACCTTTCCGGTTGCCGCCCACTCGGTTCCACGCTGAAAGACGGTCATGAATCCCGCGCAGCTCAGCGCGAAAACATCGTGACCCATCGGTATGTGGAAGATGCGCCCCTTGCCGTAGCTGAGAACCATCAGCATCGGCTCTTCTTCGCCCGAGCCGTGATTCTTCAGGTCGGAGTGCGCCGTGGCCAGCACCGTCATGTTCTTGCCCGGCCCGCGCAACATGCCGTAGAGCTCGTCGGTGGCGTGCATCCAAACCGGCGGCAGCCCGCGCATGATGGGGTGATCGGCAACGCGCGTGGTCACCTGGAACGGCAGCCGCTGCCCATGCTGGCCGGCCGGGCCGGGCCTCGCGTCTGAGACCATCTGGCCGTCCTTCCAAAACCAGTACGGGCCGGCATTCTCGTTGCGGTTGCGCCATCCGCCGATACCGATCATCTGGTTGTACTCCGGCCAATTGGGAAATGAATTGTCGGCCGCGTGCACAATCACCAGGCCGCCGCCGCTGCTCACGTATTGCTCGAATTGCGACTCGAGCCCCGCAGGCCAGTCTGGCCCGTCGTAGTTCATCACCAGGGCCTTGTATTGCGCAAAGTTGGGGTTGAAGCTGCTGAAGTCGCCATCCGCGGGCGGAGCGGTGATGACAGTGACGTCGAACAAGCCCGTTTCCTCAAGCTCGAGCTTGAGCACCGCCGTGGTGAGCTTCCAGTTGTGGTAGGCCCCGCCGCTCTGGCCATCGACGATTGCAACGGGAATCCTTGCTGCGTGCGCCGAAATTCCGGTTTGCGCCGTAAGCGGCATTGCAATTAAAACCCCCGTTAGAAACTGCCTGATCATGATGTGAGTCCTCGCGGCTCCCTTTTCTTACGCCCGCCACGGCGGGCTGGATCGGCCGGATTCAATCGCTTCCCCAAGTTCACGGCTGGGGCTACCATCTTTTGCCCGCTTCGCGGGCTCTTTGCACTCCTGTGATTACAACGATTGTCTCTTGCGCCCGCCACGGCGGGACGGACAGGCTTCCTTACTCCGGCGGCGGATAAAACGGCAGCTTGTCGTTCTTCTCGTTGGCGCGTTTTACCGTTGCGTCGTCGAACAGCAGGGCAGGAGCGATCACTGTCTGCGGCACATCGCCAAACGAGTTCGCCACCCAAAGATCTTTGCCTGCCGCGTCAACGCTGGAGCGCAGAGCGCGCAGGTCAATGTCGTCAAGTACCGCTCCCCGCACCAACTGGCGCTTGCCGTCGGGAGTAACGCGGTACAGCAGCCGCGGGTTGCGCGCGCCGGCCAGCGTTTCAACGTAGTAGACGCTTGCCAGGCCGCGCTCCTTGGCCATATCGAGCAGCTTCCGGTTCAGTTCCGCATCGCTCAGCCCGTTGGCATCGGTAATCTTCAAAACGCCAATCGAAGGCCGCGCCCCCGTGGTAAGCGCCGCACGGCCGTGCCCGTTCGACGCCGGAAAGTCCTTCACCGGCTCACGGCCGAGAAGGTAATTCACCAGCCGGCCTTCAGTTACCAGCTTCACCGGTTGCGCCGCCACGCCCTCGTCGTCTACCTCGTATGCGCCCAACAGCCCCTTGCCGTTAAAAGTTTTGAGCGTGGGATCGTCCACAACATTCATCGACTCCGGCATCACGCGCGCCTGATAACTGGAGGCAAGCGTACCATTGGTTCGGGCTTCAGTGCCAAGCTTGGGCCTCGTGGCCGTTACTGAGCCGGCCAAAAGCGATCTCAACGTGTCGGCCCCGGCATCGGCGCTCATCAACAACGGTCCGTGGTACTCCTCATCGACGAGCGGCGCTTTGCGCAGATCGCTGAGCGAGACGATCTCGTCGACCGCATGTTTGTTGAACGCATCCTCGGAGTCGAGATCCGATGGCGCTGTGCCCTGGGTCGCATACGAACGGTCGAGGCGCATGCCGTCGCCGGCTTGCGTGCCGGCCTGGAACGACTCCGCGTACTCGGTCATCGACTTGCGCACGATAGTTCCCTCGCTCGTGACCAGCCAGGTGGTGACGGCACGCGCATGATACCCGGCCGTGGAGTACTGCACATCGCGCTCGATTGCCTTTGCCGCGGCATCGGTCCGATAAAGGCCGCTGGCGCGGGCAACGCGCTCTGTCCAGGCGGACTCGTCCACGCTCAGCCCGGCCGGATTAGCCAGCGAGATCAGCGGCTTCTCGTGGCTGAAGTCGTCGGCCTGGGGAGGCGTTTGCACCTGCTTGAGCGCGGCCTGTTTTTGCGCCAAAGCGGCCAGTGCGTTCTTATAAGCTTCGTCGGTCGCCATCCAAAGTGCCGAGCGAATAGCGATAGGATCGTCATCGAGTCCGGTCAACTGAACTGCGCCGTCGCCACGCCCGCCGCTCGAGTCGGTTTTATAGTCGCCCACGCGTACCGTGACGCGCGCAACCCGTTCATGGGCCCGCGTTGAGCCTTGGGTCGCTCCGAACTCGGCCCTGGTTTCAAATTCGTCAAGGCCCTCAATGCGGTACTGGATAAAGAACGGCTTGGCGAAGCCCTGCAACTGGAGTTGGCTCATGCTGCGGTCAAGCTCGGTCAGCATGGCCTTCAGCACGGGATCCTTTTCGGCATCGGCGCGCGTGGGCTGTGCGAATGCGAGCGGTGCAATTACGAGAGAGCCGGCGAACAGTGCCGTTAGAAATACGCGGTTCATTGGGCCTCCTTGTTCGCCGGAACGTCAGAGCCAGGCTTGGGCAGAATCGGCGGTCTCGCCGTTCCCTGCTTTTCGCGCTGGGTTTCAAGATCGCTCATCAGCATGGCGGGCGCCACAGCGCTCACCGGAATCGATCCCGACTCTGCGCCGCAAATGCCGTTGAAGACCTCGTCCTTGTCGCCAGTGGCGAGAATGCTCTTCATCGCCGCCAGCGGCGTTCCTACAATGCTCACGCCGCGCACCAGTTCATCGGGACGGCCGTCCACATACACGCGCCACACGACCAGTGGGACAACTGAAAAGGCCTGAGGCGAATCGCGTGTGGTTACCGCAAACCCAGACGAGATGTCTTCGAAGTAAAGCCCGTAAGGCTTACCTTGCTTCTTCGCCTCGTCAATCAGCTGCTCACGCAGTTTTGCGTCTGACACCCGGTTGGTCGACGTAACGATCAGGTTGCCCTGGCGCCCGGTCGGTATATGTCCAGTCTCCGCGCGCCCATGACCATTTGAGGAACTGAAGCTCGCGATGGGCAGGCGCGACATGAGGAATGCCTTCAGCGCGCCATCCTGGATGAGATCGACGCGACGAGCCTTCTCGCCTTCATCGTCATATTCGTAGCGGCCGCTGAGCCACATGTTCCCATACTTCGTCATGGTTGGATCGTCAGCCACGGAGAGAAACTTTGGCAGCACCTGCTGGCCCACGTCCCTGGTGAATGTCTGTCCCTCCTCGTCGCCGCGCTGCCGCTGGCCCTCGAGACGATGGCCCAGCACCTCGTGGAAGAACACAGCAGCCGCGCGGCCTGATAGGAGCGCGGGGCCATTGAAGGGCTCGGTGACCGGCGCCTTGCGCAATGCTTCAAGGCTCTTGCCAAGCTCGCGGATGGCGGCTTCCATTACATCCTGCGAAGGCAGCCCATCCACGGTTTCCGCTTCAAAGGTCTGGTCGCGGAAGAGGTCCATGCCGTCGTCGGCGCGCGTAACCGCGATCGCCACCAGCCGCGCCTGCAGGTGCGGCGTAACGATCTTCGACCCTTCAGACGAAGCGTAATAGTCGGTCTCATTCTGAACGGTGAGAATCACCGCGTTCTGGTACACGTCGGGGAACTCGCGAAAGATGGCGGAGAGCGCCCGCGTGCGTTTTTCCCACGCCTCGCGATCGACCGCTACCGGCGGCGCAACTTTACCAATGTGCGTCTGCGGCTCTTCCTTGCTGAAGTCAGGCGAAGTGTCCTCCTCCTTCGCTCTTACCTCGGCTTCGGTCTTCACCCGCAGGTAGTTGTCAAGCGCATTTCCGTAGCCGGTGTTGGTTGCCAGCCACAGTGACCGGGCCAAGGCCTCGCGGTCGTCGACGATGGGAAGTTGCAGGTTGTTGACAGCGGAGGCGCGATGGTCGCCGTGCGTATTGTCGAGCTTGGGGCTGCCCACCCGCACCTGCACGTCGGCGACGCGCATACGGTTTGCGGTGCTCAGGGTGAGGGAGCCGTACTGCGCGCGGATAGTGACAAAACTCGCTTCGCTTACTGCATAGCTGAGGAAGTACGGCGGCAGTTGCTTTTCGGCGCCCATGTTGCCGGTGGCCTGCTTGCCCAGTTGCGAATAGGCGCGTTGCAACTCCTGAGTCATGGCATCAAGAATCACTGGAGTGGCCTGCTGCGCCGCCGCGGTCTGGAGAGTTACAACCAATAAGAAGAGAACGACAGCCGCCAGAGACCTGGAACCGAAGCCGCGTTTTTGAGAGAGCGCAATGAGTGGTTTGAACATTAGCCTGAAGATACCCGCAGTTTGACTATATGCTCGATTGTCGCAGACTTGGGCGAGCCGGGGAGGGTTGTAGGATGAGATTAGCAATGCAGGGGTTGGCTCGGTGGTTGGTTGTTGGCCTTCTTGCGGCGATTCTGGCGGGCGTGAGCGCGCTCCCAGTCAGGGCCCAGCAGATGCCGGCCACGCCGCAAGCGTCAACTACGTCCAACAAGGGCTCGGCCAATCAGCCCGCAGCCAGCCAGCAGGCCTACACGCTCCCGCCCGACAAGCTTGCAAAAGCCATTGCCATCAGCCGCATCCGCAACATCCTGAATATCGTTGGGTCGCTGTGGCAGATCGTTATTCTATGGCTGCTGCTGGCCTCGCGCGCCGCATCCAGGCTCGAGCGAGAGATCGAGCGCATTGCATCGCACCGCTGGGCCCAGGGGATCTTCTTCTTCGCCGCATTCTTTATCATCCTCTGGCTCTCGGGCCTGCCGCTCAGCATGTACGGGCATTACGTTGAGCGCAGCTACCAGGTCAGCGTGCAGTCGTGGGCCGAATGGTTCAGCGACGATGCCAAGGAACTGGGATTCGCCATCGCCATCACCACGCCGCTGCTTCTGCTCTTCAACTGGATCGTGCGCCGATGGCCGCGCCGCTACTGGCTGGGCGCATGGGTCGTCACGCTGCCCATCCTGGTGATCGTCTTTTTCGTGGAACCGCTGATCGAGCCGCTCTTTGAGAAGTTCGAGCCCCTGCAGGCACACGACCCGGCGCTGGTTGCCGACCTCGAAAAGGTGGTAGCTCGAACAGGAACGCAAATTCCGCCCAGCCGGATGTACCTGATGAAGGCCAGCCTGAAGACCAACGGCCTGAACGCCTACGTCACCGGCATCGGGGCCACCAAGCGCATTGTGGTGTGGGACACGACGGCGGGCCGCATTCCCAACGACGAGATCCTCTTCATCTTCGCGCACGAGTGCGGGCATTACGTGCTGCATCACCTGCCCAAGTCGATAGCGATGCTGGCGGCATTTCTGGTTTTTGTTTACTGGTTTTGCGCGCGATTTGGGGCATGGATGGTTAAGCGTTATGGAGGGCGATGGGGCGCGACGGATATGGGCTCGCGCACCGGATTCCTGGTGCTGCTGTTTGCCGTAACGATCTTTATGTTCCTGCTGCAGCCGGTTGAGAATGGCGCGAGCCGCTACTTCGAGCACCAGGCCGATGTCTTTGGCCAGGAGGCGATCCACGGCATTGTTCCCGACCCGCAGAAGACCGCGGTGGCTGCCTTCAACGACCTGGGCAAGGCATGGCTCGACGACCCGAATCCCAGCCCGTTCATCGAGTTCTGGCTCTACAGCCATCCCAGTACACAGCAGCGCGCCGAATTCGCCGCGCATTACGATCCATGGGCCAACGGTGGGCGGGGGGAATTCTTTGGGAAGTGAGTGAAGGGTTCGGCGAATGTGTCCGAGCAGGCCACGGCAACTCGCCATAATGGTGGTATTTTGGGCGCAGGGCTTAGCGGTTGGTAACGTTGCAGTGGTGTAATTTCCGAATCGGCGACTAACCGCTCGCACGCCGAATCATCCGGAGAATTCTACGTTGCACAGGGATTTGATAGACTCTGGTCAAGGCGCAAACTCGACGACAGTCGAACGTACATGAAATCATCCCTTTTGAAGTGACCGCTGCGAACGCTCTGGGGCTCGCCAGCCTTCCTGAGGAGTCTTTGGATGAGTCCAGCGACGAAGATTTCTCCTGTTTCAACGAAGCCCGCAGCCTCCGCCAACATCAATCGGGAAGAGACTTCTTTCGAGGCGCTGGCCAGCATCTGCTCAGTTCTGGTGGTGGGCCTGTTCATTCTGACCTTCTTAGCTCAGAACTACGTCATCCCGTCAGGTTCGATGGAGAACACGTTGCTTGTAGGCGATCACCTAGTCGTCGACCGGATCACGCTGTTGCCGCCCGCTTCGTGGATGCCGCTAATAAGGTATCGCGAGCCGAGGCGCGGCGATATAGTGGTGTTCATCAAGCCCGTTTTTCAGCCTGGTATTGATCCGACAGACGCCGATGGGACACCGCAGTACATTCCCCTAGTGAAGAGATTGATTGGCGTACCGGGCGATCATATTCATCTACGCGACGGCGTTGTGATTGTTAATGGTGTCGCACAGCCTGTGGGATTTGCGCAGCCGACGACGACGGATAACTTCAACGAGTTCCTCGACGATTTCCCCGCGGTACCCCCAGCCGAGGTGCCTGGGTCAACAGAGTCGTGGGCCGTGAACTTCTCGAGATATATCCAGGACGGCGACCTAGTGGTTCCACCCGGCATGTATTTCATGATGGGCGACAACCGGCACAACAGCCTGGACTCGCGCTACTGGGGCTTCGTGCCGCGCGCCAACATACTTGGCCGTCCGCTGTTCAACTATTGGTCGTTCAAGACCACAGGGGGACAACTTGAGCAAACGGGATTCGGTCACAAGCTCGCGTGGATCGGCCACGTTCTGGTGCATTTCTTCCCAGACACGCGCTGGAAACGCACTTTCCACGTTGTTCGTTGAACCGAAATTGTAAGGTCCCGATTCGATCTTGGTGCGCTCCGGTCGTATGACCGCCTATCCGGAAATCACTCCGCCGGCACGATCGGCTTGGCCGGCGGCGTCAAGATGAATCCCTTGCGCACCAGCGCGAACCCCGGCTGCGGCAGTTCGGCCTGCAAAAGCTGATTCTGAGGCCCCGAGAAGAGATCTGTCTTCGCACCGGCGACGGTGGCGACAAGGTGATGGACAACGACTGGTTTGCCGTCGAGGGTGCCCTGCTGATCGGCGTAGGTGGCGAGGGTAACCGGCTCAATGGACCCGGTGTCTTTGGGGAGAATAGCCCAGAGATCGCGATTGTTCTGGGTGACGGCCAGCGCCAACAGCGTCTCAAGCGCGCCGGGGTCGAAGTCGGGAAGGAAGACCGCGCCCTGATGAGCGGCCAACCGCGTGGTGTTGCTGCGGCCATTGGCTGAGATGTTGAGCAGAAGTTGTGCCTCGTCGGGCTTGCAGACCGCGGTCACTGCCGAACCGTTCACCGTGGCGCTCAGCAGCACACGCACCAGGTTGTTGCCCGGGCCCAGCCGCTCAGTCTTCGAGAGCGCGTAATCCAGGCCCTGCATGGCCACCTTGACCACGGAGGACGAATCGTAGCCGTCCTTGGTCGAGGTCACCTTGAACGAAGCCGTGCCGGTCTCGTGGCCGTTCTGGGCAACCACAAACTCGCCCGACTGGGCGGCGAGAGGAGAAGCCGCGGAGACGAGAGCCAGGGCAATCCAGAGAAATCTGAGTGCGAAAGGCATTCAGTATATATAGACACGATTTTGGGGATTGGGTTGCAGGAGGACTCGGGCTTTCCCGATTGACGAGGCGTTTGGTTGAGGGTTGTGCCTTCCCAGGTCCCCAAATGCGAGGGACCTGGGGCACCCCTTTCCATGCACGGTTGAGATCAGTCGGTCGGGGCTCGTGGTCTCCCACCCTAGCCGGAAAACAAAGACCCGGCGAGGGTGGGGCACCCCGCTAGTAGCTGCATTCAGCCTTTGGCCGTGGCGAAGCGGCGGTTGACCTCTTCCCAGTTCACCACGTTCCACCACGCGGCCAGGTAATCGGGACGGCGGTTCTGATACTTGAGGTAGTAGGCGTGCTCCCATACGTCGTTGCCGAGGATGGGATAGAGGCCCTGCGAGAGCGGCGAGTCCTGGTTGGGGGTGGTGATCACCTTCAGCTTGCCGCCGGTAAACACCAGCCAGCCCCAGCCCGAGCCGAACTGCTTGGCCGTGGTCTCGTTGAAGGTCTTTTTGAAGGCCTCGAAGTCGCCGTAGTCGGCGGCGATCTGCGCGGCGATGGCACCTGTGGGCGCGCCACCCACGCCCGGCGTTCCTACCGGACCCATCAGGCGCCAGAATGCGGAGTGGTTGGAGTGGCCGCCGCCGTTGTTGCGGACAACGCCGCGAATATCTTCAGGGATGGCAGCCAGGTTCTTGATGAGTTCGTCAACCGATTCTGCGGCGAGGTCGGGGTGGTTGGCCAGAGCGGCGTTCACGTTGTTGACGTACGCCTGGTGGTGCTTGTCGTGGTGCAGGTGCATGGTTTCCGTATCGATATACGGCTCAAGAGCGGAGTAGTCGTAGGGAAGCGGTGCGAGTTCGTATGCCATAAGGGGATTCTCCTCCGATCAGATTGTAGCGGGTGGAATGGGCTCGCGATCGAGCCAGACTGTGTGAAAGATCAATATTCTACTGAGAGCGCAACCATCAATCCTTGGATGCGGCCTGGTTCAGCCGGGGTGCGAAAAATCAACGAATCTCAATTTCCAGTGCCGGAAATACAAATTAGTATCTTTCTCATAGCGCGGAGCGTCGAAGCATTGGGGCGGCTCAAAAGGCTCCCAGGCGCGGCCGTACGCAAGCCCGGTTTCCCCGTTTTACCCGGCCAATTGACCCTATGAGCGAACAACCTTTGTACAGGCGCCTCGACCAGCAGGGCGAGGCTTTCGGCGGACCCGGCATGCAGCCGCGCTGGACCTCGAGCGTAAAAGACGCGGTGGGCACGGCCTACGCCGCCTCCAGCCGCATCTGGTTCACCTGCTCCCACGGCATCCTCAATGAGATCTACCACCCCACCATCGACCGTGCCCAGGTGCGCGACATGGAGTTCCTGGTGACCGACGGCGAGACCTTTGCCCACGAGGAAAAACGCGACCTGATTTCGGAGTTCGAGTACATTCACCCCGAAGCTCTCGGGGCGCGCTATATCAACCGCGATCCCGAGGGCCGCTACGCGCTTATCAAGGAAATCATCTGCGATCCGCACCACTCGGTGGTGCTACAGCGCGTGCGCCTAGAAGGTCATGCGGATCTTCTACCCAGGCTTAAAGTTTTTGCGCTGCTGGCGCCGCACCTGAATGGCGGCGGAGCAGGCAATTCGGCCTGGGCCGTGGACCTGGCCGGCCGCAAGGTTCTGCTGGCGTGGAAGGACGAGTGGTCGCTGGTGATGGCCGCGAGTTGCGGGTTCACGCATGTGAGCTGCGGCTTTGCGGGCTTCAGCGACGGATGGCGCGACCTGATGCAGGACTTCAAGATGGATTGGGAGTTCGGCACGGCTACCAATGGCAATCTTGCCTTGATGGGCCAGATCACTCTTGGCGGCTGCGGCGCTCCCGACCACGCGGTGCAGGCCGGCGATGTCCCCGCCGAATTGACTGAAAACCCGAATGGAATGGCAGCGTACGAATTCACCGTCGCCATCGGCATTGGCGCCGGCCACCATACTGCGGCGCAAAAGACCCTCGGGGCTCTCTCCGCTCCCTACGCCGACATGCGAAAGCGCTTCATTGAGCAATGGCAACGCGCCGCCAACCCGGAGTGGCTGGCGGCCAAGGCAATGGACGGCGGCAAGCTGATGCGCGCCAGCCACAACGTGCTGCTGGCCCACGAAGACAAGACCTTCTCCGGCGCATTCGTCGCCTCGGCCTCCATCCCATGGGGCCAGTCCAAGGGCGACGACGATCTGGGCGGCTACCACCTGGTGTGGACCCGCGATATGGTGCAAACCGCTTCGGCTTTGCTGGCCTGCGGCCGAGCCGAAACCGCCCGGCGCGCGCTGGTGTACCTGGCCTGCACACAGCAGCCCGACGGCGGATTCGCGCAGAACTTCTGGATCGACGGCACCCCGTACTGGAGCGGCAAGCAACTCGACGAGGTCGCCTTCCCCATCATGCTGGCCTGGCGCCTGTGGAAAGCCAACGCCCTTGGCAACCTTGAGATTTTTCCGTTTGTGGAGCGCGCTGCCGGATGGCTGGTGCGACAGGCGCCGATTACTCACCAGGAGCGCTGGGAAGAGAATGCCGGCTACTCGCCTTCGACTCTGGCAGCCGTGATCAGTGGACTGATCTCCGCGGCCGAGATAGCCCGCGCCCACGATTCCGCTGAGCTGGGAGTATTCCTGGAGGAGTTTGCCGACTGGATCGAAGGCCATCTTGAGGACTGGACCGTGACCGGGAACGGCGTACTGCTTCCCGAGGTCAAGCGGCACTACATGCGCATCCGCCCGCCGGAGTGCGGCGAGGCTTATGCCCACGAGGCTTGCGGCACAGAGACCATCCGGCTTGCCAACCGCCCACCGGGCACGCGTTATGAGTTCCAGGCGCGGGAGATCGTCGATGCCGGATTCCTTGAGCTGGTTCGTTACGGCATTCGCCGCGCCGACGACCCGTTGATCATCGACTCGCTCAAGGTGGTGGATGCCATTTTGAAGCGCGAATTGCCGAAGGGCGTGGGCTGGCTGCGCTACAACAACGACGGCTACGGCCAGCGGCCCGATGGCGGCCCATTCAAGGGCTGGGGACAGGGGCGGGTGTGGCCGCTGCTGGGCGGCGAGCGCGCGCATTATGAGCTTGCCGCGGGCAACGACATTGAGTCGTTGATCGTCACCTACGAGTGGTTATCGACCAGCGGCCAGATGATGCCCGAGCAGGTGTGGGACGAGGCCGACCTCCCCGAGCGCCACCTGAAGTTTGGCAAGCCAGCCGGTTCAGCGGTTCCGCTGGTGTGGGCCCACGCCGAATACCTCAAGCTGCTGCGCTCGGCGGTCGACGGCAAGATTTTCGACCGCATCGATACCGTCTACGACAGGTACAGCAACCCGAAGGGCCGCACCCGGGTCAATCACGGCCTTGAGATCTACACCCGGCAAAGGCCTATCCAGAGCATGGATGCAGGCCGCACGTTGCGCATCCTCGATGAGCGCCATTTTGAAGCGGTGTGGACATCGGATAGCTGGCAATCGAAGCACACCGCCGACAGCCGCGGCCTTGGCAGCACCGGCTTCAGCGCCGATATCGCACCCGGACCCGGCGCAACCGAGCTCGAATGGACCCTCCACTGGCCCGAGCAGGACACCTGGCTTGGATACAATGTGAGGGTCAAGATTGACGCCGTCACATAAGGCTTCAAAAGCCACGCGGGATTGGTCCTCTTTGCTAATTGCGCACCGCGCTTCAACTGAAAGGACGAGTTAAAAGCCATTATGAGTTCCAGCCTTGCAGCACTCTCTCTCGACCAGCTCTCCATCGACACCCTGCGCCTGCTCGCCGTCGATACCGTTGAAAAAGCCAACAGCGGCCACCCCGGCGCGCCGCTGGGCTGCGCACCCATCGCCTACCTGCTCTATCACAAGCTGATGAAGCACAACCCGAAGCATGCCAAGTGGGCCGACCGCGACCGCTTCGTGCTTTCGAACGGCCACGCTTCGGCGCTGCTTTACGGGTCGCTCTTCCTCTCCGGCTACAATGTCACGCTCGACGATTTGAAGAGCTTCCGCCAGTGGCACTCCAAAACACCCGGCCACCCCGAGGCCGGCGACACCGAAGGCGTTGAAGTGACCACCGGCCCGCTGGGCCAGGGCGTTGGCATGGCCGTGGGCATGGCGATTGCAGAAAGACATCTGGCCGCCATCTACAACAAGCCCGGCTATGAGGTTGTGAACCATTACACTTACGCGCTTTGCGGCGACGGCGACATGATGGAAGGCGTCTCGCACGAGGCTGCCGCGCTGGCCGGAACGCTGGGCCTGGGCAAACTCATCTTTCTCTACGATGACAACCTGATCTCGCTCGACGGCCCCACCGAGCTGAGCTACACCGACAATTACCTTGAGCGCTTCGAGGCCTACCACTGGCACGTGCAGATTGTGGAAGACGGCAACGATCTGGATGCGATTGAAGCGGCTATTGATGCAGCCAAGGCCGAAACCGGCAAGCCTTCGTTCATCGCCGTACGCACCGTGATTGGCTACGGAAGCCCCAAGGCCGGCACCAACAAGGTGCACGGCGAGGCGCTGGGCGCGGCCGACGTTGCAGCGACGAAGAAGTTCTTCGGCTTCCCTGAGGACCAGAGCTTTTACGTGCCTGAAGACGCGCTCAAGAACTGGCGCCAGGCCGTCGATCGGGGTGCGGTCCTTGAAGCTGAGTGGGATCAGCTCTTCGACGGCTACAGGGCTGCGTTCCCCGAGCTTGCTGCCGAGTTCACCCGCACGCAGGCGGGCCAGCGCAAGGCGGGTTGGGAGAAGGCCATCCCCAGCTACCCCGCAGGCAAGCCAGTTGCCACGCGCAACGCCGGCGGCGAGGTGATGAACAAGATTGCCGACGTTGTGCCGGAGCTGTTTGGCGGCGCGGCCGACCTGACCAGTTCGACCAAGACCATCTTCAAGTCCAGTGTGAGCTTTCATGTGGACCCCGCCGGCCGCAACGTGTTCTTCGGCGTGCGCGAGTTCGGCATGTGCGCCGCGGTGAATGGCATTGCTGCTCACGGCGGCCTGGTGCCCTTCGGCTCAACCTTCTTTACGTTTTCAGACTACTGCAAGCCGGCGATGCGGCTGGCCGCGCTGATGCAAACGCACTCGATCTTCGTCTTCACGCACGACTCCATCGGCCTGGGCGAAGACGGGCCCACGCACCAGCCGATCGAGCACCTGATGATGCTGCGCGCCGTTCCGGGTCTCATCGACTTCCGCCCCGCCGATGCCAATGAAACCGCGGCCTGCTGGCGCATTGCGCTCGAACGCACCGGACCAAGCTTTTTTGCACTGAGCCGGCAGAACCTTCCTGTGATCGATGCGTCCAATGTTGACGTTTTGGGCGGGGTGAGCAAGGGCGCATACGTATTGGCCGACGCGGCCGACCCCAACGTGATTCTGATCGGAACGGGCTCGGAAGTATGGCCGTGCATCGATGCAAAAAAACTGCTCGAGGCGGAGGGTATTGCCGCTCGCGTTGTGAGCTTCCCCAGTTGGGAGATCTTCGACGAACAATCGGCCGAGTACAAGGCCAGCGTGCTGCCCGCCGGAATTCCCAAGCTTGCGGTTGAAGCGGGATCTCCGCTGGGCTGGTGGAAGTATGTGGGCCTGGACGGCGACGTGATCGGCCTTGACCGTTTTGGCGCCTCGGCGCCGGGGCCAATCGTGATGGAGAAACTTGGCTTCAGCGCGGAAAACGTTGCGGCACGCGCGAAGAAGCTCCTGGCGTAGGGCCAGGGAATATTGTCACGGACTCGGAACGAGTTCCGACCGGAGGTTCCATGGCTGAGAGCATTGCGACTCCACCAATTAACGTCCCAGAGCCAGCCACACCTGTTACGCTTTCACCCTCCAATCCGAGCGTTACGACAACGGAGCCCACATCGAGCGTTGCCGTCACGGTCCCTAATACAACAGGTGCGGTCAGGTTCTTGCTTGTGGTTACCGACAATCTGGGCGTCGACAGCGCTCCTGCATACGCAACGGTGACGATTCAGGGGCCCCCGGTCGCAGTCCTCACCGCAACCCCTTCGCCTGTGACCGAGGGCGGAACGATTACTCTATCCGGTGCGGGATCGAGCTCTTCGGGAAGCATCGCCAAGTACACATTTTCCCTGGTCCCCGCTGCAGGCTAGACGGCCGCAAAAGGGGCCGATAATGCCGCGAAGGAAGGATCACCATGAAACTCGTTATCAGTGCCGATCATGCAGGGTTTCCGTTGAAGGAAGAGGTTCGCGCCTATCTCACCGACGCCGGGCACGAGATGGTGGACCTGGGCGCGTACACCGGCGACCAGCCCGACGACTATCCCGACTACGCCGAAAAGGTGGGCGACGCCATCAAACAGGGCGTGGCCAAGCGCGGGATCTTGATTTGCGGCTCGGGCGTGGGCGTGTGCATCGCGGCCAACAAGATTCCCGGCATTCGCGCCGGAATGTGCCACGATACTTATTCCGCGCATCAGGGCGTGGAGCACGACGATATGAACGTGATCGTTCTTGGAGCGCGCATCATCGGGCCGGCGCTGGCCAACGAAGTGGTCAACGCGTTCATCGGCGCCCGTTTCATCGCCGAGGAAGAGCGCTTCGTCCGCCGCTTTAACAAAGTGATGGCCATTGAGGCCAAATACTGCTGCGGAGACGGTTCGAACAGTCCCGCATAACCTCGTAAGCCGCGCGCCCCAGCTCCCATGGGGCGCTTTCATCAAAACGAAACGCAACCGGTTTCTGATTATGTTTTGCAGCAGATTTGGGATTCCCCTCGCGTTTGATCCACCAATTGCCTGACTTGCCGACTCGCTGACTTGCTGACTTGCCCTCTATGTTTCCCTTCGACGTAATCCTCTTCGATGTGGGCGGTGTCCTGCTGACCAACGGCTGGGACCGGCTGGAGCGCGCGGCCGCCGCTGAGAAGTTCGGCCTCGATTACGCATCTTTCGAGGCGCGGCACCTGGCGGTATTCGATGCCTGGGAGAGGGGCGAGATCTCCCGCGACGCGTATCTTGACGCGGCGGTCTTCAACGAGCCGCGGCCGTTTTCGCGCGACGAATTCTTCGCCTTCATCCTGGCGCAGTCAAAGATTCTGTCCAACGGGGCCCTGGGAATCCTCACGGAACTGGCCGCATCAAAAAACTACATGGTGGGCAGCCTGAATAACGAAGCACGCGAAACCAACGACTATCGTTTCGCTACCTTCGGCCTGCGCCGGTACTTAAATGTTGCTTTCAGTTCCTGCTATGTAGGCCTGCGCAAGCCCCACGCGGAGATGTACCGCCGCGCGCTCGACATTCTTGGCGCGGCCCCCGGGCGGATTCTGTTTATCGACGACCGCCAGGAAAACGTGGACGGCGCAGCGCAGGCGGGCATCAGGGCGATTCTATTCGAAGGCGAGAAGCTGCTGCGGGAGCAGTTGAAAGGGATGCGAGTGCTGTAAAACAGCATTCAGCTATTAGCTGTCAGCATTCAGTTTGTTTTTGCTGGATTTGGAGTTTGAAATCTTCCCCGAAGGGCTCGCGTGCTGTTTGGCGGCGCGAGAAAAAGCTGAAAGCTGAAGGCTGAAAGCTCAAACACGGAGGTCACATGCAACTCGGAATCATTGGTCTTGGCAAGATGGGCGCCAACATGGCGGAGCGGCTCAGGCTGGGCGGCCATCAGGTTGTGGGCTTCGACTTCAACGCCGAAGCCGTGGCGAAACTTACTGAGTCGGGCAACGTGGGCGTCAACTCGGTTGAGGAACTGGTCCAAAACTTGAAAGGGCGACGAGCCCTGTGGATCATGGTGCCGCAGGGCAAGCCGGTGGACGACACCATCGCCAAGCTGGAGACTTTGCTGAGTCCCGGCGACATCATCATCGACGGCGGCAACTCGATGTACAAGGACTCGATGCGGCGTCACCAGGAGGTCACGGCGAAGGGATTTCAATTTGTCGACGTGGGCACTTCGGGCGGCATCTGGGGCCTGAAGGAGGGCTACAGCATGATGATCGGAGGCGACAACGAGGCCGTTGATTACCTCACGCCGATTTTCGAGGCGCTCGCTCCCGCGGCCGACAGGGGCTGGGGGCACGTCGGCCCGGCCGGCTCAGGCCACTTTGTGAAGATGATTCACAACGGCATCGAGTACGGCATGATGCAGGCCTACGCCGAGGGATTTACGATCCTTGAGAAGAAGCAAGAGTTCGACCTGGACCTGCCGCAGATTGCCGGGATCTGGCGCTACGGCAGCGTGGTGCGCAGCTGGCTGCTCGACTTGACCGCCGACGCGCTCTCAAAGAATCCGACGCTCGAAGGGCTCGAGGCATTCGTCGAAGACTCCGGCGAGGGCCGCTGGACGGTGATCGAGGCGATCGATCTGAACGTATCGGCGCCGATCATCACCGAGTCGTTGATGCGGCGCATCCGCTCGCGCGAGGAGAACAACTTTACCGACCGCATGCTGGCCATCATGCGCAACGAGTTCGGCGGCCACGCGGTGAAGAAAGGGTGAACGCGATTCGTGATTCGTGGTTCGTGATTCGTGGCCGGTCATCGACTTTGCGAACCACGTAACACGAGTCACGATCCACGAACCTCCCCTGTAAGCTTTGATCAAGGAGTTACCATGGCGACGATTCAGATGAAGGTGCGGCCCGAGGATCTCTCCCAGGTTCCCACGGGCGGCGAACGCATTCCCGACCCCGGCATCCTGGTCATCTTCGGCGCTTCAGGCGACTTGACCAAGCGCAAGCTGCTCCCCGCGCTCTTCCATCTGCGCCAGAACAAGCTGCTGCCTGCGAACTTCGCCATCGTGGGCGTTGCGCGCCGGCCGCTGGGCGACGAGTTCGCCGCCGACATGCGCGCGGGCATTGTCGAATTCGGTGGCGCCGACGCCTCCGACCCCATCCTCGACGAATTTGTAAGCCACATCAGCTACTTCGCGCTCAACTTCGACGACCCGGCGAGCTACACCGGCCTGAAGGCCGCGCTCGACCGCATCGACAAGGAAAAGAACATCGGAGGCCGCCGTCTGTTTTATCTGGCCACCGCGCCGGAGTTCTTTGCCGGCATCATTGACAACCTGGGCGCGCAGGGCCTGGCGCAGCCTGAGCAGGGGGTCACCGCCATCGTGATCGAGAAACCGTTCGGCCACGATCTGGACTCGGCCCGCGACCTGAACCACCAGGTGAACGCGGTCTTCCACGAGAGCCAGGTCTTCCGAATCGATCACTACCTGGGCAAGGAAACGGTGCAGAACCTGATGGTCTTCCGCTTCGCCAACGGTATCTTTGAGCCGGTGTGGAACCGCAACTACATCGACCACGTGCAGATCACCGTGGCCGAAACTCTTGGCGTGGAGGGCCGCGGGCCGTTTTACGAGAAGGCCGGCGCGCTGCGCGATGTAGTGCAAAACCACATGATGGAGCTGCTGGCCCTGGTGGCTCTTGAGCCGCCCTCGAGCTTCGAGGCGGAGAGCGTGCGGCGCGAAAAACTGAAGGTATGGCAGGCCATTCCATCCATTCCGATTCTGAATGCCGTGCGCGGCCAGTACGGGCCGGGAATCGTTCAAGGCCAGCATGTGATCGGCTACCGCGACGAGGACCGCGTCGATCCCGAGTCGGGCACCGAGACCTATGCCGCGCTCAAGCTGCAAATCGAGAACTGGCGCTGGGCAGGCGTGCCGTTCTACCTGCGCGCCGGTAAGCGCATGCGCAAGCGGGCCACCGAAATCACCATCCAGTTCAAGCAGCCGCCGCTGCTGATCTTCAACCGCATGAAGTCGAGCAGCCCGTGCCAGGAGATTCAGCCCAACCTGCTCTCCATCCGCATCCAGCCCGACGAGGGCATCGCGCTGCGCTTTGGCGCCAAGGTGCCCACCAGCTCGCAGATGTCGGTGTGCCCGGTATACATGGATTTCGACTACGAATCCGCATTCGGCAAATCGAGCGCCAACGGGTACGAGCGGCTGCTGCTCGACGCCATGCTCGGCGACCAGACGCTGTTCTCGCACCGCGACGGGGTTGAGACCAACTGGGCGCTGTATACGCCGATTCTTGAGGCCTGGGCGGCGAAGAAGCCTCAGGTGTTCCCCAACTACTTTGCCGGTACGTGGGGCCCGGAATGCTCCGACCGGCTGCTGGAGAAGGAAAACCACGTGTGGCGGAACGAGCTGGGGCAGAAGGGGTAAAAGACAGGGATCGGGGATCAGGGGTCAGGGGTCAGGGGTCAGGATTCGGGCGCCTCGAGGGTACCCTATGTACTCTCTCGAGGGGGAACTGAAGTGTTTTCAGCTAGTTGGCCCGTGAATTTTCCGCGGCGCCGCTGATTCCATTGCATTTACCCGCAAATTATAGATTCCACAGAAGATTGCTCGGCCAGATCCGCGCCATCGTTCGCCAGCGAGCTGCCAAAGTGCGATTTGGCTGATCTGCCCACGAAGAGATTATGCGCCGGTGAGGGGAAATTAACTGCAAAAAACAGCGGGGTTAGCGGGGTTAGCGGTGCTAGCGGGGTTAGAGGAGTTAGCGCGCGTTGGAGCGCACGTTGGCCGGTTGGCGGGGTGGCAAGTTGGCGGGCGTGGTCTCCCACCCTAAACGCAAAATGCGCGTTTAGGATGGGGCACCCGGCACCCGGCATTTCGCACTCCTACTTTCAATCTGATGGACGTCCGTCCCGGGTGACTTTGACGAATGTGCCTTCGGGTAGTTCGCCGTTGAGGAGATGGACAACGCCGTCTTTGACGTAGCCGTCGAGAACCTGCTGGGGCCGTTTGGGAGACCGTGTTTTCCCGGGTCCCAGAATCGGGTCCTCCACCCCACGGACTTGGACCTGTCCGTGGGGACCCCGGACCTGGGGCACCCCGGTTTCGTGCTGACTCGCTGATCCCTGACCCCTGGCCCCTGATCCCTGCCCTTTGTCCATCGCCTCATTTGCCAAGCTGTCGGCTTCTTTGTTGCCGCCGCGGAGGGTGTGGGCGATCTCGAAGCGCTCCAGTTTGGCCGCGCGGCGTTTTGCTTCTTCCCACAGCGGGCGCAGCACGGGGCTGGCGACCTTGTAGCGTCCCTTCATCTGGTTGACCATCAGCTCGGAATCGGAGACGACCTTCAGGTACTTCGTACCGTTCTCGTTTGCCCACTTCAACACCGCTATAAGTCCGGAGTACTCGGCAAAGTTGTTGGTCTGGATGCCGAGGAACTGGCTGAGCCGGGCGACGGTCTGGCCATGGGGGTCCTCGATGACCGCTCCGTAGCCGGAGGGGCCGGGGTTGCCGCGCGAGCCTCCGTCGCAGTGAGCGGTGAACCAGGTGGCGGGGGTGGTTGTTTCGTCGAAGAGGGTTCGGTTCATTGGAATCCAGTTTAATGGAGGGACTAGGGGCTGAGGGAACGGCCCGGGCCTGAAGGCCCGAGATCATTTGCGAGGCCGCGATTCAGGGGCCTGAAGGCCCCTGCTCCCTCCGATCCTCAGGGGCTAAAGCCCCGAAATCGTCAGGTGGGCATCTATGGCCCGGCTAAAGCCGTGCCCTGATACACGACTCCTGCCCCGATGCATCCTTGCGAAGCTGCGCCCTTTTACAGAACTCTCCGCAGGTAACCAACGCATTTAGTTTGGGCCTGTTACCAAATGGGCGAACGTGCGTCCATCCGAGTACGCACAGGAATCCAACCTCCGCGGCGGAGAGACGGAGATGGGAATGGGAGCAGACGCGGCGAGTTTAGCGGGGATTCCCGCGCAACGCGGTTTGGCCTGGCCCCCCAGCGGAAGGGTACAATCCTTTCGAGGAATGGCTGCGACGAGGGCAATGGGCGGTGCGAACTCCGGCGAGGCCGGCCGCGACGGGGCGGCAGCGGCGGCGGAGCGGCAGCTCGCCCGCCAGAACGAGATGGACCTCATCCGCGAGGCCCAGTCCGGTTCGCGCACGGCCTTCGATGCGCTGGTTCGCCAGTACGAGCACCAGGTGCTGCGTCTGGCCCTGCACCTGACCGGCAGCGAGCACGACGCCGAGGACATCTACCAGGAGGCTTTTCTGAAGGCCTACCGGTACATCGGCAATTTCCGTTTCGAGTGCTCGTTTTACACCTGGATTTACCGGATCGTGACCAATCTCTGCCTCGATCAGTTGCGCCGGCGCAAGACCCGTCGCGAAGATCACGCGATAGTGGTAGACCGGTCGGGTGACGAAGTGGATCTGCTGGCGTCAGTCTCGGATAGCCGGTCGTTTTCAAACCCGGCGCGCGAACTGGACCGCAAGGTGCTGGCCGAGAAGATCCAGAACGCGCTTGAAAAGCTGACGCCGCGGGAGCGGATGGTATTTGAGCTGAAGCATTACCAGGGTCTCCGCCTGCGCACCATTGGAGAGATGCTGAACACCACTGAGGAGACGGCCAAGAACACGCTCTTCAGGGCGACGAAGAAGTTGAGGGTTCAGTTGGCGGATATGCGGTAGTTCAGGATCCGCCGGCGAGATTGAATGAAAAGCCGGGCTTGAGCAGGTTGGAGCTAAAGGCTAAAAGCTAAGAGCTGAAAGCTGCATTTCTTGAGGCTGGAAGGACGTTGAAATGAATTGCGAAGTAGCACGGGAGCGAATCGTGGGGGCAGCATACCAGGAGCTGCCGGACGAGCAGGCGCACGAGCTGGAGCGGCATGTGGCGGGGTGTCAGGAGTGCCAGCGCGAGTGCGAACAAGTGCTTGCGCTGAAGGTGCTGATGGACGCCAATCCGGTGCGCGAGCCAGCGCCGAACCTGGTGGCGCGGGCGCGGCTCAGGCTTGACGAGGCGCTGGACAGCCTGCCGCCAAAACGGTGGTACGAACGCTGGAGCACGCGGGCCTGGAACAACTTTGCGCGGCTGCAGAGCGCGCCGGTGGCGGCAGTGTTGCTGCTGGTGATCGGCGGCGGCGCCGGAAGCCTCGGCGGCTACGAGTTTGCTCAGAGCCGGGTAGCCCATGCTGTTACGGCGCAGGTTGCAGGCGCGCCCAAGACACAAGAGGCTGCCGCTCTGCCCGCGCTGGCCAATGTGGCCAGCGTGTCAGGGATTGTACGGCAACCCAACAGCGAGATCGTGGATGTGAGCTACAACCAGCTTGTGCCGCGGCGGATGGAGGGATCGCTCGACGACCCGCAGATCCGGCAGCTGCTGATGCTGGCCACTGCGGATGCCAGCAGCCCAGGCGTTCACAACGACTCGGTGGGTCTGCTTGCGGCCGAGTGCAAAGCCGGCCACAGCTGCCAGCCTTCGGGCATCCGCGACGCCCTGATGTATGTGCTGCGCACCGACAAGAGCGCGGCCGTGCGCCAGAAGGCGCTGGAAGGGCTGCAGCCCTATGTTTCAGAGGACATACGCGTCCGTGACGCGGTTCTCGAATCGCTTTTGAACGACGACGATCCACGCATCCGCTCCGCGGCCATCAGTCTGCTTGAACCGGTTGAGGCCGACACCAGCGTGCGCCAGGTCCTTTATTCGGTGTCAACCACCGATAACAGTCCTCAGATTCGCAATGTCTCCCGGCAGGTTTTGAGCCGGGTATCGGATATTCAATGACGTTCTCGAAGCCGGCCGACGCGCCGCATAAAAAGAGCGCGGGCCGGAGAGAAGAAACTGCCGGAGAGAAGGAAAAATGAAACACCTTACGAGGCCGTACCAGAGTTTTCATCGTTGGGGTCTGTTCGCGCTGGCCGTAGTTGCGTTCTGCCTGATCGGGACGCCGCGCCCGCTCGACGCACAGGGCCGGAGCGTAACGGAGTTCTTCGCCAATCCGTTTCCGCTGCTCTCGCATACAACGCAGGGGTACCTGGGCGTGGATATCGCCGACGTGGACCAGGAAAAGGCGCAGCAGCTCAAGCTAAAAGACGTTCGCGGCGCAGTGATTACACTCATCGACCACGATGCACCGGCGGGAAAGATCGGACTGAAGGTGAACGACGTGGTCATCTCGCTCAACGGCCAAGCCGTTGAGGGCGCCGAACAGCTCAAGAGGATGCTGCGCGAGATTCCCGCGGGGCGCAAGGTGAGCCTTGAGATCAGCCGCGACGGGAACATCCAGACGGTCGCCGTTGAACTGGCCGATCGCGCGGCCATGGAACACGACGTGTGGAACAAGATGGACCGCGACGGCGACCTGCTTTCACCGGCGCCGGGGATGGGGATCCTGGGCGCCAACGGAGACGTTGCCGCGCCTCCCGGCTTCCATATGCCGTTTTTTGGCTCGAGCCTGAAGGTGGGCGCGCTGGTTGAGCCGCTGACCTCGCAGATGGCCGATTACCTGGGCGTAAGCGGCGGGCTGATGGTGAAGCAGGTGGCGCACAAGAGCGAAGCCGACAAGGCCGGGCTGCACGCGTTCGACGTGATTCTGAAGGTTGGCAGCGACCCGATCAATACGTCGGCCGATTGGGAACGGGCGCTGCGCTCGAACGAGGGCAAGCAGGTGCAGGTGACCATCCTGCGCGACAGGAAACAGCAGACGCTAAACCTGCAGGTGGATTCGAAGCGCCACAGCGAGCTGGAGTGGAACGATCTTTTCGGCGACGGGAACGCTGAACTGCTGGCCGAGAATGAGGTTGTAATTCCGGAGGTTTTGGAGGAGCAGGCCGAAGCAGCAAACGCCGCCGCGGCGCAGGCCCGGGAACAGGCCCATCAGCAGGCTGAACAGTTGCGGGAGCAGATGGAGAGCCAGGCTCAAGCGTTGCGCGATCAAATACAGAGCCAGGTTCAGGGCCTCTCGGAACAGCAGGCCGAGGAACTGCGCAAGCAGGCTGAGCAGATGGCGCGCCAGGCCGAGCAATGGCAGAAAAGCATCAACCCCGATCAATTCAAGATCGATCCCCAACAGATGCAGCAACTGCAACAGCAGATGGAGCAGTGGCAGAAGAGCTTCAATTCCGATCAGCTCAAACAGCAATTCCAGATGAACGAGAAGCAGACGGAGCAGCTCCGGCAGCAGATGGAACAACTGAAGAAGAGCTTCAACCCCGACCAGTTCAAGGTCGACCAGAAACAGATGCAAGAGCTGCAACAGCAGATGAAGCAGTGGCAGCAGCAGTTCAAGGACCAGATGGAGCACTGGCGCGAGCAGCAGCCGGGCCACTTTGTCTAGGTTTGGTTGAGTCTGGCATCAGGGCGCCCGCCGCGATCCGGCCGGCGCCCTTTGTGTTTGTTGGGGAATTTCGCCGGCCGCGAAGCTTTGATGCGGGATTTCAGGGTTCCGCTCAGGAATTCTCCCCTCGTCATCCACAGGTTTTCTTCCCCCTGCCCAACGCCGTACACTACTCTTCGGTCAACAAACAGGTTCTTCGAGGTGCAATCAGACATGCCTTATCCCACGAATTACCGCTATACACGGGAACATGAGTGGATCTCGGTTGAGGGGTCCATTGGCGCCATTGGCATTACCGATTACGCCCAGAACTCGCTGGGCGATATTGTTTACGTGGACGCGCCCAAGGTTGGAGACGCGGTAACCGCCAACGCCACCTTTGGCTCGGTTGAGAGCGTGAAGGCCGTCAGCGACCTCTACTCGCCCGTCACCGGCACGGTGACTGAAGTGAACGAGGCGCTCAAGACCGAGCCCGACAAGATCAATGCCTCCGCTCACGAGACCTGGATCATCAAGGTGGAGCTTTCAAATCCGGCTGAGCTGGATTCGCTGTTTGACGCGGCTGCGTATGAGGCGTTTATCGCGGAAGAGCAGTGAACGAAAGCAGTCATCAGTTGTCAGTGGTCAGTTGTCAGTTACAACTGCTGGCAAGCGCCTGGATGATGAATGCACCTCCCGTTTCGCTCGGGCGTCTCCCGCGGGTAACGGAAACTGATAACTGACAACTGATCACTGTTCACTGGTCCCGGAGGGACCCACATGCGCTACCTCCCAAAATCCGATGCTGAACGCGCCAGGATGCTCGCCGAGATCGGCGCAGGCTCCATTGACGATCTGTTTTCGTCCATTCCCGCCGAGTACCGGCTCGCGCGCGATCTCGATGTGCCGCGGCAGCAGGGCGAGAGCGAGACCGTTGACTATTTCAAGGCCGCCGGCCACAGGAACGCCACCGACTATGCGAGCTTTCTGGGCGCGGGCGCGTACCGGCACTACCGGCCGGTGATTATCGATTCGCTGGTGCAGCGCGGCGAGTTCCTGACCAGCTACACGCCCTACCAGGCCGAGATCACGCAGGGCACGCTGCAGGCGATCTTCGAGTTCCAGACGATGATTGCCGAGCTGACCGGAATGGACGTGGCCAACGCCAGCATGTACGACGGCTCGACCGGCGCGGCGGAGGCAGTGATGATGGCCGTGCGCGTGACCGGGCGGCACGAGGCGGTTGTGGCGCGAACGGTGCACCCCGAGTATCGCGAGGTGCTGGCGACGTATGCCAAGCATCAGGGCTTGCCATTGAGACTGGTGGACTACAACTCCGAGACGGGCCGCGTGGATCTCGATGCACTTGATGCTGCAATTTCCGATCAGACGGCGTGCGTGCTTGTCCAGAGCCCCAACTTCTTCGGAGTGATTGAAGATATTCCTGCGATTGCCGAGATTGCGCACAAGAAGGGCGCGCTGCTCATTGTCTCGATTGCCGAGGCGGTTTCGCTGGGCATTGTGCGGCCTCCGGTTGAGGCCGACATTGTCGCGATGGAGGCGCAGTCGTTCGGCGTGGCGCTCAGCTATGGCGGGCCGTTCTGCGGCGTGATTGCGGCCAAAGAGCAGTTCCTGCGGCAGATGCCGGGAAGGCTGGTGGGCCAGACGGTCGACAGCAACGGATACCGCGGCTTCGTACTGACTCTGGCGACGCGCGAGCAGCACATCCGGCGCGAGAAGGCGACGAGTAACATCTGCACCAACCAGGCACTGGTGGCGCTGATGGCGACCATCTTTCTTTCGGTTTACGGCAAGGAAGGGATTCGGGAACTGGCCGAGCACAACCTGGCCAAGGCGGATTATGCGGCCAGGACGCTGAGCGCGCAGGCCGGCGCGAAGCTGCGCTTCACGGGCGCGCCGCGCTTCCACGAGTTTGTGTTGCAGACCGACGAAGCGCCGGCGGCGTGGAGTGAGCGGCTGCTTGAGAACAAGATTGTGGGCGGCATTGAGTTAAGCCGCTGGTATCCCGAGTTCAAGAACTGCACATTGTGGTGCGCGACGGAAGTGATTGCGCGCGAGACGATCGATACCGCGGCGAAGGTGCTGGCAAGTGTGACGGTGGAGGCGTAGGCAACAACTATTAGGGAGGCATGCAAGATGTTCGATTTCGAATGGAACACTCCTGAAGCGCGGGGGAACCGCGAGAGAATTCGCGCAGTCGGTAGAGGCCGGTATATTCTCACCCGCGGAGTTTTGATGGGAGTGGTCGGGCTTGTCGTCGATCTTGCCGTCACTTTTCTTTTCGGGCACCCCCAACTGGATTTCCCATTTGTGGCCGAAAAGTTGCTGAAATGGGGGCTATTTGGACCGATCGCTGCGTGGTGGTTCTGGCATATTGATTTCGAAAGCAGGGAAGATGCGGGGTAGGTGACCCCGCATTCGTTGGTATTTGCTTTGTAACAGGGCACGGGCTTTAGCCGGTGAAGGGTACGGGCTTTAGCCGTGAAGGGTACGGGCTTTAGCCGTGAAGGGTACGGGCTTTAGCCGTGAAGGGTACGGGCTTTAGCCGTGAAGGGTACGGGCTTTAGCCCGTACGTTGGCAGATAGGAAAGAGAACGGGGCTTTAGCCCCTGAGGGCCAGGCATGCGTCCCAATCGAGAACCTTTTGATGTGCAGGAATCGGCCTACTTTGTCTCGACTCAAACCGCACAAAGACAGCCATTATTCCGGCATGATCGGTGGGCGAAACTGTTCGAGCAAACTCTGTTTCATTACAGCGAGAACGATTATCGCGTGCACGCGTTCGTCATCATGCCAGACCACGTTCATATTTTGATGACGCCGAAAGAGACGATTGAGAGAGCAGTTCAGTTGATTAAGGGAGGCTTTTCGTTTCGGGCGCGTAAAGAACTGGAGTGGAAGTTCGAAATCTGGCAGCAGGGGTTCACGGATCATCGAATCCGGGACGAGGAGGATTGGCAACATCACCTTGAGTACATCCGTCAGAATCCTGTCCGCGCAAGGTTGGTTGCAGAGTTTAGCTGTTATCAGTACATGGGTTTTCCGAACCCTGATTTCCCTCAGGGGCTAAAGCCCCTTAAGGAAATGGGGAGGGCTTGATGTACGGGCTAAAGCCCGTACCCTTCGCGGCTAAAGCCCCTTAAGGAATTGGAGAGGGCTTAATGTACGGGCTAAAGCCCGTACCCTTCGCGGCTAAAGCCCCTTAAGGAATTGGGGAGGGCTTGATGTACGGGCTAAAGCCCGTACCCTTCGCGGCTAAAGCCCCTTAAGGAATTGGGGAGGGCTTGATGTACGGGCTAAAGCCCGTACCCTTCGCGGCCAAAGCCCCTTAATGAAATGGGGAGGGCTTAATGTATGGGCTAAAGCCCGTACCCTTCGCGGCTAAAGCCCCTTAAGGAAATGGGGAGGGCTCAATGTACGGGCTAAAGCCCGTACCCTTCGCGGCTAAGGCCCGACGGGGCTCAAGAGAATTCTCGATATACGCAGTTTCGGATCGAAGATAAAGAGGCAGACGAATGGCAAGTAACTCACAAATCCCCGGCCCGCACACGTTGGGCAAGGTTCGTCCCCACCAGACGCAGAATGAAGCGCTGATGTTTGAGAAGTCGTCGCCGGGCAAGAAGGCCTACAAGCTGCCGCCGCTCGATGTGCCGGCGGTTGATTTTTCTTCTCTTCTTGGAGGAACGCATCGGCAGGAGCCAGCGCTGCTCCCGGAGCTGAGCGAGATCGAGCTCATCCGCCACTTCACGCGGCTCTCCACGTGGAACTACGCCATCGACCTGGGCATGTATCCGCTGGGGTCGTGCACCATGAAGTACAACCCGCGCGTGAATGAGTTTGTGGCGCGCATCGAAGGGCTGGCCGAGGCGCATCCCTACCGGCCCGAATCGCTGGCGCAGGGAATCCTCGAGATTATCGACCTTTTGCAGAAGTGCCTGATCGAGATCACGGGCATGGATGCGATTACGCTGCAGCCGGCAGCAGGCGCGCATGGGGAGTTCACAGGCATTCTGCTGGTGCGCGCATGGCACGAATCGCAGGGGAATCCGCGGCACAAGATTCTGATTCCCGACTCGGCGCATGGAACCAACCCGGCAACCGCGGCCATCTGCGGCTACCAGGTTGAGAACCTGAAGTCGAATGCGGAGGGTGGCATTGACCTGGATGCGCTGGAGCGGCAGGTTACAGGCGACACCGCGGCGCTGATGCTCACCAATCCCTCGACGCTGGGAGTCTTTGAGAGCCAGATTGCAAAGATCGCCGAGATTCTGCATGCCAAGGGCGCGCTGCTCTACATGGACGGCGCGAATATGAACGCGCTGGTGGGCAAGGTGCGGCCCGGCGACTTTGGCGTGGACGTGATGCACCTGAACCTGCACAAGACCTTTTCGACTCCGCATGGCGGCGGAGGGCCGGGGTCGGGACCGGTGGCCTGCAAGAAGTTTCTGGAGCCGTTCTTGCCGACGCCGATCTTGGTGCGGCGGTCAGGCAGCGTCTCCCAGGTCCCCAAATGCGAGGGACCTGGGGCACCCGAATCTCAATCGAGCCTGCATTGGGATTACAATCGGCCGCGGTCGGTGGGCAGGGTGCGCGCGTTCTACGGCAACACGGGAATGTTCATTCGCGCGCTGGCGTACATTCTGGCGAATGGGCCGGACGGGCTGCGCCAGACCACTGAAGATGCGGTGCTGAACGCGAATTACATCCGCAAAAAGCTTGAGGACGTGTACGAGCTGCCCTACAAGACGCCGTCGATGCACGAGGTTGTGTTCAGCGACAAGCGGCAGGCCGCACTGGGCGTGAAGACGGGCGACATTGCCAAGCGGCTCATCGACTACGGCTTCCATCCCTACACGGTGAGCTTTCCGCTGATTGTGCACGGCGCGCTGATGATTGAGCCGACCGAGAGCGAGTCGGTTGAGGAGCTGGACCTGTTCATCGACGCGATGCGCTCGATTGCCCGCGAGGTGGAGGAGACGCCGGAGCTGGTGAAGACGGCGCCGCACTCAACGCGGGTTTCACGGCTTGACGAGGTGCAGGCCGCGAGGAAGCCGGTGTTGAGGTGGAAGCCGGAAGAGCAGGGACTAGGGACTAGGGACTAGGGACTACGTTCAGGTGCTGCTGCGTTTGCGGAAGACGATGCTCAACTCGCGACGCCAGTCTTCGTTGAGCGCGATCAGTTCCCACTGGATCTTTGGAGAAAAGTAGCGGAGGACCGGCTCGTTGGCGGGATGGATGCGCAGGGCCGGGCCGATCAGGATGAGGCGCGGCTCAAGCTCGGAGACCTCTGCGCCGGGGAAATAGCCGGCGCGCTCGAAGGCCGAAAGCGGCCGCGCGGCTCCTGCGGGCGATTGGCGGTCGGCGTTGAGCGCGCGCACGCGAATCCAATAGTCGAGGGCCTGCATGGGCAGGTGCAGATCTTCGTCGGCTTTGATCTCGATGACCGCGAGACGGCTGTGCCGATCGAGGGCAAGAAGATCGAGCATTCCGCGGTCGCTCGAAGAAATTGCCGGTACCTGCGAGTAAACTTCGTCGCCGCGAATCTCAGGCAGCAGCTCGCCTAGCCCCATTCGCAGCTCGCTCTCAAGCCAGCGCTCGGGCTGCATGCGGAAGAGCGCATCGTTGTGCGCGCCGTCGGCGTGACGGCTCGCGAAGAGGCGCGCGAAGAGCTCGCGGCAGGTTTCTGTGTTCTCTTCAGTCAGCAGGGTTTCGTTGGCGCCCGCACCGAAGGTAACTTCGTCTTTGCCGGTAAAGGATTGCGCGGCTGCGCCGTGACGCACGCGAGCGAATTCGAGACCGTGGAGCAGCAGGCCGACTTCGGCTGGCGTGGAGGCGCGCAGCTCGACGCGGCCCTGCGCGCCCTCGGGGACAAGATCCATGAGGCGGGCCACACCGGTTTTACAGCGCTCGATTGCTGCTGCGGCTGAGAAGGCGTGCATGAGCCGCGATTCGAGGTTCCCGGTGTCGTTGAAGTCGACCTGGGTGAGCTCTTCGCTGCGCTCATCGAGGGCGAAGAGCTCGAAGTTTGCTGCGGCATGATTGAGCCATGCCATGCGCTCAGCCGTCGTTCGCCACGCGCCTGCAGGCACGATGACTTTGAGCCCGCCGAAGTGGCGGCGCGCATCGCCGTGCTGGCGGCAGTAGTCGAGCCAAAGCACGCCGAGGGTGAGAATTCCGTCGACCATCGCGCCCGATTCGCATTCGCCCACGCCGATAACCGCGTCGGCGGCAGCGCCTTTGAGCAGGCGTCCGCGCACATAGGCGGGGCCGAAGCTGTGCTCCAGATCCATGGCCGAACGCAGGCCGTCGACTTTGGCGCCGATGAAGTGGCGCGAGAGCACGCGCTCAAGCAGGCGCTGATAGTTGCGGCGGGCCGCGTCGCGCGCGGTGGGAGTGCGGCGGTCGCTTGAGGCCACCAGCTCAAGCGCCTGCGGACGGGTTGCGCCCATGCGGCGGGTCATAATTCGAAGACCAGTCGCACGCTCGCGCACTTCAATCACTGAGCGCACCATGTTGCGCTCGTCGCTCCACAACTCAAGCAGGCAGCGGCCATGCGAATCTTTTGTGGAGTAGCGCGCGGTGCGCATGTCGAAGAGTACGCGGCCGTCTTCAAGAAAAGCGGCCGCCGGATGACGGAGAAGGTACTCTTCGATTTGCTGCGCGAGTCGCGCGGCCGGCGTGGCGTCAACGTTCGGGCCCGGATCCATCTCGTTCTACCACGCCATGCGCTCGCGCAGACAGGTGATGTGCGCGACGTGATGGCGCGAGTGCCATGCATAGATGGCGAGCGTGAGGGCAAGGTCGGAGCGGCCACGCTCGGGATGAATCATGCCGCGCGCGAAATCCGCCTCGCTCATGGATTCGAGCAGAGCAACCCAGCGGGCGTGCATGGACTCAATGAAGACGATCGAACTGTCGATCGGCAGAGACTTGCTGTCTGCGAGCTCGGCCCAGGCCTTTTCATCGTAGGGCTTGATGGTGGGCCAATCCTCAGTAAGCGCGAGCTTGAAGCGGATGACCGAGTTGGCATGGCTATCGGCGATGTGATGCACCACCTGGCGGACGGTCCATCCGCCGTTGCGATAGGGGGTGTCGAGCTGCGCGCCGCTGAGGCCGCTGACAGCCGCGCGAAGGCGCTCGGGAAGTTGGCGGAGGGTTTCGATATGTTCGGCGCGGGCCTGGGCTGTGTTCGACTCGGGAGCCTTGAACTGTCCAACCGGATAACGAGGATCAACTTCGGTCATGGCAAAACACTACCATGACCGGCTGCTGGAGGTCACAAAACGGAGATTAATGAGGCAGAGGCACCACCTCGGCGTAATAGGTAGCGGAAGAGTCATCGAGTGGAGTTCAATTCCCCAAAACCTACCCTCAGGGGCTAAAGCCCCGGACTCATTTTATGGGCCTAATCGGCACGAGTAAACTCGTGCCCTTTCAAAACTGCGATGCCAATTGTTTTTTTTCGCGGCCCGTCGAGCCCATGGCTCGTTCCAAAAAGGGTCCTTGCCGGGGACGGGATTACGCGGGGTGGTGGTGCTTCTGCTTTTGATGGTGGAAGTGGGATTTGTAGTTTTTGGGAGCCTTGTAGCGATAGTCGGGGTGCTTATGATGTGTGTGATGGGGCCAGGCAAACGCTGGGCTTGCAAACACAGCCAAAAGCAGAGTTGTTGCAAGCAGTTTCTTCATGCAAAGAATCCTTTCACGCATTCGGTTGCAGGCTGAACCGCATTGCCGGGCTCGTACGAAAAGAGCAATCCGGCGGCTGCAGCGGACTGCGATCCGCGCCAAGTCCGGGGAAGGCTTTACGCGGCGGCGTGATGGTGGTGATGGTGGTGGTGGTGATGGTGGTGTGCCGCAAATGCGGCCGGGCTGGCGAACACCATCAGAAGCAAAACTACCGCGAGAATCCTCTTCATGGGAGCCATCCTAGCAGAATTGAATTCGCGACGGAAGCGCCTTGCCGCATCTCGTATCAAGAGAGCAACGAGGGGAGACAGGAAGATGAGGCGTCCGCCGTTCGGGCGTTCTAGGTAATTCGACGCAGGAGGCATAAACTGGATGACGATGGGACCAACAAAAGCTTCCCCGCCGGCCAGCCACCAACGCTATTTTTTTGAAGAGTTCGGCATCACCGAGCGCCTGCTTGAGCGGTGCCTGGGCGAGGCGCTGAGCGCCGGGGGAGATTACGCCGATCTTTATTTCGAGGCAGTTACGGCAACGGCCCTGGCGGTGGACGAGCAGATTGTGAAGTCGGCGAGCCAGGGGTCGAGCGCCGGCTGCGGCATCAGGGTGGTGAGCGGCGAGCGTACCGGCTACGCATACACCGACATTCTGAGCCCCGAGCGGTTGCTGAGGGCCGCCCGCACCGCGGCAATGATTGCTTCGGGACCAGCAAAACAACCGGTGCAGGGATTCACCGAGGCGACGGCGCGGGATCTTTACCCGGTTCCGCTGGGCGGGTACGACCTGGACCTGGCCGAACGGCTCGAGCTCATTTTGCGAGCCGATCGCGCCGCGAGGGCCTACGATTCACGCATTGTGCAGGTGCGCGCCAGCTACGCCGAGGAGATGCGGCGGATCCTGATCGCCGCGTCTGACGGCGCATTCGCCAGCGACACGCAGCCGCTGTGCCGCCTGAACGTGCACGCTATTGCCAAAGAGGGCGCGATCGCTACGAAAGGAGCCGCGGGCGGCGGCGGCAGGGCCGGCCTGGAACAATTTACAGGGAGTAATAGCCCGGAGGGTCTGGCACGCGAGGCTGCGCGGGGGGCGATTTTGCAGCTTGGCGCGGTTCCGGCGCCGGCGGGCGAGATGCAGGTGGTGCTTGGGCCGGGATGGCCGGGGATCCTGCTGCACGAGGCCGTGGGCCATGGGCTGGAGGCCGACTTTAACCGCAAGAAGACTTCAGCGTTTGCGGGATTGATTGGCCAGTTGGTGGCGAGCCCGAAGGTGACGGTGGTGGATAACGGGACGATTGCCGGGCGGCGGGGCTCGCTGAATGTGGACGACGAGGGGTCGGCGACGCAGGAGACGGTGCTGATCGAGAACGGCGTGCTGAAGGGGTACCTGTCTGACAAGCTTTCGTCGCGGCTGATGGGGATTCTCAACACCGGTTCGGGGCGGCGCGAGAATTACCAGTCGATCCCCATGCCGCGCATGACCAACACCTACATGCTGGCGGGCGTCGACTCGCCTGAGGACATTTTGCGCAGCGTGAAGCGCGGGCTCTACGCCGTGAACTTTGGCGGCGGCAGCGTGGACATCACCAACGGCAAGTTTGTGTTTTCGGCGAGTGAGGCGTACCTGATCGAGGACGGCAAGGTGACCGCGCCGGTGCGCGATGCAACGCTGATCGGCAACGGACCCGAGGCGTTGAAGCACGTGTCGATGGTGGGCAACGACCTGAAACTCGACGAGGGCATCGGCACCTGCGGCAAAGAAGGGCAAAGCGTGCCAGTGGGCGTGGGCATGCCGACCATCAAGCTGGACAGGATGACGGTGGGGGGAACGGGGCGGTAAGACGGTCTGCCCAGGCTCCTCTAAGCCGCATTCTCCTTGCCCAGCAGCGGCAATTCGAGCTCAATTCGTTCATGAACGACTTTGGCCGCGATCCGCCCGCGATCGCCGCGATCGAGGCGCACCAACCCGTAATTCGCCATGGTCTTGAGCGTACGAGACAGGTTCGACTTCTTACGTCCCGTCAGTGCGGCCAGTTCGTCGAGAGAGCCCGGCGCCTTTTCCGCAATCGTGCGCAGCAGCTTGCGGTTGCCCGCTGAGAGTACTTTTGCGAAGGATTCGGTTGAAGGAAACCAGATGCGGGGCCCATCAGGGCCAAGCTTGTGCTTGCCTCGCGTTATGGCCAGGGTAAGGGCCTTCATCTCTTCATAGCTTGCAATTCCCACTTTGAGTGTGCTCATGGCGTCGTAATCGAAGGTTATCACTTCAAGATAACTGTTGCAATCGACCTGCCACCCTGCCCCGTTTGTTACCTTTGACCCATGGCGCAGACCACACCAATTCCGGCGGTGACCGACATCGATCTTGAATCGCTCGTAACTGATGTGGTGGCCGAGGCCATGAAGGCCGGGGCCACGGACGCCGAGGCGGTTGCGCGCGAGGGCGACGAGTTCAGCGTGAATGTGCGCATGGGCGAGGTTGAAACGATCAAAGAATCCGGCTCGCGGGCGCTGGGATTGCGGGTTTTCGCGGGCAAACGGTCGGCCTCGACCTCGACCAGCGACCTGACTCCGGCGGGAGTCCGCAAGCTGGTGCAGAGCGCCATGGCGCTGGCGCGCATCACCGAAGAGGATCTTTTCGCGGGCCTGCCTGAAGCGGCGGAATTCAGCGGGACGGCGAGTTCGCAGTCGGAGATGGTCTCCACTGTCTCAGAATCGAGACAGGGGGCACCCAGGCTCTGCGGTTGGGCTGACGATCTGCATCTCTACTACGACGACGTGTACTCGCTGCCGGTGGCCGAGCGGGTTGAATGGGCGCGCCGGTGCGAGGCTGCAGCGCTCAAAGCAGATCCGAGGATCAACAACTCAGACGGGGGCAGCTTTGACGCCTCAACCGGCCGCCGCGCAATGGCCAACTCGCGCGGATTTGTGGGCGGATACCGCTCGAGCTACGCGGGCGTAAGCGCTGCGCCGCTGGCGACGGATGCCGACGGAAAGATGCAGCGGGACGGCTGGTGGTCGAGCGCGCGGAGATTCGCCGACCTCGAAAGCCCTGAAGCCGTAGGGGCTGAAGCAGCACGGCGAACGCTGCGACGGCTGGGAGCGCGGCGAGTGCGAACGCAGCGCGTGCCGATCGTGTTCTCGCCCGAGGCTGCGCAGACGCTGATCGGCTCATTCTTCGAGGCGGTTTCGGGCGACGCCATTTGGCGCGGCGCGTCGTTTCTGGCGGGCAAGCTGGGCGAGACGATTGCCGCACCGGCACTGACTTTGGTCGACGATAACCTGATGATTCTGCCCAATGGCGCGGGCGGATTTGGGACTTCGCCGTTCGATGCGGAAGGATTGCCTTCGCGCCGCACGGTGGTGATTGAGCAGGGCGTGCTGAAGAGCTACCTGCTGAACACCTACACGGCGCGCAAGCTGGGTATGAAGTCGACGCACAATGCCGCGCGGGGGCTGGCCGGCACGCCGGGCATCGGTTGCGGGAATCTCTATGTCCAGCCTGGTAGCTACTCCAAAGAGGAAATGCTCGGTGAGCTGAAGGCGGGCTTGTATGTGACCAGCCTGATGGGCTTTGGCGTGAATGTGGTGACGGGCGACTATTCGCGCGGCGCAACGGGATTGTGGATCGAGAACGGCGAGTTGACACACGCGGTGGAAGAGGTGACCATCGCCGGTAACCTGGGCGAAATGCTGGGAAACATCACTGCAATCGGCAGCGACCTGGAGTTTCGCACGGCGATTGCCTCGCCCACGCTCAGGATTGACGGGATGACGGTGGCGGGGACGTAAGGGTCGTGAGACGTGGATCGTGAGTCGTGATTCGTGGTCTCCCACCCTAGCCGCAAAAAAACGCGGCTAGGATGGGGCACCCGCCATCCAGAACGGCCAACCGAGCTACGATTGCTTGAGCGGAATGAGCGATCAGATCCAAGCCGGAATCGGCCAACACGACCAGACTGCCAGGTCCGCAATGAGCGAGATCACCTTCGACCCTACCGACCCAAAGGCGGCGCTTGCGCAATTGCCGCGGGAGGCCGCGGTGTTCGCTCTGTATGGCGCCGATCAACGCGCCGAGCCCTACATTGGCCGCACGCCCAACCTGCGCGGGCGGCTGGAGCGGCTGCTGCAGCCATCGGAGAAGCATCCGCGGCGGCTGCAACTTGCCGGGCGGGTGCGGCGCATCGCGTGGCAGCTTACGGGGTCGGAGTTTGAATCCCTTCTGCTTCAGTTCGAGTTACTCCAAAGTGTATACGGCACGAAGTGCCTGGAGCGGATGCACCTGCGCGCGCCGGCGTTTGTGCGGTTTCTGGGGTCGAACCAGTATCCGCGCGTGGTGGTGACGCACCGGCCCAGCCAGCGCGAGGTCGATTGGGCTTACGGGCCGTTCCAGTCGCGGGCGGCGGCCGAGCGATACGTCGAAGAAGTGCTCAAGCTCTTCCTTTTACGCCGCTGCATTGACGACCTGAATCCCGATCCCAAGTTTCCGGGGTGCGTCTACTCCGAGATGAAGATGTGCCTGGCGCCCTGCTTCAAAGGCTGCACGGATGAGCGCTACGCCGAAGAGTCGGCGGCGGTTGAGAGCTTCTTTGCGACGCGCGGCGAGAGCCGGCTGGTAACGCTGCGCACCCAGCGCGAACAGGCCTCGGCCGACCTGGAGTTTGAGACGGCGGCGGCGATTCACGCGCAGGTGCAACGGGTTGAGGGAGTGCGAGCGCTGGCGTCTGAGCTTGTGAGGCCAATGAGTCGGCTGAAGGCGGTCATTCTCCAGCCGGCAGCGCCACCTGCGGCGGGGCTGGCCGCGCCTTCGGCGCAGGAGATTTCAGTATTCCTGTATCAGGAGGGGAGCTTACGCGGGCCGATGAGTTTCTCGACGCTCGGTATGAGAATTCAAAACGAGCAGTCGGGGTCGACGTCGCTGTTCGCGCAGCCGCTGGCGCTGGAGGCGGTGCCGGAAGACAGCAGTCAGGGGTCAGGGGTCAGGGATCAGGGATCAGCAAAGGCTCATCGGACGATGCTGGAGGCGAGGCTGGAGGAGGTGCTGGCGGCGCTTTCGAAGTGCAAGGAAGCGCCATCGGCGACGGTGCGGCAGGGGCATCTGGCGCTGCTCAAGCGCTGGTACTACCGGCCCGAGGCCAAGCGCACCGGCGAGATCTTCTTTCCTGGCGAGGATGAAATCTGGCCCGTTCGGGCAATCTTGCGCGGCGTGGGACGGGTGGCGGCAAAATCACTGGCCCGCGTGGCCGAACCGGTGCAGAATTCTTAGTAGAGAATCATGGCACGGGAGAACCGAATTCGCGCAATCCTGGCGGAGGGCTGCTGCACGCAGGGGCCGGGGCGGGCCTTTGATGCGGCGGTGATGGTGTTGGAGGAACCGCGTTTGGGGCGGCAGCTCATCGAGTGCCTTTGGGACGAGGAGGAGGGCGTGGCCGGCCGTGCAGCAGATGCGTTGGAGACCGTTACTGGCGAGCGTCCGCATGTGCTACAGGCGTGGAAGGAGGCGCTGCTCGGACTCCTGGTCGAGTCGCAGGCCATCAAGCTGCGCTGGCATCTGGGGCTGATCGTGACTCGGCTAGAACTGACGCGGACAGAATGCCGGCGAGTAGCGGATGCGGTCTCGGGCTGGCTGGACGACCGAAGCTCGATTGTGAAGACATGCGCAATGCAGTGTCTGGCAGAGTTGACCCGTCAGGATCCGTCGATGACGGAGGAGGTGCTGGACCTGCTGCGAGCGTTGACGCGTTCCGGCACGCCGGCCATGCGGGCGCGAGGGCGCACCCTCCTCAAGCAGATGGAAAAGGGGAGCGACCTGACGTGGAAGCGCATCAGAATGCAGGCCAGGCAAGCTGCCCGGCTGGTAAACTGACCGGACGGAGGTAGCCTAGACTCGAATGGTTGAGCTTTGTCCATCGATACTTTCAGCGGATTTTGCGCACCTGGCCGACCAGGTGGCGGCGGCCGAGCGGGGCGGCGGCACGGTCATCCACGTGGACGTGATGGACGGCCATTTTGTGCCCAACATAACCATTGGCCCGCCGGTGGTGAAGAGCTTGCGCAAGTTCACCAAGCTGCCGCTTGACTGCCACCTGATGATCTCGAACCCCAACGACTACATTGGGGCTTTTGCCGAGGCCGGCGCCGACTGGGTGAGCGTGCACTACGAGGCCTGCACTCACCTGCACCGCTCGCTGGAGATGATCATCCACCACGGCATGAAGGCAGGTGTGGTGGTGAATCCGGCCACGCGGGTCGATCTGCTCATCGAGATCCTGCCCATGGTGCACCACGTGCTGGTGATGAGCGTGAATCCGGGGTTCGGCGGGCAGGAGTTTATTTCTTTTTCTTTGGACAAGATCCGGAGGCTGGCGCAAATCCGCCGGGAGCTGGGGCTGGCATTTAGAATCGAAGTGGACGGCGGCGTGGCTCACGACACGGTGGCCCAGGTCGTCAAAGCAGGTGCGGAGCTGCTGGTTGCCGGGAACGCCGTTTTTGGGGCTGGCAAACCGGAGCAGGACGCCAGAGAACTGCTCGAGGCCGCGAGGCGAGCGGACGGAGAGCGTTGAGTTTCCCACCCTTTCGCAAAAAGCGCGAAAGGATGGGGCACCCAATTCAAAGCTGAGACGGCGCGAGTGCCGGGTGGCCAGTAGGACTGGGTGGCAACGTAAGATTCAGAAGAAACAGCAAGCTAAAACGCAGGCGGCCACACCCCCTCAACCGCCGGCGGCATCGAGGTAGTATGAACCGGTTGTTGATGAGAGTTTGTGCAGTGGCGCTCGCCGTACTTTTTGTTGCCGGCGTTGCCGCTGAGGCCAAAAAGCCGAAGAAAAAGAAAGCCTACGACCTCAACGCGAACCCGCTGGCCGGCGTGCAGTCGAAGCAGCCCGACAAGGAGCTGTACGACAAGGCCATGACGGCCATGAAAAAGGGCCGCTACGACGTGGCGCGCCTCGACCTGCAGACCCTGCTGAACACCTACCCCGAATCGGAATATCGGATGAGGGCCAAGCTCTCAGTAGGCGACACCTGGTTCAGGGAGGGCGGCTCCGCGGCACTGACCCAGGCCGAGGCCGAATACAAGGACTTCATCACCTTCTTCCCCGACGCGCCTGAAGCGGCCGAGGCCCAAATGAAGGTGGCCGACATCTACTACCAACAAATGGCGAAGCCGGACCGCGACTACACCGACACCCAGCAGGCTGAGCAGGAGTACCGGAACATGATCAACATGTTCCCCGACTCCACCCTGGTGCCGCGCGCCAAGCAAAGGCTGCGCGACGTGCAGGAGGTGCTGGCCGAGCGCGAGGCCGAGATCGGCTTCTTTTATGAGAGCCGTGACAACATCAACGCCGCCATCGCCCGCCTCGAGACTGTTTCAGACACTTATCCGCTGTACTCCAAGAGCGACCAGGTGCTGATCGGCATCGGCGATGCGTATACTCTGGAGGCGCACAACATTCAAGTTTCGCCGCGCGTGGCGGGCGCTTTGCGGGAGCGGCTGGTGGCCATCTACCAGGACAAGGCCGCCCAGGCATACGACAAGGTAATCACGCGGTACCCCATGTATCCCCACGTTGAGGATGCGCGCGACCGCCTGGTGGCGATGAACAGGCCGATTCCGGAACCGACCGAAGCCGCCGTTGCCGAGAGCGATGCTGAGGTGCGCAGCCACGAGGCTCTCCGCTTTACCGACACCTTGATCGGCGTGATTAGGCACGGGCCTACCGTGGTTGAAGCCGTCCACGTCGGCGAGCCCACCCTCACCGATCCGCACCGGGTGTTTGCGCCCGACATTACCAATGAGAATGTGGCGCTTTTCAACAGCGCCACAAACCCCGGAAAGTCGCCGGCTGCCATTACGGCAACGCCCACCGGAGCGAATGAGCCGCCGCGCAGCGACCAGCCGTCGCAGGCGCCACTGCAGATGGAAGCTCCGCCCGCGGGTGGAACCGGTGTGGGCGCTGAGATTTTGAGTGCGCCCACGGCTCCGGCCGGACCGGCCGCCGATCCGAATGCTCTGGTGAAGCCGGTTGGCCCAGTGAGTACCGCGCTGCCCGCTGCCGAGGCCCCGGCCGTGGCTCCGGCCCAGGTGAATGACGTAAAGCCCGGCGAAGCGCCGCAGCCCTCGGCCGCCGATGCCAAAAGCAAGAAGAAGCCCAAGGCCGACCTGAGCGACGAGTCCTCGAGCAAGAAGAAAAAGAAGAAGGGACTGGGGAAGCTTAATCCGTTCTAAGTCGATCTAGATTGGGACCGCGAGGGCCGCGCCGAACAAAGGTGCGGCCTTTGCTTTTCGTCGCCGTGCGAGGCGCCCTGGACCGCAAACGCTCGTCCTCAATCTGCTAACCTGAAGGGTGGTTCCCCGCGCCTTGAGAGCCCCTGTTTGAACAGTGGTTTTCCGCGATTTTCAGGGGTTCATCCAGGACAAAATGCCGCACGATCTGCCCAAAGCCTACGACCCGACTGCCATTGAAGATCACTGGGCCGAATACTGGGTGCGCGAGAAGCTGTTCGCCGTGCCCACGCCCGACACCGAGCAGACAGCCGATGAGGCTCAAGGCCGCGAAGCGGCGGAAGGCCCGGACGGCAAGTCCGCCTTCACCATTCTGCTGCCTCCGCCCAACGTTACCGGCCGGTTGCACATGGGCCACATGCTCAACCAGACCGAGATGGACATCCTGACTCGCTGGCGGCGGATGAGCGGGCGAAAGGCTCTCTGGCTGCCGGGCACCGACCACGCCGGCATCGCCACGCAGATGATGGTGGAGCGGCAACTGACTGAGGAAGGCACGTCGCGCCAGAAGCTGGGCCGCGAGGCGTTCGTGGAGCGCGTCTGGGAGTGGAAGCGCCACTACGGCGGCGCGATTCTCGACCAGATGAAGCGGCTCGGCGCCAGCGTGGACTGGAGCCGCGAGTATTTCACCATGGACGAGCGGCTATCGGTGGCCGTGCGCGAGGCGTTTATGCGCCTCTACGAACAGGGGCTGGTTTACCGCGGCGCCTACATCGTGAACTGGTGCCCGCGCTGCCAGACGGCCATCAGCGACCTGGAAGTGGTGTACGACGAGCACAAGGGGCACCTGTGGGAGATCAAGTACCCGGTGCTGAATGACGACGGGACGGATTCGGGCGAATTCATCACGGTAGCAACAACGCGCCCCGAAACGATGCTGGGCGATACGGCAGTGGCCATTCATCCCGAGGACGAGCGCTACCTGCATCTGCACGGCAAGAAACTGCGCCTGCCACTCATGAATCGCGAGATTCCCATCGTTCTGGATGAGTGGGTGAGCCGCGAGTTCGGCACGGGCGCGGTGAAGGTGACGCCCGCCCACGACCCCAACGACTTTGCGCTGGGCATGCGGCACAACCTGCCCTCGATCAACGTGATGGACGACCGCGCGCACATCAACGAGGCAGGCGGCGCGTACGCGGGACTCGACCGGTATGTGGCGCGCAAGCGCGTTGTGGCCGATCTCGAGGCGCAGGGGTTGCTCGCCGGCATCAAGGACTACACCAATAACGTGGGCCACTGCGACCGCTGCAAGACGGTAGTTGAGCCGCGGCTTTCGACGCAGTGGTTCGTAAAGATTCAGCCGCTGGCGGACAAGGCGATTGCCGCCGTTGAGGAGGGACATATCCGGTTCACGCCGGAGATGTACAAGAAGACCTACATCAACTGGATGTCGAACATTCACGACTGGTGCATCTCGCGGCAGCTGTGGTGGGGACATCGCATTCCGGCGTGGCACTGCGGGGTGTGCCACCAGATCACGGTGCCAAAGCCGGGCTCGACCGGCGATCCCATGCACTGCGCGCACTGCGGCAGCGATCGGATTACGCAGGAGACCGACGTGCTCGACACGTGGTTCTCGTCGGGGCTGCTGCCGGTGAGTGTGTTCGGCTGGCCGAATATTACGACAGAAACACGCGCGGATGCAGCCTTGAGCCGTGCGGACTTCGATGCCTTCTATCCCACTTCGCTGCTGGTGACCGGCTTCGACATTCTTTTTTTCTGGGTTGCCCGCATGATCATGATGGGCTGCTGGTTTTCGGCCGAGGTGCCGATGCCGGATGGGAGCCCAAGGCCGCTTGCAGAGTCGGTACCGTTCAAAGAGGTTTATATCCACGCGCTGGTGCGCGACGCGAACCGCGAAAAGATGTCGAAGACCAAGGGCAACGTGATCGACCCGATCGAGATTGTGAAGCAGTACGGGACGGATGCGGTGCGCTTCACGCTGGCCTCGATGGCCTCGCCGGGCACGGATATTGCTTTCAACGTAGCGAGGACCGAGGGGTATCGGGCCTTTGCCAACAAGATATGGAACGCGGCGCGGTTCATTTTTATGAACGTGGATCGGGCGGCAGAAGTGGGGATCACCGTCGATCCGGCGGTCCTGGGCGGAATGCCCTACGACAGCCCAGACGATACGCTCGAAGCGCGTTGGATCGTGGCAGAACTCCACGCCGCGGCAACAGAGGTGAACAGGTCGCTTGAGTCCTACCGATACGATGACGCCGCCAACGCGATTTACAAATTCTTCTGGGGGAGCTTCTGCGATTGGTACCTTGAAATTGTCAAGCTGCGGCTAGATTTCTCGGAGACCGCCGACAGAACTAGAACAAAAGCCGCCCTTACCACGCTCGTTACCGTTTTCGAAGCCGCTCTTCGCTTGCTCTCACCCTTCATGCCATTCATTACCGAAGAGCTTTGGCACGCAGCCTACGATGACCACCCACTACCAGCCAAGTCCATCGCGTTGACGAATTACCCTCAAGGGGACCTCAAGTACCAGATGGAATCATATTCAGAATTTGCACAGAGCGTTGCACTTGATTTTCTGGACGTTAGTCGGCTGATCACTGAGATCCGCGCGTTGCGCAAAGAGGTCGGTGTCGAAGAGAGAGCCGCTACGCCCGTGGAGTTGCGCATCGCTGCAGAACGACACCCTGTAGTGGACGCGAACGTTGCTATCATCGAAAGCCTCGCTCGCGTCAGTGATCTCCGTCTAGTCGAGGACATCTCCGCGGGTCTGCCCAAGCGCCACACTCCGTCATTTGACGTCGCCGTTGTCTACGAACGCACCATCGACCTCCCCGCCGAGCGCGACCGCTTGACAAAGGAATGCTTGAGGCTTGAAAAGATTGTTGCGAACGATGAGCGGGCACTGAACGATCCAGGATTTGCCGGGAAGGCGCCAGCGCACATCGTGGAAGGAAGAAAAAAGCAGTTGGCGGAAAACCGGTTGCTGCTGGAGAAAGCGAAGGCGGCGCTGGATGGGCTGCCGAAAGGATGAGAACAAGCAACCGCAGATCCTTCGACTACGTTTGGCGCTTGAAGCGTCAAACTCCGCTCAGGATGACAAGTGGAATAAGGTGGGGGGACGACGGGCGGTTGGTTGGGGGTTTTGCTTGGACTGACCCCCAAAGGTGAGACAGTCGAGAAGGGCACAGTTTGCAGCGAATGGGGGGCTGCAAATGCGAAGGAAGAGGGTTTACACGGAGGAGTTCCGGCGCCTTGCGGTGGCACGGATGCAGG
>Ga0326727_10002951_pt1 | contig 55984 bp, 50 predicted proteins | sample MB2enrmetagenome_FD_207643 | JGI IMG/M metagenome (GOLD analysis project Ga0326727, IMG submission 207643) | Lab enriched peat soil microbial communities from McLean, Ithaca, NY, United States - MB29MY | ecosystem: Environmental > Terrestrial > Soil > Wetlands > Peat | place: USA: New York...
CTGCCGCGCTCGCATTTGATTTCGAGTCAACGTAATCTGAGGAGTAATATGAACGCAGCAAGAGCACTCTTACTGACGGTCGTCTGTGCCGCGCTGCTGGCCGGCGAGGCGCAGGCGCGAGCCGGGCAGGCCGGCGCCGTCGTGGGCTGGGGCCCGATCGTCATGCCGCCGGTCGAGCGCGGAGCCTGTTTCAAGGTGATCGCCACGAGATACGGCAGCAGCCTGGCCCTCGCGAGCGGCGGGACGGTCGTGGCCTGGGGCGCTGGCCAGCCAAACAATCCTACCGATCCCTTTGGTTTCGGCCAGTCCACCGTGCCGGCGGGCCTGAACGGCGTGGTCGCCGTCGCCGCGGGGACCTGGAACAGCGTCGCCCTGGTCGGCGGTCCGGTGCTGACGCCTCCGGCGCCACAGCCGGGCGGCTCGATGCAATTGCTTCTCAAAGGCATAGGGGGCTGGACCTACACAATCCAGGCCTCGACCGACCTGGTGAACTGGACGCCCTTGACGAGGCGACCAATGGCGCTACGCAGATTGTTGACCCGGCAGCGGGCGGCTTCAGCCACCGGTTCTATCGGGCGACAGCGCCGTAGGCCGCAAGAGGGCCGCGTCGAATTCAGCGGCCATGGCCCTGAAACGGCGCCTTCGGTTCCCAAACAGGCCGTGACCCGCAGGGGTTCTTCAATGGCCAGTCCTTTCTTAAACCGTCGCTTGCGCCAGCAGTTCGTTCACATTCGCCATCACGGCGAAGGCATCGGCTACGTAGAGCACGTCGGCTTTGCCGCGGGCCCAGCCGCAATTGGGGTCGAGATTGATGGCGCGGCGTTCGTTGACGAAGCGCCAGCCGACGGTGTGGGGCTCCTCGCCATGGCAGCAGGCGGCCAAGCCCTTGGGGTGCCGCGGGGTGGAGCCGGTCTGACCGATCTGGTTCAGGTGGGTGAGAAAACCAAGCACAGCCTGGCCTTCGCTGCCCAGGTCCACCAGGGACTTGCTGCTGCCAAGAGAGGCGCGGGTGAGCCTAAGACAATCGAGGATCAGCTTTTCGGCTTCTTTGAGATGGACCTGGCCATCGGCTTGCTTCTTTGTCCAGCCTGCGCCCGCCACGAAGAGCAGGGCCGCGTCAGGACGAATGGTCTGGGCGTCGCCCGCCGGCTGGCGTGTGCCTGCCACGCTCGTGCGCCTGCATGATTCGGGCAGGCTGACAGGGATCAACTCGACAGGGGCCGCGCCGGCCTTGCCTTGCCACGGGGCATTGCCGCCCGGGTCAAGGGCAATAAACCATGGACGCCGGGCGCGCTGGAGCGCCGCTTCCAACCGCTGGCGATAATACCAGCGGTTGACCCGTACTGCGCCGCCCTTTGCGGCAATTCCGGCGACGTGGGTGTCCACAACTCCGCCCAGGCGCTGGGCGGCGCCGGCAACCACACGGTTCCAACGCGAGGTTGCCGGGGCGATGATGAGCGTTGCCTGGAATGCCTTGCAGAGCGTTTCAATGGCCGCAGCATCGCTGGCATAGCGGGATTGCGCGAAGTCAGCGCCTGCCACGGCCAGGAACCGGGCCGCGCCGCTCCCGGCAATGGAGTCGGCAGCCGGTTGGACCTGCCCGCCCACCAACCCGGCCGCCAGCTTGGCATCGGCCAGGGTCAGGGCCAGGGTTTTTGCCGCGGCCAGGGCCTCGAGCGCCGGCTTGCCCAGCGAGCCGTCCGATTCGGTATGCGCAAGAAAGAGGATGTTTTCCATCGGTTCAGGCCCTTATCCAGTCGACGATCTCGCGCGCCATGTCCTCGGGGGACTTGTCTTTGACGATTCTGGTTTGGCGCAACTGCCTGGGCACGGAGACCTCGCCGAAAGTCAAGCCGTTGCCGGAGAGTTTCACCGGCTTGGCCTTTTGCAGCCCGGGCATCACGGTGCGCATGTTGATCATGCCGACATGCGGGTTGTTCTTAGGCTCGGGCAAATTGCCTGTCGCCCAGCCCAGCAGGGCAGGGGGCCCGGCGCAACGCGAGACCTGGTGCCGGCCGCCCTCGATCCGCTCGAGGATTTCCAGGGTGCCGTCCGGGTTTGGCCTGAGTTGGTCCACGCCCTGAAACTGGTCCGCTATCCCCAGCCGTTCACCCACCATCTGCAAAGTGGCGCCGGCCCCGCGCGAGGCCGATTCCCACCCCCCGAACACCAGGAGCCTGGAGCGGTCAAGCCCGGCAATGGCCTGGATGGACTCGGCCAGCAACGCGGCAACTTCCCCGGCATCCGTGAACCCGCTGGCCGAACCGTCCAGGGCGATGAATTCAAAAAGCGCCTTTTGCGCAACGGTCATCAGGACCTGCTGGAGCTTGGCCTTGGGACCGAGGCTCACCAGCCAGACCTTGCTCCCGGGCGCCGTCGCAGCCAGGTGAGCAGCCTCGTAAAGGGCATGGGCCGCCCAGGGGTCCAGGACCGCCGGCAACATCATCTCATTTTTCAAGCCCGGGCCGGACGGGCCGCTCACCGGCTCAAGTGTCTGGAGCGGGTCCGGCACTACGCTCCCGCAGACGACAATCTGGTATGCAATGCTCATGGGAAAAATCACTTCGTCCCCGGGCCATTCGTCTCGGTTGCCGACGCGTCGGGCGGGGCGTTGGTCGCGGGGCCGAGGGCGCTCTGGGAGGCTCCACGCTCCCCGCTGGTGTTGGTCGTGGCGCCCGGCGCCGGTGGTGGCGTGGCCGGAACACTGACCACGGCCGTTGGAACCGTATCCGCTCCGACCATTTCGTCGGAGAGAATCGTGATGGCGATGCGACGGTTGCGCGAGCGGCCTTCGGCGGTGGCATTGTCAGCTATGGGCCTGAATTGTCCGTAGCCGACAGCCCCGAGGCGGCGCGGGTCGACCCCCGCCTGCTCGGTGAGAAACCGGACGGCGGAGGTGGCGCGGGCGGTCGAGAGTTCCCAGTTGCTTGGAAAACGCTTCCGTGCCGCAGGCCGGATCGGCACATCATCGGTGTGGCCCACGACATGAATCTTAAGGGTGGGATGGGAAGCGAGGATGGTTGCCACCTTGCGCAATACATCTGCCCCATCCGGTTTGAGGTCCGCCTCGCCCGAATCGAAGAGGATGCGGTCCAGGATGTTGACGGTCAGCTTTCCCTGCAATTGGGAAATGGCCACGTCTTTGGACTCGAGGCTGGCGCGCATCTCGCTTTCGAGGTCTTTTTGCGAATGGACGGCGGTTTCCTCTTCCTTCTGGAGGTTCTCGATGCGGTTTTGGCTCTCGGTGAGTTTCTGATTCAGGTCGATTGCCTCGCCCTGGCTCTGGGCCAGCGTGGCGCGGACCCGGGCCAATTCGGCGTTCACCTGTTCCAGTTCGCGATATTTGGCATAATACGAAAAACCGAGCGCCGCCACCAAAAGAGTCAGCGTCAACGCGCCGGCAATCATCCACGTTTGTTTCGACATAGCTCAGTTTTCTGCGGAGTGCAACCCTCCGGCGCCGGCCTGGAAGGCGATGTTCCTGCGTTCCGGGTCGTCCGGGTGGGGCTGAGAGCAGTTCCAATAGCAGGCGCCGCAATGGACGCATTTCTCGCGATCGAAGGCCGGCACGCCGTTTTCGCCGGGCGTGATGGCCTGGCCGGAGCAGACTTCGGCGCAGATGCGGGTTCCGCACTCGACGCAGAGGTGCGGGTAGAGGAACAACACATGATCGGCATAGCCGGGCGGCCCCGCGACCTTGCCCCCCAGCAACAGGGCGTCCTGGTGCGACATGAGCAACTTGCCGTCGTAGGCAATAGCCGGCCAGCCGGAGCGCGGCATCAGCGCGGCATGGACCGAGACCCCCTTGATGGCGCACTCCTTGCGCAACTGCCGGATGTCCGAGGCGGGGATACGGCCCAGGTAATACTCCTCGAGGGTGGGAAGGCGTTTATATGGAGGCGCCGCCTGGCTCTCGAGGGCAAGGCGGCCCTTGGTCAATCCGGCCAGGGCCATGCCGAGCAGCCCGCGCACGACGCCTTTCTGGAATCCGTCCCGCGATTTCTCCGCCACGCGCGCCTCGGCCTCCATCCAACTGGCGCGGCGGCGTTTCACGTAGGTCTGCTCGAGATTGCCTTTTGTGAACGGCTTTGCCGATTGAAGCAGTTCCAGGACGCTCTCCGCCAACTGCGTGCCGCTGGTCCAAGCCTCGTCCACTCCCGAGCCGCTCAGGACGTTGGTGGTGCCGGAGCCTTCGCCGATGCGGGCGTAGCCGTCGCCCGCCAGGCACGGCTCGCCCCGCCGCCCGGATTCGCCAAGGGTCTTGGCGCCCCAGGACCGAAGTTTGGACCCCTGCAGATAGGCCCAGAGATACGGATGGAGCATCCAATGCTGCAGGTAGCGGTAACTGGTCCGGACCGGGGAATCGAACCACGACGGCACGAATATGCCCAGAGAAGCGATACGGTCCGGATGCACGTAGAGAAAGCCGAATATCTCCGGCTCAGGAAACCCCAACGTGTGCATCACGGTGCCGGCCTTGAGCGGTGTGTCTTGGGGAAGGTCCACGACAAATTTCATCCCCACCGCCCAGTCGCGGGTGTGGTGGCCTTGTGGCCGGCCGAAGTGCTCATCGAGTTGCCGCCCGATGGGGCCGACGGGGCCGTCGCCCACCACGGTCAGCGCGGCGTGGATGTCCATGCCCGGCATGAATCCGCTTCCGGGCCGGCCTTGCTTGTCGACGCCCTGGTCCAGCAGACGGACTCCTGTGACCTTGTCTTCCTGGATGAGGGCCTGGGAAACCGGGGTGCCGGGCCAAATCTGGACTGCGCCGACGCCCTGGACTTGAGCGCCGACCCATTGCATGAACTGGCCCATCGACAGAAGCAGCCCCCCCTCTTTGCGCAGGAATGCGGGCGTCCAGGGCAGTTCGACGGCTTCCTTCTCGAAGGGCAGCAGTCCCTTGAAGGCCCGGATGCAGGCATCGGCGGCCCGCAGGGTCCACGACCGCCGGCTGGCCCCAATCGGGTCCAGCAGATAGACGACCTTCTCTTCCACCACGCGCGCGGCCATAGGAATCTGCTTCGGGTCGAGGTCCGGGAAAGTGGCTCGCAGCCCGCGTCCTCGGGTCACGATGCCCGAAACGCCGAAGCCGATGTCATCGGCGCGCTCGTAACAAACGACCCGCAACGGCATACCGGGCTCGGCGGGGCTTGCCAACGCCGGCGTGCCATCGGGCTTGACGAGACCCCTTGAAAGCGTCGTAAGGAACCCCGCCATCGCAGGCCCAAAACCGACGCAGGCGATGTCCACGTCCATGCTCTGCCTGTCAACGACGGCAGGAATTGGATTCGGAACTGTGGTGGGGTCCAAAGACATTTTGGCGGGCGCCCGGGCTCAGGGCTGCTCCTCTTAATCTCAATCCTAATAGCCCATCGCGCTATTCAACGTGTTCATCAGGAATTCATCCTAAGTTGAACCTTGGCGGGCGTCAACCGGTCATTAGGGAGTGGGTAGCCGCACTCGGCCGCCGTGATCTCCCGCCCGGCGGCCGGGCAGGCTCGGCTTCTGGTTTTCTTGCCCACAATTACATTGGATAATCCAGCGCCTCCGGGACCATCACCTTGGTCAGGGCGCCGGCGGCGCGGTCTTTGGCGAGGCGGGCGCCGGTGAGGCAGCCGTCGAGTTTAACGCGCAGCCGCACAAAGGTCTCCAGGCCGGTGAATCGCACACAGGGGCCGGCCTTGGCGGGGTCGGTTTGGCCGGGTTCGACGACATCCGCGCAGGCGCGGGCGGCGCTGTCGATGCCGGGGATGATGCCCTCGAGGGATTCGAGTTCCTCGGCGCAATAGCAGGCCCGGCGGTTGGCCTCCTCCCAGGCAGGGTGGCGGTTGAAGCCATAGACCAGTTCGGCGCAGATGCGGCCCGCCTCGCCGGCGGCGCGGGCGCACTGGACGTGGCACAAGTCGGTGAAGAAATTGACGAACCCGGGCAGGCCCTCGGCCAGGGCAGGGTTGGCCATGCCCTTGTCCTGGAGTTCGACAACATCCAGGATGAACTGCCGGGCGGCCAGGAGCCAGCACAGCGCGTCGGCCAGCGGGAATGTCACGCCCTGGCGGCTCTTGTGGTAGAGCTTGGCGCCTTGGGCATCGCTGGCGGCCTGGAGGTGGTTGAGGGTCCAGCGCCAGAGTTTCATGGCGGTGGCGAGCGTGCATGCGCCGGTGCCCGGGCGGCGGGCGGCGAGCCGGCGCAGTTCCTCGGTCCATTGGTCGAATTGGGCCAGGAACAACTCGTTGGTCAGGGTGATGGAAAGCTGGAGGCGTTGCACCGCCTCGGGACCCTCGTAAGTGGCCTCGAGCTGGGCGTCCATCCATTTCTGGCCCAGGAACCCGGGACAATCTTCGGTCACGCCGTAGCCGCCCATGAGACTCACGGCTTCGCGCATCATGTTGGCCCCGTGGCCGGTGTTCCAGAGCTTGCAGGCGGGACAGAACACGTTGGCCTGCGCATCGAGCAAGGCGAAGCGGACCAAAGGGTCGGCATCGAGGGCCTTGAGGCGAGTCTCATCGCGCTGGTCTTTGGGTTTCTCAGAGAGCCGCAGCCACTCGATTGCCTCCTGCTGGACCTTGGCCAGCGCCTTGAATGCCGCGCGGCCGGTGAGGTTCGCTCCGGCCAGGAACCGGTCTTTTTCTTTCTCGAGCGGCTCGAGCTGGTCAAAGATTCGGGCTGCGGCAAAGCCCAGAGCGGCACTGGCCTCGCCGGCGGCCCAGACCTCGACCAGGCGCTGCAGGACATCTTCCTTTTGTTGGAGACCCAGTTCATAGCGCGGGGTGCCTGGCGCGCCTTCGCCGCCGCGGAATCGCCGCCGCTGATACATGATGACCGGCGCGACTGAGGACAGGAGCTTGGCGGCGGTCATGAGGCCGACTGTGACGCGGGTGCGCCTGAAGACCGCCTCGATAATCTCCGCGTGCGAGTAGCGGGGAATGAGGACGCCGTCTTTGACTGTGTAACCGCCGACGATTCGGCTGGCGGGGACCTCGAGATTGAGCACCGGGTCGCGGGTCGAGCTGAGTTGGTGGACCAACTTGCGGGTCGGCACGCCGCGATCGAAGGCGCCAGGGTCGGTCTCTTCGAGGATGACTATGCAGGAACCCTTAATCCGCGGGTCGTCGGAATTGACCGCAGCGGTGACGACGTTGGCAAAGCCCATGTTGGTGATGAAGCGCCCGCGTTTCTCGACCTGGAGCACCGGCTCACGCCCGTCGGCCCATTGCGCTATTCGGACCTTGCCGCTCAACAGGGCCGTCTCGACTCCCACGAAGGGCAGCGGCTCGGTCAAGGCAAAGGCGGCGCGGACCTGTTTGCGGTTTTCGCCGGGCTTTAAGGGCGCCGCCAGGGCCACGTAGCGGACGCGTTGCTCGGGAGTGCCGCGTTCGCAAATGGGCGCCAGACCCAGGTTGCCGGCCAGGCTGCACGTGGCGGCGCCGGCGTCCACCCAAGACAACTCGAAGGCAATCAGCGCCAACGCCAGGTTTTTCGGTCCCTCGAGGAACCCGCCAAATTCGGGCTCCAGGAAGGCGGCAGTAATGCCGCTCTCGTCGAAGGCCGCCAGCAGGCCGGCCTTCTCGGGGGTCCATTCGTGGGAGTTGCGAGCGCCGGCGGCGACGAGCCGGGCTACCGGTCCGCGCGCCACCGTGCGGGCCGATTGCACGAGCATGGCCAGATCGTAACGGTCCGCAAACCGCCACATGATTTGGCGGAGGTCATCTCCCGGCAGGGTCTCGAGCGTGGGCCTCGATTCGGCGTCAATGGCGGCGGGCATAAAACGGCTTTGTGATTGCGCAATTCAGTTCCGGCGGCGCGGCTGCCAGACTCATCGGGGCGGCCCGCGCGGCAGGCCAAGCTTTTAGGCAATCCGGAGGCCTGGCGCAAGTCAAAGCGTGCGGCCGGCATCCGCACCCGCTTGCCTTCCCGGGCTGCGGACCCTATTGTGGCGGGTGTGATCGCCTTGCTTGACTACGGCTCCGGCAACTTGCGCAGCGTGCAGAAAGCGCTGCTCAAGGCCGGCGCCCGGGTGCGCATCGTGCAGCGGCCCGAGGCCATGGCCGATGCCGCGGCGGCAGTGTTGCCGGGAGTGGGCGCCTTTGACGATTGCATCCGCGCGCTCGAGCAGCAGGCCCTGCTCGAGGCCACGCGCCGGTTCATCCGCTCCGGACGCCCGTTCCTGGGCATCTGCGTCGGTTACCAAGCCCTCTTCGACAAGAGCGAGGAGTTCAACAGCCGCGCCGCCGGCCTGGGCCTCTTTCAAGGCAAGGTCGTCCGCTTCTCGGGAGCCAACGGGCTTAAGGTCCCTCAGATCGGGTGGAACCAGGTCCAACTGGCGCGCCCGGATTGTCCCCTGTTCCGCGGCATCGCCGACGGCAGCTACGTCTATTTTGTCCACAGTTTCTTTCCCCAACCGGCCGACCCGTCGATCATCGCTACGCGCACGACCTACGGAGAGACTTTTGCCTCCTCGATCTGGCGCGACAACGTCTTTGCCACGCAGTTTCACCCCGAGAAAAGCCAAAACACGGGCCTGCAATTGCTGCGCAATTTCGTGGAACTGAGCGCCAAACCCGCCACTCCTGCGGCGTGAGGATTTCATCGCAGCGCCTCTGCTGCCGCTTGACTCTGGTACAGATGTGCTATCTTTAATTGTTTGCATTAGGACCTATCACTTCAGGGGCCTTTTCCCGGCAAGCCGGGGGCGAGGCTGTGCTGGGGAGACGAGGACTTAGTCGGCTGGTATTGCACAGGAACAAATGAATTGCGGAACAGAAAACTGACTGAAAGGAATTATGGCATACGAACTACCTCCACTTCCATATCCGAAGGACGCGCTCGAACCGTACATCGATGCGCTGACCATGGAGATCCACCACGACAAGCATCACGGCGCCTACGTGACGAACCTCAACAAGGCGATTGCCGGCAAGCCGGACCTCGAAAACAAGAGCATCGAGGACTTGATCGGGCGCCTTGAGGCGGTGCCGGCGGACATCCGGACCACGGTCCGAAACAACGGCGGCGGCCACGCCAACCACTCGATGTTTTGGAAGTTGCTCGCTCCCAGAGGGGGCGGAGCGCCCGCCGGCAAACTGGGAGACGACATCAAGGCGGCGTTCGGCAGCTTTGAGGGCTTCAAGGAAAAATTCGAGGCCGCCGGTCTGGGCCGCTTTGGCAGCGGCTGGGTCTGGCTGGTCTTCAACCAGGGCAGGCTCGAAATCGTCTCGACTGCCAACCAGGACAACCCGCTCATGGGCAAGGCTCTCGTCGGGGCCGAGGGCAAACCGGTCTTCGGCTGCGACGTGTGGGAACACGCCTACTACCTGAAATACCAGAACCGTCGCGGCGAATATCTCAAGGCATTCTGGAACGTGGCCAACTGGCCTGAGGCCGCCAAATACTACGAGGCGGCCCGGAGGTAGCCCCGCGTCCGGAGCGTGGAGGGTCCGGAGCGTCGGAGCGCGAGGGTATCGTGGCTCTTGCCACGCCCTGACTCTTCACGCTCGCACTCTCCCACGCTCTCAGTGCCCTCGGTGCGCCTTGGCCCCCTTGGTCTGGCCGATGTCCCGCAAGAGTTGCTCGAACCAGGGGGTGTCGATGTCGAAGGGTTTGCCGCCTCTGACACGCGGGAATTCGATGGCACGCAGGCGCCCGCCATAGTCTTCGTCGTGGCCAATGACGCCCGCTTCACGGCGCAGGGCGCATTCGACGGCCAGGTCCACGCACGACTTGATGAGGCGGAGGTCCTCGAGGTTGGCGGCTGCGGCTCGAGAGTAATAGCCGCTTTTCTGGACGAGGGTCTTCTCGGCGCCAATCATCTGGCTGAACTGCTCGGCGAACCATTTGCCCGGGTTTACGGCGTCCAGCTTGATGTGCCCGAAGGCGTCGCGGGGCGCTTCCCGGCCTTTGGCCTGGAGTTCGGCCACAATGGCCTGGACGCCCGCCCCTTCGGAGATGAAGAGATTGACAGCATCCACTGCGTCCATGACCTTGTGCAGGCGGGCGGCCTCGGCGGCGAGGTCGATCTCCATTTCCGGGACAAACAGGGCGTGGATTTCGAAGCACCGCCGGTCCAGGCCGAGGGCGGGCACCCAGTCGCAACGGTCCAGCATGGCGCGGTAGGCCCGGGCCGTCGCGGCGGTCAGCCAGCCGCAGTTGCGCCCCATCACCTCGTGGACGATTAGCATGCGAGGATTGGCGTTGTTCTCGGCCACGACGTGCCGGAAGTAATGGGCCCCCTCTTCCGCCGCTGTCCAGGCCCCGAGCGATTGCTTTATCGGATACACGTCGTTGTCAATGGTCTTGGGCAGGCCGATGACGGTCAGCCCGTAATTGTTCCTGGCCAGGAAGGCGGCCAGCTCGGCCGCCGCCGTGTTGGTATCGTCCCCGCCGACCGTATGGAGCACGTCAACGCCGTCCTTCACCAATTGGTCGGCCGCCACTTGCTGCGGGTCCTGGCCTGGTTGGATCAGCCCGCGCTTCAGGCAGTCCTTCACGTTGGTCAGTTTGACCCGGCTGTTGCCGATAGGCGAACCGCCGAAGCCATGGAACACAGCGGCTTTGGCGCGGACCTCCGGCGTGACTTTGCAACTGTCCCCCAGGAGAAGCCCCTTGAAGCCGCTCCGGTAGCAAATAATCTCGATGTTCGGCGCGATCTCTGTGTAACGCTCGATCAATCCCCCGATGGCCGAACTCAGACATGGAGCCAGGCCGCCTGCGGTTAGAATTGCAACTTTCTTCGGTTCGTTCATTTTTGTCCAGGTTCAGGGTCAAATACTCGTGTCCATTGCCGGGAGCCCTCTGAATCTGCATTCTCGCCGGAGGATTCCCCTTGGCGCCCGCTTGGACCTCATGCTAATTCACGCCCGAAGAGCGTCAAGTCCGGAGTGGGGCGCCGGTCCACTTTTTGCAGATGGTTTTGTTGAGCAGCACCCGGCACCCGACACTCGATTGACTGGCTTATCCTGTTGACGCCCCGGTGCATTGGCTTTAACCTTGCCCTATGGCGAATGTGAGCAAGAAGAAAGGGCCCCGCAGGGCCCTTTTGTTTGGACTCGGCCTTGACTCCGACGGCCACAAACGAATGACGACCGGCCCCAACTTCCTCCTGGTGGGCGGGGCACAGGAGACTCACGAAATCATGACCGAAAAGGTCGTTAAGATCAACGAGAAGCTCGCCTCCAAAGGCAAGCAACTCGAAGACATCAGCCGCGAGGAATTCGACGACGTGGCCAATTCGGTCGGCCTGCGGCGTCCCACTCCCAAAAAAGACGGCCCCGGTCCACCGGCGCAGGACAATGTCGGCTGAAGACCACCCCTGTCTATTGCTTTGGTTTTGCCTCGCTCCAACAAGACACAAAGAATTCGGACCCGGAGGAGACGGAGCGCGGTCAGGCTGGTTTGCCGGACACCGCCGCACAGACTCCGGGCAGGCTCCTCGATCTTCTGGTTTAACCCGGTCGGAGTAACCGATCACTGACGGCGGGCGGAAGGTCAAGCCTTGGCCTCGAGTCCCTGGATAGCCTTCTCGAACGAATCGGCGAACTTCCACCCCTTTGCCTCCTGGTAATTGGCGCACTCTCGAGAGACGGCTTCGGAGCCGACGAATGCCTGGTGCAGGCCATACTTGGAACAAAGCTGGACAACCTCCTGGCCCAGGTTGATCACCTTTGTGTCCATGGTCTGGAGTCGGCTTAGGTCCATGACCAGCCGCCTCAATCCGGCATTCTCCGCTTCGGAGCCTTTTTGGCGCAGGCAGACTGTGATCTCGTCGGCAACAAATTGATCAAAATGGTCCGGCAGCGTCAGTAGCAGGGTGTCATCCCGCTGCTTAAAGTAGCGATGCGAGATGTCCAAACCCAGCGCTCGGATGAGAGAGGGGGCCTCGGAGCCGGTGAACCCATGGGACAGGCCAAACTCAGAGCAAAGTTGGATCGCCTCCCGGCTCAGTTTGATCACACTTACTTCCACCGCCCGGAGTCGGCTCAGGTCGATGACGAACCGGCTCAGGCCGGCATCGACGGCGTCGCAGACCTTTTCGCGGAGGTGGCCGGCAATCTCGCTTGCGACCAACTGGCTAAAACCGGCGGGCAAGGTCAAGATCAGGGCGTCATCCTGGTGCTGGAAGTACCTCTGAGAGGTGTCCAAAGCCAACACTCGGACGATCTCGTGCCGCAGGGTGGCCAGATCGATGGGCTTGCTCACCACGGCGTTGAAACCGAGGTGGTGCGCTTTGGCCTGTTCCGCCACCGCAGTCTTCACGCTGAGCCCCAGGATCGGCAGCGCCTTGGTCTCGGGCGTGGTGCGCAACATCCGGAACAGGGTGAACCCTGCTCCACCGGGCAATGAGAGGCTGACCAGCAGAACATCGGGTGTTGTCCGCTTGCACGCCTCCAGCGCCTCGCCTGGCTGGGTTACACCGTGCACCTGCCAGGGCGTCCCGGCAAACCCTTTGACGATGAGTTGGGAGATGGCCGGTTTGTCCACCACCAGGATTTGGATGCGATCGTCCGACCGCTTGGGCCCAGTTGCCAGCTCCCCCAGTGGCCTGAGTTCGATGATGCGCCTGGCGCGCTCGAGGATGCGCTCGGCGGTGAAGGGTTTGACCAGATAGTCCTTCACGCCCATTTTCAATATCCGCATCACGCTGTCATGTCGCGAGTCGGCCGTGAGCATCAACACTGGGATGTTGCGCGTCACCGGGCTGGCCTTGAGCCGGCTCAGCATCTCCGTCCCGTTCATGACTGGCATGTCGTTGTCCAGCAGGATCAGGTCCGGATGCTCCCGGTCGGCCAGCGCCAGACCTTCCACCCCGTCCCCGGCCTCGAAGACCTTGCACGCGAAGGCTCGAAAGGCGGTGCAGACGAGCAGGCGAATTACCTTGTCGTCGTCCACTGTCAGGATCTTCTGTTCCGTCATATATGCTATGCTGCAATGCCCTATCCTGGCCGGGTATATCGGCCCTTTTGGCGGGCGGCTGAAGCCAAAGGCCAGAAAAATCACCCGGAGGTTTAACTTCCTGGCGGTCGCGCCGATAACCACGGACAGATTATGGTGGCCCACAAATGAACAACTCAGGCAGCCACCGCGACGGAGCGGATTCATGCGAAGAGGCCGCGGTGGCAGAGCTTGCGGCTATCTACGAACACGCTCCCGTCATCCTCGTCCTGGTGGACGACCAGCATAGCATCGTCCGTGCCAACCGTGCCGCCGCCGCTTTGGCCGGCTCTCGAGCCGAGTCCCTCCGGGGTAAACCCGTGGAGGCCCTGCTGCGCTGGCCGCCAGGGCGCCACGACTCCTGCGCCTGCGCCCTTGGCCAGGATTGCGGCGCCTGTGCTCTGCACCGCGCCATCGAATGCACGCTCCATCAGCACGCCTCTCACCCGCGCTTCTCTCTCTCCCCTCTCCGGGTGTCCAACGGTGAGTCCCATGCGGCCACCCTGCTGGTCTCGGCTGCCAGGCTCGTCGTGGGCGGCCGCGCCATGGTCCTGTTGTGCCTGGAAGACCTGTCCGAAAGCCAGCGCGCTGCCGAGCGCGTCCGCGAACAGGCCGCCCTGCTGGATATTGCCTACGACGCCATCACTGTCCTCGACCTGGATGGCCGCGTCCTTTACTGGAACCACGCCGCCGAGAAACTCTACGGCTGGCCGGTCGAGGAAGCCCTCGGACACGACGCCGGCCGCCTCTTCTTCGAGGAAGTCCCTCCGGAGTTCATCCAGGCCTTGGAGGCCACCCTCAAATACGAAGCCTGGAACGGCGAACTGCGCCAGGTGAATCGCGACGGCCGGGCGGTGATCGTCCACAGCCGCGCCACCCTCGTGCGCGACGCGGCCGGCAGGGCCAAGTCCATTCTCTTTGTCAGCACCGACGTCACGGAGAAAAGGTCCCTCGAGGCCCGCTTCCTCCGCGTGCAGCGCCTGGAAACCATCGGCGCCCTGGCCAGCGGCATCGCCCACGACCTCAACAACGTCCTGGCCCCGGTCTCCATGGCTGTCGATGTGTTGAGCCTCCACCCTCGAGACGAGCAGGAGCAAATGCTCCTCCAGATCCTCGCCACCAGCACCCAGCGCGGCGCCGCCATCGTCCGCCAGTTGCTCACCTTCAGCCGGGGCGTCGAAGGCGCCCGCGTCCGCCTTCGGCCCAGGACGCTGATCAAGGAAATCAGCAAAATCGTCCAGGAGACCTTCCCCAAGTCCATCCAACTGCGCATGGATATCCATGAGGAAGTCCAGGAAATCCTGGGCGACCCCACTCAAATGCATCAGATCCTCCTCAATCTCTGCGTCAATGCTCGGGACGCCATGCCCCAGGGGGGCACCCTCACCCTGAGCGCCCGCAATGTCCTCCTGGACCAGCCCGCCCAGGACGACAACGCCCGGCGGCAGTCCGGTCCCCACGTCGCCATCGAGGTCGCCGATACCGGCACCGGCATGGGCCCGGAGGTCCTGGCCAAGATCTTCACCCCGTTCTTTACCACCAAGCCTGTCGGGCAGGGGACCGGCCTCGGCCTGTCCACCGTACGCGATATCGCCCGCAACCACGGCGGCTTCGTCGAGGTTCGCAGCCAGTCCGGCCAAGGCTCCCGCTTCACCGTCTATATCCCCGCCCCCGAAGGCCAGACCGCCGAGGTTGCCGCCGTTGACTCCCCGCCGATTTCGCTCGGAGGCGGTGAACTGATCCTGGTCGCCGACGACGAGCAGTCCATCCTCAAGCTGGCCAAACACATCCTCGAAACCCACGGCTATCGCGTCCTGGCCGCCAGCGATGGCCGCGAGGCCCTTGCCATATTCTCCCGCCACCGAGCCGCCATCCGCGCCGTCATCATCGACCTCATGATGCCCCACCTGGATGGCCCCTCCGCCATCAAGGTCCTCCGTTCACATGACCCGGGCCTGCCCATCCTGGCCGTCAGCGGCACCTCCCCCAATGACGACCCCATCTCGGGCAACCAGTGCGGCGACGTCTCATTCCTCCTAAAGCCTTTCACTGTCCAGAGCCTCCTCCAAGCCATCAACGCCGCCCTCCGTCACCCCGCGAAGGCCCCTCTCAGCCAGGCGGAAGACTCACGCGCTCGTATGCCCTTTCCGACCGCTCGCTGACTCAGCGACGGCGCGCCGTGGTGAGCCGGCACAACCACCACGCCAAGGCCTGCTTCCGCTTTCCGGGGCCGGCCCCTTTTTCAATGCAACTCTTGCCTAGCGGACATCGGAGGGGGGACGTTTTTTCCCTTTGGGGAGGTCTTCGGGGCCGGAAACGGCAAGATTTCCCGCCTCCGACGGCTGGCACCGCTGTTGCTTTACGCGAACCGGTTATAGTCTTTGATGATCGAAGCGCTATTCAATGAACCGGAGTATGTGGGGGCCAAACGGATGCTCGACATGCTGGTGGTGAGACACGACGCCCTGGCGGCCAATGTCGCCAACGCAGAGACGCCCCACTACAAACGGATGGACCTGGCTCCTTCTTTCCGCACCGAGTTTCAAAGCGCCCTGGCCAGTCACGACACGGCCCGTTTGAGGTCCTTGCAGCCCCGGCTGGCCGTGGATGCCAGCGCGCTGCCGCTAAACCGCGACGGCAACACAGTCAATCTCGAGAAGGAGTTGGTCGAACTGGGCCAGAACACACTTCAACACACCGTAGAGACCCAGATGGTCACCATGGAGTTGGCCAAGCTTCGCCTCGCCGTCACTGGCAAGAGCGCCTGAGCCCGCTTATGCTTCACCTCATCCCCAGTCTTGCCAGCACCACCGCTGCGTTGGACGCCGAGAGCACGCGCCTGGAAGTCATCTCGCAGAACATTGCCAACGCCAACACGACGCGGGGGCCCGACGGGCGCCCTTACCAGCGCCAGCAGGTCGTCTTCGAGAGCGTGCTCCAACGGGCCAAGGCGGCCGACGGCAGCGCCTTAGCCCTCATCGCCCCTCAGATCGCCAGCATCCAAAAGGACCCCCGGCCCGGCGCCGCCCTCTATCAGCCCGGCCATCCGGATGCCGACGCCGATGGCATGGTTCAGTTTCCGAATGTCAATATTTACGAGGAAATGGCCGACATGATCGTCGCTTCCCGGACTTACGAGGCCAATCTGGCCGTGGTGAAAAACGGCCGCACGATGGCCTTGCAGGCCCTTTCCATCGGCAAACACTAACCAAAGCCCTTTTGACGCGTGAACGCCATCGACTCGATCCGCCAGCTCTGGTCGGGAACCGCTCCGACCCCGCCGGGACTGGGGGGTCAGGCGGCATCTCCGGCCGGGTCGGTTCCCGCCGCCGAACTGCGCGAGCTCAATGCGGCCCTGCCCGGCTCCTCCGTGTCCGGGGTCCAGCCCTCGGAGACCTCCTTTGCGGGCCTGCTCGGAGAGATGGTGCAGGGGGTCAATGCCAAACAAAGCATCGCCGCGCAGGCGCTCCAGGACCTCCAGAGCGGGCAAAGCGTCTCGCTGCATCAGACCATGATCGCGGCAGAGGAGGCCAACGTATCGTTCCAGTTGATGGTCGAGGTGCGCAACCGGTTGCTGGAGTCCTACCAGGAACTCATGCGCCTCAATGTATGATCTGCGACCCCTGAGCCATGAACCCCAACATTACCAGGATCGGACGCCAGTTCCAGGAAATCTGGAAACAACTGGGCGCCAACCAGCGGGTCAGCGTCGTCTTGGCCACCGCAGTGTTGTTCCTGGGAGTGGTCGGCGTCGCCTGGTGGTCGGGGCGGGCCGACTACAGCCTCCTTTACGGCAAACTCTCCGACGGCGAGGCCTCCAGGGTGATTGCCGCCCTCGATGAAGCCAAGGTCCATTACAAGGTGGGGGCCGGCGGCAGCTCGATCCTCGTGCCCGCCGACAAGGTGCACCTGGTCCGCATGCAACTGGCCGGCAAGGGCATCCCCCGGAGCGACGGCGTCGGGTTCGAGATATTCGACAAACCGAATTTCGGCATTTCCGACTTCGTTCAGCGCGCCAATTACGTTCGCGCCCTCCAAGGGGAGTTGGCCCGGACCATCGCTCAGATTGACGAGGTCGAGAGCGCCCGCGTCATGGTCGTGCTCCCGGAAAACCGACTGCTGCTGGACAAAGACAAGCATGCCACCGCTTCGGTGTTCATCCGCCTGCGCGGCAACGCCCAACTCTCCCCTCAGGCCGTCAATTCCATCCGCTTCCTGGTCGCCAATTCCGTCGAGGGGCTAAAACCCAACTTCGTCAGCCTGGTGGACAACCAGGGCAATGTCCTTTCCGAGAATGTCGAATCCGATTCGCTCGTCGGCCTCAGTTCCACCCAGCTTGATGCGCGGCGCAATCTCGAACAGTACCTCGCCAGGAAGGCGGAGGGCATGCTCGAAAAAGTCCTCGGCCCCGGCCAGGCCATCGTCCGCGTCGCCGCCGAGATCAACTTCGACACCATCCAGCGCACCGAAGAAAAATACGACCCCGAGGGCCAGGTCATCCGCATGCAGACCAAGGACATCTCGAGCGACGATTCCACGACGGCCAACGGCGGAGAAGCCGTTGGCGTCGCCGCCAACACCCCGGGCAATTCGAACACCAACCCCGCCGCCGGGCCCATGACCAACTCGAAAAACAAGAAACAGACCGATACCACCCAGTTCGAGTTGAGCAAGACCACCAGCAGCACCGTCCAAGCTGCCGGCAGCCTCAAACGCCTGTCGGTCGCCGTGACCGTGGCTGCCAAAACCGAAGGGACCGGCGCCACGCGCAAAGTCGTCAATCGCCCCCCGGAGGAAATCGAGAAACTCCGCGGAATCGTCAGCAGCGCCCTGGGCATCGCTTCCACCCGCGGGGACGAAATCAAATTGGAAGAATTGCCCTTCAACGACCAGTTCGCCACCGAAGTCGCCCATCGCCTTGACACGCAGGAGCGGCGGGATTTCTGGTGGGTACTGGCCCGCAACCTGGCGTATCCCGGCCTGGCGGCAGGCATCCTCCTCCTCTTCCTCCATCTTTTCAAACGCACATCGGTGGAAGACATTCGCGCGGGCGTGCCTGTCAGTCGCCTCCCGACGCACGCGGGCAACGGCCATGGCAACGGCCATGGCAATGGGCATGGCAATGGGCATGTTCATGGCCTGGAACCCCTGTCCGAACCGGCCGGCGGCGTGGTGACAGTCGAGGTGCTCAATCAACTTATCAAGGAGAACCCGCAGAACATGACCCAAGCCATTCGCTCCTGGCTTGACCGCGGCGAAACCCCGCCTTCGAGGTGACGGCTATGGCAGTTGCAGACCCCGCCAGCAAAACCCCCGGCGCCGCAGCCGAGTCCCCCCGGCTTTCACGCGTCCAGAAACTGGCCGCATTGCTGGTCATCCTTGGAGCTGACGCGGCGTCCGAAATCCTGCGCGGCTTTGACCCTCAGGTCGTGGAGGCCATTTCCGCAGAGATGGCCAAGTTCACGATGATCGGCCAGGAACTGCAGAACGAGATTCTAGCCGAATTCTCCGAGGTTGCCGTCGAGGCGGGCACGGCCATTCGCGGCGGACTGGACGTGACGCGGGCGACCCTGGAAAAGGCCATAGGCGTGTTCAAGGCTGCGGAAATCCTCGGGCGTGTCGCCCCGTCCCGCACGACCGTGAGCACCATCCATGAAATCCTGGATATGGAGCCGCGGCAGGTCTTCAATCTCCTTCGCCACGAGCAGCCCCAGACCGTCGCGCTGGTCCTTTCCTATTCCAGCCCGGACAGAGCGGCCGAGGCCGTGTCCTTTTTCCAACCGGACCAGCGCGACAAGATCCTCGAGCGCATCGCCACGCTTGCGCCCACTCCGGTCGAGGTGGTGGAAAAGGTCGTCGAGATCCTCGTTGCCAAACGCGGCGCCAGCCGGACTCGGGCCCTGAGCCAAACCGGCGGCGTCAAGAATGCCGCCGATCTCCTCAACGCAATGGACAGCGTCCAGGGCAAGACCGTCCTGGGCTCGCTGGAGGAGCGCAACCCGGAACTGGGCCAGGCAATCCGCCACAAGATGTTCACGTTCGAAGACCTGGCGGGGCTGGATACGGTCACGCTCCAACGCATCCTCCGCGAAGTGGAGCTGCGCGAACTGGCCCTGGCCCTCAAGAGCGCCAGCGACAAGCTCAAAACCACCCTCCTGGGCTGCATCACCAAACGGGCTGCCGAGTCGGTCCTGGAGGAGATGAGCTTCATGGGGCCCGTCCGCCTGCGCGACATCGAAAGCGCCCAAACGCGTGTCATCGATGCCATCCGCCGCCTCGAGGCGGACGGCGCCGTCGACCTGAGCCAAATCCGCAAGGAGGGCCGCTATGAGATGGTGTAAGTCCGTCGCTTTCAACCAACCCCTGCTTGAAGCGCGTCTTGTCTCTGCGCATTCTTCCCCAAGCCAGGAGGCGATGGAGGCCCTCGACCGCCAACTCGAGCGGGCCGCTTACGAACGGGGAGTGGCCGAGGGCGAAAAACACCTTGCCGAACAACTCCTCCGGCAGCGGGCTGAACTCATCGAACTCCAAGACGGCGTCCTTGCTTCTCTGCGCCAAGCTGTCCCTGAGGTTGCCGCCCAATGCGAGTCGGCCTTGATCGATCTGGCCCTGGAGGTGGCCCGGAAGCTCGTCTTCGACTTGCCGATTTCCGTCGAGATGGTTGAAGCTGCCATCCGCTCTGCCATCGCCCAGGCGGAGGAGAAGGCCGAATTGGAGGTTCATTTGCACGCCGAGGACCTCGCACTGCTCCGGCAGTGCAATTCGCCGGCGCTGCTGCCCTCAACGGGCAACGAAAGCATCCACTTCCATGCCTCTGCCGAGGTCAGCCGGGGCGGTTGCCTGGTCTGGACCCGTTTCGGCGCCATCGATGCCCGCCGCGAGACAAAGCTCGAAGCCATCCGCCAATCCCTGGCCCCATGAACGGTCATTTCCCAGAACCCCCGCCTTGCCTGCCTCCGGCGCGCTTGTCCGGCAGACCGAGGGCGGCGGCCTCTGCCGGGCCCGTGCCGCGGTCCTTGGCCTCTGCTTTGGCTTGCGTGCGGAGGGTCCGCCCTGTCGAAACGCGTGGACGAGTCGTCCAACTGATCGGTCTGGTGGTCGAGTCGGAAGGCCCCCTGGCTGCGGTCGGCGAGGTCTGCCGCATCGAGTCCGCCCGCCACGACAGCACAACGCTGGCGGAAGTCGTTGGCTTTCGCGACCATCACCTCCTGCTTATGCCGCTGGGCGCAGTGCGTGGGATTCACCCGGGCAGCGAAGTCCTGGCCACCGGCGCTCCCCTGTCCATTGCGGTCGGGGAGAACCTCAAAGGGCGGGCCATGGATAGTCTGGGCCGGCCCATGGATGGGCAGGGCCCGATTCACGGCGCCCACCACGTTGGCTTGCATTTGCTGCCGCCGCACCCCCTCAAGCGGCAGCGCATCCACACTGCCTTCTGCACCGGCATCAAGGCCGTGGACACCTTCGTGCCGTGCGGGCGCGGCCAGCGTCTGGGCATCTTCGCCGGCAGCGGGGTGGGCAAATCCACGCTCCTGGGCATGATGGCCAGCCACGCCGAAGCGGACGTCAACGTCATCGCTCTGATCGGCGAACGCGGGCGCGAAGTGCGGGACTTCCTGGAAAAAGACCTCGACGAGGCGGGCCGGCGCAAGTCAGTCCTGGTCGTCGCCACCTCCAATGAACCCGCCTTGGCTCGAGTCAAGGGCGCCTTCCTGGCCATGGCTATAGCCGAACATTTCCGCGACCAGGGGCAGAACGTGCTGCTCATGATGGACTCGGTCACCCGCCTGGCCATGGCCCAGCGTGAGATCGGCCTGGCCATCGGCGAACCCGCTACCACCCGCGGCTATACGCCCTCTGTTTTCTCCATCCTGCCCCAGTTGCTCGAACGCGCCGGCGCCGGCGAGCAGGGCACCATCACCGGCCTTTTTACTGTCCTGGTCGAAGCGGACGATATGAACGACCCCGTTGCCGACGCGGTGCGCTCCATCCTGGACGGCCACATTGTGCTCTCCCGCGACCTGGCCACGCAAAACCATTACCCTGCCATCGAGGTCCTCGACAGCGTAAGCCGGCTGGACCGGGAACTGCACACCCCGGGACAACTCGACCTGACCGGCCGGGCCCGTGAGCACCTGGCTGTGTACCGCAAGAACCAGGACCTCATCAGCATCGGCGCCTATCCCGCCGGCAGCAACCCGGCCATTGACCAGGCCATTGCCAGACACGAGCCGCTGCGCCAATTCCTCCGCCAGGATGTCGCCGAGGCCTTCACCCTGGAGCAGAGCTGGTCGTTGCTCGACAAGGCCCTTGCCCCAATGCCAAAACCCAAGGCCGCCGCGGCCGTCAAACCCGAATGAAGGCCTTTCGTTTCAGACTCCAGGTGGTATTGACCTTGCGGGAGCAAGCCGAGCGGGCCGCCCAGCAGCTTTGCGCTCGGGCCTTCTTTGGGCTCGACAAGGCCACTGGCCGCTTGCGCGCCGCCGAGGCTGCAATCGCCGCTGACGACCAACTGCGGCGCGCCCGCCTTGCGGCGGGACTCCGGGCCGCCGAGCTCGAGCAGAGTCGCCTCTACAGCGCCCTGCTCGATGAGCGTCGCGCCCAGACGGCTCGCGAGGCGGCCCGGGCGCAGCAGCAACTGGAGGAGGCCCGCGGCAAGCTCCTCCTGGCCACCCGGCAGCGTGAAATCCTTGAGCGCCTCCGTGACCGCCAGCGCCGCTTTTACGATTATCAAGCCGCCCGAGCCGAGCAGAAGCTCCTGGACGAATTCTCCCAACTCGGTCCTGTTCTGGCCGGTTGCGGCCATGAAGCACCCGAACCCTCGCTATGATCCGCCTGCTCAAAACCAAATGGACGGCCGTTGCCCTGGGCGCCGCCGCCTACTCGCTCACCACTTGGCTGTGCCTTCAACCCGGCAAACAGCTAAGCCGCATCGTCGCGGAAACCGCCGCCGCCAGCCAGAACCGTCCCCTGTCCGGCGTCGGTCCCTCCTGGGATTTCGAGAACCCGGAGATGGCCCAACTCATCTCCGAACTCAAAGACCAGCGTGAGGCCCTGCGCACGCGCGCGCTGCAACTGGATGAACTGGAGGCGCGCCTCAAGGCCGAGCGCCAGGAGATCTACTCTGTCACCCAGGCTGTATATCATCTCAAGACCAACATTGAGGCCACCGTGACTCGAGTCGGCGAGGAAGAGGCTGTCAACCTCAAGAAGCTCGCCAAGGTCTATGGCGCCATGCCCGCCGAAGGCGCCGCCCACATCCTTCGGGAGATGGAGGATGAACAGATCGTAAAGATCCTCGCCCTCATGAAAGAATCCGAGTCGGCCCCGATTCTCGAGGGTATTAGCCAGGGCACGAAAGACGAAGCCAAGCGCGCCGCTTTGCTCTCCAATCGCCTCCGCCTCATTGTCGCCTCAGACAGCCCGAGAAAGACCTCGCCCCCATGACGCCCTCTGCTTCCACCTCCGGCCTCCTCTCCGGGACGCCCGTTTCCGAGGGCCGCCTCAGTCCACGCGTCCCATCTGTCCCAGGCGCCATCTTCGCCGCTTTCATGACCCAGGCCGCCCTGAAGCCCGGCCCCGAAACGCCCCGGATCGTGCCGCCAGACACAACCTCCGGCCAAGACCCGCTCGACCCTCGACCCTCGACCCTCGACACCCGCCGGATTGTGCCGGCAGACACAACCTCCGGCCAAGACCCTGGCGCGCGAACTCAAGGCGCCTCCGCCAACGCCGCGCGCCGCAAGGACGAAGATTCAGAAACCAGCCAGGTTCCCTGTTGGCTCCCCAATTGGCTTGCCGCCCCTGGCTGCCAGCCGCCGGCCGGGATCGGAGCGCCGGTTTCTTCCGCCCGGCTTTTCGTTCCCACCCCTGAGGCTGGTGATGAACTGGCGGGAGAGGAGAATCCCAGTCCGGCTGGGCGGCCGCACCTGGACGGCTCTTCCGCCGGGGTTCCCGGACTGCCCCAGCCCTTGGATTCATTATGCGCCAAGGCCAGGCCGCAGGGGACTGTTCGGGAGCCCCCCAACCCTGCGGCATCCAAGGACCCCAACGCGGAGCCGCCTGAGTCTGCCGCCCCGGCAAGGACCTCTCCGGCAAAGCTGAACGAGAGTCAAGTCCCGCAGGAAGCTCGAGACGAGGCCCCCCCGCTGAGCCTCGGTTCTGCTGAAAACCCGAGCGCTCCGGCTCAACTGTCCGTCCACTCGATTCTTCCCAAACCGGCCGACGGAACCGGCCCGCCCGCCCCCGAGGCAACTATAAGTTCGCAACCGCCCGAAGATGGTATGTCGGTTGCTCCTCATGCTGGCACAATGCCGGCACTGACCGAAGTGAACGAAATTTCCTGCCCCGACGAGCAGAAACTGCCCGGTGCGGCCGTTGGAACCGTCGTGCCTCCTGCCGACGAACGCGAGCGGCGGGCCGGCGGAGCGGCCTCCGAAGCGGATTCGGTCATGCCCTCGGGTGCATCGCAGCCGGGTTTGGCAAAGCCGGAGCCTCCCGCCGGACAGGAATTGGCCGTTCACCCCGTGTCGTTATCCCCTCCCGTTGGCGCCGTCGAGGCCGTGCGCCGCGCCATAGACGACGCGACCGCCGGGCTGCAGCGGGGTAATGGGGCCTCCGTCTCCCTGGTTCTGAGGCCCGACGCAAACATCCAACTGGCCTTGCACGTGAAGTTGCAGCAAGGCCACATCGAGGCGCTGGCCGTTCTGGAGCATGGCGATTTTGCGGCGCTTGGGGCAGGGTGGACGCAGTTGCAGACCCGCCTGGCGGAGCAGGGTGTGCGTCTGGCGCCGTTAGTCCCCGGCTCCGATCGCTCGATGTCGTCCCTTGGAGGAGAGTCTCACGGCCCCAGGCAGGACCGTCAGCCGGAGCACTCGAGGCCGGCAACCGAGGACCTCAACAAGGTGGCGGCCACCCGGACCGGCGCCTCCAAGTCCGCCGCCCGGAACAAGTCTTTCTCCGGTCAACGCGAATGGTGGGCCTGACATGTCCTGTTAACCTTAAACTCAAATCCAATCCTATGGCTGTTGCTTTAGATACATCCTCAACCCCGATGATCGCGTCCGCAGGGCTGAATTCATCGGCCCAATCGGCTCAATTGCCTGAGCAAACGCTCAGTCAGAGCGATTTCCTCCAACTGCTGGTGACGCAACTATCCTCCCAGGACCCGATGAACCCGGTGAGCGACGCGGAGTTCATTGGGCAGATGGCCCAGTTCAGCACTCTCGAAGAGACCCAGACCATGCAGGAGAGCGTCGCCGGCCTTCAGGCCAGCAACCTCCTCGGGCAGACCATCCAGGTCCAGAACACCGGCGGACAGACCGATACCGGCGCCGTCAGCTCGGTTCTCTTCGACTCGGGTTCTCCGGAGGTCATTGTCAATGGCCAGCCCTACACCCTCGATGAGATACTCTCGGTTTCCCAAACCCAACCCCAAAGTTAAACCCAACACCCGTACTTCATTACTATGTCAATGTTTCCCGCAATGGATGCCGCCGTCTCCGGCCTCCAACAGTTCCAACAGGACATCAATGTCATCGGCAACAATATTGCCAATGTCGATACCACGGCTTACAAGGCGCAGCGGATCGACTTTCAGGACACCTTGAGCCAGGCGCTGGGCGCCGATCCTTCGGTCCTGGTCGGCACCGGCGTGACGGCCACCCCCGTGGAAAGCAATTTCGCTCCCGGCGCCGTGGCCAGCACCGGTGTGGCTAGCGACATGGCCATCACCGGAAACGGCTTCTTCGTCGTCCGCAACCCCACCACCGGCGTACAGTATCTCACGCGCGCCGGGGACTTTCAGATCGACGCCAACGGCTACCTGGTGACCCCCAACGGCTTGCGGGTCCAGGGCTTCAGCGACGGCGGCCTGTCCACGATGGGAGATATAAAAATTGACGCGACCGGGGCGCCCTCTACGGCGGCGGCCGGAGCCACGGTTTCCTCTTTCAACGTTGCATCCAACGGTGTCGTCAGCGTGACCCTGAGCGACGGCACCACCTTCACCCGAGGCCAGCTATTGCTCCAGAACTGCGAGAACCCCAACGCGCTGGTCGACGCCGGCGACAATCTCTTTTCCGAGACGCCCGCCGCCGGCATGCTCTCCCAATCGACGGCCCCCGGCACCGCCGGCCTCGGCGGCATCCAGTCCGACGCCCTCGAAGCCTCCAACGTCGATCTGACCAACGAGATGTCCAACCTCATCGTCGCCCAACGCGCCTTCGAGGCCAACTCGAAGATCATCACGACCAGCGACGAGGTCCTGCAGGACCTGGTCAACCTCAAGCGATAAGCCGTTATGCCTGGCCAACGCCCCGAACCCGGCCGTGGAGCCGAGGAAAAGCACGCCGGCGAACCGCGGCCGGAAGCCGCCGGGGCCAGGGTCGCCGCCGAGCCCGCGCACAAAGGTGAGCCTGCCCATTGGTGGCGCCCCTGGTTGCCGCTGGCGGTTGCGCTGGCGGCCATGCCGTTGCTGGCCTATGGCGTCACGACCTTCGTGCTGGTGCCGCACCTTCAGAAGGCCCTGCGCCGGACGGCGGCCGCGCCTGCCGAGACCGAAGGCTCCTCCTCGCCCTCCTCCTCGAAGGAGGCCGCCGCCGGCCTCGGCCAGCGGCAAAGCGTCCCGCTCAACAAGTTGCTCGTCAACGTCGCCGGCACGATGGGGTCCCGCTACCTGCTGACCAGCATCACGGTTATGGGCAAGGGCTCCAATTTTCGAGAACGCATTGCCGATAAGGAACCTCAATTGCGCGACATGGCCAGCAGCATCCTGATGGCCAAAACCATTGCCGACATCGAGAAACCGGGCGCCCGCAACCTCATTCGCGGTGAATTACTCGCCGGCTTCAACAACATCCTGGGCGACCCGGGCGTCCAGGAAATCTATTTCACGGAATTTGCCATACAGTAATCGGCATTGGACCCTATGGCCAAAGCAGAATCAGAAAACCCCTCCGGTGAGCCTGTCGAGGCGCCGCGCTCCCCGCTTTCGGAAGCTGCGCCAAGCAACCCTGGCGATCGGTTCCCTCGGTCCGACCCCAGCCCGGCAGAGACCCTCCCGGCCCCGGCGCCCGAGCCGGACGGGCTGAGTTCGGAAACCGAAGCCGGGAGCAACGGGGCAGCGGCGTCTCCGCCAGAGACCCTCAGCCAAGTGCTCTCTCAAAGCGAGGTGGAGCGACTGCTCTCCCAAGTGCAGGCCGAAGAGACGATTGCCACAGTGCTTAAGCCCGGTGGCCGGAAGGCGCGCCTCAAAAACGAGGACATCCAGCCTTGCGACTTTCGCCAGCCTGCCTTCCTGACCACCTCCGAATTGCGCAAGATCCGGCTCCGTCACGAGGAGTTCATCCGCTCTCTGGCGGCCCATCTTTCCATCTACCTGCGCCTGGAGGTGGTGGTTCTCATGTCCAAGCTCCAGACCCTTAGCTTCCAGAGATATGCCGACGCCCTGCCGAATCCCACTCACCTGACCCAATTCAAGGTTGAACCGCTCAAAGGCGTGTGCTTGCTCGACATGTCGCCTCGGCTCGGCTTGACCTTCGTGGACCGCCTCCTTGGCGGCCCGGCCCATTCGGTCAGTCTCAACGGCGAGTTGAGCGAGATCGAAGCCGCCCTCCTGGATCAGGTCGCCTCCCTCATTCTGAACGAATGGTGCGCCCTGTGGCAGAAAATCCATACCACTCATCCTGTGCTGCTTGGCCACGAAAGCAACGGACGCTTTCTCACCAGCTCGGCCCACGACACCGTCATGTTGATCCTCTCCATGGAAGTGCGGGTGGGAGATTGTGTCGAGCAGATGCAACTGGCCTTTCCCTTCATGACCATCGAGCCGCTGATCCGCAATTCGGCCCAGGCAGCCGATCTGCAGACGGACGCCGCCAGCCTCCAGAGCCAGCTTCGATGGAATCGCGGCTTCGACGAGGTGCTGGTCCAACTCCACGTCCAATGGCAGGGCCTGGAATTGAGCGCCCGCCAGCTCAGCAACTTGAAAAGCGGCGATGTCCTCCTCATGGACGCCAATTGTTTCGACCGAGTCGAAGTCCGATTTGAACAACTGACCAAGTTCTTTGGCCGTCTCGGCGCTTCCGGCGAGCGCCTGGCCGTGGAACTGAGCGAACCTGCCAAAAGTTAAATCCTCCTATGAGCGCACCTGCAACTGCTCCCCCCAACCTCGACCTCGTCCTGGACGTGCCGGTAAAGCTGACCGTCGAACTCGGCAGTTGCCTGCTGCCCATGCGCGAGGTCCTCCAACTGGGCGTCGGCTCCGTCGTGCAACTCGACAAGGCCGCCGACGACCCTGTCCATCTCTCGGTCAACCGCAAAATGGTCGCCCGGGGGGAGGTCGTCGTGGTGGAGAACCGGTTCGGCATCAAGATTACGGAACTGATCAACAGCTCGTCCAAGCCATGACTTCCCGCTGCCACTTACTGTCCGGGCGCCTGACAGGCGGCATTGTGCCGTTGATTCTGGCCCTGGCGCCGGCGGCCCTGGCGGACCCAGCCAGCCCCTTGACGCCGCGCCCGGACCTGCCCGACGCCGGTCTTTCGGCCATTCGCACCGTGGCGGCCCTGATCATTGTGCTGGGCCTGTTTTTCGGCGGCGTGTGGCTGTTCCGTAACAGCCAGCGGATGGCCTGGCGCAAGGGCGGTCTGCCCAAGCTCGCCATCCTCGAATCGCGTCCGCTGGGCAACCGATATGCCCTCTACGTCGTGGGTTATGAACAGCAGCGCCTCTTGATCGGCAGTTCTCCATCCGGCCTGAGTCTGCTCAGCCCATTGCCGGCGGCGGCGGCGGCCCCAGCGGAGGCGGTTGCACCCGCGCCTGAGCCTGCGTCGTTCGCACAGTGTTTCCAGCACATTTTCAAAGGCCGCCTGGGCGCCAAGACCGAGGGGACGGGATCATGAGTTGCGCCGCAACTCGGACCCCGGGGCCCGCCGCAGGGCCGGGCCATCGGCGTGCCGGGGGCTTGGTCCGTTGGCGCGGCTTGCTGCTGATGGTCCTGGTGCTGGGCCTGGGCGCCGCGGCCCAGGCCCAAACCAACACGCCCGCCCCCTCGCTTCCGTTCAGGATTACCTTCCCGGGCAGCGATCAGCCCCAGGACGTGGACATTGGGATTCGCATTCTCTTTGCCATCACCCTGCTCTCGCTGGCGCCTTCCATCCTGCTGCTGATGACCTGCTTTACCCGCATCGTCATCGTGCTTTCCTTTGTTCGCACCGCCCTTCAGCTCCAATCCGCCCCGGCCAACCAAATCGTGATCGGCCTCTCCTTGTTCATGACTTTTTTCATCATGTCGCCCGTCTGGCAGAACATCAGCCGGGATGCCGTCGCCCCGTATCGGACTTCGCAAATCTCCAGCACCGAGGCCCTGGAGCGGGCCTCGGGCCATATTCGAGCGTTCATGCTCAAGCAGGCCCGGACCAAGGACGTGGAGTTGTTCGTCGCGTTGGCCAAGCTCCCGCCGACGGCGCCCGACCAACTGCCGTTGCGCGTCGTTGTGCCCGGATTCGTCATCAGCGAATTGCGCACCTCCTTTCAAATGGGTTTCCTCATCCTGGTGCCCTTCATCCTGATCGACCTGGTGGTCAGCACGGTGTTGATGAGCATGGGAATGATGATGCTGCCGCCGGCCACCATCTCGATGCCGCTCAAGCTCCTGCTCTTCGTCCTGGTGGACGGCTGGGCCCTGATTGTGCGCTCCCTCATCTCGAGTTTCGGTTCCTGAACCTGACCCAGCCCCATGAATCCCGAATTCGCCGTCGAACTGCTCAAAACGTTCATCCTCCACGGGGTCATGCTGGCGGCGCCCTTTCTTGGCATGGCGCTGATTGTGGGCCTGGTGGTCAGCCTTTTTCAGGCGGTCACCTCGATTACCGAGCCCACGCTGAGTTTTGTTCCCAAGGCCCTCTGCGTCCTCGCGTTGCTCCTCTTGCTGCTGCCCTGGATGATTCGTCAACTGGTCGAGTTCACCACGGCGATCATCGAAAAAATCCCGCAGATGGCCCTATGAAGGCATGGACTGGGACTTCAATAACTGGCTGCTGGTCTTCGTGAGGGCAGGGGCGTTTTTAAGCGTCCTTCCGCTCTTTACGATGCTCAATGTTCCCGTCCAGGTCCGCGTGGTCTTCGCCGCCCTGCTGGCGGTGCTCACGGCCCCCACGCTGCCTGCCTTTCCCTTCGCCCGGCTGGGCCTCGTTGATTGGATCGGATTATTCACCCAGGAAGCCCTCTGCGGCTTGCTCCTCGGCTTCGTCACGCGGATGGTCTTCTTCATCGCCGATTTTGCCGGTTCTCTGATCGGCAACGAAATGGGCCTCAACATGGCGACCGTGTTCGACCCCGTCAACGGCCGGCCCACCCAGGTGCCGGGCATGATCCTGTTCGTGTTGACCTGCGTCCTGATGATGTCCCTGGACATGCACCACTGGCTCCTGACGGGCTTTCAATACACCTATACCCTGGCCCCGATTGGCGGAGCGCGGCTCACCAATCCGCTGTTCACCGAAATCCTCGCCCATACCACCCGCGTCTTCCTGGTCGGGGTTCGGATCGCCAGCCCCATCATGGCCTCCTCTCTCCTGGTAATGCTCCTGTTGGGTTTCCTGGGGCGGTTGGTGCCGCAGATGAACGTTTTCGCCGAGAGTTTCTCGATGCGGATTCTCTGCGGCATGGCCGTCTTCGCCCTCACACTGGAAATCTCGGCCCAACACATTATTAACGCCCTGCATCGCATGCCCGAAGACATGCTCCGCGTTGCCAGGTTCCTGCATGGCGGATAGACGATGAGCGAGCAAACCGGCGAGAAAACAGAACAACCGACGCAGCGCAAGCTGGAGGACGCGCAAAAGAAAGGCCAGATCGCGCGCAGCTCCGAGGTGCAGACCACGCTGGTCCTGCTGGCCGTCGTTTGCGCCCTGTCCTTTACCGGCGCCGAGGTGTGGCGCAACCTGGCCGTTACTGTGGCCGCCGTGCTTGCCCACCTCCACGACACTTCGCTGGCGCCGAGCACCCTGCAGGGCTACACGTGGCGCGGCGCGTTGCTCTTCCTCCAATGCACCGGCCCGATAGTCCTGGCCGCCGTGCTGGGCGGCCTCCTGGCCGGGGGCATCCAGAACCGCTTCAACACAGCCTCCGAGGCCCTGGGCTTCCATTGGGAACGCCTCAACCCCGTCGAGGGCCTCAAACGGCACCTCTCCGCCCGCGCGGCCGTTCCCGCCTTGGTCGCGCTTGCGAAATTCACCGTCATCTTCTCACTCACCTTTTCCACGGTCAAGGGCGTGCTCCACGACCCCGTCTTTACGACCTCGGTCAGCTTGCAGCGGTTCATCGAGTTCCTGGCCGAAGCCGCTCTGCGCATCGCCTTCCGCCTGCTCTTGGCCATGGGGGTCATCGCCGCCACCGATTACACCTACCAGTTCTGGCGCACCCATCGCGACCTGATGATGACCCGGGACGAAGTCAAGGAAGAAAGGAAAAACACCGAGGCCAACCAGCAGGTCAAGACCGGACGCCGGCGCCTGCGCCTCTTTTCCAAGCGCAAGATGCTCGCCGACGTGCCCAAAGCCGACGTGGTCATCACCAACCCGACCCACATCGCCGTGGCTTTGCGCTACGATTCAAAGACCATGCAAGCCCCGCGCCTCCTGGCCAAGGGGGTTCGCAAAAACGCCGAGCAGATCCGCGACCTTGCCCGCCAGCATGGCGTGCCCGTCGTGGAGAACAAGCCGCTGGCTCGCCTGATGTGGAAACATGGCAGGGTGGGCCGCGAAATCCCCACTCAACTTTACGTGGCCGTCGCCGAAGTCCTGGCCTACGTCTATCGCATCAATCCCTACCGTTACTATGCCGAGGCATTGAGCGCCACGACCACGGCCCAGGAAGCCGCCCTCCAGCGGTGAGAAGTCGGGACCTTTGTCGCGAAAATGTACCGTGTCTTGACCCCCGGCCTCAGCGGTCTGTGTCGGAGGCGGCGTCCCATCCGCCTCCTGATACGGCGTAACGCCTCGCCTGGTTGGCGGGCTTGGACCTCACTCCTTGCCCCTGCTCTTATCCACGGCCGCGGCGCGGTTCTCAAAATACGCAGAACGCATAGCCACATAAGGGTCCAAGGTCGCTTTCTTGAAGGACTCGTATTCGCCCAGACGAAGGGAAGCGGTGTTGAGGAAGTCGAACGCCGGAACCCCAAGCTCCACGCCCAGGCCGTCGATGTAGTCCCACGGGGACAAAACGGCGTCGGCCACCAGCCCGGCGGTGCCACGGGCGCTGGAGGCCCCGAGCAGCGGCCAATCGAAGTAAACCCCCGGCCGCACGCCATAGAACCCGAGCGTTTGATCGAAATCCGCCCGGTGCGCCTCGAGCTTCCAATCTGCGGCCGGATCGAAAAGCCCGGCCACCCCAACCGTGGAATTGACCACGAAGCGGACGGTCTCCAGCCCGGCGCTCTTGAACTTGCCTTCCAGCAGGTTGTTGACCAGGCGGACCGGGTACTTGATGTTGGCAGAAAAACTGGCCACGGAGACGCGGGCAGGCTGCGGCAACACGTGGCTGTATGCCTTGGCCGCCGGCTTCAAGACCCAGAAATAGAATTTGTCATTGAACCTGAAAAAGGCGCGGTTCATCGGCTCCAGGGGGTCCGAGATTTTCGCTTTGGCCTCGCCCGGCGTGTTGTCGGAGGCGAACGGATCGCGAAACGGTTTCTCTTCCTGGTCCGCAGGGGAGGCGGCCGGCGGCGAGGCGCCTGTCGGCGGGCCTTGGGCGCCCCAGGCGGGCCATGCGAAAAGGAGCCAACCAACAGCCAGGGAGAGTAGTTTCATGGCGTCTGTAGTGGAGGCCGGCCTATCGTGCCTTTCCCGGTCCCTTGGCCCGCAGCTCGGCCACCAACTTCTCGTATGAGGATTTTGCGATGATCTCGTCGAATTGGTCTCGATAATTCTTGACCAGGCTTACTCCTTCGATCAGCACGTCATAGATTCGCCAGTCGCCGCCTGTCTTCTCCAGCCGGTACTCCACCGGATGGGCAACTTGGTTCTTCGTTGTGATCAGGACTTTGACCGATGCGTAGTCGTCGATAATCTTCTCGCCGAGGTAATCGATCTTGTCCAAATCCCCGTAATAGGTCTCGAACCTCTCGATGTAGTTGTCCTCGAGGAAACGAGTGAAGAGGCCGGAAAACTCCACTTGTTCGGCCCGAGTTCGCTTGGCCCAATGGCGCCCCAGGCAGCTCCGGGCGATCATCGGCCAATCAAACCGCTGGTCGAGTTCTTTCCGAATCAGCCGGCGGCGCTCGTCCTTCCGGGCGTCTCCCTTCAAATCGGGAGCGCCGAGCAGGGCGAGTATCTTGTCGGTGGTGGCGCGGACCTGGGCGGTCGGCGGGTCCGCGCGGGCGCACAGGTTGCCGGCCACTGCCGCGAGCGTTACGAGAAACCACTGCAACGTTCTCATTTCTTCACGGGGTACTGGCTTGATCGCCCTGCTAACGTTTTTCGTCCGGCTTGGCAAGGGTTCCCTGGATGTACCTCGAAATCAAGCCTTCCAGGTCCATCGCCGGCTGCGTGTCCCGGATGACACCGCCCGGTTTGATCGTGGTATCCGAGGCCCCGGGGGTGATCTCGATGTACTTCTCGCCAATCAGCCCCCGGGTCTTGATCGAGGCGATGGCGTCCTTCTGCAACACCACCCCCCGCTCGATGGCCATCCGCACCTGGGCCTGGTAATCCTGGAGGCGGACGCCCTTGACCCGCCCGATTTCGACGCCGGCAATCACGACCGGCGTGCCTTTGCGCAAGCCCGTGCCGTCGCTGAACGCCGCCTGAACTTCGTAGCCGTCCACCGCCACGAATTCCTTGCGCGCGACCTTGATGCTCAGCCAGGCCAGGCAACAGATGCCGATCGCCAGAAACAGGCCCACCACAAACTCCAGGTACACCTTTCTCATGTTAACGTAAGCCGCCTTCCCAGGTTACGATAGGTCCCTCAGTTTTGCCATTCACGAATTGCCCGACCACCGGATCGGTCGAGGCCCGAAGCCGTTCCGGCGACTCGACGGCGAGGATCCGGCCTTGGTAGAGCATCGCCACTTTTTGCACGACCTCGAAGATCCGGGGAATCTCGTGCGAAACCAGAATCCCCGTCAGCTTGAGCCGCTTGTGGACCGAGCCAAACAACTCGAGGACCGCCGCAGACACGACCGGGTCCAGGCCCGTCGTCGGCTCGTCGAAAAGCACGATCTCAGGGTCGCGCACCAGGGTCCGGGCCAGGGCGACGCGCTTGACCATGCCGCCGCTGAGCTGGGCGGGGAATTTGTTTTCCGCGCCGCGCAAACCCACCCCCTCGAGTTCGCCCATGACTTTCTCGCGGATGTCCCCCTCGCCCAGGCGGGTCTGCTCGCGCAGCGGAAACGCCACGTTGTCATAAACGGTCATGGAATCAAAGAGGGCCCCGCTTTGGAACACAAAACCGATGCGGCTTCTTAAGTTCTCGAGCGCTCCCGCCGTAAGCGCCTCCACGTCCTGCCCAGCCACCCAAATCCGCCCCCGGTCCGGTTTCAGCAACCTGACCAGGTGCTTCAAGAGCACGCTCTTGCCGCACCCGCTCATGCCAATGAGCGCCAGGAACTCACCCCGCTGGACCTCGAACGAAACACCCCGGAGCACCTCTTGGCGCCCGAACGACTTCCACAAATCTTCGACCCGGATCATGCCCTTTTCTAAAACACCAGCGAAGCCACGAAATAATCCCAAACCAGGATGAGCACCGAGGCGTTGACCACCGCCTGGGTTGTGGCCACGCTCACCCCTTCGGCCCCGACCCGGCTATAGTAGCCTTTGTAACAGCACACCCAGGCGATGAGCACCCCGAAGCTCAGGGCCTTATAGACTCCCCCCACGATGTCCTTCATCTCCACATAGTTGCTCATCTCGCCGAAATAAGTGCCGCCGTTCAACCCCAGCAGGCGCACGCCGACCATGTAACCTCCCCAAATCCCGATCACGTCAAATGCGGCCGTGAGCACCGGCAGGGCGACGAGCGCGGCCAGCAGATTCGGCGCTACCAGGTAACGCAACGGATTGAGCCCCATCAGCTCAAGGGCGTCGATCTGATCGTTGGTGCGCATGATGCCGATCTCCGCCGCAATCGAGGACCCCGCCCGCCCGGTCACCATGAGCGCCGTGAGCACCGGCCCCAGTTCGCGAATCAGGGACAGCGCCACCAGCGGCCCCAGAAACGCCTCGGAACCGACGCGCCGCAACGTGGGAAACCCCTGCAAGCCCAGCACCATGCCGGTGAATGTCCCCGTCAGGGCAATCACCGGCATCGATTTCCAACCAATGAACCAAATCTGCCTCAGGACACGCCCGGCTTTGATCGGCGGCGTCAGGCAACAAAAAAGCGTCTGGCCGAAGAACATCGCTGTTCTTCCCAGCCGGCCTACGCGCGCCATAAAACCGGCGCCCAATGCTGTAATCAGCGGAACCATGCAACTCCGTTCCGTTTTTCACACCTTCAGGCCCCAGTAAAACCGCATCGCCGGCGGCGGGACAAGCCCAATCTGCAAACCATTGCAGGAGACGAGCGCAAGGAGTCCCTGGCTGAGTTTCCGGGTCCAGGGGCGCTCCCCGCCCGGTTTCAGCAGTCAAGCCGGGCGTCTGAGAGCAAAAAAGAGCCAATACAGCCAATACAGCCAATACAGCCAATGGAGCTTTTGCATCCTCGCCGGCAAATGTGGGAAACCTGGCGTCTATGAATGCAACACAGTCCGCAGGGTTCAAAAATCAAGGGTCGAGTGTCGAGTGTCGGGGGAGCAGGCCCTCGTCCCTCGTCACTCGTCCCTCGTCACTTTTTACTCGCCTTTACCGGGAAGAAATTGCCCACCTATTCTGCCCAACTCCTTCCTATCAGCCCAGATTCCCGCATGGCCCTTTTCATGCTTCACGCCGGATGAATTGACGCGACAGCCATGGCCAAGCTCAGCCAGAATTTGCGATTGCTCTTGAAGCACGGGGATCTGTGGCTCATAGCGGGGCTGTTTGGCACCGTCCTGCTGTTGATCCTGCCGATTCCGCCGACGCTGCTCGACGGCCTCCTGGCGCTGAGCATTGCGCTCTCGCTGTTGACTCTGCTGGTCATCCTCTACGTGAGGCAGCCTTCGGATTTCAGTGGATTTCCCACGTTGCTCCTTTTTCTGACGCTGTTCCGGCTTTCGCTGAACGTCGCCTCCACGCGCCTCATCCTGCTCGATGGGTATGCCGGCCACATTATCGAGTCGTTCGGCAATTTCGTGGTCCGGGGCAATTACGTTGTCGGTTTGGTGGTCTTTCTGATCCTGGTGCTGATCAACTTCATCGTCATTACCAAGGGCGCCGGGCGTATTGCCGAAGTGGCGGCGCGGTTCACGCTGGATGCGATGCCGGGCAAACAGATGGCCGTGGATGCGGAGTTGAACGCCGGCATGATCAACGAGACCGAAGCCCGGGCACGCCGGCGGGCAGTCGAGGAGGAGGCCGACTTCTATGGGGCGATGGATGGAGCGAGCAAGTTTGTCCGGGGCGATGCCGTAGCGGCGATCCTGATCACGCTGATTAACGTGATTGGCGGGTTCGCCATCGGCATTGCCCAAAGGGGCATGACCGTGAGCGAGGCGCTTCAACGGTTCACGCTCCTCTCGATTGGAGACGGGTTGGTGTCGCAGATCCCCGCGCTGATTACTTCGACGGCGGCGGGCATCCTGGTGACACGGGCCGCCTCCAGGAACGACCTGGGCCACGAGCTGAGCAAACAACTGTTGGTCTATCCGCGCGCCATGACGGTCCTGGCAGGGATGATGACCGTCTTTGCGTTGGTGCCGGGTTTGCCGGCCCTTCCGTTCGGCCTTTTGGCAGCCATCACGGGTTTGCTGGCCTATTCGCTTCACCGGCATGGTCCCCTGGAGCCGGCGCTGGCCGAGGCGGGGCCGGGCGCAATCCGGGGCGCGGCAGCCGCCAAAGGCGCCGCGGGCGGGGCCCACACGACGCCAGGGGAGAGCAGGTCCATCGACAAGCTGGAAGAGTTGCTCCGCCTGGACCCCTTCCAGGTCGAGTTGGGATACGGTCTGGTTTCCCTGGCCGACAAGCGGCGAGGCGGGGATTTGCTGGATCGGATCACCAGTGTCCGGCGCACCTTTGCCCAAGAGGTTGGAGTCATCGTCCCGCCGATTCGTTTGCGGGACAACTTGCAGCTTGGGGCCAACGAATACCGTTTTCTGCTCAAAGGCAACCCCGTGGGCAAGGGAGAATTGAGGCCGGGCTTCTGGATGGCCATGAACGCTGCCAAGAGCAGGACGGCGCTCAAGGGCCTGCCCACGGTCGAGCCGGTCTTTCAACTCCCGGCCACGTGGATAGCCGATGCCGAGCGCAAGAACGCCGAGGTGAGCGGCTATACCGTAGTCGACGCCCCTTCGGTCCTGGTCACGCACTTGAGCGAAACCATTCGGCGGCGAAGCCACGAGATACTCAGCCGGCAGGATGTGCAGGTGCTGCTGGATAACCTCAAGCAGACGCACCCCACCCTGGTCAACGAGCTTGTCCCCACCCAACTCACCGTGGGCCAGGTCCAGCGCATCTTGCAGAACCTGCTCGCGGAAGGAATCTCGATTCGCAACCTGGCCGGCATTCTTGAAAAGGTCAGCGATTACTCCGCCATCAGCAAAAACCCCGATGAGCTGTCCGAATGCGCCCGGCGCGCGCTGGGCCTCCAGATCACCCGGCCGTATCAGGCGCAAAATGGCGCCCTGCGCGCCATTACCCTGGACCCGCGGCTCGAACAAGCCATTGCCCAGGGCGTTCGACAGACCCAGACCGAATTGTCCCTCGTGCTGGAACCCGGCCTTGCCCGGCACATTACCGATGCGCTCGGCAAATTCGTCCAGCAAATGTTGGCCGCCGGGCATCCTCCCGTCCTTCTTTGTTCTCCGCAAATCCGGCTCGGTTTCCGCCGCTTTTTCGAATCCGCATTTGCCGACCTTGCGGTCATTTCCTACTCGGAAATCCCGCCGCGAGTTGAAATCCAAAACGCCGCCACCATCCCGGCTGCCGCATGAATGTAGTTCGATTTCTGGCCCGGGACGCTGCCGAGGCAGTTAAGCAAGTCCGTTCCCGCCTTGGGCCGGAGGCCGTTTGGGTGGGCCTCAGGCAGGTCCCTGCCGGCGGCCTAAGCCGGCTCTGGCGCAGACCCCTTCTGGAGGTGCGCGCCGCTCTGCCCAACAACACTCCCGGCCCGCACCAGCCAGCCAAACCCGCCGTCGGCAGCACCTTGCCTCCCGTGGCGGTTTCCGCCAGGGCAAACGCCAATTCACGACGCTCAGAACCGACCCCTGCTGAACCGACCCCTGCTGTCAAGCGCCGACGGGCAAGAGCGGGGCGGGGCGGATCGAAAAAGCCCCTCGCGCGAGTTTCACGCCGGCAGCCGCTCCTTTCCGGGCGCGCACCGGCCGCAACGCCGGGCCCTGCGGCCTCCTCCAATGTCCGTTTCACAGCCATGGTGACAGACGCTGCGGTGGATGGCGGTCCGCCCGGCTTGGCGGGCCGGTGGCGCAGCGGGGCGGTGCTCCAGCAGTTGGGTTTGCAGCCGCTCCTGGTCGAGAAGGTGCTGGAACGCGCCCGCTTGAAGCACGGCGAGGAGCCGCCCGCCGTTTTTGCGGATGAAATGGCCCTGGCTCGAACTGCGCTGGCCAGCTTTTGGCGCGCGGCCCCCGACGCCCAGGCCCGCTCGCCGGCCATTCATGCGTTCATCGGACCACCCGGCTCCGGCAAGACGACCGTGCTCTGCAAATGGCTCGCAAAATCGGTTCTGACTGAGCGACGCGCAGTACGGGTCTGGCGGCTGGATAGCCGCGCCGCCAATTTCGCAGGCCCCCTGGATTTCTACGCGGAGATCCTGGGAGTCCGGGTGGAGCGGGAATGGAAGGGGGCGGCGGGGTTGGCGGGTTGCCAGGGGGCCTTTGTCGACCTGCCGGGGGTCGATCTTGAGGATACGACCGCAGTGGAGCAGTTACAGGCGCAATTGGTCGGTCTGAACGGGGCGCAGACGCACCTGGTGCTCAACGCGGCTTACGAGGCGCCCGTGCTCCTGGCCCAAGCCCGGGCGTTTGATGATTGGCCGGTCAGTGATCTGATTCTTACCCATCTGGACGAGGAAAAACGGCTCGGCAAGCTATGGAACTTCCTTCTCGGCACAAAATTCACCGTCAGTTTCCTGTCCGGTGGGCAAAATGTTCCTGGGGTTTTCTCGGTCGCCTCGCCCGAGTTGCTAATTCCTCAATGATTTGGCGCGTTTGGAAATTGAAGCTGTTTGGCAAAGGCCTTGCTGAGAACCCCTAATTGACGTCGGGTAAAAATGAAAACGCTAATGCTTTGCGGAGCGATGGTTGGCTTCTGCCTCGGTTTGGCGCTCGGCTATGCCGGGAGGGCCGAGTGGCCCTCGATGCTTTGGCGGGCCTGTGCGGCCGCAGCCGTGCTTGGGGTGCTGATGCGTTGGTGGGCTAAAGTCTGGTTCCAAGGCTTCCGGACATCGCTCCTTGAACGTCGCGCCGCGGAATTGGCCGCGCGGCAGCAGGCACCGGCCAAATCAACCTCCAGAAAATGATCTCTGACGCTTCTGTGGACACGGCGTTTGCCCCGGCGGAAGAGTTGCCAGGCCCGGCGCCAGGGCAATTATGGCAGCGTTATCACCAAACCGGCGGGGACAGCGGCAGTGAAAATGCCCTGGTCGAACAATACCTGCCGCTGGTGCGCACGGTCGTCGGGCGGCTGGCCATGACCTTGCCGGCCCATGTGAGCGCGGAGGACCTCTACAGCGCCGGCCTGGTGGGGTTGCTCCAGTCCCTTCGCAGTTTCAACCTCAAAGCCGGTGCTTCCTTTGAGACGTTCGCCCGGTTCCGGATTCGGGGGGCCGTCCTGGATGAGCTGAGAAAGATGGACTGGGTGCCGCGGTTGGTTCACGAGAAGGCGCGCAAAATCCAGAACGCGATGGCGGCGCTGGAGCAGCGCCTGGGCCGGCCGCCGCGCGAGACGGAAATGGCCAGGTTCTTGGGCCTGTCTCCGGAGGACTACCGAGGCTGGCTCGAGGAAGTTCGGCCCGTGGCATTCGTCTGCCTGGATGCGGTGCCGCACCAGGGCACACACGATGGAACCCAGCCGCATGAGACTATTGCCGATGAATCGCAGACCGATCCTTCGGAGAACGCGTCGCGCAATGAACTCAAGGAACTCATCGCCCAGCGCATCGGCCAATTGCCGCAAATCCAGCAAAAAGTCCTGGCCCTCTACTATTTCGAAGACCTGCGGCTGCGCGAGATTGCCGAGGCCTTCGGGCTGACGGAATCGCGCATCTCGCAAATTCACTCCCAGGCCATCCTGGCCATCCGCTCCTTCATCGAGCGCCAGGAAGCCATGGCCCTGGGCGCAGGAGTCGGGGCGTAATCATGATTGTACTCTTTGGAGCCTTGGTCGTCATCGCTTCGGTTGCCGGGGGCTTCCTGATGGGAGGCGGGCACATGTACACGCTCATGCACCTTTCCGAGTTGGTGATCATCGGGGGCGCGGCCTTGGGCGCGACGATTATGATGGCCCCAAAAAAGGTGTTGTTCGGTATGATAGGCCAGATATTTCATGTGCTCAAGGGGACGCCCTACCGCCGCAAGTCCTACGATGACCTGTTTATGATGCTCTACGAGCTGTTCCTGCTGGGCAGGCGCAACGGCCTCATCGCCTTGGAAGAGCACCTGACCAGCCCTCCGACCAGCGCGATTTTCCAGCGCTACCCCACTGTCCTGCACAATCGGCCGGCGGTCGAGTTCCTGTGCGGGGCTTTGCGGCCGGTGATTGACGGCCGCGTCAAGCCGGACCAGTTGCGCCAGCTGCTCGAGGTCGACCTGGATCGCATGGAGGAAGAAAACCACGCCCCGATCAATGTCCTGAACCGGGCCGCAGACGCGATGCCCGGCTTCGGGATTGTAGCGGCCGTGCTGGGCATCGTCATCACGATGGCCTCGATCGCCGGGCCTATCGAGCAGATCGGCACCAAAGTGGCCGCGGCGCTGGTAGGGACCTTCCTGGGCATTTTTCTCGGCTACGGCTTCCTCAGCCCGTTGGCCGTGAACATGGAATTCAACGCGCTCGAGCGGTTGGCCTACTTCCGGTGCATCTCGGCCTCGGTTGTTAGCTTCGCCTCCGGCATGGCCCCGGGGATGGCGGTGGAGACCGCCCGACGGGGACTGGGCGAAGAGTTGCGTCCTGGCGCCGAAGAACTGGAAGCCATGCTCAAGCAACTGAACGCAAACGCCGCCAAAAAGTAGGGCGGACAGCCTCCGAATTCAATCATGGCCCGGAACAAACACCATGGCGGATCGTGGAAAGTGGCCTATGCGGACTTCGTGACCGCCATGATGGCCCTGTTCCTGGTCCTTTGGCTTACGGCCCAGGACAGCAGGATCAAGGAGGCCATCGAACGGGCCTTTCGCAATCCCTTTTCCTCAGTCACCAAGGAGTCGGTCGGCATCATCCACGTTGACAAGGACATGCAGGCGCTTGAAAAGTCCAAGGGCAATTTCGATTCGGCTTCCGCCATGGACCTCGAACTGCTGCGCCGCCTGACCGAGGACCTGGCGAAACTCCTCGGGCAGGACTCCCTGGACCAGGAGTCGGTCCGGTTCGAGATGACCTCCGATGGGCTTCTCATCAACGTGTTCGACCGCTCGCAGAAACCGATCTTCGAGCCCGAGAGCGCGCGTTTCACGCCCTACGGGGCCTGGGCGTTTTCCACGCTCGCCTGGGAAGTGAGCCGCTACCCGACCTTCAACCTCCAGTTGTCCGGCCACACCGAGTCCGGGCACGCCGCTATCCGCGAGGATTATGGCCCCTGGGAACTCTCGGCGGACCGCGCCAACGCGGCCCGCCGCAAACTCTTGCAGCACGGGGTCTCCCCGACGCAGATTTACCAGGTTTGCGGCTGCGGCGATATCCACCCGATGGCCAACACCGCCCCCACCGACGAAAGCAACCGGCGTGTCTCCGTGCTGCTCAGGATCCAGGAAACCAACCGGCTTAACGACAGCGCGACCAACCAGGTCAGCGCCACGACAGGCGCCCAATGAACAAAGCCTTTGTGCCTTTCAGTCTCTCGGCCCGCGCCCCTGTCCCCGCTGCTGCCGGCCAGGCCAAAGCGGCCGCCGAACCTCAGCCCTCGACGCCCTTCCGGCCCCTGGCTTGCGCCGCCCCTTCGACGCCGCCCACGCCCGCGGCGGGCGGAGAACCCATCGTCACCCTCGAACGCGACGGTCAGCGCATCACACGCATCAAGGTCCAATGCTGCTGCGGCCATGTGATCGAGTTGGCGTGCGAGTCGAAGCGCTCCGCCCCCGAATTCTGAATCCGGTCCACGCGACCGGCCCCCTGCAAAGAAAAGGTTGTAACCGGTCTGACGGCGGTTTCACGCTTAAGGAATGATGAGTTTAACGTCATCCAGGACTGAGCGCCTTCACGGGGACAGGACGGCATCGAAGTGGTAGTTTCCGGGTTCGAGCCGGAGAGCGGCGGACGGGTCTTGACCGGGCAGGGGCTTGATTTCAGGCACGGCAGAGATCGGTTTTCCGCTCTCCCGGAGCGAGCCGGCGGCCAGGCGCGGCAACAGCATCTTCGCCTCGGTATTCGGCGGGACAGTCACACTCAACTTGAGGCGGTCGCCCTGGATCGTCCACTGGGTGGCGATGCGGCCATAGAGGGAATCGTAGTGGGTCTTGACATGACGGGGTCCGCGCTGGGGGTCGAGCCAGGGCTGAATCACGAATTGCTTGAAGCCTCCGGCCTCGGGATGACGGATGCCGCCCAGGCCCTCGATGAACCAGCTTCCGACATAAAGATATGAGCTATGAAGGCAGGACTCGCGGTGCTCCCAATCTTCCCAGAAGGTTGTGGCCCCGCGTTTGAGCATGTCGCCCCAGCCCGGGTAGTCCTGCTGGCTGGCCATGGTGTAGAGCAAATCGGAGCGGTTGTTTTCGAGCAGGGTCTTGAACAAGAAGGCGCCGCCGGTGATGCCGGCATGGATATGCCCGCGGCGGTTGACCAGGATTTCCTTTTCCAGCCGCTGCCATAGGGCGTTGCGCAAAGGGGCCGGCGGAAGTTCGACCAGCAGGGCAATGGCCAGGTAGGCGGGGAATCCGTTGACATAGCTGTTGTCAGCGGGATTGAAGAAGGCGGCGTGGACCGCGCTGCGCACCGCCTGGGCGCGGTTCCGCCAAGCCAGGGCGGCCTCGGTTTTTCCCAAAACCTCGGCAACGCGCGCGGCCGTTTGCAAGTTATAGACCCAGTAGCAATTATTGAAAAAAAGGGATTCGCGGGTGTCGCCATTGACCCCGGTGGCGCCGGGCCAAAGCCAATCGCCGAGGAAGTCCCATTCGCCGCCCCATCGGACGAGCATGTCGTGGGCGGACTTGGTTTCCAGGAAGGCCAGCCAGCGTTGCATCATGGAGAAGTTCTCATGGAGGATGCGTTGGTCGCCGTAGCGGCGGTAGATCTCCCAGGGCAGGGTGATGCAGAAACCGCTCCAGCCCGGGCCGCCGCCGCCCCAATAGGTAGGGGCCGTATAGGGGAGGTTGCCGCCGGGGCCCTGCACGTCGCGCCAATCCTGGGCCCACTTGCTGTAGAAGGCGCCCAGGCTGTAGTTGTTGAGCGCCGTGCGGATTGTGGCGTGGGCGTCGCCGCCGTATCCCATCCGCTCGCGCTGGGGGCAATCCACGACGTAGCCGCCGAGGCTCAGATTCTCGAACGTCCAGAGCGTTGTTCGATAGATGTCGTTCAGCAGCGGTTGGTCGCAATCGAAGCCGGCCGCCCTCGAGTAATCAGTCCGCACGAGCCATCCGCGCGCCTGGGCCAACTGCGGCTCCTGGCGCAGGCCGTGGATTTCCACCCAGCGCCCGACTCCGTAGTTGAAGTGGTTGCGGAAGGTCCCCTTGCCGCTTGGGCCAATGATGTAGGCGCTGTGCAGTCTGTGTGTCATGGGCCGGTCCTCCCGCTCCGAGAAGGCAAACTCAATGCGGTCGCCGGGTTGGCCGACGAGTTGCATCTCGAACCAGCCGGCATAATTGACCCCCATGTCCAGGCGCCAGACCCCATTGGTGGTCTGGCGGAGGCCGATGGGGCGCAGTTCTTTGAGCAGCCGGTTGGGCTCGGTTTTTTGGGCCGAGAGAGTCAGGCGCGGATGAAACACCGAGGCTGCCTTCCAGGCCGAGTCATCGAGGCTGGCGTCGCACCAGCCGGGCAGTTCGCGCCCGGCGTCGTATGACTCGCCGCCGAAGTCCATGAAATCCCAGACGCCCAGGAGCGTATTTGGGCTCGGATGCGTTTTCCAGGTTTCGTCGGTGACGACGCGCAAAGTCGAGCCGTCGGGGAGGCGGAGGTCGGCTTGGGCCAGGACCAAGGGGCTGCGGGGCCGGTCTTCAGTTTGGTAGTGCGGGAAGATGGACCAGGAGACGCCCAGCCAGAGGCCCAGAACATTGGGCCCGGCTTTGAGGTAGTGGCCGATGTCGTAAGTGACATAGCGGGCGCGGTGGCGATGATCGGTGGCGCAGGGCGCCAAAACCTGGTCTCCGACTTTGCGTCCGTTCACATAAAGCTCATGGTAGCCGATTGAGGCCACATAGATGAGGGCCCGGGCCGGGGCGGCCCGGAGCAGGAACGTCTTGCGGAACCAAGGGTCGGGCATCGTGTTGTCCGGGGGCGGCGAACCTCGGCCTTTGGTGAAAACGGCGTCTGTCCCGATCCATTTGGCTTGCCAGTCCGCATCGGTCAATGGCCCCAGCGTCCAATGTCCCGGCGGGCTCCACTGCGAGAGGGCGCCACGCTCGTCCTTGACGCGCGCCTTCCAGAAGCATTCTTGGCCGCAAGCCAATGGTTTGCCGGCATAAACAATGTTCACGGATTCGCTGCCCTCGACCATGCCGGAATCCCACAAATCGGGTTTTGCGAGCAGTTCCGGGCTGCTGGCCACAGCCACCTGCCATGCAGTTTGACTCTGGCCCCTGGCCTGCGGGCGGACGGCTTCCAGGCGCCAACTCAGGCGCGGCTCAACTACGTCCAGTCCGAGGGGCTCCGACAGATATTCGCAACGCAGGCCGATGACTTTGACGGAGGCAGCGCCCGGGGCGGCAACGCACGCCAGGTTCAGGCCCGCGAGGGTCCAGAAGGCCAGGCGCCCCCAATGCCAGACAGCACGCCAGTGCGTCCGGCAAGAGATTCGGGGTGGCAGTTGGGTGACCGGCAAGAGTTTGATGCGCATCATATTGGGTAGCTTTCTACCGTAGTTTAGAGCCATCCAGTGCAAGGTGTCGAGGACCCAGTGTCGAGTGCCGAGGGGCGAGGTCTCCCAATCCCAATCCTAATCCTGCTCCGAATCTCCTTCGTGCAATAGGCAGTCAGAATTCGCTTTGATTAAAACCCTTCTGCCTCGACCCTCGCCCCCGTTCAGAGATGGATTGCACGGCCGGTGGCGGCGAGAGCGGCTTCGCGAAGAGCTTCGCCCAGGGTGGGATGCGCCTGGCAGGTACGGGCCAGGTCTTCGCTGCTGGCGCCGAAGGAAATGGCCATGGCGGCCTCGTTGATCAGGTCGCCCGCATGGGGACCAAGGATGTGGACGCCCAGGATGCGGTCGGTGCGGGCGTCGGCGAGGAGCTTGACCAGGCCCTCGGTCTGGCCCAGGGTGCGAGCGCGGCCGCTGGCGCGGAATGGGAAGATGCCTTTGCGATATTCAATGCCCATTTGCTTGGACTGTTCTTCGGTTTTTCCGACGCCGGCGATTTCCGGCTGAGTATAGACCACGGCGGCAATGGCTTCGTAGTTAACATGGCCGTAACCTGTGATTAGGCGTTCGACGCAGGCAATGCCTTCTTCCTGAGCCTTGTGGGCCAGCATCGACCCGCCAATGACGTCGCCTATGGCGTAAATGCCCTCGGCGTTGGCGGCAAAGTGCTCGTTGACGGGAATGAACCCTTTGCTGTGCAGCTCGACGCCGACGTTCTCGAGGCCAAGGTCCTCGGTATTGGGCACGCGTCCGACGGCCACAAGCACCCGGTCGCAAAGGATGGGTTCCCGCCCTTCGATCTCGACCACGCACTGGCCGTCGCGGACCCGCGCGGCGGTGACCCGGCGCCCGAGGTGGAACTCCAAACCCTGCCGCTCGAGGAGCTTCCGGGCCTCGGCGGCGATTTCGGCGTCCAGCCCGAACAGAATGCGATCCAGGAACTCAAGGACGGTGACCTTGGCCCCAAGCCGCCGCCAGACGGAGCCCAACTCGAGGCCGATGTAGCCTGCGCCAATCACGACCAGGTGTTTGGGCGTCTCGGGATAGGAAAGTGCCTCGGTGCTGGTCCCAATGCGTTGGCCGTCCAAGGCCACGCCGGGCAGAGCGGCGGGTTTGCTGCCGGTAGCAATCAGGATGGATTTGCCCTTGAGTTCGAGGGCGCCCGCAGAATTCACCACCGAGACGCGCCCGGGGCCTTCGATCCTGCCGCGCCCCTGATAGCGGGTAATCCTGTTCTTTTTGAAGAGGGAATCCACGCCGCGGGTCAGGGTTGCGACAACCTCATCCTTGCGGCGGAGCATCGCGGGCAAGTCCAGCGTAAGTTCGGCGGCCCCAATGCCGTGGAGGGCGAAGTGCTCGCGGGCTTCCCGAAAGCGTTCGCTGGATTCGAGCAGGGCCTTGCTCGGGATACAGCCGAGGCGCAGGCACGTGCCGCCCAGGGCCGGTTCCTGCTCGACGCACCCGACATTGACCCCGAGTTGGGCGGCGCGAATCGCGGCCACGTACCCGCCCGGCCCCGCCCCGATGATAACCAGGTCATGTTCTTGTATCGCCATAGTGTTGCGCGTTCTCGTTGTCTGCGTTGCCAGGTCATCATAGCCGATCCGGGGAGTGATTGCACGCATCCCACGCTGCCGGGTCCGGCTATTTTGCGGGCGGCTTGGAGGCGGGCGTGAGCCACTGCTGGAGGTCGGGCCTTTGGAGGAGGGGGGCCAGGCGCGGGTCTTTTCGGGCCTGCCCCGCCAGGTCGGGTGTCGCGGGATTACGCTTTAGGCGCAGGGCGTTGAGCTCGAGGGCCCGGCGGAGGTTGACGGGAGCATCGGTGGAATTGCCGAGGCTGGCTTGCAAGCCGGCCAGATTGTACCATGCCTCCGGAGAATCGGGGTAGAGCTTGACGGCTTTGTCCAGGACGGCCTGGAGCCTGGGCAAATCTTGAATCTGGGCATAAGCCTGAGCCAGGACGTCCAGGGCGGAGTGGTTCATCCGCGGGCTGTTAAAGACGCGGTCCAGGATTTCGACCGCCTGATTGGTTTGCTGAAGCTGCAGGTGGGTCGCGGCAAGGTCAAATGCCGCCTGGAAATTGGTGGGGTCGGCTTGGACGGCTTGCTCGAGACGCCGGAGGGCCTGTTCGGGCGAGGCCGGCGCTGGGGCTTGCGTCGTTGGAGCTTGGCGCTTCCAGGTCTGGATAGTCTTGATGATGCCCGCCACTTGGGCATTGTTGGGGTCCAGTTCCAGACAGGTGTTGGCGATGAGCAGGGCGTCGTCGAATCGGTGGAAATTGGCCAGGAACTGAATGTAATGGCCGACCACCTCGATGTTATAGGGGCAAAACGCGAAGGCTTGGCGCAGCGCAAATTCGGTTTCCTTGAGCAGGCGCTGCTGTTCGGCGGGGGGCTTGGCCATGAAGAAGGCCCGGTAATTGTAAATCCCGGCAATCGCCCCGCGCAGCTTCGAGAAGACCTTCTGGGCCTGGTCATCGCGGACGAACCTGTGGTCCCCTTTGAACCCGGTGAAATCACGGCGCTGATACACACGTTCGGCCCAGGCGACAATGTCCTGGATGCTTGTATCGTACGTAATCCAGTTGCCGATGAGCCGCTCGGAGTAGCGGGTCCAGAATTCGTGATCGCGCCTGACCATGTCCTCGGTTATTTCCGCCGGCGGTTGGCGATTGAGCTTCATAATGACGCCGAAGGGCGTCAGATACGGGTACATCCACTTAATGGGCGCGCTTTCCTCGACGTAAAACTCGTTGCCGGGATTCTGGTCGAAAACGATCTTCGTCAGTTGACCGTTGATGGCCATGACGGAGACCTGGCCGTTAATCTGCACTTTGCCGTCCGGGAGTTCCACGACGTCTTCCCCCGGCTCAAGTTGTTTGAGACGGAGCCTTCGCCGCGCGTCGGCCATATAGTCCAAGGTGCAGCGCAGCGCCTCGGATGGCGGGGGGGTATTGATTTCCCTGTCCGGATAGACCCCGCCGAGGCTCCGGGCCAGTTCTTTGGGATAGGCCGCCTCCAGGAGCAACCGATTGAGCCGGATGCGGGTGTCCCCTTGAGGATTCTCCTTGATGAACTCGGCGAGCGAAGCCGAGAGGGGGACACCTTTGAAACGCTCGGGCTGGTAGAGCGGCCCTGAGGCGGCCAAGCCGCCGGTCTTCTTTTCGGTCTGCTCCCGTTCCAGCAATCGGTTCAGGTCCCGGGCCAAGCCCCGCCGCAGGACCGCGTCGTCAGCTTTGCCGCCCAGGAGCGCTCGGAGGGCAGGGGTGAGGTTCTCGCAAAGATATTTCGAGAGCGCGTCCTGGCGCGGGCCCGGAGCGAGGCGGGCGGCGAAGGCCGGCAGGTCCAGGAAGTCCGTTTCACGGAACCAGGATGTGGAGGTGCGGCGCCGCTTTTCGATGCGCCGGCCCAGGCGGGTAAAAAAGCGGTCCAGCGGTTCCACGCTGCGGGCCAGGAAGTTGGTCTGGGACTCCTTGTCCTGGAGGAGCAGCCGAAAGAGGTCCTGGAAGAAGGGCGGATCAACCTGCTTGCTGTGGTTGTACTGGGCGCGGATGTAGTTGAGGTAGGGAGGGTCGGCCAGGGCATTCTGGGTGATGATATAAACGTCGCGGCGGTCGAAACTCCGATCCTCGGCCGGCTGGCAATGGTGCGGAATGAAACTCTCGCAGAAGATCATGTAAGTGGGGCAGAAACGGCCCGCATCGGTGCCGCCGAAGAGGATGGCATCCCTGGCCATCGGAGGATAGAGCGGCTGATGATCGGCCCCCTGGAAAGGCGGGCTGAACATGTCGTGGCCATACCAGTACCCGAACCAGTGATTGCGCTGTTCATTGTCTGACCAGTGCGTGAGAATGGAATGCGCCGGCATCAGGGCAAACAGGACCAGGGTGATTCCCAGCGGCGCCCGTTGGCGATAAAACAAGAGAGCGCCCACAAAAACCAGCGTCAACCCCAAAAGGAGCAAGCCGGCATAGACCGGCAAGCCGTATTGATTGGGGTCGGAGAAGACCTTGCCGACAAAGGCCAGCAGCCTCGGGAGGCTCAATTCGGCGTCCTCCCCGAAAAAGGTGTCCCGTGTCATTTCCGTAAAGGAGAGAGCCGCCAGGCCCACCGCCGCCATTCCGCCCCTCAAACCCCAGGGGCGAAAGCGGTCGTAGTGCGCGGCCATGAATGCCGCCGTCAGCGTCAACCCGTAGCCCACCAGCAAGGCGATGCACGTGTGGGAGGCGGTGAAAAAGACCCGGACCAGTTGCTGGGCGTTGCGGTCGGGCGGAGGATTGAGCAGGATGAGCAGCAGAATGCCCAGGCAAAAGTAAATCGCGGCAATGCCGATGAGCCAAGCCCGTTCGCGCCGAAGATACTTGCGGAAGAACAGGAACGGGATCAGCGCCAGAAAGGCATAAACCCAGTTGAACTCCTCGAGGATGCCCCGGCCCAGGCTCAACAACTGAAGCCCAAAAACTTCCGGGTGATGGATGATGTCGGTCGGGTGCGTCTTCTCATATTGGCCGCGCGTCAAGGCATGGATGAAGCCGTCGGCCGTGCGCGGGTAGCTCCATTGCATGGGGGGATTGCTCATGCAGGCCAAGGGCATGTAGAAGTAAAAGGCCGCCCCGGCGACCCAACACAGGCCGCAGAGCAAAATCACCAGCCACTCGCCGCCCAACCCGCGTGACCGCCAGGCCAGGACCAGGAACCCTGCCAGGGCCGCCAGGGCGAGCAGGGCGCCAAAAACGCCCAGGGCCGGCATGGCGGCCAGGAAAACCCAGAACGCGGCATAAACCCCATCCATGACCAGCTCGACCGGGCGTTCCTTGGTCAGGAACGCGAACCACCCGTAAGCAACCAGGGAGCAGACCCCGACGACGTGGAAGATGACAAACACGGCGGGATTGGCTGCCAGGGCAGTCAGGACGTGCTCGGCGCTCAGGAGCCAAACGCCAAGATAGATGATGCTGTTGCCCAGGAAGAGGTTTCGGCCCATGCGGGAATCGGCGGCGGCGATGGCGGCCTCGATGCCCATGGCGGCGACGATGAGGGTCTGGTGGTTGGTGAAGCAGAGGCCGAAGAAAAAGAGCGAGTAGTAAAGATAGCGGCGCTGTTGCGGGGCGTAAATCCAGCGCAGCAAGCAGACCAGGACAATCATCAGCGACAGGACGCTGAAGGAATAGACCTCCACAATCACCGATTGGCTCCACATGAAACCGTTGTAGCCCAGGAGCATGCCTGCCACGAAGCCGGAGACCACGCAAATCGCCCCTTCCCAGCGGCCGGCCATGGCCTTGAGTTCCTCCACACCCTCGATCAGAAGGCTGCTGCCTCGAGAGACCAGCAGGCCCAGTAACCCGGCGGCAACCGCCCCGCTGGTCGCCTCGCCAAGCGCCACCCGCCAGGCGATGTTCTTGAAAGGCGCCAGGACAGTCCACAGCCAGGTGTAGAGAGTCCAGACTGGGTAGCCGGGCGAGTGGGGGATGCCGGCATAAAACGAGCCGGTGGCCAGTTCGCCGGAATCCTCGAGCGTCACCTCGGGCGCCAGAGTCAGGTAGTAACCGAGCCAGACGGCGGCGGCCGTGATAAGGCAGGCAAGCCAGTCAATTCGCCGGAACAGGGGCGCGACAGGGGACGGCACAACAGGATTCCCTGCGGGCGGCGGAGGGGTCTGGCCTGCCGCTCTGGGCTTGTCAGTAGCCATGGAGGGGTCCTATTCGCGCCTTCTTGGATTGAGAACGGCGCTGATGACGGAGGTCGCGTGGCGCCCGACGGTCCATTCGTATGCATCGGCAGGCAGGCGGTTCTCGGCGTGCGGAAAGCTGCCGGACCAGTAGGCGGCGGCGCTTTGGTTGCTTAAAATCATGGCGACCATCGGCACGGGATTCGATGAGCCGGCGGCGGTGTTGCTGTGCCCATAGAGCAAGAGGCCGAGCAGCAGCAGGCCGGCCATTGCGGGGGCCAGCCACTTCAGGCGGAAAGCGGCGGGCGGTTCGGCCGCAGCAGGGCGGCGGGCAAAAAGGCGCTTTTCAAGGCTCGCCGACGGGCGGCGAGGCGCCCACGAGCGCAATCGCGCTTCCAATTCGTTCATCTCGTTCATACTGGACCTCAGTTCGCTTCAGATGTTGCCGCAGTTTCTGAAGGCCGTAGCGGTAGCGACCGGCGGCCGTGTTCGGGGAAATCTCGAGCAACTCTCCGATCTCCTCGAAGGTGTAATCGTGCCAGATCTTCAGGACAATGGCCTCGCGTTGTTCACGGGGCAGGCGAGTCAGGCACTGCATCGCCTCGCGTTCGCCCGGACTTTCGGCGGAACCGGGCTCGAACCAACTCCGGGCCTCCCACTCGCGGGCCAGCCGCCGCCACAGGCTGCGCCGATAGTTCAAGACGCGGTTGCGAAAGCTGCGCACGCAGTAATGCTCCGGCAGGGCAGGGGACTCCGGACGCCGCACGAGCGCAAGAAACGTCTCTTGCAAGACGTCTTCGGCCTCGCTATGGCTGAGCCCCAGCGCCCGCCCGTAAATAATCAATTCGGACGCTTTGGCGTGATAGAGGGCCTCGCACCATCCGGTTTTCTCGCCGCCATTCACAGTTGCAGCATTTACCTTATAGACATCAAAAGCGAGCCATTTGTATAAAGAAAGCATGTTTGACGACACCATAGGGGCAATTGCGACTCCGCTGGGGGAAGGGGGGCTGGCGGTCATTCGGCTTTCGGGGCGCCAGGCCTTGGGCGTGGCAGACCGCTGTTTTGTGCCCAAAGGGCAGGGCGCCCTCAAGCCGTCGGCGGCCCCGACTCACACCCTTCATTTCGGGCATATCGTGCGCGGCGGCCGGACGGTCGACGAGGTCATGGTCGCGGTGATGCGCGCCCCGCGGACTTTCACTCGCGAGGACGTGGTCGAAATCACTTGTCACGGCGGCATCCTCCCGGCCAAGATGGTCCTGGACACGGTCCTGGCCAGTGGCGCGCGCCTGGCCGAGCCGGGGGAATTCACGCGGCGCGCCTTTCTGAACGGCCGCATAGACCTTGCCCAGGCCGAGGCGGTGGCTGACCTCATCCATTCCCGGACCGAACTGGCGCTCCAGGCCGCCAACGAACAGGCTGCCGGCAAGCTCTCCCGCCGCATCGATCAGCTCCGGAACCAGATGCTCAAGACGCTCGCCCACATCGAGGCGCACATCGATTTTCCCGACGATGACCTCGGCCCGGATACCCGGGAACAGCTTGTGGACCACCTCCGGCGGGACATGGCCTTCATGGACCAATTGCTCCGCACCGCCCACGAGGGGCAGCTCCTGCGGCGCGGCATCCGCGGCGCCATCATCGGCCGTCCCAACGCCGGCAAATCGAGCCTGCTCAACCAGCTTCTCGGCCGGGACCGGGCCATCGTTTCCCGGATTCCCGGCACCACGCGCGATACCATCGAGGAAACCGCCGACATCCGAGGCGTGCCGGTGCTTCTCGTTGACACCGCCGGCCTGCGTGAGGCGGGGGACGAACTCGAGTTGGAGGGCATTCGCCGCAGCCGCCAGTCGCTGCTCCAGGCCGAGTTCATCCTCCACGTGTTTGACGTCTCGCAGCCCCTGACCGACGCAGACGCCCGCTATCTCGCCGAGTTCGCCGCAAAGAAGCGCATTTGGGTCCGGAACAAGATCGACCTCCCCTCCCGGCTTCAGTTTCCGCCCGGCCTGGCCGGGCCGGTGGCGGACGTTTGCTGCTTGACAGGGCAGGGGATCGAGGCCCTCAAAGACGCCATCAAAGAACTGGCCTGGTCGGGCGAGATCAAAACCGGGATGTTCGAGGTCATGATCAACTCCCGCCACCAGGACGCCCTGAACCGCGCCCGCGCCGCCACCCTCCGCGCCACGGATGCCTTGGCCTCGGACCGGACCCTCGAACTGGCGGCCATCGACCTCCGCATCGCCGTTAATGCCGTCGGCGAGATCGTCGGCAAAACCACCACCGAAGACCTCCTCGACATGATCTTCAGCCAATTCTGCATCGGCAAATGAAACGCCGACCCCAGCCGACGAGCGCAGCGATGCGCCAACTGCCTCTCGAAGTGACCGACGGAATGGTCCGCCAGAACCTCCTGACACTGACTCGAAAAAGATGAACCACGGATGCCACGGATCAACGCGGATTTCTTCTATCCGTGCCATCCGCGACATCCGTGGTTGAAGAATCTTCGGAGTCAGCGAGCAATCTCGGCTATTGCAGTCTATGGCGTTTCGCGAAGGTTCCAGAACTTCTGATTAGAGGCCTGGAAAGTCATTCCGCCAGCGAGGCTGCCGACCAGGACTGCGACCGGCATTCGGGCGCCGCGAATCACTGGCTTTCCATGGCAGACAGCCGGGTCAATAGTGATACGCTCGTGACCTTTCATAAGTTAGGGCTACCCGGACGAGATGACGATTCCAAGAGCCCGGCAGGGGAAAGGCGGCCGCTCTATATTGAACATAACAAACAACAAAGATCCGCAGTGTGAATAAGTCGGTGAATAACTTACAGCATGGAGCGTGACACTTTCTGCACAGCATGTTGCGTGCCGCCTTGTGTGTAGCAATGCATATTGTATAGCGACGACGACTACCTTCTGTGTAGCCATACACACTGTGTAGCAACGCGACTACGCCCAAACACGGGTCTTAATGTGTAGCATAGGACACTGTGTAGCACCGCTGTCAACCGTATACCAGGGCACTACGTATGTATAGCATTGCGCACTAACCGCTGAACGCTCGGATGCCATCCCGCGCGCCCCGAGCCCGAACACACCCGGTCGGATTGCCGAGGCGGAGCCGACCGGGACTACGGCGTTACTGTTCCCCCTGCCTCTGTGGCCCGGTCTCTCCGTCCCCACCTCGGGAATGAAATGGAACCGCCTCCTTAGCGAAACGTTTAGCGGAAGTGTTTCCTTAGCAGGATTCCCCAGCGGAACACCAAGGGCGTCCATCGCCAGGGCAGGGCAGGGCAGGGGACCGCACCATTCGGACCGTTTCGCTTCGCACCTTGCTTGCTGTCAACCGCGAGATTCAGGCCGGGAAAGCCGCATGGGAACCAGCCCCGCGCCCTGTCCTGGCACCGACCAGTCGAAACCCAACGTCTGGGTTCTGTCGAACGCCCGTTAGGCTAGGGGATGACGTTAGCAAGGAAAAAACTGGCTGCGCCACTGCCCAAGTTTAAAGGGCATATGCTGTTAGGTTTCGTCTATGGCTGCAGTCGTCTTGAGGGCGATTGACTTGCCCCCTTTTCTAAGCGCCCGTCTTATGAAATAAGCCTTCGTTATGGCGGCAATGAAAAGAACCGTCCAAACGACTGTGGTGCATATGAGTTGCGTGGCGCCTGCTTTCGGTGGTTGTGAGTCAAATGCTTGAACGGTGGCTACCAGGAAGCCAACACCAGCAGTCGAGAGGACTGAGGCCAAGAAGAGCCACATTTCATAGTCCGAAAGAGCGGATGCATCGACCATGCGGATGTGGATCACCTCGGGGACTGAGACCAAAACGTTTAGGGAGCTCGCGAGCGGATTGGGTGACGGCCTAGCCTGCACATCGTGGGATTCAGCAGGCTGCGGAGGGAGTGGTGCCGGCGGATTCATGTCAGGCGCTTTTCTCGTTAATGTCCTTCCATACCTGGGTTGGTAGCAAGCCGTCATAAAAGCCACCCTGCATGAGCGGTGAGGCGAGTACGCGAGTTTTCGAGGGGTGCTGTAGGCCAACCGCCTTGAGGCTTTTAAGTATCGTGCTCCACGCTTCTTGTGAGGGGACGTTCACAATGTATACGGTCCCGAACGGCTGGACCGAGGCGTAGGGTTTCAAGGCGTTTTGGAGTGCCGCGTCTATGCTATTCCGCTCGGTGTCGGACGCGGTAATGTCCCATGCTACAATGAAATGCATCGTGTTTGGCAGGGTACCGATTGCCGGCAGGGGTGCAAGCGAATTCCCCGGAGGCTGACAGAGCCGCAACGGAGCAGGGCAGGGCAGCGGCTTGCGCGCCGAGCCATCGGGCCACATCCACGACGCCAGACCTGCAGGGAACCATTCGGGCGCGGCTGGTTTTTCTTTTCTTGCAATTCGATCAACACAACGTTAATGTTGTGTCGAAGTGAAGCTGCGATACAGCTCGGAAGGCAACCTGCCGCCCGGGATACACGAAATGAAGTGGAAGGACGTTCGGCGGTTCTTTGGCGCCACAGCGCTCCGTCGGCGCCTGTTGGACGGCTTGGAGGCAGCCTTGGCGAGTCTGAAGTCCGCCGGCTGCCGGCGGGTGTACCTCGACGGCAGCTTGCCATAGACCTGGAGGACTTCCCATGATCAAGAATGGACGACAATATCGAATCACCAAGGCGCAGATTGCAAAGTTCCGGCAGGCCCTGGAGAGCCTGGCCCGGGAACCGAGGAACGGCATGAATCCCGCTCTGCTGAAGGCCCAACGCGAGGCCTTGCAAAGCCAGCTCGGCGATTTGCTTGCCGAGGCTCGCGAATACGAAGCCTTGCAGCGGAGCAATCCCCGGGCCCTGAAATTGGATTCCCTCGACGAGATTCCCCAAGCGCTCGTCCGCGCCAGAATTGCCAAGGGCCTGACGCAAAAGCAGCTCGCCGAGAGAGTTGGTCTCAAGGAACAGCAGATCCAGCGCTATGAGGCCACAGACTACGCGGCGGCCAGTTTTGCGCGCATCCGGGTGGTCATCCGCGCACTCAACCTCAGAATCAGGACGGGTGCGCTCCTGGAAGCCGCGAGCGAATGATTCTCGCAGGGGAACGGGGGCTTTATTGAATTGAATATAACAAACATTGTGCGACGTATGCATCACTCTTGGGCCAAGATGGTTCAGCCCTCTGGGAACAGCTTCCCTCTGTTCGGATTTCCTTCGGACCTCGGCCTTCGGCCTTCGGATTTCCCGCCTTGGCGCTCAACGCTTCCGCCTTCGCCGAGGCTACGGCGGACAAGACGGCGGGCAGGCCGGCTCCGCCGGCCCCTGGAGTTTGGACCTCTTGCAGCACCGCGAAGCGGTGATTTGAAGGTGGCCGTGGGGCTTCAGCCCTTGTCATTACCCACATCTTTAGCGTGGAATGTTAAGTTCAACTGATTGTGTAACTTATTGATGCTACGTCACTTAGGTCTGAGTTCAGGCGTCGCTGCGCGACGCGCTCGACTTTCGTGGCCGCCACCGTGGGCCGAGGCCCACGGCTACCGTCGGGCTGCCGCTACGCGGCGCGGCCAATTTGGGCCACTTCCGGGAGGTTTTGGAGTCAGTAGAAGCCCGGCTCATGCGAGGCCATGAAAGATGTGGGTAACGACAAGGGGCTTCAGCCCACGGAACCAGCGGCCCGTAGCCGTCGCGTCGCGCTGGCGACGCTTGCACCCCCCGGCTTGCCTTGTCAATCCCACAGATGGCGACGGTGGGCGGTATCCCAAGCAAGACATGGATGTGATCCTCCCTGCCGCCGATGAGCAGGGGCCTCAATTGATTTTGCCGCGCGATGCCGCCCAGGTAGGCCCAAACGCGCTCCTGCATGTCCAGCCGCAGCCAGGGCTCGCGGCCTTTGGTGCTGAAGACAAAGTGGTAGTGGAGACTGGTGAAGGTATCGGCCATAGTGTAATTGACGCGGTTGGGTTGCGTGAACGCGTTGGGTGTAGCAGGCGTCGCTCCGCGACGCAATACTGATTCGGGGCGCGCCACCCGTGGGCTGAAGCCACACGGCTACCTTCAAGACATCGCTCCGCGATGAGCCCCGGGCAACCA
>Ga0326727_10002953_pt1 | contig 55981 bp, 52 predicted proteins | sample MB2enrmetagenome_FD_207643 | JGI IMG/M metagenome (GOLD analysis project Ga0326727, IMG submission 207643) | Lab enriched peat soil microbial communities from McLean, Ithaca, NY, United States - MB29MY | ecosystem: Environmental > Terrestrial > Soil > Wetlands > Peat | place: USA: New York...
GTCCATCGGTGGAGTTCCTTTCGTGTGCGTGGCCGCTCACGTTGGAACTCCGCTGGTGGACTGCCGGAAACGTCAAACTGCTACTGCCACCCCGGCAGAGCCGGGGGGTCTCCCGCTTACGCTAGCACAGCGGGAAGAGACCCGCCACGCGGCGGCGATCGCCTCACGCGGCGATCTGAGCCGTCGACCTCTTGGAAGCAAAATTTCCGACCGTGAGGACCTGTCAAGGACCTTAGCCGCTGCGCGGCGGCGCGAAGCGCCGTCCTTGACAGGTCCTCACGGTCGGAAAAAGAGGCTATCCAAGAGGTCGACGCCGGGGACTGTCGGCGGAAGGCGCGCCTTGACCCGAGGCCGCAGCCCTGCCGCGCTCCGGTCGAATTGACATCGCCCGCCGATCGCCTTACCTGACGCCCGTCACGGGGATGGGGTTCCCCAAAACCGCCTGTCCAGGCTGATGACCCCTGCCGCGTCGAACGCGTGGCGGGAGCCGCTTAGCCCTCTCTTTGCAACGCCGTTCGCCGCGTCCGCAACTTCGGAGGTCGCGATGGGACAGGTTTGGCTGCAATCGGCTTTGTGGATCGGTCTGGCGCTGATCGCCTCGATCGTCTCCATTCGCGTCGCGATTTCGGTGGCGCTGATCGAGATCGTGGTCGGCGCGCTCGCCGGCAATACGATCGGCCTCCCGCTGACCGAATGGGTGAATTTCCTCGCCGGGTTCGGCGCGATCCTGCTCACCTTTCTCGCCGGCACGGAAATCGACCCGGGCGTGGTGCGCCGGCACTACCGCTTCGCCCTGTCGATCGGCGTCGTCGGCTTCTTCGCCCCCTATCTCGGCGTCCTGGCCTACGCCCATTACGCCATCCACTGGCCGTGGGACCAGGCGCAGATCGCCGGGATTTCGCTGTCGACGACTTCCGTGGCGGTGGTCTACGCGGTGATGGTGGAGACCGGCTTCAATCGCAGCGAGATGGGCAAGATCATCCTCGCCGCCTGCTTCGTCAACGACCTCGGCACCGTGCTGGCGCTCGGCGTGGTGTTCGCGCACTACGACATGCGCCTGGCGTTCTTCGGCGCGGCGACCGCCGCGGTCCTGTTCCTGCTGCCGCGATTCGCGCCGTGGTTCTTCGCTAAAGTAGGCCATCGCGTCAGCGAGCCGGAAACGAAGTTCGTCGCGCTGATCCTGCTCGGGCTAGGCGGCCTCGCCGTCGTCTCCGGCAGCGAAGCGGTGTTGCCGGCCTATCTCGTCGGCATGGCGCTGGCGCCGGTCTTCCTGCTCGACCCCGAGTTGCCGCACCGCATACGCGCGATCGCCTTCACCATCCTGACGCCGTTCTATTTTCTCAAAGCCGGCTCGCTCGTCGATTTCCGTGAGATCGCCGGCGCGGCCGGGCTCATCGTCGTCCTGCTCGCCATCAAGATGGCGACCAAGTTCGTCGGCATCCTGCCGCTGACGCGCGCCTTCCGCTTCGACCCGCGCGAGGGCATGTACACCACGCTCTTGATGTCCACCGGCCTGACTTTCGGCACCATTTCCGCGCTGTTCGGGCTGACCAACGCCATCATCGATCGCGGCCAGTATACGGTGCTGGTCACCGCCGTGATCGGCAGCGCCATCGTGCCGACGCTGATCGCCCAGCGTTGGTTTCAGCCGTCGTTCCAATCGGCCGCGAGCGAGCCGGTTCGAGCGCCCGCGCCAGCAGAGGGGGGATGAATGTTTCGCAAGATGCTCGTCGCCAACGACGGCTCGAAGGGTGGGCAAGCGGCGTTGGCCGCCGCCCTCGATCTCGCCAAGCGGCTTGACTTGGGCCTGACCATGATCTGCGTCGAGGATCTGCCGCGCTTTCCCGCCAGCATCGACGAAGTCGCCGAGGCGCAGTCGGACGCGGCGAGCGTGTTCGACAAGGTCGTCGCCTCCGCCAAGGCGAAGGCTGAAGCCGAGGGCGTCGCGTTCGAATCGCAGGTCGTCGCCGGACATCCCGTGTCGAGCATCGTCGAATTCGTCCAGCGCGGCGGCTACGATCTGCTCGTGGTCGGCTACATGGGCCACTCGGCGCTGTACAATCGCGTCATCGGCAGCACCACCGATCGGCTGGTCGAGCTTGCGCCTTGCAAGGTGTTGGTCGTGAAATGAGCCCGATTCGTTGGCCGGCGCCCTCGAACCGCGCCGAAAGCGAGCGGCGTGAGCGCGAGCGAGCGAGGCTAGGCCGGCGCGACACCGGACCGAGAGGCGCCAAGGCGCGGGATTTCGGCGCCTTGGCTTTCGGACTAGGGGGACATTGACAAGGCGCCCCAGAGTTCCAATGTTGTCTTGGCCATAGGCGATGGAGTTCGCCTTTAACCGCCTGCAGGGCTGATGACTCCTTTTCGCGTCGAGCGACGTTAGAGAAGGAGTTGGCATGCACACCCGCAAACATTGGAGTCGCGCGTCTCGCCGACGCACGCTTGCGCGCGGCGCAAGCGAAATCCTCCTGAGGACCGCGCACTCCCTCGCGGCGGTCTTCCCATGACGTTTTACAGCATATTGTTTGAAAGCGCGGAACGCCGCCCGCCCGGCGACGCGCTCGCCCCGCCCGACTTTTTTGTCGATTTGAACCTCGATCGGATCGTCGCGGCGATCACCGCCGGCAAAGAGGAATACAACCTTGCGCCGTTGTTCCATGGGTCGCTGCGCGACGTCGATGCGGTCCTCTATCGCCATGAGGTCATGCGCGATCTCGAGGACGCCAATCTATTCGGCAACATAGAATCCTTCGCCGACGCGCTGCGCTCGATGCGCGAGACGCTCAAACAGGCCGACAAGCGCTACTACAGGCGCCAGAAGGAGGCCTTGTTTCTCGACGCCGTCGACGCCTACTGCGGCGCGATCGACGCGCTGACGCGCGACCTGGGTCTGGCCGACCTGCGCTCGCGCGGACTGCTGTCTTTCCGTGACTATCTGACCGATTATGCGGCGTCGGCTCGTTTCACGTCGCTCCTGGCGGAAACCAAACAGCTCAAGGCCGACTTGTCGACGGTGAAATACACTCTCCAGATCAAGGGCGGCGCCGTCACGGTGCGCAAATACGATTGGGAAAGCGATTACGCCGCCGATGTCGAGGCAACCTTCCGCAAATTCCAGCAGGGCGCCGTCAAGGATTACAAGGCTAAATTCATCGACTCGCCGCAATTGAACCACGTCGAGGCGGCCGTGTTGGATCGCATCGCCTGGTTGCATTCGGATATATTAGGGGAATTGAACGCCTACTGCCTGCGAAACGCGAACTATATCGATCAGACGGTCGGCGCCTTTGATCGGGAAATCCAATTTTATGTGGCGTACCTGGATTATCTCGGACCGCTGCGACGGGCGGGGTTGAGCTTTTGCTATCCGGCGCTTTCCTCTCAAAGCAAGGCGCTTTGCGTGCATGACGCCTTCGATTTGGCCCTGGCTAATAAGCTCGTGGCCGAACGGACGGCCGTCGTCTGCAATGACTTCTATCTCGGCGGCGCCGAGCGGATATTCGTCGTCTCCGGTCCCAATCAGGGCGGCAAGACCACGTTCGCCCGCATGTTCGGACAACTGCACTATCTGGCGAGCCTCGGCTGTCCTGTCCCGGGCCGCAGCGCGCAGCTCTTTCTGTTCGATCGAATCTTGACCCATTTCGGACGGGAGGAGTCCATCGATAATCTCCGCGGCAAGTTGCAGGACGATTTGCTCAGAATATACGAAATATTGGATCAGGCCACGTCGGATAGCATCGTTATCGTCAACGAGATATTCAATTCGACTACGTTGCAGGACGCGATTTTCTTGGGAACCAAAATAATCGAGCGGATAACGGAAATCGGCGCGCTGTGCGTCTGCGTGACTTTCATCGACGAACTGACTCTGCTGAACGATCATATCGTCAGCGTGGTCAGCACGATCGTCCCGGAGCGTCCGGCGGAGCGAACCTACCGAATCGTGCGCAAGCCCGCCGACGGGCTCGCCTATGCGATGTCGATCGCCGAAAAATACGGCCTGACCCGCCGGCAAATCCGACAGCGGATAAAGTCATGAAGGCCTTTCTCATGCACCGCGATCGCGATTTCGATCTCGACGCGGATTTGCCGCCAAACAGCGAAGCGCTGATTCAGGATTTGGAATTGAATGTCCTGTTCAACGCCATGGCGCGGGGTGACAAACATTTGTACAAGGCAGCGCGCAAGGCGGTGCTGCAGATCCTCCGGGACGAGGAAGAAATCAGATACCGCCAAGACATTCTTCGCGACATTCTCGCCAATCCGCTGGTGGTCAGGCAATTGTATGATTTGACGGTCGAGACGAGGGAGAGAGAAAACAATTTACATGCTTGGATGTATAGCAACTCGCCTAGCTCGATATTGGCGCGATCCGTCCAAGTGCTGCAACTGTTTGTTGTGATGCTTAAGCAATTGAAAGGGATAGGGACCTATAACGCCCAGCGATTTTCCTCCGAGGGCTTTAAGACATTGTTCGCCATGTTGGACAGGGAACTTAAGGACGATTATTTCATCAGCATCGAGGATCATCTAAACCGATTGAAGTTCCGCGAGGGAGTGTTGATCAGCGCAGCATTGGGAAGGGGCCATAAGGGTGCCGATTACACGCTTCGCAGGCCCAAGGACCGAGCGAAACGTTGGATAACCCGGTTGATGACGCCCAAACCGCCTGCGTACACGTGGCGTCTGCCACCGCGCGACGAAAGCGGCGCCGCCGCCCTCGGGGAATTGAGAGACAGGGGGCTCAACCTCGTCGCCAATGCCTTGGCCCAATCCGACGATCATATTCTCAGCTTTTTCGCCATGCTCCGCGCCGAACTGGCGTTCTATATCGGCTGTTTGAACCTGCGGGAGCAATTGGCCCAAAAGGGGCAGCCAATCTCTTTTCCGACGCCGGCGGCTCTCGGCGAACGCAAGCTGACGTTCAGCGGATTGTACGATGTGTGCCTGACGTTCACGACCGATCGCCAGGTCGTCGGCAACGACTTGAACGCCGACAACCGGGACCTCGTGATCGTCACGGGCGCCAATCAGGGCGGAAAGACCACGTTCTTGCGCAGCCTCGGGTTGGCGCAAGTGATGATGCAATGCGGCATGTTCGTCCCCGCCGAATCGTTCAGCGCCAATCTATGCAGTCATATTTTCACGCATTATCGGCGTGAGGAAGACGCCACGATGAAAAGCGGCAAGCTGGACGAAGAGCTCAGCCGCTGCAGCGAGATCGTGGATCAGATAACGCCCGACGCGATCTTGCTGTTCAACGAATCGTTCGCGGCGACCAACGAACGAGAAGGTTCGGAGATCGCCAGGCAGATCACCTCAGCGTTGCTGGAGAAGCGCATCAAGATCGGCTTCGTCACCCATCTCTACGATTTCGCCCACAGCGTTTTCGACGAAAATAGCGGGACTTCGATCTTCCTGCGGGCGGAGCGGCAAGCCGACGGCGAACGGAGCTTTAAATTGCGGGAAGGAGAACCCCTGCAAACCGCCTATGGCGAGGACTTGTATGACGAGATATTCGGCGCGCGGGGAGACCCGTGACCAACGCCGCATGCGCTTGGCTAGGCCATCCGGTCGCGGTAGGCGCTGATCCATTTGAGGATGTCGCTCGGCTTGCCCGACAGCAGCTTCAGCCATTTCGTCGAGTGCAGGGTCTCGCCGTCGCCGCGACGCCAGAATTCGGTGACGATGAGCAGCTCCCAGGCCAAGCGCCCCGTCGCCGGCATGCGAATATGGAGAATTTCGGCGTGGAACCCGTAAGTCTCGCCGGTATAACTGTGACGATCGACCGAACACTCCGCTCCCTTCGCCGTCCATTTGCGCTGGCCGAGCGCCGGACCGGGGCTGTTGATCATCAGATCGATGTCGCCAAGCACGCGGGCGCGGGACAGCCTCAACATGCTCGCGCTCCCGCATGGGCACCGGCGCCTCGGGGCTCGCGTTCAATCGCTTGAAGCTCGGTGAGAATGGCCGACAGCTCCCTCACGCAGCGGTCCGCCTGTTCGACGTCGGCCTCGATCGCCTCGGAGCGCGCGGCGCGACGGCGCTCAGCCAATTGCAGCGCCTGACGGGTGGCTTGCAGCGCCTGATCGAGTTGCTCGGACAACGAAGCCTCGAAGCGACGGAACGAATCCTCGATGTTCTGGCGCAGCGCCCAATCGAGGTTGGCGACGTTGCGCAGCGCGGCCTTCTCGGCCTCCGCGACGAGATGGTCGCGCGCGCGCCGCTCGCGTAAGGCGCGCGGCAGTAGGCGGGCCGCCGCGCCCGCCGAAAGGTCGAGAAGCGAGACGGCCGGCTCGGGGGCGACCCAATAAGGCTCGCGCTTGGGCTGGAACGCCTCCTCGGATCGGGGCAAGTTCACGGGAATTTGCATCAGATCGGCGGCGGTCTGGCGCACGAGATTGACGAGCGCGCCGGCGCGGTCGCGGTGGACGGAGACTCGCTCGTCCAATTTCGTCCGGAACAAGTCGACGGTTTCGCGCAGCGCCTGTTCGAAATAGCGCGAAAGCGCCGCCCTGATCCGCTCGCGCGCCGATTTCCTCTCGACGGACCAATCGGCGATTCCCGCGACGATCCGACGCAGTTCGCCTCGCGCTTCGCGCCACACGCGGTCCGTTTCCGCGTCGAGTTCCTGCAACATTCGCTTGCAATCGATCGACAGTAGATCGGACAGACGGCGCCGCTCGGCCTCGAAATTGGCGACGCTGGCCTCGAACGTGGCGGCTTTCCGCTTCAGCTCCTCCTCGGGCGTCAGCAGAGCCTTGCGTTCGAGTTCGCTTTGAAAAAGCAATTCGCCGACCAGAGAAATCAGGCGCAACCGTCCCGTGGCGAGAAGGATCGCTTGCTTGTCGCGCGCCAGTTCTCCGGCGAGCAATCGTTCCAGACGCGGGAGCCCGATCGCTTCCAGCGCGCCCGCGTCGTTGGTCAGCTTCGCCTGGAGCGCCTGCTTGGCCGAGAGGGCGAAAATCCGATCGGGCGGCTCGCTTGGGCGGCGCTCGGCGAGCACGCCGGCCAGAAAGCGCTCGGCGATGTCTTTCTCCGCCGCGTCGAGGAGATCGACCTTGTTCAAGACGAAGAAGACGCTGGGGATCAGCTTGCGCACCTTGTCGAGATAGTTCACCTCCGCCTCGGTGATCGGCGGATCGGCCGAGAGGACGAACAGCGCGGCGTCGCATTCCGAGAGCGCCGCTTCGGCCGCGCGCGTGTTGTGCAGCAAGGTCGAGCCGACGCCCGGCGTGTCGATGAGCGCGATTCCCGCATCGAGGAAGTCCGAACGGACCTCGACCGCGACGCTCGCGACTCCGAGCCGATTGCGCGGGTTTTGCGACTCCGAGACATAACGTTCGAGAACGCCGGGGACGTCGGACGCGACAGCGGTCACGGTCGGCTTTTCGCCGCCCTTGAACGCGATGGTGAGCCGGGTCGAATCGCCGGCGCTGATGAAGGTCGAAAGGGCCGTGACCGGCGTCACGCCGGTCGGCAACACCCGCGCGCCGAGCAGCGCGTTGAGCAGCGTGCTCTTGCCGCGCTTGAACTGCCCGAGCACCGCGACGCGCAGCAAGCCTTCGTCGAAGCGCGACCGCAGGGCGTCGAGCCTATCGAGAATTCCGCGTTGCGCCTCGCTTGGATGCGGAACCGACGATATCGCGCGCGTCAGCAGCTCAGAGAGAGAGGCCATGGTCCGCCTTTCGCGCGGCTCGTGCAGGCTTCGCCGAAATGAAGGTCGGGGCGCCGCGCGAGTTTGATCGGGGCGAGCGGTCCGACGGCGCGAACCCCATGGCCTGAGGTCCGGCGCTCGCATCGGGGTCTGCGCCGAACCTCAGCCCTCGGCCGCCGGGGCCGACGATCGTCAGGCGACTGAACTTGATTAATCGTTGGAGCTTGGCGCGCGGCACGATCCACCTCTCGTTCCCGACGGCGGATCGTCGCTCAATCGATCGAGCATGCGTAATCCCGCCGCTGTCAAAGCAGCAGGAGTCATCAGCCCGTGGCGGTTCGTTGAAGGGAGACCCCTTTCCCTTCCTCATCGTTGTCCGATTCGTCCAAGCCGTCAAGCGCGGCGGCCCCGCTGCGGCCGCAGAGCGCCAACGCAAAAAAAACTCGCGGCCAAACCGGCCCGCGCGAGCTTGGCTCGGGACGCCAACGACCATGCCGACGATCCCCGATCGGGCGGGCGCTAGGGCCGTTGACGCAGGTCAAAGCGTCCCTTCCGCCTCAGCTTATCGAAGGGTGCAAGTTGTGGGGTCTTCATGGCGAGACCCAATTGGCGCGCAGTCGCGGCGCGCGCATAGGGTCGCCGCCCACGATCGCGCAACGTCGTCGCCACGCCAACTCGAAGGACACCAGGCATGAGCAAGATCGCCGCCATCCACGCGCTCGAGATCCTCGACTCGCGAGGAAATCCGACCGTCAGGGTCCGCCTGAGCCTCGACGACGGAACCGTCGCGACTTCCTCCGTTCCTTCCGGCGCTTCGACGGGCGAGTACGAGGCGGTCGAGCTTCGCGACGGCGACAAGGCGCGCTACGGCGGCAAGGGCGTGCGCAAGGCGGTCGCCAACGTCGTGGAGAAGATCGCTCCCGCGTTGATCGGCCGCGACCCCGAGCGCCAGGGCGAGATCGACGCGCTGATGATTGCGCTCGACGGCACGCCGAACAAGGGCGCGCTCGGCGCCAACGCCATTCTCGGCGTGTCGATGGCGGTCGCCCGCGCGGCGGCGAGCGCGGCCAGGCTGCCGCTCTACGCCTATCTCGGCGGCGTCGGCGCGACCCGCCTGCCAGTGCCGATGATGAACATCATCAACGGCGGCAAGCATGCGGCGAACTCGGTCGATTTCCAGGAATTCATGGTGATGCCGATCGGCGCGCCGAACTTCGCCGAGGCGCTGCGCTACGGCGCCGAGACGTTCCACGCGCTGGCCAAGCTGCTCAAGGGCAAGGGCTACGCGACCTCGGTCGGCGACGAAGGCGGCTTCGCGCCCAACCTCGGCAGCAACGAGGAGGCCTGCGAGCTGATCGTCGAGGCGATCGAGGCGGCGGGCTACAAGCCCGGCAAGGACATCGCCATCGCGCTCGATCCCGCAGCGAGCTCGTTCTTCTCCAACGGCGCCTACGACCTCGCCAAATCGAAGGGCGGCCGTAAGACCAGCGACGAGATGATCGCGCTCTACCAGAAGTGGCTCGACGCCTACCCGATCGTTTCGATCGAGGACGGCCTCGACGAAAACGACTGGGCCGGCTTCGCCCGCCAGACCGCGAGGCAAGGCCAGCGCATCCAGATCGTCGGCGACGACGTTTTCGTCACCAACCCGAAGTTCATCGAACGCGGCATCGCTGAGAAGGCCGCCAACGCCGTGCTGATCAAGCTCAACCAGATCGGCACCGTCACCGAGACGATCCAGGCGATCGCGCTGTGCCGCAAGGCGGGCTGGGCCTACGTCGCCTCGCACCGCTCGGGCGAGACGGAGGACGCCTTCCTCGCCGATTTCACCGTGGCGATGGGCGGCGGGCAGATCAAGACCGGCTCGGCCAGTCGCAGCGAGCGCATCGCCAAGTACAACCGCCTGTTGGAGATCGAGACGGACCTCGGCGTCGCGGCGACGTTCAAGTCGCCTTTCGCCTGAGGGCGATACGGCCGGCGTGTCCCTTCCCCCCTTGCGGGGGAAGGGGGGCTTCGGCCTCAGATCACGTAGCTCTTCAGCGGCGCGAAGCCGTTGAAGCCGACGGACGAATAGGTCGCGGTGTAGGCGCCCGTTCCCTCGATCAGCACTTTCGCGCCAATCTCCAGGCTGACCGGCAGCAGATACGGCTCCCTTTCGTAGAGAACGTCGACCGAATCGCACGTCGGCCCGGCGACGACGCAAGGCGACAGGGGCTCGTCGTCCCGGTCGGTGCGGATGGGGTAGCGGATCATTTCGTCCATCGTCTCGGCGAGGCCGTTGAACTTGCCGATGTCGAGGTAGACCCAGCGCCGGGGATCGGCGTCGGACTTCCTGGAGACCAGGACGACTTCGGCCTCGATGATCCCGGCGTTGCCGACCATGCCGCGGCCGGGCTCGATGATCGTCTCCGGGATGCGGTTGCCGAAATGCTTGCGCAACGCGCGGAAGATCGTCTGGCCGTAGGTCTTCACCCCCGGCACCGGCTTGAGGTAGCGGGCGGGAAATCCGCCGCCGAGGTTGATCATCGCGAGCTGAACGCCGCGCTCGGCCAATTCCTTGAACACCGCCGCCGAAGCCTTCAGCGCGCCGTCCCACACGCGCGGATTGGGCTGCTGCGATCCGACGTGGAACGACAGGCCGTGGGCGACGAGCCCTAGGGCGTGGGCGTGTTCGAGCACTTTGGCCGCCATCTCGGGCGCGCAGCCGAACTTGCGCGACAGCGGCCATTCCGCGCCTGCGCATTCGCAGAGGATGCGGCAGAACACCTTCGAGCCCGGCGCGGCGCGCGCGATCTTCTCCACCTCGGCCTCGCAATCGACGGCGAAGACGCGGACGCCGAGTTCATAGGCGCGCGCGATGTCCCTCTCTTTCTTGATCGTGTTGCCGTAGCTGATGCGATCGGGCGTCGCGCCGGCGGCCATCGCCTGCTCGATCTCGGCGACCGAGGCGGCGTCGAAGCACGAGCCGAGGCGCGCCAGCAAATCGAGAATTTCCGGCGCCGGATTGGCCTTGACGGCGTAGAACACGCGCGTATCCGGCAGCGCCTTGGCGAAGTCGAGATAGTTTTCGCGCACCACGTCCAGATCGATGACCAGACGCGGGCCGTCTTCTTTGGTGCGGGCGAGGAATTCCTTGATCCGATTGGTCATTGCAGCGCCCTCCGTGGCGCAGGGCCTCCTGCGCTAGGCAAGACAAAGGATCGGAGGCGATGCGTCCGCCGGCCCACGCGTTGGAGACGCGAACCGTCAACGTTGACCCGCCACCGCGACCACCCGCGACTTCGCTTTAAGCGGCGGAGAGCCGCCTAAGCCGACCCCGCGAGGGTCAGATGCTGCGCCGTAGCCATGTTTCCGCCGCAGGCTAGCGCCATCGGCGAGACTCACAGCCATCGTTTGGAGGGGAAAAACCCTTCCGCACACCCGGCAAGATAGACAAGCCTCTTCGGTAAGCCGGCCTTTGGAGGGCCGACACAGACGAAAAAGCCCGGTCCGTCGTTGCTTCAAGTCGCGTCCCCCGTTTGGCGGGGTGCGCCGGTTTGCCTCCGGCTGCCGGTCTTTTCGAAGGACGGTTGACTGGCCTCTTGTCCAGATCCCCGCCGACCGACACACGACCACAGGCACGTGCGTATTGGGCAAGACGGTTATTTGTGCGAATCGTCCGAGAACGCAAGCGTTTTCTTGGCCGCCGCGGCGCTTTTTTCGCCTTGTCATAAAAGGTTTGTAAACCGACCGCGGCGGGCGGCCGAAATTGGCGCGGCGGCGGCGGCGAAGACGCGTCGGCGCGCGATCGCTTAAGGCGGCGCCGAGTCCCCGCGTCGCCCGCGACCGATCCAATAGATCAGCCATGCCAAGCTTATCAGAGGCGCCTCTGACCATCGCAACCCGGACACGAGACAACCGTGGCAATACTGGAGAGTATGGTCTGGAATTCTAGTCGCGGCGCCGATCGATAAGTTGCAACTATATAAGAATACGATGCATTTTGAAAACGTTCTAAAAGCGGCAATCTTTATTGCACGGGCGATTTTTCCTGGATAAATACGGTCTCGCGACAGCGGGCCTTGTCCCCGTCAGTCAGCGAGGCGATCATGAGGCGGAGGCGGGCCGCGCGTCGATTGGCGCGGATAGTCGGATCGGGGTTCGTCCTCGGCGCCGGCGTCGCGGCGCAGCCCGCGACCGCCTGGGCGCAGGACGCCGCGGCCGCGCCGCCGGGCGAGTTCGTCGAGACGCCGATCGGCGCGAGCCCCGCCGCGGCCCCATCGCCCGCTCCGGCCGGTTCGGAACTCGTCGAGCAGCCCGTCGACGCCGCGGCCGCGCCTTCCCCCGCCGCCGCGGGGCCTCTGGGGTTCTTGAGCACCGCCTCGCACAGCTCCAACCTGCTCGGCGACATGTGGGGCCTCAGACCCTTCTTGAGCAAATACGGCATGACGCTCAGCCTGGTCGAGAACAGCGAGCTGTTCGGCAATTTGAGCGGCGGCGTTCGTCAGGGCTTCGAATACAACGGCCTCGCCACCGCGACGCTGCAATTGGATACGCAACGCGCGTTCGGCCTCAACGGCGGCTTGTTCAACGCCAGCGCCCTGCAGATTCACGGCGGCAATCTGAGCGCGTCGAATCTTTACACTTTGCAGACCGCGAGCGGCATCGAAGCCGACCGCGCCACCCGACTGTGGGAGCTTTGGTATCAGCAGAAATTCGGCGATGCGTTCGACGTCAAGGTCGGCCAGCAGAGCCTCGACCAGGAATTCATGGTCAGCCAGAACGCGAGTTATTTCATCAACACCATGTTTGGTTGGCCGATGCTGCCGTCGGCGGATCTGCCCGGCGGCGGTCCGGCGTACCCGCTCTCCGCGCTGGGCGTGCGCGCGAGGGCGCATGTGACGGACACGGTCACGATTCTCGCCGGCCTCTTCAACGGCAGCCCGGTTGCGAACAACACCGGCGACCCGCAAATGCGCAATCCTTATGGGGTGAGCTTCCCGCTCAACGGCGGCGTGCTGGCGATCGCCGAATTGCAATTCGCCTATCCCGGATCGGGCACCCTAGTGAAGGCGAACGAGGAAGACCCGCTCGCGCGCACCTACAAGGTCGGCGTCTGGTGGGACAGCGAGAGTTTCGCCGACCTGCGCGACAATGATCTCGGCCAACCCCTCGGCGATCCCTTGAACAACCAAACGCCCGCGACCCATCGCGGCGACTATGCGATCTACGCGGTCGCCGACCAGATGATCTGGCGCGCCGAGGACCCCGACCGCAACATCAACGTGTTCGTCCGACCGATGTTCGCCCCGCTGTTGGATCGCAACCTCATCGCCTTCAGCCTCAACGCCGGCGTGACGATGCACGAACCGATCCTCGGACGCGACGACGATACGGCGGGCGTCGGCGTGAACTTCACGCAGGTCAGCGCCGGCGCCACGGGATTCGACCAGGATACGGCCTTCTATAACCCCGGCGTCTATTCGCCGGTGCGCCACAACGAGACCGTCCTCGAGGCGACCTATCAGTATCAGGTCATGCCGTGGTGGCAGATCCAGCCGGACGTTCAGTATGTCCTCGATCCCGGCGCCGGGATCGTCAATCCCGACATTCCCACGCAGAAGATTAGGAACGAATTGGTGTTGGGCCTGCGCACGAACATCACGTTCTAGAGACGAAATCGGCGGCCGCGAGGCCGCCGAGCGCCGAGCGAGAAAGCGAAGGAACGGACGAAATGGCGAATTTTCGACGAATTGGCGGAACCGGCGCGCTCCTCTGCGCCGCTGCGGCGCTGATCCTCGCGGCGGCGCCCGCGCGCGCGGGCGGCCTTCTCGAAGGCTTGCGCCATCATACGACGCTGGCCTCGACGGTCACCGACAACGGCGACCTCAACCCTTACGCGGTCGTCGTCGCGCCGGCGACGTCGGGCAAAATCCGCCAGGGCGACGTGCTCGTCGACAATTTCAACAACCTGTCGAACCTCCAGGGCACCGGCGGAACGATCATCGACTTCAACCCATCGTCCCGATCGACGACGCTGTTCGCCAAGCTGCCGCAGAATCTCTCGCAATGTCCCGGCGGCGTCGGCCTCACCACGGCGATGGCCGCGCTCAGCAGCGGCTGGGTGATCGTCGGCAGCACGCCGAGCGCCGACGGCACGACCGCCACCAAGGGCGCCGGCTGTCTCCTGGTGTTCGATTCCAACGGCCGGCTCACCACCGTTTGGTCCGGCACGCATATCAACGGCCCCTGGGGCAACATGGCGGTCGTCGACAACGGATCGAAGGCGACGCTGTTCGTCAGCATGTCGGGTTACGACGTTCCCGGCCCGGACAAGCTCGACGCCGCGACGGGCCTGCCGGTCGTCGTCGCCAAGGCGACGGTGCTGCGCATCCAGCTCGCGATCCCGGCGGGCGGACCGCCGAAGGTCGCCAGCCAGACGGTGATCGCCAGCGGCTTCGCCCAGCGCGCCGACAAGGATGTCTTCCTCATTGGACCGACCGGCCTGGCGCTCATCGGCTCGACGCTCTACGTGTCGGACGCCATCGAGAACCGCATCGTCGCGATCCCCGACGCGACGACGCGCACGGACAGCGCCGGAACTGGCCGCACCGTCACCAGCGGGGGCCTGTTGCAACGCCCGCTCGCGCTCGCCGCGACCGCCGATGGCCACATCCTCGCCACCAACGGCAAGAACGGCCAGGTGGTCGAATTCGATCCCGTCTCCGGCAAGCAACTGGCGGCGCAATGGATCGATTCCAACCAGGCGCAGTCGCCGCCGGGCAACGGCGACCTCTTCGGCCTCGCCATGGCGCCCGACGGCGGCGGTTTCTATTACGTGGAGGACGACGTGAACATGCTCGCCAAGGCGACGCCATGACGAAGCGGGATTCGCCCTTGCCGCAAGCGACGCGACGCGGCTTCCTCTCGGCGACGGCGGGACTGGCCGCCTTCGCCGGCTCCAATCTCGCGCCGGGCGCGGCTCGGGCGCAGGACGCCGAATCGGCCAAGGCGAGCGAGCCCTTTTGGGGCGAGCATCAGGGCGGCGTCGTCACCCCGGCGCAGACGCACACCTACATCGCCGTCTTCGACCTCGCGACCGTCAAGCGCGCCGACGTCGAAAAGCTGCTGCGGCAATGGACCGACGCCGCCGCGGCGCTGAGCGAGGGCCGGCCGGTCGACATACCCGGCGAGGGCGATTACGCGGCGCAGGCCGACCCTTCCGACGTGCTGGACCTGCCGCCCTCGCGGCTCACCCTGACCTTCGGCTTCGGCTTAGGGCTATTCGAGAAGGACGGGGTCGACCGCTATGGCCTTCGCGCGCTGCGGCCGGTGGCGTTCGTCGATCTGCCGCATTTCCCCGGCGATCAATTTGTCCCCGCGCGAACGGGCGGCGATTTGCTCGCGCAGGCCTGCGCCGACAATCCGCAAGTCGCCTTCCACGCCGTTCGTCAATTGGCGCGCCTCGCCTACGGACTCGCCAATATCCGCTGGGTTCAGGCCGGATTCGTGTCCGACTTCGGCGCCGGGCGCACGCCACGCAACCTGATGGGCTTCAAGGACGGCACCGGCAATCCCACCGCCGGCGACCCCAAGGAAATGGACGCGGTCGTATGGGCGGGCGACGAAGCGCCGCCGTGGATGCGCGGCGGCAGCTATGTCGTCATCCGCCGCGCGCGGATCGCGCTCGAACATTGGGATCGCATGAACGTGTCCTTCCAGGAGCAGACGGTCGGACGCGAGAAGCTTTCGGGCGCGCCGCTCGGCGCAAAGAAAGAGTTCGATCCGGTCGATCTCGACGCCAAGGACGCCAATGGCGACCCGATCATCCCCGAGAACTCGCACGTCGGGATCGCCCATCGGATGGCGAGGGAAGGCTCGAGAATTCTCAGGCGCTCCTATTCGTACAACGACGGCGCCAACGTCACCGCGGAGCGATGGCCTCCTTGGCGTCATGGCATGGAGTTCGACGCCGGGCTCGTCTTTGTTTGCTACCAGCGCGACCTCAGCGACGGCTTCATCAAGATCTTCGAGAAGATGTCGCGATTCGACATGATGAACCAGTTCGTCACCAACGTCGGCGGCGGCCACTTCGCCATTCCCGGCGGCGTCGCCAAGGGCGAGTTCATCGGCCAGCGCCTTTTTGAAGCGGCGTCGTGAATTAAGGGGCGGGCCGGCGATTTCATATGACCAGGAGAGAAACGTGACGCACGCGCTTCGCGCCGCTCTCGCCGCGGCTTTCGCCGTCGCCGCCATCGGCGCCGCCCGCGCCGAGGACTTGGCGACCTACTCGATCACGCTGAAGAACCATCGCTTCACGCCGGCGGAAATTCACGTGCCCAGCGGCAAGGCGTTTTTCGTCAGCGTGAAGAATCTCGACGACACGGCCGACGAATTCGAAATGCACAACCCGGCGATCGAGAAGCTGATTCCGCCGGGCGAAGAAGGCAAGGCGCGGATACGCCCGCTCGGCCCCGGCCGCTTCCCCTTCTTCGGCGATTTCCACCAGGATACCGCGCAAGGCGCGATCGTCTCCGAATGACGGGAAAGGACGGGCGATGCTCGGCGCGCTGATTATCGTTTTCCGCGAAGCGATCGAGGCCGGCATCATCGTCGGCATCGTCATGGCCGTCACCAAGGGCGTCTCCGGCAGCCGGCTGATGGCGGGCGCCGGCGTCGCGGCCGGCGTTCTCGGCGCCTGCTTGGTCGCGGCCTTCGCCGGCGCCATCGCCGACGCGCTCCACGGCGTCGGGCAGGAGCTGTTCAACGCCTCGATCCTCAGCCTCGCCGTCTGCATGCTCGCCTGGCACAACATCTGGATGGCGAGCCACGGACGCGAACTCGCGGCCGAGGCGCGCCGGCTCGGCCAGGAGGTGCGCAGCGGCGCGCGTTCGCTCGTGGCGCTGGCGATCGTCGTCGCCGTCGCGGTGATGCGCGAAGGCTCGGAGGTCGTGCTGTTTCTGTATGGTCTGGCGGCCGCCGGCGGCGCGACTTCGCGCGATCTGCTGATCGGTTCGCTGCTCGGCCTCGTCGCCGGCGTCGCGGTTAGCGCGGTGACCTATTTCGGCCTGGCAGCGATCCCGGCGCGGCGCCTATTCGCGGTGACGAGCGCGCTCATTACGTTTCTCGCCGCGGGGCTGGCCTCGCAGGCGGCGAACTTCCTTCAGCAGGCCGGCGTCGTCTCTCTGTGGAGCGACACGGCGTGGGACACGTCGGCGATCCTCTCCGACGCCAGCCTCATCGGCCGTGTGTTGCACACCTTGGTCGGCTATTCGGATCAGCCCTCGGTGTTGCAGGCGGTCGTCTACGCGGCGACGCTGGCGGCGATTTTCACGCTGTCGAAGGCGTTCGCGTCGCGCGCCCCTTCGCGCCGGCCCGAGACGCCGGCGCCGCAGCTCGGCTGAGCGCGGAGCGGCGAGTGTCATAATTCGGCGTCAGTTTCGGCCGAGACTTGCGCGCCGTCGGCAAAGATTGCATCGTTCGGCGCGCCAAAAACCCGGAGGACTAAATGGCCCGTTTCATTCCCTCGCTCACCGCGGCCTTCGCCATCGCCGCGCTTTCCCCTCTGGCGATCACCGCCGGCGAAGGGGCCGCCTTTGCGCAGAACCAGCCTTCCGGCGCGCAGGACGAAGCGCTGAAACAGGTCGCTCTGACCGACGCCCAGGTGCAGGCCTATATCGCCGCGCAGGCCGAGATCGAGCCGATTCTGGAGAAGATGCCGGCGAGCGAGTCCGAACAGCCCGACCCGAAGACGATGGCCGCGCTCAATGCGATCGCCAAGAAATACAAGTTCGCCTCGTTCGACGAATTCGACGAAGTCGGCGCGAACATCGGCCTGGTGATGGACGGCGTCGATCCGCAGACCAAGAAATACGCCGGCGCCGACGTCCTGCTCAAGAAGCAGATCGCCGATGTCCAGGCCGACAAGAAAATGCCCGCCGCCGACAAGAAGCAGGCGCTCGAGGAAATGAACAACGCGCTGAAATCCTTCGAACCGATCAAGTTCCCCGGCAACATCGACCTGGTCGTCAAGTATTACGACAAGATCGCCGCCGCCATGCCGTCGTCCGAGGGCGAGGGAAAATGACGCAGCGCTCGTTCAAGGGCTCGTCAGCGCGTCCATGACGCGCCGGATCGCGTCGGCGCGCGCGGCCGGGTTGGTTCCGGTATGGGCCGCGCCGCCCCCGCTCGCGGTGAAGGCGAGGCCCTCGACCGTGTGAACGGGCTGGTCGGGATGGTCGAAGTCGTGATAGGCGCCGGGGTAAGTCACGATTTCGGCCGGCTCGCCCTTCGTCTTGGCGTCGGCGATCAGCTCGGCGCAGGGCGCGGCCGGTGTCCAGTCGTCGTCGGCGCCGATCAGCACAAGGAGAGGGACGCGCGTGCGCCAGCGGCCGCCGGCCAGCGGCGTGCGGCAGCCGGGATAGAATGCGATGGCGCGCGCGAAATCGGCGCCGTCCGGCGCATGCTTCGGCTCAACCGCGTAGAGCGTCGTCGAACCGCCGTTCGACCAGCCGACCAGCGAAATCCGCTTGGCGTCGACGTCGGGACGGGCGGCGAGAAATTTCAGCGCCGCCTCGGCGTCCGCCACGCGCTCGCGGTTCGGACGCGCCTTGCGGTCGCCGACCTTGCATTGCGGGCCGAGGCCGCGCGAGCCGAAACTGTCGGGGAACAGCGCGAGGAAGCCCGCCTCGGCCCAGCGCCGGCCCCAGTCCTCGTGGCGCGCGCTCGGCAAGCCCTTGGAATTGAGGAGGCCGGCGCAGCCGTGCAGCGCGACGACGGCGCGATGCGGGCCCTCGCCGGTCGGCGCGTAGAGCCAACCTTGCAGCGTCAGGCCGCCCGCGCCGGGAAATGTCACGGCCTGCGGCGCCGCGTCGGCGCCGGCGCTCGCGAGAGCCGCGAAAGCGGCGGCGAGGCCGGCCGAGAGGCGCTTTTTCATGGCGGGAACTTTTCTTCTATGGCGACGGCGCGCTGGATGGCGCGGATTTGCGCGGCGAAGTCGCCCGCGGGCGCAAAGGCGCCCTCGATCGCCGCCGAGCCGACGGTGAAGCCGGCCGCGCCGCACTCGGCGACCGCGGCGATGCGGTCCGCGTCATGGATCGAGCCGGCGACGATCACCGGCTTGTCGACCGCCGCGACGACCGCGCGCATCAGCGCAGGGACGTCGCCCGAGCGGCGATAGGCCAGGAGATCGAGCCCGGCGACGCCCTCGATGGCACCGAGCGCCCGGGCGCTGGCCTCGATCTCCTCGATCGACCCGTGAAGCGCGCTGGGGTGGCCGACGACCGCGCCGGGGAACGGCGCATAGAGGATGCCCTCCCGGCTGGCGATCGGCGCGACCTCGCCCGCGCGCACGCCGCCGAGCAGCCAGTCGACGCCGAAATCGGCCGCCGCCGCGGCCGAAGCGAGCTCGCGGTCGCGATCGAGCGAGACGATCTCGAAAAAGACCTGCGCCCCGCCCGCCTCGATCGCCCGCGCCAGTTCTTTCAGCGCCGCGCGCGGCAAGCCGACGTCCTTGAAGCCGAGGTTGGCGACGCCGAGCGCCAGCGCCTCCTCGATCAGCGCGCGCGCCTCAGGCACCGTGCGGTCCTGCCGCGTCGCCATGAAGATGAAGCCTATCGGCATCGACATGAGGGCCTCATTATCGCGCGGCGTCCGCCTTCCGATGCGACGCCCCTGAGTCCCAATCTATAGCCATTCGCTATCGTCGCGAAGCGATTGTCGCGGCGGGAGAGGGCAAGTGTCTTACGTCGCGCGCCCTCTCCCGAACGGGAGGGGAGGCCGCCTCAATTCATCAGCGGCCCCCACGAGGGATCGCTGGCGTAGCCCGGGGTCGGCACGGCGAATTCGCCGTGACCGAAAATGTCGGCCATGTAGATCTTGGCGCCGGATTCGCCGCCGGGGTCGCGGAAGAACATCAGGAACAGGCCGTTGGGCGAGAAGGTCGGGCCTTCGTTGTGGAAGCCTTCGGCGATGATCCGCTCGCCCGTTCCGTCCGGCTTCATCACGCCGACGCCGAACAAGTCGCCCTTCTGCCGGGTGAAGGCGATGAGGTCGCCGCGCGGCGACCACGCCGGCGTCGCATAGCGCCCCTCGCCGAACGAGATGCGATTGGCCGGGCCGCCGCTGGCGCTCATGACGTAGATCTGCTGCGTGCCGCCGCGGTCGGACTCGAACGCGATCTGCGAACCGTCCGGCGAAAAGCAGGGCGAAGTGTCGATGGCGCCGCCGTCGGTGAGCCGCGCCGTCGCGTGCGAGCCTAAGTCCATCATGTAGAGATGGGACGAGGAGCCTTCGGCGAGCGACATGACGATCCGCTGGCCGTCGGGCGAAAAGCTCGGCGAAAAGGTCATGCCGGGGAAATTGCCGACCGCCGCGCGCTGGCCGGTCTCCAGATCGAGCAGCGTCACCTTCGGGTCGCCCTCACCGAACGACATGAACGCGACTTGTTGGGCCGAGGGCGAAAAGCGCGGCGCCACCGCGAGCTTGTCGCCGTTGGTCAGATACGTGACGCCGGCGCCGTCCATGTCCATCACCGCCAGGCGTTTGCGGCGCTTCTCCTTGGGGCCGCTCTCGTCGACGAACACCACGCGCGAATCGAAGAAGCCCTTCTCGCCGGTGATGCGCGAAAAAACCGCGTCGGCGATGAGATGGCCGACGCGGCGCGTGTTGGCGGCGTCGGTGGCGTACTGCTGGCCGGCGATCTGCGCGCCGGTCGCGGTGTCCCAGAGCCGGAACTGCGCGGCGATGCGCCCGCCCGCGGCGCCCATCGCCCGCCCGGTCAGCACGAACTGCGCGTTGACCGTCTTCCAGGCGTCGACGTTCGGCCGCGCGTCGGGATTGGTCACGTTTTCGGGAAAGATGGTGGGATTAAGCGGCAGAAGGAAGATCGAATGGGCGAAGTCGTTGACGATCACGGCGCCGATCTTGGTCGCTCCTTCGTCGCCGGCGAGCGGCGTGACGGCGATCGTCACCGGAGTGAAATTGGCGCCGGCGTGAACGTAGACGTCGCCGGCGGCGCGCGCGGGAGAGCCGGCGAGGCTGAGCGCCAACAGCGCGGCCGCGAGGCGGGAGAACAGTTTTTCGATCATCATGGCTGCTTGGTCTCGCTTTTTTCGTTCGGCGGTGGCCCGCCTCGGTCAGCCCAGGGCGCTCTGCGGGTCGAAATGGACGGTCTTCGTTCGCCATTGCTCGTAATAGGGGGCGTATTCCGGCGGCACGCGCAGCGGATTGCATTTGAGCACTGCGCGCATCGCGCTTTCCGCATGCGCCAGCCACGCGGGATCGGAGGGCGGATTGAGCAGCGCCGGCGCGGAGGCCAGAGTGCCGTCGACGGTGAATTCGACGCGCACTTCGGCGATGTAGCGCTCGCCATCGGGCGTCGTCGGCGGCGGCGTCCAGCAGTTGAGATAGGCGTCCTGGAGCCAGGCGTCGAGCGCGGCCGAAAGCGAGGGCGACATGCGCGCCGCGTGCTGGTCGGGCAGCCCCTGCGGCGTCGCCGCGCCGGGCGGGGTCGGATCGGACGAGGACTTGGCTTGCCCGATCAGCTTGGCGATGGCGCTGGGATCGTAGGCCTTCTGCGGCTTGGCCGGTTCGTCGGTCTTGGCCTTTTCAAGCAGCTTGGCGACCACGTCGGGCTTGAACTTCTCCGGCGGCGGCTCCCTGGGCTTGACCGGCGGGGTCGGCGCATCCTCGGCGACCGGTTTCGGCGCCGGCGGCGCGGGCTTGGGCGGGGGAATGGGCGTCGGCTCGTCGGCCTTGTTGAGTTCGGGCGGCGGCTCCGGGGGCTTCGGGACGGCCGGCGGTTCGATCGCGGCCTGGCGCGTCGTCGGCTCGGCGGGAGGCTTCTCGACCGGCTTGGCGTCGCGTTCGCCCTTCATGATTTCGTTGAATTGCGCCGGCGTGACCATGTCGACCGGGATGGACTCGGACGCGTCCTCGAACTTGGGCGCCGCGGAAATGCCGAGGACGATGAACGCGAGCAGCGCGGCGTGAAGCGCGCTCGAAACGTAGAGCCCTGTTTTCGACGGCTGGCCGCTCACCCCAGTCCTCGCTTCACCGCTTTTCTGGTTCCGTGACCAGCGCCACCTTTTTGTAGCCGGCCGCGGTCACCGCGCCCATGATCTCGGCGACCCGTCCATAGAGCACGGCCTTGGACGCGCGCAAATAGATGCGGTGGTCGGCGCCGTCCGCAGCGAGCGCCTGCAATTTGTCGACGAGTTCGGTCTCGACGATCGGCTGATCCATCAGGAACAATTGACCCTGCTCGTCGAGCGAGAGGGCGATCGGCTTCTGCTCGACGTTGAGCGCGCCGGCCTTGGCCTGCGGCAGGTCGACCGCGACGCCGCTGGTCAGCAAGGGCGCCGCGACCATGAAGATGATCAGCAACACCAGCATGACGTCGATGAACGGCGTCATGTTGATGTCGGCCATTGCGCCGTAGCGCGGCACGCCGCGCCGCCCGCGTCCGCTCTTGCGCCCCGCCGCGCCCACCGTCATGCCCATCGGCCCGCTCCTCGCCGTCCCGCCCGGCCTCAGGCCGCCTTGTCGCCCGAAACGTGCTGATCGATCTGCCGCGACAGGATCGATGAGAATTCGTCGGCGAAGCTTTCCATGCGCGCCTGCGCCCGCGAGACGTCGCCCTGCAACTTGTTGTAGGCGATCAGCGCGGGAACGGCGGCGAACAGTCCGATCGCCGTCGCCAACAGCGCCTCGGCGATGCCCGGCGCGACGACGGCGAGCGAAGTGTTCCTCGAGGCGGCGATCGAGCGGAACGAGGTCATGATGCCCCAGACCGTGCCGAACAGGCCGACGAAGGGCGCCGCCGAGGCGACGGTGGCCAGAAACAAAAGGTTGGATTCGAGCCGCTCGATCTCGCGCGCGATCGAGACGTCGAGCACCTTGTCGAGGCGCGCGTGCAGGCCGCGAAAGGAGGCCGATGGGGTTTGGAACGAGCGCTTCCATTCGCGCATCGCCGAGACGAACAGGCTGGCGGCGCCCGAATTGGGCCGCTGCGACAGCGATCCGTAGAGCTCCTCGAGCGACTGGCCCGACCAGAAGATCTGCTCGAATCCGTCCATCGCACGCCTGAACTTGGCGAACAGCAAAGTCTTGTTGACGATGATCGTCCAACTCCAGAACGAGGCGGCCAGCAGGCCGATCATGACGATCTTGACGACGATATGCGCCGACCAGAACATGGCGAGCAGCGTGGTTTCGGGATTGGCTGCGACCGTTGCGGCGGCGTCTGTGTTCATGATCGGGGGGAACCTCTGGGGAGCGGGGAGGACCGGCTTTATGTTCGGGCGGGATGGCCGTCGGCTCGCTTCGGGCGGGTCTGCGCCGTAAATGGGCCAAAACTTGGGCTCGCCCAGACCCGGATTTTATCGGTTCCGTTAAGCTCGCGATAGGGTTAATGATGGGTTAGCGCGCGGCTGGAGCGGATCGCGACAAAATCGATCACAGCGCACGCCGACGAAGGCGAGAACGGTCCGAAGCATATTGCTTTTTTCGCCGCTTTGGCCTTCAGCATTGGCGCGGCGCCGAATCGATTGCGAATCGCCGTTGAGGATCGCTCGGCCGGGCTCAACCCCGAACGTCGAAGGGTCAAATGAAACGACCGCCCCCTACATTCGTCGTCGAGGTCCGGCGGCAACGACGATCGACGGCTGCGGGCGCCAAGACCTGGGTGACGGCGTCGCCGCTCGGCTATCCGGCGTCGGGACCGGAGCGCCCTTCCGGCGCGGCGACGCTGTTGGAAGCCGAAACGAAGCCGCCGCCCGCCCCCGAGGCGCCGCCCCCGCGCCCTCGGGGCCGGATTCTTCCCAGTCTGGCCGACCTCGAACCGGTCGCGCCGCCATTTGAGGAGGCCGCGGCCTCGCCTCGGCGCAGGCGGAAAAGTTCGGCCCCGACGCCCAAGCCCAAGACGCGAACGCGGAGGGACGCGGATCGGCAAATCGCGCCGTCTCTTCGATCCTTCGAGGCCTTTGCCGTCGAGCCCCGAGCCGTCGGACCGCGCTGGCGGGGCGCGACGGCGGCCGAGCCCAAGCAAAAGGCTGAGACTGCCTCGCCGGGCGCGAAGCCGAAGCGCGAAGCCGCGACGGCCGAGTCCCTCGCCGGCCCCCTCGCGGCGCGCGCGCTCGCCGACGCCATGCCCGCCGCCGCCGCCGCGCCATCGGAGAATGCGACGGCCGAACGCGCCGGAGCGCGCCAGGCCAGGCATCGCCGCATCCTGGAGCGTTACGTGCTCGGCGCCGAACTCAAGCCGGGCGAGCGCTGGAAGCGCCGATTGCAAAAGGCGCGAAAGTAGCCGCCGCCCCGACAGATGCTAAGGCGGGGCCTGCTTCCGCTTCAGCGCCACTCCCCGCCCCGCCAGCGGCGGGACTTCGAGGCCGCGCTGGGCGTTGGCCAGGGCGTCGAGCGCGGCCTTGGTTTCGGCGCGCCAGGGCGCGGCGCGCGCGCTCGTTCCGCCCTGATCGACCGAGATCAGCAATTGCTCGCTGGCCGCGAGACTCGCACCCTCCCGCCCCGCCTGCATTTCCAGCCATACGCGCATGCGCTTGTCGTCGTGCTCCAGCAGGCGGCAGCGCACGAACAGGGCCTCGCCTTGGCTCGTCCCCTTGAAATAGTGCAGCATCACCTGCAGCGTATAGACCGTGCGCCGGCTCGCCTTGCGCGCGGCCGCGTCGAGGCCGATGCGGTCCATCAGCGCGTCGAGCGCGCGGCTGAACACCAACGCATAGGCCGCGTCGTTCATGTGGCCGTTGTAGTCGATCCAGTCGGCCGCGACCTCGGTCTCGTAGATCAGCAGCGGCTCGCCGCGATGCATGACGCCCTCCCCCGATCAGAGCCGTTCGTCCCTTCGCTTGCGGCCGATATTTTACCCGCCCCCGCCAGGAGATCGACGAGCGATTCGTCGCGCCCCGCTTGGCGCGCCTCGATGAGTCGCCCGGGCCCCCATCCTCGCAGCCTTCCGCCAGTTTGTCGATTGAGATTATCGGCGGCGAGCGCGGCGGCGCCGCAAATTCGCCTCGCTCTACCCCGAGCAATGGGCCTAAGAGAGCTGAGGCAGGGAAACGGACAGCGACTTCATGACGCACGACGACGAAGCCGATCGGTTTTCCGCCCGCGCCCGGCGCTACGCCAATCTCGGCGTCAACGCCGGCGCTCTTGCGGCGCGCGTCGGCGCCGGCCGCCTGATCGGCGGCGACCGCGGCCGTAACGCGCGCGCCTTGACCGAGGCGCTCGGCTCGCTCAAGGGGCCGTTGATGAAGGTCGCGCAGATGATGGCGACCATCCCCGAGGCGCTGCCGGCCGATTACGCCAGCGAGCTGATGACGTTGCAATCGCAGGCGCCGCCGATGGGCGCCGCGTTCGTGCGCCGCCGCATGCGGGCGGAACTGGGCCCCGACTGGCGCGCGCGTTTTTCCGAGTTCGATCTCGCGCCGGCCGCCGCCGCCTCGCTCGGCCAGGTGCATCGCGCGATCAGCCTTGGCGGCGTCGAGCTCGCCTGCAAATTGCAATATCCCGACATGGCCTCGGCGGTCGAAGTCGACCTTTCGCAGCTCGAACTCCTGCTCAAGTTCCACCGTCGCATGGGACCGGCGATCGACACCCGCGAAATCGCGGTCGAGATCGCCGCGCGCATCCGCGAGGAGCTGGATTACGAGCGCGAGGCCAAGCTGGCGCGGCTCTACGCGATGATGCTCGCCGACCGCGAGCGCGTGCGCGTGCCCAAGGTGTTCGGCGAGCTGTCGACGCGGCGCTTGCTGACGCAGGAATGGCTCGAGGGCGCGCCGCTGGTCGAATTCGAGCGCGCCGGCGCCGAGGCGCGTGGGCGCATCGCGCTCGCCTTGTTCGAGGCGTGGTGGCGGCCGTTCGCGCGCTTCGGCGTCATTCACGGCGATCCGCATCTCGGCAATTATTCCGTCGTCGCGGCGGGAGAGGGCGAGGCGCAGCGAGTCGAGGCGGTCAATCTCTTCGACTACGGCTGCGTGCGCATTTTCCCCGCGGAGTTCGTTGGCGGCGTCGTCGAGCTTTATCGGGCGCTCGGCGACGCCGACGAGGCGCGCATCGTCCACGCCTACGAAATCTGGGGCTTTCGCGACGTGTCGCGCGCCACGATCGCGGCGCTGAACATCTGGGCGCGCTTCATCTACGGGCCGCTGATCGAGGATCGCGTGCGCACCATCGCCGACGGGGTCAGGCCGGGCGATTACGGCCGGCACGAAATTTTTGCGGTGATGCAGGCGCTGAAAGCCGAAGGCGGCACCCTGAAGGTCCCGCGCGAATTCGTCTTCCTCGACCGCGCCACGATCGGTCTCGGCGGCGTCTTCCTGCGCCTCGGCGCGGCGATGAACTTCCATCGCCTGTTCGAAGAGACGATCGACGGCTTCGACGTCGCCGCGCTGGGGCGGCGACAAGCCGAGGCGCTGGCTGAAGCCGAGCTCGCCTAGCCGACGCGGCCTGGCGCGGCGAGCGCGCCGGCGTCGCCGTCAGGCGGCCGCCGCAGCGAGGCCTTGGGCGTCGAATACGCCCTCGAACAGCGCCGAACTCAGGTACCGCTCGGCGGAATCCGGGAGCACCACGACGATGGTCTTGCCCGCGTTCTCGGGACGCTTGGCGATGCGCGCGGCCACGGCCGCCGCCGCGCCGCCCGAAATTCCCGCGAGGACGCCTTCCTCGCGCGCCAGACGAAGCGCGAAATGAATCGCTTCCTCGTTGCCGACCTGCTCGATTGCGTCGACCAGAGACAGATCGAGCACATCAGGAACGAAACCGGCGCCGATGCCTTGAATCTTGTGCGGGCCGGGCTTCAACGGCTGGCCGGCTCGCGCTTGCGTGAGGACGGGGCTCGCCGACGGTTCAACGGCGACCGCGACGATCGGCTTATTCTGCTTGAGCTTCATGTAGCGCGAGACGCCGGTGATGGTGCCGCCGGTGCCGACGCCGGAGACGAAGATGTCGACGGCGCCGTCGGTGTCGTTCCATATCTCCGGCCCGGTCGTCTCCTCGTGAATGGCCGGATTGGCCGGGTTCTTGAACTGCTGGAGGAGAACGTAGCGGCGGGGATCGGAGGCGGCGATCTCCTCGCTCTTGGCGATGGCGCCGGGCATGCCCTTCGGCCCTTCGGTGAGGACCAGCTTGGCGCCGAGCGCGGTCAAGAGTTTGCGCCTCTCGACGCTCATCGTCTCCGGCATGGTCAGGGTCAGCGGGATTCCGCGTGCGGCGGCGACGAAGGCGAGCGCGATGCCGGTGTTGCCGCTGGTCGGCTCGACGAGTTCCTTGCCCGGCCCGAGCAGGCCGCGCTTCTCGGCGTCCCAGATCATGGCGGCGCCGATGCGGCATTTCACGGAATAAGAGGGATTGCGTCCCTCGGTCTTCGCCAGGACGGTGGCGGAGGCGCCGTCAGTGACGCGATTGAGACGCACGAGCGGCGTGTGCCCGATAGAGAGCGAATTGTCCTTGTACCAGTGCGACATGGCGACGTCCCATTCCTTGTGACTGCGCGAGGGAATAACGTTTGTAGTCAGTTAATAGAATTAATATACTATTCAGCCGCGTCCGTCAATCCCCGGCGAATTGGGACGCTCGCAAGACGAGCCGGAGCCTCGCGCGAGGCCGAGAGGCGTTCGGTGAACCGATCGGCGAGCGCCGCCGTTTGCAGGCGAATATCGGGCACCGCGATGATTTCCCAGAACGCCGCCTGACTCATCGGCCCGATCGCGAACAGACGTTGCGAGGCGCGACCGTCGCGATCGACGATGGCGCAATCGGGGGCGACCTCGATGCCGATGCGTAGCGGGTCCGCGCGCGCCAGCCCCTTGGCGAAGAGCGATTCCACCAGCGGGTTCGCGCTTCTGTCGGGACTGCCGGTCACGCCCTTGCAGGAAATGATGCGCGCGACCGCGAAGGTTTCAACGCCGCGCGAACCGCGTCGGCGCACGGCGACGTCGGCGCCCGCGCCGTTTTGTCTGACCTCGGCGATTTTTCCGGCGATGATTTCAAGTTGTCCGCCGGCGATCATCGCGCCGATGCGGTCCGCGACTTCCGGCGCCATGCGATGGCGGTGCGTGTCCCACCAGGGCCGCGCATGTTCGAGGAAGCGCGCGCGACGGCGCGGCGTCATCGCGCGCCAAATCGCCTGCGTGTGGGGACGAAGGCCGTCGACGACGCTGCGCCAGTCGCCGCCCTGCGCCTCGCGCTCGCGCGCGAGGCCTCTAAGCCAACGGAGCTGCGTCGGAATGTCCCGACCGAACGGCGCAGCGTTGGCGTCGATGCGCAACGGCTCGACCGCGCGATGCGCGTGCGGCAACAAGCCCCGTCGCGACAAGGCGACGATCCACCTGCGATGACCCTGCTCCTGCAGCGCCAAAGCGGTGTCGACCATCGTCAGCCCGGTTCCCAGAACCAGAAGCGTCGAGTCGCGTGGAGCGCCGGCGCCGACCGGTTCGGCCCAGGGGCCGACGTAAAGAGGGCCTTCGTCGACGATGTTCTCATGGCCGCAGGCCAGTATCGGCAGATCGGCGTGAAGCGGCGGCCCTGCGGTCAGGGCGATCTCGACGCCTTTTTGGGTCACGCTCACGCCGCGCGCGGTGTCGCGCACGACGGTCAACGCGCGACGCTCCTGCGGCGCGGACAAATGTTCGAGAACCAGGCTTTCCAGATAGCGGCCGTAAAGGCTGCGCGAGACAAAGCGGAAACCGGGGTCGCCCGCTTTCGGCGTCTCCGCCTGCTTCGACAGCCAACGCGCGAAATGACCGGGATCGTCGGCGAAGGCGCTCATGTTGGCCGCGCGCACGTTGAGCAGATGGCTCGGATTCCCGGTCGCGTAGGCGAGGCCGCGCCCGAGCTGCGCGCGCGGCTCGACGATCGTGACGCTGAGGTTCGGCGGGTCGCGCCTGAGAAGATGGGCCGCCATCAGGGCGCCGCTCGCCCCTCCGCCGACAATCGCGATTCGTTTGGGCGGCGATGTCGACATGGGCGCCTGGCAAGCGAGAAAGGAAAATCCACAGCGGGATCGCGTGGCGAAACGATTCTCGCTTACTCATTCTATAAAATCAATAGATAATATTTTCTACGCCCTTCCTCCAACGCTCGCGCGACCGCTTACATCGCCTGCCCGGCCTACAAGAGAGACCAACGATGGGCGCAAACCAACTCGCTTCGAACTCGGATCGATCGCCTTCTCTCGCCACGGGGTGGCGCGAACTTTGGCTCAAGGAGGATTGGTGGGCGATCTAGCTCGGCCTCGGCATCGTCGTCGTCGGCTACATACTGTTCGCCAACGGCGCGAGCCTCAAATGGATCGCGGTGACGCCCGAGAAATGGTCGAGCCTCGGCCAGCTCGGAAGCCAGTTCGCAGCTAATTGGCCGCGCTATCTCGCGCAATTCGCCGCCTGGCTGGCGCTTTTCGCAGCGGCTTTGACGGCGCTCGGCTTCGCGGCGCGCGTTTTCGTCCCCTCCTTTGTCTTCCTCTATGCGTTGTCGGTTCTGATTTTCGCGCTCGGCCAATGGACTGAGGCGAACGCCTACAACCTGGAGCCGCCGCTCGTCGCGCTCTTGCTTGGATTGCTCATTTCGAACCTCGTCGGCCTGCCGCGATGGATGGACGCAGGCTTCCGAGTCGAATTCTATGTCAAGACCGGCATCGTGCTGCTAGGCGCGACGCTGCCGTTCTCGCTCATCGCCTGGGCCGGGCCGGTCGCGATTCTCCAGGCGTCGATCGTCTCCGTGGCGACCTTTCTCGTCATTTTCTTCGCCTCGCGGAAGCTCGGACTCGACCGCCAGTTGTCGGCGGTGCTCGGCGCCGGCGGCGCCGTATGCGGGGTTTCCGCTTCGATCGCCATCGCCGGCGCGGTCGGCGCCAAGAAGGAGTATGCGCCCACCGCCATCACGGTGGTGATCTTCTGGGCGATCGTCATGATCTTCGCCCTGCCGCTGGCGGCGCACTGGCTGCAATTGCCGACCGGGGTCGCCGGCGCTTGGATCGGCGCCTCCGAATTCGCCGACGCCGCCGGCTTCGCCGCCGCGCAAACCTACGGCGCATATGCGGGCCCGGCCTCGGGCGTCGCCGGCACGGCGGATCAAGCCGTCTGGGCGTTCACGTTGATGAAGGTGGTCGGCCGCGACGTCTGGATCGGCGTCTGGGCGCTCGCGCTGGCGATCGTTTCGACGACGCGCTGGGAGCCGAGCGAAAGCGGAAGCAAGCCGGAAGCGGCCGGGGTCTGGCGCCGCTTCCCGAAATTCGTCATCGGCTTCCTCGTCGCCTCGCTGATCGTCACCTGGGCTTCGCGCGGCTACGCCCTGGCGGAGTTCAACAAGGCGGTCAATCCGACTTTTGTCGCGCCGATCAAGGACCTGAGGACCTGGGCCTTCATCTTCTGCTTCTTCAGCATCGGCCTGACGACGCGCGTCGGCGAACTGGCGAAGGCGGGAAAGCGGCCGTTCGCCGCGTTCAGCGCCGGGGTGGCGGTGAACGTCCTGCTCGGATTCTTTCTCTCCGTCTTTGTCTTCGCCGCCTATTGGGCGAACCTGGCGCGATGAACCGATGCGGCTGCTGAGGGACTTCCGCCGGGTCCTGGGATTGCGCGCGCGCCCCGCGACGGGCGCGCACGTTTCGACGGCGGTCGAAGGCTGCTGCGGATCGTGCCGACATTTCCGCAACGATCCCGCCTATTTGGAGGCGGCGATGCCCGGACTTTCGATCCTGAGTTCGGCTTCCGCGTCGGCGCGCGCCGACGACGGCCTTTGCCTGCTTCGCGATCGCTATCTCGGCGCCCGCGCTTGCTGCGCGCGCTTCGCCGCGGCTGTCGGGTCGAACGCGATCGGCGCAAAGATCGGCGCAAAAGAGACGGGCGGCGGCCAGGCGCCGCCGCCGACTTGGGCTTACTGGCAGATGTCGACCCAACGGCGGCCGAGATAGCGGCCCGAACGGTCGTAGACCGGACGATAGGCGGTGCACGAATCCGGGCCGGGGCCGTAGTCGGGGCCGTAATAGGGGCCGGGGCCGTAGTAGGGTTGCGAGGCGATCGCTGCGCCGGCGGCGAGGCCGAGAATCCCTAAGCCGACCGCCGGGCCCCACCAACCGCCGTACCAACGGCCGCCGCTCCAATAGCCGTGATGCCAAACGCCGGGCGGGGCGGCGTCGGCCGGCGTCGAAGTCGCGGCCGCGACGCCGAAGCCGAGAAACAGGGCCGTCAATGCAATGGCGGTCGACTTGTACAACAATGCGCGCATGAGCTGCCTCCAACTTCCAAACGTTGCGCCGCAACGGCGCTGCCTTCACGTGCGTCGGCCTTGCGGAACCCCCTGACGCTCCAGCCGAGCATCCGCCGACAAATCGGCGCCTATTTGCCCAAAACGCGGCGACGAGGCGCCGAAATCGACCGATCACCGAGAATTGTACGCTCTGACCATGATACTCTGAACATTCATTCAGGTTTCGCCGCGGGCACCGCGCCGCGCCGGAACTCGATGACGCCCGAGAAGGCGACGCGAACGCCAGGAAAGCATGACATCGGCGCCGTCCTCCGTCCTCCGTCCTCTGTCCTCTGTCCTCCGACCCCCGCTCACCCCATCGTCGGAATGGCGAAGCTCGCGCCTTCCTTCACCCCCGACGGACAACGCGCGGCGACGGTCTTCGTCTTGGTGTAGAAGCGGATCGAATCGGGGCCGTGTTGGTTGAGGTCGCCGAAGGCGGAGCGTTTCCAGCCGCCGAAGGCGTAGCGGGCGACCGGCGCCGGAACCGGCGCGTCGACGCCGACCATGCCGGCCTGGACCCTGGAGGCGAAGTCGCGCGCGGCGCGCCGACGAGACTCGGAGGACTTATCGCTTCACGGCGATCGGTTTGGTAAGATCGCCTGGTTCCATTCGGCGGAGAACGCGTCGCCTTTAATGGGGGGCGTTTCGGCGCCGAGCCTGATTGGCGGCGAACCGGTTCATTGGTCGAGTTCGCCGAGCGGCGTCACGGCGGTCCCGTCGTCGTTGCGGCGATCGGCGCGACCGGCGCGGGATCGTTGATCGGCGGACTTGCGCCGCCAGACTCCCGACGCGCGGCGCGACAGCCGGCGCCCGCCGTTTTGTTCGGTTGTGAAATCCCCGGCGGATGCCGCCAGACCTGAAGTACGCCTTAGTCCCGAGCCAGGAGCGACGCCTTGTACGATCTGACGCTTGTTCAAGACATCGATGCCGCCCCGATAGCGAAGGAGCCTGTTCGAGATTGGCGCTTCGGCCTCGTCACCGGACATAGAACTCGCGTCGTCGTCTGCATGGCGTCGATAATCCTGGGCGCGTTCGCTTTGCGTTTGGCGTCGCCGCAGTCCACGCCGCCAACGACGTTGTTGGACCAGGTCTGGTCATGGTCGAGCTTGCTCTGGCTGGGCGCGTTGTTGCCGGGCACTGCCGGCCTGATCGGAGCCTTGACGTATCGACAACCGACCACTTTGGATCGGGCGCAACCGATAAATCGTACCATCTGCTGGCGTATTGTCACCGCAGGAAAGAACATCGATATTGTATTGAATACTATTCGGCGCTGCCGGAGCGAAATGGCGAGTTTGCCGTTGGCACAATATATTATCGAAGTGGTAATTGATTACGGCGATAATATTCGGTGCATGCCGACCTCCAGCAACGATCTTCGCATCATTGTCGTACCGACGGATTACCAAACGCCAAATAACAGCCGGTTCAAGGCAAGGGCGCTGCATTACGCTCTCTTGCATTCGCCGCTTGCCGACGCCGCTTGGATCGTTCATCTCGACGAAGAAACCCAACCGACATCATCGTCTATCAAGGGGATTTGCAATTTTATTCGGCAAGAGGAACTGTCGCAGGCGCTGCGCGTCGGTCAAGGCGCCATTCTTTATCACCGTGAGTGGGAAAAGCATCCTTTTCTGACGCTGGCGGATAATGTACGGACGGGCGACGATTTCGCTCGTTTCCACTTTCAGCATCGCTTAGGCGTTACTTTATTTGGTCTGCACGGCTCTTTCATTGTGATTCGCAACGATGTCGAGAAGGCCACCGGCGGTTTTGATTTCGGCCCACAGGGGGACATCACGGAGGACGCCTATTGGGCGGTGAAAGGAATGCAGGCGGGTTTGCGTTGCGCCTGGGTCGAAGGTTATTTGGAAGAACAATCGTGCATGTCGCTCGTGGACTTCCTTCGCCAGCGTCGACGTTGGTTTCACGGTTTGGTTAAGGTGTCCTTGCATGCGCCCGCCAAACTGCGCTGGCGCGTCTGTCTCGGTTTGAACACGATGTTGTGGGCGTTGGCGCCGTTTGCTACAATTTATACGATCGGAAATTTGTTTTATCATGTTCGGATCGACCCAGTGATCACCTTGTTGGCCAGCTATTCGTTGGGCGTGTTCGCCACTCTCTACATTACCGGATTGAAAGCCAATATGGATGAGCACTCCATCACCGATTGGCGGACACGCACTATGTTTACCGTGTTGCAGATCCTGTTGCTGCCTGTATATTCGGCGATGGAAAGCCTAGGGGTATTGTGGGCGATGCTCACTCCCGTCAAGGGCTTTCAGGTGGTGAAAAAATAGGCTCAAGCGAAAGCCTCGATGTCGATCGGCTCGCGCCTCGCGCCCCAATGGCCCGGCTCGGCCGCGAAGCGGCCGGCGAGCGGGCGCCCGCACTCGGGGCAGGCGCCGGAGGGGTCGAGCGCGTAAGCGGTCACGTCGTAGTCGTCGCGCCCGATCAGCACGGCGCCGCAGAGGTCGCAGATCGTCGTCTGGCGCTGCGGGTCGCGGCAATTGCCGATGTAAACGTGATGCAGGCCGTTGGCGACGCCTATCGCGCGGGCGCGGTCGAGCGTCGCCTTCGGCGTCGGCGGATGGTCCAGCATGCGATAATCGGGATGGAAAGCGGAAAAATGGAGCGGCACGTCCGGCCCCAATTCCTTGGCGATCCATCGCGTCAGCGCATCGATTTCGGCGACCGAGTCGTTCTCGCCGGGAATGATGAGCGTGGTGGTCTCCAGCCACACATCGGTCTCGCGCGCTAGATAAGTGAGCGTATCCAGCACCGGGGCGAGGCGCGAGGCGGTCAGGCGATGATAAAAGTCTTCGGTGAAGCCTTTGAGATCGACGTTGGCGGCGTCGACGCAAGAAAAGAATTCCGCACGCGGCTCCGGGCACATGTAGCCCGCCGTCACCGCGACGGTCTTCACCCCGCGCTCGTGGCACGCCGCTGCGACGTCCATCGCATATTCGTAAAAAATCACCGGATCGTTGTAGGTGAAGGCGACCGACTTGCAGCCGAGTTCGACGGCGGCGCGCGCGATCGTCTCCGGCTCGGCCCTTTGCGCGCTGGTCTCGACTTCGCGGCTCTTGGAGATCTCGTGGTTCTGGCAAAAGGCGCAGGCGAGATTGCAGCCGGCGGTTCCGAACGACAACACCGAACTGCCGGGGAAAAAATGATAGAGCGGCTTTTTTTCGATGGGATCGACGCAAAAACCGGAGGATAATCCGTCGGTGGTCAGGACCATGCGGCCATCGACGTTTCGCCGGACGTAGCAAAGCCCGCGCTGCCCTACGCCGATCTTGCAGGCGCGGGGGCAGACTTCGCAGAGAATCCGCCCGTCGGACAAAGGGCGGGAAAAATGATCGACGATGCGCACGGGACGGCCCTTTTGAAGATGCTGCTCCCTATATAGGGAGGGCGCCCGTTCGGCGCCGATTTCGCGAGTGCGGCCGATGGACGGCAGGAAGAAATCTTCGCCCCAAGCGCTCAGCGTGCGTCCGGCCCAGGTCGCAGGGTCGTTCTACCCCGACGATCCCGCGATTCTGGCCGCCAAGATCGACGCGGCCTTCGCCGCCGCGCCTCCCTCGGCCTTCCGGGCGAAAATGGTCGTCGTTCCCCACGCCGGCATCGACTATTCCGGCGCGGTCGCCGCCCAGGCGCTGCGCGCGCTCGACCTGACGGGCGGGCTGCGCCGGGCGGTCATCTTCGGCCCCAATCACCGGGCGCCGCTACGCGGCCTCGCGGTTCACCCCGCGCACGCATGGTCGACGCCGCTCGGCGTCGCGCCGGTCGCCGGCGAGGCGCTGCGCTCGATCCAATCGCTCGACGGCGTCGCGCTCGACGCGTGGCCGTTCGAGGGCGAGCACAGCCTGGAAATGCCGCTGATCTTTCTCCAGCGCCTGGTCCCGGGGCTGGAGATCGCGCCGGTGCTGGTCGGCGACGCGGCGCCCGAGCTCGTCGAGGAGGCGCTCGGCCGCCTGTGGGGCGGACCGGAGACGGCGATCTGCATTTCCTCCGACCTCTCGCACTTCCTGCCCGCGGCGAAAGCGCGCGCCAAGGACGCCGAGACCCGCGCTCTTGTCGAGGGCGGCCGGTGGAGCGAACTCGGCCCCGACAACGCCTGCGGCTACGCCGGCCTCAAGGGCGCGATCCGCCGCGCGCAAAGCCTTCGCATGCGCGCGACCGGAGTGGCGTTCGCGACCTCGGATCAGATGGGCGGCCCGAGCGAGCGCGTCGTCGGCTACGGCGCCTTCGCGTTCGAATATCCGGGCGCGGCGCGGCTCGAGAAAGCCGACCAGGATCGTCTCGTCGCCGTCGCCTCGGCGTCGCTGGACTTCGCCTCGACCCGCGGCGGGGCGACGCCGGAGATCCTCGTCGGCCCGAATCTGCCGCCCGGGCTGACGGCGCAACGCGCCGCCTTCGTCACCTTGGAGCGCGACGCGGCGTTGCGTGGCTGCATCGGCTCGCTTTTTCCGCGCCGGCCGCTGGCCGAGGACGTCGGCGTCAACGCCGTCAAGGCCGGCTTCGGCGATCCGCGCTTTCCCCCGATGAGGCGCGACGAATTGCCCGACCTGACCATCAAGATCTCGGTGCTTTCGCCAACGGCGGCGATCCCGTGCCGCAGCGAGCGGGAATTGATCGCCCAACTCAGGCCCGATCGCGACGGCCTGCTGCTGCGCGAGGGCCGCGCCGCCGCCCTATTCCTGCCCGGCGTCTGGCGCGAAGTCCCCTCGCCGACCGACTTCGTCCGCTTCCTGAAGAGGAAGATGGGCGTCGCGCCGAACTATTGGTCGCCGACGATGGCCGCCTCGCGCTTCTCGGCCGAGTGCTTCGAGGGCCCGTACGCCACGCCGGGCGAGGCCGACCTCAGGGGGATCGCGGTCGGGGCGCGGGATTGAAGGGCAGGCCGCGCCATCGAGCGCGCCCCTTCTCCCCGCTCGCGGGGAGAAGGCTGGGATGAGGGGCGGGGCGATGAGCCGCGTCGCTGTTCGTGCGCGCCCACCCTGCCCCCCGCCCTAACCCTCTCCCCGCGCCGCGGGGAGAGGGGATCACCGCCTCAGCCGCAAGCTCGCCCACCCCTCCAGGTCGATCCGCTCGACGAGGCGAAACCCCTGCCCGCGCCACGCCGCCGGCACGCCCGGCGCGTCCGCCAGGAGCAGGCCCGAGACGATCGCCTCGCCGCCCGGCGCGGTCACGGCGGCGAGCGAGGGCGCAAGCAGGCGCAGCGGCCTGGCGAGGATGTTGGCGAAGGCGAGGTCGTATGGCGCGCCTTCGCGCATAGCGCGATTCTCGACGCCGCGCGAGACGATCGGCTTGCAATACGCCGCGACGCCGTTGAGGCGCGCGTTTTCGCCGGCGACTTGCACGGCGGTTGCGTCGATGTCGCCGAGCCAGACTTTGCGGCGCAAGACCTTGGCGGCGGCGATGGCGAGCACGCCGGCGCCGCAGCCGACGTCGAGCACGCGTCGCGGCCGGCGGCGCTTGAGCACGCGATCGAAATGCAGGAGGCAGCCGCGCGTGGTGCCGTGATGGCCGGTGCCGAAGGCGAGGCCCGCCTCGATCTCGACACCGACTTCGCCGGCGCGAACCCGCGCGCGGTCGTGCGCGCCGTGGACGACGAAGCGCCCGGCGCGCACCGGCTTCAATCCGGCGAGCGCGTTGGCGACCCAGTCGCGCTTTTCCGTGACGCCGAACTCGATCTTCTTCGCCGCGTCCTCCCCGGCGGCGACGGCGACGAGTTCGCGCAAGGACTCCTCGTCCGGCGCGAAGCCGAAATAGGCTTCGACCAGCCACGCCTTGCCGCCGCCCGGCCATGGCGCTTCGGTCTCGAAGGCGGTCGAGGCGGCCTCGGCCGGCTCGAAGCTCTCGACGATCAGATCGGCAACCGCGCGGGCTCGGCGCTCGTCGCAGACGAGGCGCAGCTTATGCGCGGCGTTGTTGGGAGGCAGGCCCTCGAGCATGAGAGGATTCCGAATGAGCGGGCGCTAGCGGCTTGCCGTCACCTCAACCCCTCTCCCGCAAGCGGGCGAGGGGCTTCTTCCCTTCTCCCGTTTGCGGGAGAAGGTGGCGCGAAGCGCCGGATGAGGGCCCCTACCACGCTCCCTCAGCTCATGCCAGGTTCGTGAAAGAAATCATAGACCAGCTTCGCCGTCGCGGCGTTGAGGCCGGGGGTCTTTTCGAGATCGGCGAGGCCCGCGCCGGCGACGTCCTTGGCCGAGCCGAACGCGTGCAGCAGCGCGCGCTTCCTCGCCGGGCCGACGCCGGGGATTTCGTCGAGCGGGCTTTTGACGAACTCCTTCTTGCGCCTGGCGCGATGCGTTCCGACGGCGAAGCGATGCGCTTCGTCGCGCAGGCGCTGCACGAAGAACAGCGCGGGATCGCGCGAGGGAAGCTTGAACGGCTCGCGCCCCTCGACGAAGAAGGTTTCGCGCCCCGCGTTGCGGTCAGGCCCCTTGGCGATCGCGGCGAGCGCGACGCCGTCGACGCCGAGTTCGGCGAATGCTTGCTTCGCCGCCTCGAACTGCCCGCGCCCGCCGTCGACGATCACGAGATCGGGCTTGTCGGGAAAGACGCCGTCCTCGGCGTTCCCCGGCGCTTCCGCCGCCTGCCTGGCGAGGCGGGCGAAACGGCGGCTCAGCACCTCGCGCATCATCGCGGTGTCGTCGCCCGGCGTCAGATTTGCGCTCTTGATGTTGAAGGTGCGGTACTGGTTCTTGACGAAACCTTCCGGCCCGGCGACGATCATCGCGCCGATCGCGTTGGTCCCCGAGATGTGCGAATTGTCGTAGACCTCGACGCGACGCAGCGGCGTGGCGACGCCGAACGCCGCTCGAAGCGCGCCCAGCAGCTTCTCCTGGCTCGCGGCCTCCGCCAGTTTACGCGACAGCGCCTCGTGGGCGTTGCGCAGCGCGTTGTCGACCAGCTCCTTCTTTTCGCCCCGCCGCGGCGCGCCGACGGCGATGCGATGGCCGGCGCGCGCGCTCAGGATTTCGCGCAACGATTCGCGCGAGGCGACGTCATGGCTGAGCAGCACCAGCCGCGGCGCGGGCCGTTCGAGATAGAATTGCGCGAGGAAGGAATCGAGCACCTCCGCGACGCTCAGCGCGCGGTCGGCGCGGGGAAAGTAAGCGCGGTTGCCCCAGTTCTGATAGGTGCGGAAGAAGAACGCCTCGATGCAGAACTGCCCCGCCTCCTCTGCAATAGCGAACACGTCGGCCTCCGGCACCGAGCGTGGGTTGACGCTCTGCTCGCCCTGGATCGCCGAAAGCGCGGAAATGCGGTCGCGCAGCCGCGCCGCCTTTTCGAATTGCAGCGCGTCGGCCGCTTCGCTCATTTCCCTGGCGAGGCGTTGGCGGATGGCGCGGCTGCGTCCGGAGAGGAAATCACGCGCCTGCCCGACCAGCTCGGCGTAGTCGTCGAGCGCGATTTCGCCGGTGCAGGGCGCCGAGCAGCGCTTGATCTGGTAAAGCAGGCACGGGCGCGTGCGGTTGTCGTAGTAGCTGTCCGGGCAGGTGCGCAACAGAAACGCGCGCTGCAGCGCGTTGAGGGTGCGGCCGACCGCGCCGGCGTTGGCGAACGGGCCGAAGTAATCGCCGGGCGCCGAGCGCGCGCCGCGATGCTTGACGAGGCGCGGCGCGTCGTGGCCGCCGGCGATCAGGATATAGGGGAAGCTCTTGTCGTCGCGCAGCAGCACGTTGTAGCGCGGCTTCAACTGCTTGATGAAATTGGCCTCCAGCAGCAGCGCCTCGGCCTCGGTCGCGGTGGTGACGAACACCATCGAGGCGGTCCCGGCGATCATCCGGGCGATGCGGACGCTCTGGCGCTCCGGCGTGGTGTAGCTCTGCACACGCTTCTTGATCGAGCGCGCTTTGCCGACGTAGAGCACCTCGCCGTCGGCGCCGATCATGCGATAGACGCCGGGCCCGAGCGGCGCATGCTTCCAGAACGACTTGATCGCCGCCGCGCCGCGCGCCAGCGATCCCGCCTCGGCCTCAGTCTCGTCGAGATCGAGGTCGAGCGCCGGTGAAGCGTCCTCCCGCTCGTCGGCGAGCGGGGCGGCGTCGAATTCGGGCACGGGGGCTGGCGGAGACTTGGGCGCGCCGGTCATGGAGCAGATTTAGGCCGAGGGGGGCGATTCGGAAAGGGAGCGGGCGATCCCCTTCTCCCGCGGGCGGGAGAAGGGTTTCACTCCGCTCCCCTCGTCGTCAGGAGAATGCTCACGCGCCGCCCTCGGCGATCCGCGCGACGACGGGGTTGGACGGCGTCGGCGGCGCGGAGCCGATCGTGTAGGCCGCGCGCAGGCGCTCGGCGGCGGCGCGCGCTTTTCCCTCGTCGCGGGCGTGAACGAGCGCCAGCGGGGCCCCGGGCGAAACTTCGGCGCCGAGGCCGGCGAGCCGGGTGAAGCCGACGGCGGAATCGATTCGATCCGCGGCGCGCGCGCGCCCGCCGCCGAGCTCCACCACCGCCATGCCGACCGCGCGCACGTCGATTTGCTCGACGAAGCCGGCCTGATCGGGCGCCGCGGCGACGACCACCGGCGCGGCGGGAAGCAGGTCGGCCGCCCGCGACAGGAAATTCTTGGGGCCGCCGAGCAGTGCGACCATGCGCTCGAAGCGTTCGGCGGCGGCACCGCCCGCCAGCGCGCGCTCCAGCGCCGCGCGCGCGGCGGAAAGATCGCTCGCCAGGCCGCTCAGCGTCAGCAGCTCCGCGCCGAGCGCCAGCGTCACCGCGTGCAGGCGCGCTTCGCGCCGCGCGCCGGTGAGGTAATCGACGGCGTTGAGGACCTCGACCGCGGCGCCAGCGGCGCTCGCCAGCGGCTCGTTCATGTCGGTGATCAGCGCGATCGTCGGCAGCCCGGCGCCGTTGGCGACGCCGGCGATGCTCTCGGCGAGTTCGCGCGCGCCTTCAAACGTCGGCATGAAGGCGCCCGAGCCGATCTTGACGTCCATTACGAGGGCTTGCAGCCCCGCCGCGAGCTTCTTCGACAGGATGGAGGCGGTGATCAGCGCGATCGATTCGACCGTCGCGGTGACGTCGCGAATGGCGTAGAGGCGCCGGTCGGCGGGCGCGAGATCGGCGGTCTGGCCGATGATCGCGCACCCCGCCTCGCCGACCACGCGGCGGAACAGCATCAGATCGGGCTGCGAGACGTAGCCGGGGATCGAGTCGAGCTTGTCGAGCGTGCCGCCGGTATGGCCGAGGCCGCGACCCGAGATCATCGGCACAAAGGCACCGCACGCCGCCAGCATCGGCGCCAGCATCAGCGAGACGTTGTCGCCGACGCCGCCGGTCGAATGTTTGTCGACGACCGGGCCGGGCAGAGCTGTCTCGCGCCAGTCGAGCGCGACGCCCGAGCGCGTCATCGCCCGCGTCAGATGCACGCGCTCTTCGAGGGTCATGCCGCGGAAGAACACCGCCATCGCGAAGGCGGCGGCCTGGCCTTCCGTGACCGCGCCCGAGGCGAGGCCGGCGATGAACGCGGCGATTTCTTCTTCGCTCAGCGCCCGGCCGTCGCGCTTGGCGCGGATGATCTCCTGCGGCAGCATTACGCGAGCTCCTCGGCCTCGTCGTGCGCGGCGATGAACGCGCTGAGCAGGCGGCGGAATTGATGCGAGCCCAGCGCGGCGACCTCCTGCGTCTCCTTGTGGCTGGGGTCGCCGCCTAAGAGGCCGGCGGCGAAATTGGTCACCAGCGAGACGGCGACGCAGCGCAGGCCGAAATAGCGCGCGATCAGCACCTCCGGGACGGTCGACATGCCGACGAGATCGGCGCCGAGAACCTTCGCCGCGCGGATTTCGGCCGGCGTCTCGAAGCTCGGACCGGAGAACCACATGTAGACGCCCTCGTGGAGCTCAACCTCGGCGCTCCGCGCCGCATTTTTCAGACTCGCCAGCAATTGGCGGTCGTAGGCTTCCGTCATCGGCACGAAGCGATCGTCGGCGGGAAGGCCGATCAGCGGATTGGCGCCGGCGAAATTGATGTGATCGACGATCGCGACCAGCGCGGGCGCGCGCCAATGCGCGTGCAGGCCGCCGGCGGCGTTGGTGAGGAACAGCGTGCGCCCGCCGAGCCGCTTGAACGTCTCGACAGCGACGGCCATCGCGCGCGCGTCGCCGCTCTCGTAGTAATGGCCGCGCCCCTGGAACAGCGCGACGCGCCGCCCCTCCAGGGCGCCGACGACCAGGCGCCCGGCGTGACCGGCGACGGTGGCGACGGGAAAGCCGGGAATTTCGGAATAGGGAATGGCGAGCGCGTCCTCGGCTTCGTCGGCGAGGCCGCCGAGGCCCGAGCCGAGCACCAGGCCGAGCGGTGGCAAGGAGGCCACGCCGCGCTGGGCGAGAGCGGCGACAGCGGCGTCGGAAGTTTGGCTCATGCGCCTCTCCGTGCAGTCTGCGTCAATCAAATCGAAGGTCGGCGCGCCTCATCGCCGAAAATGGCCGGGGCCGAACGCATGCGGCAGCAATTCTTCAACGGTGAAGGTCGCGCGCACGCCTTCCGGCCCGGCGACATGCACGCGCGTCTTGGCGTCGGCGAATTCGCGAATGCGCTGGCGGCAGCCGCCGCACGGCGTGCACAGCGCCTCGCCGTCGCCGACGACCAGGATTTCGACGATGCGCCGTTCGCCCGCCAGAACCAGCGCGGCGATCGCCGCCGTCTCCGCGCATCCCCCTTCCGGGTAGGCGGCGTTTTCGACGTTGCAGCCGCCGTAGATCGCGCCGCTCGGAGCGAGCGCCGCCGCGCCGACCTTGAAGCGCGAATAGGGCGCGTAGGCGTGGGCTTGCGCGGCCCTCGCCGCCGCGAACAGCGCGTCGAGCCTGTCGTCAGACCTCTTTGACATAGGGAACGCCCGAAGCCCTCGGCGGAGTCGCCTTGCCAATGAAGCCGGCGAGCAGCACCACCGTCAGGATATAGGGGAGCGCCTCGATCGCCTGCACCGGAACCGGCCCGATCACCGGCAGGATCGCGCCTTGCAGGCGAATCGACAGCGCGTCGAGGAAGCCGAACAGCAGGCAGGTCGCCAGCGCCGGCCACGGCCGCCATTTGGCGAAGACGAGCGCCGCGAGCGCGATGAAGCCCTTGCCGGCGCTCATGTGCGGCTGAAAATAGGCGGCCTGGGCGATGGAGAGGTAGACGCCGGAGAGGCCGACCAACACGCCGCAGATGACGACGGCGCTGTAGCGCAGCCTGCGCACCGAGATGCCGGCGGTGTCGACCGCGGCGGGGTTTTCGCCCACCGCGCGCAGGCGTAGGCCGAAGCGCGTGCGGTACAGCGCCCAATAGGTCAAGGGCGCGAGGGCGAAGGCGAAATAGGTGACGAGGTCGTGGCCGGAGATCAGGCGGGCGTAGATCGGCCCGAGGATCGGCACGACGCCGAAGCTCTGAGCGAACGGCAGCTCGATCGCATTGAACAACGCCGTCGCCGGAATTTGCGGCGTTCGCCCGCCCTGCGACCAGATCGCGTTGCCGATCAGCGCCGTCAAGCCGTCGGCGACCATGTTGATCGCCGTTCCCGAGACGATCTGGTTGGCGCGCTGGTCGATCGACGCGTAGCCGTGAACGAGCGAGACGAAAACGGTGGCGCAGACGCCACCCGCCAATCCCGCCCACGCGCTGCCGGTGAAGGCGGCGATCGCCGCGGCGGCGAACGCGCCGACGAGCATCTTGCCTTCGAGGCCGATGTCGACGACGCCCGAGCGCTCGGACCACAGGCCCGCCAGGCACGCCAGGATCAGCGGCACGCCGAGGCGGATGCCGGAGCCGAACACGACGATGAAGGCGTCGAAGGTCTCCATCCGTTCAAGCCTTCAAATCGGCGGGCCGGCGGCGCGGCGCGCCAGCAGCGTCGCCACCGGAGCGCGAAACATGTGCTCGAGCGCGCCGGCGAACAGCACGACGAGACCCTGGATGACCACGATCATGTCGCGGCTGATCTTCGGCCTGTCGAACGCGAGTTCGGCGCCGCCTTGGTAGAGCATGCCGAACAGAACCGCCGCCAGCACGATGCCGACGGGATGCGCGCGCCCCATCAGCGCCACCGCGATGCCGACGAAGCCGAAGCCGGCGGTGTATTCGAGGATCAGCCGATGCTCCTCGCCGAGTATGACGTTGACCGCCATGCCGCCGGCGAGGGCGCCCGACAGCAGCGTCGTCAGAATGGTGATGCGCGCGGGCGAAACGCCGCCGTAGACGGCGGCGGTCGGATTGGCGCCGACGGTGCGGATTTCATAGCCGAGACGCGTGCGCCAGATCAGCGCCCAGACGCCGAGCGCGGCCGCGAGCGCGATCAGGAACGACAGATTGAACGGCGTCACCGGCCATTTCACGCCGATGCGGGCGAAGACGTCATGGAAATGCGGCACGACCCCGCCAAGCGGAAAGGTCGGGGTTTCCGGATTCATCTGGCCGGGCGCGCGCAGCACATCGACCAAGAGATAGCCCATCAGCGCCGAGGCGATATAGTTGAACATGATCGTCGTGATGACGATGTGGCTGTCGCGTTTGGCTTGCAAATAGCCGGGGATCGCCGCGAAGGCGGCGCCGAACAGCGCCGCGGCGAGGATGGCGACGAACGCCAGCGTGCAGCCGGGCAGAAAGCCGAGATAGAGACAGGCGAGCGCGGCGCCGAGCCCGGCGAAATAGGCCTGGCCCTCGACGCCGATGTTGAACAGGCCGGCGTGAAAGCAGATCGCCACCGCGAGGCCGGTGAAGATGAAACTGGTGGCGTAATAGAGGGTGAAGCCGACGCCTTCGAGATCGCCCAACGCTCCCACCAGCAGCAGCCGCACCGCCTCGAACGGGTTTTCGCCGATCGCGGTGACGACCAGCCCGGAAATGCAAAATGCTGCGGCGACGTTGACCAGCGGGATCAACGCGACGTCCGCCCAGGCGGGCAGCGGCTTGTGGGGCGCGCTCATGCGGCGCGCTCGGCTACGCCGGCCATCAGCAGGCCGAGGTCCTGCGGGTTGGTTTCTTCGGGGCGCCGCTCGCCGGTGATCCTCCCCGCGCAGATGACCAGGATGCGGTCGGAGAGCGCGAAGATTTCATCGAGTTCGACCGACACCAGCAGCACCGCCTTGCCGGCGTCGCGTAGCGCGACGATGCGTTTGTGGATGAATTCGATGGCGCCGATGTCGACGCCGCGGGTCGGCTGGCCGACCAACATGATCTTCGGGTTGCGCTCGATCTCGCGGGCGAGCACGATCTTCTGCTGATTGCCGCCGGAAAAACTGCCGGTCTTGAGCAACGGCGCGCGCGGGCGAATGTCGAAGGCCTCCATTTTCGCCGCTTCGTCGGCGATGATCGCTCGGCGGTCGAACAGCACGCCGCGCCCGTAGACGGGGTCGTCCTGGAAGCCGAGCATCGCGCTTTCGCAGGCTTCGAACGGCATCACCAGCCCGACGCGTTGACGATCCTCCGGCACATGGCCGACGCTGAGCGCGCGCACGCCCTTCGGGTTGCGCCGAGCCGGCGGCGGGGCCAAGCCGTTGATGAGGATTTCGCCAGAGGCGAGCGGGCGAATGCCGGCGAGCGCCTCCAGCAGCTCCGATTGCCCGTTGCCGGCGACGCCGGCGACGCCGACGATCTCGCCTTCGCGCAACGCGAAGGAGACGTCATCGACGCGCAGGACGCCGCGATCGTCGCGCACTCTCAGATGGCGCGCTTCCAGCGCGACGGCGCCAGGATGGGCGGGACCCTTGTCGATCTTGAGGATGACCTTGCGGCCGACCATGGCGTCCGCCAGTTCCGGCGGCGAGGTCTTGGCGGTGTCGAAGGTCGCGACCATTTCGCCGCGCCGCATCACCGAGACGCGGTCGGTCAGGCTGATGATCTCGCGCAGCTTGTGGGTGATGAAGACGATGGTCTTGTTCTGCGACTTGAGCACGCGCAGCATCGTGAACAACTGATCCGCCTCGGCGGGGGTCAGCACCGCGGTCGGTTCGTCGAGCACCAGGATTTCGGCGCCGCGCACCAGAGCCTTGAGAATCTCGACGCGCTGTTGCAGGCCGACCGACAATTCGCCGACGATCGCGTCCGGGTCGACCTCCAGCGCATATTCTTTGGCCAGGCGCGCGAGTTGCAAGCGAATGGCGGCGGCGCCGGGGGCCAGAAACAGCCCGCCCTCGGCGCCGAGCATCACGTTTTCGAGCACGCTGAGCGGCGGCACCAGCATGAAATGCTGATGCACCATGCCGATGCCGTGACTGATCGCCTCGCGCGGCGAACGGATGCGCACGGGCGAGCCGTTGACGCGGATTTCGCCGGCGTCGGCCTCGTAGAAGCCGTAGAGGATCGACATCAACGTCGACTTGCCGGCGCCGTTTTCGCCGACGATGCCGTGAATGACGCCGCGCTCGACGCGCAAATTGACTTGTCGGTTGGCGTGCACCGGGCCGAAACTCTTGTCGACGCCGATGAGTTCGATCGCGGGCGGGGATTGGATGGTTTCACTCGTCACGCGCGCCCCCGAACGACAGCGGCTTCATTTCGCCAAACGACGCTTCGAACCGTCCCCACCATCATGGCCGGGCTTGACCCGGCCATCCACGCGGTGAAGACGCCGCACGCGCTGACGAACGCGCCGCGTCATTTCTCACGCCGCGCGCCTGTTTAAGGGCGTGGATGGCCGGGACAAGCCCGGCCATGACGATTTCCTCAATCGCCGGCTTGCCTTACACGGGGCACTTGTTGTCCGACATATAGTCGTGCACCTGAATCTTGCCTGAGATGATGTCGGCCTTCGCCGCGTCGATCGCCGCTTTGACGTCCGCAGGAATCAGGCTGCTGTTGTATTCGTCGTATGAGTAGTCGACGCCGCCCTCCTTGAGGCCGAGCACCTGAACGCCCGCCGTCCACGAGTCGTTCTTTGCGTCCATGAAGGACTTGTACGTCGCCACGTCGACGCGCTTGAGCGCCGAAGTCAGGATTTTGCCGGGGAACATATAATCCTGATTGGAATCGACGCCGATCGCCAGTTTCCCGGCGTCGGCGGCGGCCTTGAGGACGCCCTGGCCGGTGGCGCCGGCGGCGGCGTAAACGATGTCCGCGCCGCGGTCGATCTGCGACTTGGCGAGTTCGCCGCCCTTGACCGGATCGTTCCACGCCGCTGGCGTCGTGCCGGTCATGTTGGCGAACACCGCGTCGCCGGGGGCGCCGTATTTGACGCCCTGCGCATAGCCGCATTCGAACTTCGAGATCAGCGGAATGTCCATGCCGCCGACGAAGCCGACCTTGCCGGTCTTCGAGGTCCTGGCGGCGAGCAGGCCGACGAGGAACGAACTCTCCTGCTCGCGGAACACCACCGACTGCACGTTGGGCTTGGCGACGACGTCGTCGATGATGCCGAACTTCGTGTTGGGAAACTCGTCGGCGACCGCCTTAAGAGCGGTCTCCCAAGCGAACCCCACGGTCATGATCGGCGAAAAACCGTCCTTGGCGAATTTGCGCAGGGCCTGCTCGCGCTGGGCGTCGTTTTGAATTTCGAAGTCGCGGAACTCGACTCCGGTGTCCTTGGCGAATTTTTCCGCGCCGTGGAAGACGCCTTCGTTGAAGGATTTGTCGAACTTGCCGCCCAGGTCATAGAGAACGGCAGGCTTAACGTCGGCGGCCAGAGCCGCGCTCGACGCAAGCAACACCACGGCGAAGCCGGAAAACAAAGCAGGCAATTTACGACGGTTCATACCCATCTCCCCTTTTCGTTTCATTTCGCCGCGCTGAGGACGGAACTCCGCTCGCGCAAGATTTCTTGACCGAACTGTCAAGCATACTGCCGGCCGTCGCGGCGCAGTCAAGCATCGCCCGCGCGCAGCGGAGCCTAAGCGCCGCCGCGCTCGGGCGCAATCGCCGCGGGCGTCGTCGGCGGGGCTGCGTCGTTTTTCGTTGGAAAATTTCTGTCGACGCGGCGCTGGACCAGCGCTCGTCGTTTCCATGCGCAGCGTCCGAGGCGATCTTCTTCGGCGTCGTTCCGCCGAGCCGCCGAGCTCCGAGCGAAAGCCCGCGCGCGGGTCAGTCGAATAGCACCGAGACGCTTTCTTCCTTGGCGATCCGCGCGATCGCTTCGCCGATCAGCGGCGCAGTCGAAATCACGCGGATGTTGCGCGCCACCCGCACCGCCTCGGTCGGCGCGATCGTGTCGGTGATCACCAGCTCCTTGAGCCGCGAGGCGGCGATGCGCGCCACCGCGCCGCCCGAAAGCACGCCGTGGGTGATGTAGGCCGAAACGCTCGCCGCGCCCTGGTCCAGCAGCGCGTCGGCGGCGTTGCACAGCGTGCCGCCCGAGTCGACGATGTCGTCGAGCAGCACGCAGTGACGGCCGCCGACGTCGCCGATGATGTTCATCACCTCCGATTCGCCGGCGCGATCGCGGCGTTTGTCGACGATCGCGAGCGGCGCGTCGAGGCGCTTGGCGAGCGCTCTGGCGCGCACCACGCCGCCGACGTCGGGCGAGACCACCATCAAATCGTCGGAGGGGCCCCGCTCCTTGATGTCGCGCACCATCGTCGGCGCGGCGAACAGATTGTCGGTGGGAATGTCGAAGAAGCCCTGGATCTGGCCGGCGTGCAGATCGACGGTGAGCACCCGGTCGGCGCCCGCGCGGGTGATGAGATTGGCGACCAGCTTGGCCGAAATCGGCGAGCGCGGTCCGGGTTTGCGATCTTGCCGCGCGTAGCCGAAATAGGGAATGACCGCCGTGATGCGATGCGCCGAAGCGCGCCGCAGCGCGTCGATCATGATCAGCAGCTCCATCAGATTGTCGTTGGTCGGATAGGACGTCGACTGAATGATGAAGGCGTCGCGGCCGCGCACGTTTTCCAGGATTTCCACGAAGATTTCGAGATCGGCGAAGCGGCGCACATGGCAGCGCGTCAGCGGCTCGCCGAGATAGGCGGCGATCGCCTCGGCGAGCGGTCCGTTGGAATTGCCCGCCAATATTTTCATTTGTCCCTGCATGAGGCGGCTCCAGGCGCGCGATCGTCCTCGCCGCCCGATTTGACGGCGCCGGCGCCGAGGATGCGGCGGGTCATAGCAGCCGGGCCGAGCGGGAACAATACGACGCTCCGATGACGCAGGCCTGTCCGCGCCTCGTTATCCACCGAATGCGCTTGGCGAGACGGCCTACTGCGGCGCGTAGCTCAACGGCGTCCCGACGCCCGGCGCCGGCGGGACGGACGCGACCGCGGCCGCCTCGGGGGTGTTGGAGAGAAAGGCGGCCAGATCGTCCGCGCTTCTTGCGGCGACGCCCTCGAGCGCCGCCTCGCCGGCGAGCGCCCAGGGATCGTCGCCCGTTCCCTTGACCGCGATCACGTCGTTCAGCCGCTGCGCCCGCCGCTTGTCGGCGGTGAAGACGTCCCAGACGTATTCGATCGCCGCGCCGTCCTCGGTCAGCTCGGCCGAAAGATAGCCGCGCGCCAGATAGCGCGCGCTCGCCGCGTCGACGACTTCGATGTCGCGCGCTCGCGCCGCGCTCTCCATGATCGGCGAAAAGCTCGCCAAAATCGCCGCCGGAGCGCCCTCGAGGGAAACGATGGCGACGCTCGCCTGGGCGAGATTCACGCCCTCGCGCCGGGCGATCTGATGATGAGCCTCCGCGCTCGGCGCGAGGCCGGCGGTAGTGTCGACGCAGCCGCACAACGCCAGCGGCGCCGCGACGAGGCAAAACCGCGCCAGCGCCGCGCGCCCCCTCCAGGATTTCCCCGCCGTCGAACGCACCAAGTCGGAACACTCCACCGCCCCCGCGCGCCGGCAGGCGGCGGCCGACGTTAGTGTTCTGCTAACCCTATTTGGGCGCCGGGTCCAGATCGTGGGCGTTGAGCGGCTCGGCATGGCGATCGCCGACGAGATAGGTGCGCCCGAGACAGAGCGCGGTTCCGCTGTCGCTGTCCATCAGGATCATGTGCAGGAAATAGACCTGGTCGCGCGCGATGGGAAAATCGTTGCGCTCGTAGAACATCGGCGCGTCCATCCAGGAGGGCGCGAATTTCGCCCCGAGCGAATAGCCGCAGGCGTTGAGGCGATGGCGCGACAGGCGATGCGCGTCGAGAACGCGCGCATGGGCGGCGAAGACGTCGCCCGCCGTCCGGCCCGGCTTCAGCTCGGCCTCGCAGGCGGCGAGCGCCTCGAGCGCGGCGGCGCGATAGGGCGCGTGCAGCGGCTTCGGCCGGCCGACGACGTGGGTGCGCATGATCGCGGCGTGATAGCGGCGGCTGACGCCGGCGAATTCGAGCGTGATCTGATCGTCGCGGGAGAGCTTGCGCCGGCCGCTCTTGTAGCGGCAGAGCAGCGCGTCCGCGCCGGAGCCGATGATGAATTCGTTGCCGGGATAATCGCCGCCGGCCGAGAAGATCGCGCCGTGCATCGCCGCCAGAACGGCGCCTTCGTCCGCGCCCGGGCCGATCGCCGCGATCGCCGCCCGGTCGGCCAGATCGGAAAGGCGCGCCGCCTCGCGCACGCAGACGATCTCCTCGGCCGATTTGGTCGCGCGCAGATGGGAAACGAGCGAGGAGGCGTCGATCAGCTCGGCGTAGCCCTCGAGCGCCGCCTCGAGCCGGCGGCCGTTGAAATGGGTGAGGCCGTAGCTGTCGAATTCGGCGCCGAACCGCCCCCGCGCGCGCAAATCCTCCAGCATCGCGCGCAGGTCGCGCGTCGGATCGGCACCCTCGCCGTCCTTCCAGATGCGGATGTCCTCGATGTTCGAGGTGCGCTCGGCCTGACGCAGGTCGGCCGAGCGCGTCAGCAACGCCACGCGCCCATCGGCGCCGACGTAGAGGCACTGGAAGAAGCAGAAACCGAACGAATCGTAACCGGTGAGCCAATAATGGCTCTCCTGGGCGAACAACAGCAGGCCATCGAGCTTATGGGCCGCCATCGCGGCGGCGAGCCGCTGCTTGCGGGCGGACATTTCGGCCGCGGAAAAATGCACGGGCATCGCGGGCTCCTTGACGATCGCGCGCGAGCGAAAGCGCGCCGAGGCGCTCGCGTCAAGGCGGCAGGCGAGCGAACCAGGTCTTCAGGTCCGGGTTGCCGCCGTCGCCGCGGTGGCGCTCTCTTTGAGCCGCTTTCGCTTACCGCGTCATCGGTAGACCAGCACGGGGATCGTGCTGTGGGTCAGCACTTTGGCGGTCTCGCTGCCGAGCAGCAGCGCGGCGACGCCGCGGCGGCCGTGCGAAGCCATGACGATGAGGTCGCATTGGTTGGCGAGCGCGCAATCGATGATCGCGCGGTACGGCTGATCGTGGGATTCGCGTAGCGTTTCGGCCTCCACGCCCGCCGCCTCGGCCGCCATTTTCACCTGTTCGAGCGCCCTGTCGGCGATCCGCGCGACGCGTTCGTCGTGTTCCTCGGCGGTCTCGGCCACCAGCACCGCGTCCATCGACGCGATATGGTACGGCTCGGTGAGAGTGATCGCCGTCACCCGCGCGCCCAGCGACTTGGCCAGTTGCATGCCGTAGATGACGGCCTTGCGCGACAGATCGGCGCCGTCCGTCGGAATGAGGATATGCCTGAACATCGAGCCCCCTCCCCTCTGCGGCCGCGCGCCGAAATCGTTTACCCGCCGCGGCGCCGCGAGCCATGATTTGCGTCAATTCCGAAAGCGGCCGGCGGCGCCGCGGGCGATCGCGCGACTGGAGAATGACGGGGATTTGAGTTGCCGCCGCCCTGTCGGCGCGGGACAATGGCCAGGGACCATTTCCACCCGACGGAGCCGCCTTGACGCCCGATCCGGATCATCTCGCTTCGCTGCGGCCCGTCTTGGGGCCGCTGAGCCGCCGCGCCTTGGTCAAGGCGAGCCTCAGCGTCGGCTTCTGCGCCGCGATCGCCCCGGTCTGGGCGCAGACGATCACGACCTCCGCCGAGGGGTTGATCGCCGGCGAAGCGAAAGTTCCCGCGGGCGACGCCGAAATTCCCGCCTATCGCGCCATGCCCGAACGCGGCGGGCCGTTCCCCGTCGTCGTCGTGGTCCACGAAATCTTCGGCGTCCACGAGCACATCAAGGACGTCTGCCGCCGCTGGGCGAGGCTCGGCTATTATGCGATCGCGCCGGAACTGTTCGCGCGCCAGGGCGACGCCGCCGGGCAAGCCGACATCCACAAGCTCTCGGCCGACATCGTCGCGAAGACGCCGGACGCTCAGGTCGCCGGCGACCTCGACGCGACGTACGCGTTCGCCGGGAGAAGCGGCTCGGCGGATCTTAACCGTATGGCGATCGTCGGCTTCTGCTGGGGCGGGCGGCAAGTCTGGCTCTACGCGGCGCATAATCCGAGCCTGAAAGCCGCCGTCGCTTGGTACGGCCCGCTCGCCGTCCCGGTGAACGCGCTGACGCCGAAGAACCCGCCCGACGTCGTCGGCGAATTGAAGGCCCCGACGCTCGGGCTCTACGGCGGCGTCGACAAGGCCATCCCGCTCGACCAGATCGAGGCGATGCGGCAAAAGCTCGCCGCGGCCGGCGGCGCCTCGCGGATCATCGTCTACCCCGACGCCGGCCACGCCTTTTACGCCGACTACCGTCCGAACTACGTCAAGGCCGACGCCGAAGCCTCATGGGAAGAAGCGACGGCGTGGCTGAAAGCGCACGGCGTCTAGCGCGGGGGCGAGGGCGCGGCGCCCCGCCGTTCAAATCCGCTCGATCGCCTTGGCCGCCGCGTCGAGCGCGTCGGCGACCGCCTGGATTTCGGCGGGCGAGGCCGCGCGCCGCCTGACGCGCAGGCGCACCGCCATGCGCAAATTTTCCATCGCCCGCCACAACGGGGCGATCTCGCCGCGCCGGTCGCTGTTGGCGCCGTCGAGGCGGGCGAAGATCGCGTCGACCTGGGCCCGGTTAGCGGCCAAAAACGCCTCGCCCTCGGCGGTCAGCGTATAGAGCTTGCGCCCGCCCTGATCCTGGGCGGCGGTGGCGTAGCCCATCTCTTCGATCAGCGTCAGGGTCGGATAGACGACGCCGGGGCTCGGGCTGTAGCCGCCCCCGACCCGCTCTTCGAGCGCCTTGATGATCTCGTAGCCGTGACGCGGCTTCTCGGCGACGAGCGCGAGAATGACCAGCCTCAGATCGCCGCTGTCGAACATGCGCCCCTCGCGCGGTTCGAACCCTCCGCCACCCCGATGGCGGCCGAACCGATGCTCACGGCCGAAACCGTCATGAGCGCAGTGTTCGCGTCCTAAGACATTGAAATATCGGTGAAACATTGCTGTTATCCTGGTTATGAGACATATCACGATATATCGCACATCTGAGACATGTCACGATATATCTTGACATAAGATATATCGCGGAGCGGCGAAGTCAAGCCCAAAAGCGTGGGATCGCTGAGGCGCCGCGCGCCCGATAGCCCTATTTCGCCGTCGCTTCGCGCACGATCGCCGCCATCGCCAGCCCGCTGGCGTCGCCGTCGGCCGTCAGCCCCTCGACGACGCCGGCGCGGTCGGCGGCGTTGCGGTTCTGGCTCGCCTTCCATTTGCCGCGGATGTCGGCGATCTCGATCTCGACGCCGACGATCTGCCTGACCATCGCGGCGACGAAATCCTCCGGCGCGTCGCCGACCGCCCAGGGCGCCGGCCGGGATGATTCCTGGGAATGCGTCAGCGCGGCGATCTGGCGCCGCAGCCACGCTTCGTCCTCGATCACCCGCGGCGTCCCGCGCGCCTGGACCATCACGTAGTTCCAGGTCGGCACGACCTTGCCGGTCTCGCGCTTGGTCGCGTACCAGGAGGGCGAGACGTAATGCTCGGCCCCTTGAAACACGACCAGCGCCTCGCCCGCGCCGGCTAGATCGCGCCATTGCCCGTTGGCGCGCGCCATATGGGCGCTGAGCGTGCCGAATTTCGAAGCGCCCGCGTCGACGAGGAACGGAATCGCATTGGCGACGAGGCCCTGCGGCCCATGGCTGACGAGCAGGCCGAGCGGACGGCGGCGGATCAGGTCATGCTGGGCGGCCAGATCGTCCTGGCGATGAAGCGGGGGTTCGTACATGAGCGCTCCAAAGGCGCGGCGGGCGGGGCCGCCGCGCAGATAAAGCGCTTCGTAACGCAATTGACAAGCCGCCTCCATCGCGTCGCGCGGCGGTTCCGGCGCGTCAGACGCCGTAGACCACCATGCCGTTCTTGCGCCAATGAATGAGCGCGTCGCGAGCCGTGTACTTGTCGTCGACCCCTTCGTTCGCGCCGATATCCTCGAGGACCGCGACAGCCTTTTCTTCCGCGACGCGCAGACACGCCGTCGCCGCCTCGCGGCGAACCGTCACGTTGGCGCTGTCGAGCAGCGGCAGAAGCCGCCCGAGCAGGCCGCGCGCTTTCAGTTCCCGCATGATGTCCCAGACTTCGCCGAGAATGCGATTGCGCGTATCGATGTCATTCTGATCCTCGTCGCAATCGAGGAATCGCGTCGCATATTCGCGAGTCGCGGCATCCTCGAAGCGGGCGACGAGCGCGTCGTCCGGCATTTCCTTCAACGTCGGCTGCGAGGGCGGCTCCTCGATCGCGCGCTCCATTAAGTCGAGGACCCCCTGCGTCGAATGGCCGGCGCGCAGCCCCGCCAAAGCTGCGTAGGACCACAAAGGATCGATGTCGATAAATTGCCCGGCCGCCCAGGCGCGAACGTTGGGATCGTCATCCTCGAACAGCGGTCGGACTTCTTGTAACGGCTTGCGCGCGACCAGCGCCGCTCCAAGCGCTTTGATCGTGGCGACGCGCGCGTTTCGCTCGGGTGACGGCTTGACCTTGTCCGAAACACCGGACGCGAGGGCGGTTCGCCACTCGGCATAGATCGTCGGGGTCGACTTCGCCGCCTCGACGAACAATTGGAGCAGGCGCTTCGTGCTCATCGCAGCATAACCGTTCGCACTCATTGCAGCACCCCGAACATTTGCAGCGCCGCCAAGCCGGCTTCATATTGCGATTGGTAATCCATGGCGTTGACGACCTGCCGGTACAGACGCCCTTGCGAATCGCCGGCGGCCTTGCTGTTGTAATAGCCGGTGATCAATTCGTGCTTGAGACGCGGAACCCAGACGATGTTGCTCGGATCGTCGATGACGTTCCGGCCGAATTTCTCAATAGCGATTTCTATCGGAGACTTGGCGACATTGTCCGGGTTCTGCTCGACGATGTGATGGCGCTCATAGCCGAGCACGTTCTGGGTCGGGTCCTTGTACAACTCTTGAAGCGTCTTGGGCGGATCGACGCTAGCGCGCACTTGGTCGATCGCTTGCTGCTCGCCCCTGTTCAGTTCGGTCGAAGTCATGATCTCCAAGGCGGCCTCGACCGCGACCTTGAGCGCCGGGTCGGCCCAAAGTGCGGCCCGTCCTAACCCCACAGCGTCCGCCGCAACGCCCTTCAGGGCCTTGCGCACCGCCCGCATGGCCTCCCGCCACGCCTCCGACAACGCGGGCCACTTGCGCTGCGATTCTCCCGGCGCCGAGAGCCCCGGCGCAGGCCTATTCGGCGCGGTCAGCTCGCCTTTATCGGGATTCACCGCAAACCAGCCGCGGTTCGGCGCGGTTCCGGTTCGCGGATGTTTCGCGGGGTACCAGTCCCCCTTGAGCAGCGCGCTGTCGAACAGCCGCGTGGCCAGCTCGACAGACCCGCGCGGCGGCGCGTCCTTGGCGAGCGAGGGCGGATCGGGAAACTGGAGCAGAACGGCCGCGATCTTGGCGAGCGCAAGATCGCCGCGCTCCAGCACCCTCGCGACCCCGGCCAATCCGTCGCGCTTGGCGGCGACGTCGATCGGCAATCCGTAACAGCCGCCGAGCTCGCGTTCGATCTCCTCGCTCGGCCGCACCGCCCATGAGTCGCCGCCGGCGCGCGGGGATCGGTCCAATAGCGGCGTCGACCCGACGAACAGTCCGTCCTCGCCGCATTGGACGCCGCCATCGCTCAGGCGGAAGAAGCGCATAAGCGGAACCGCGCCCAAACGCGTGCTCCATATTCGCGAAAACTGCCGACCTCGCGTGGCGATATTATACTTTACGGGACCAGCGGCTAGGTATATGGTTGCGGCATAAGGAGATTAGGCCGTGACCAAGTCCATTTTCGCCGCCCCGCACTTCAACGATGAAGCTGCCGCCTACGCCTATGTCGAGGCTCGGCTTTGGGCTAACGGCCGCGTCTGCCCGCATTGTGGCGTGATTGACCGCTCGGGCGCTTTGACGGGCAAGGACGATCGTATCGGCCTCTATAAATGCTACGCCTGCCGCAAGCCGTTTACCGTCAAGGTCGGGACCATTTTCGAGTCCAGCCATGTCCAAATGCGCGATTGGCTGACGGCGATCCATCTGATTTGCTCGTCGAAGAAGGGCGTCAGTGCGAACCAGCTGCATCGCACGCTCGGCGTCACCTTGAAAACCGCTTGGTTCATGGGGCATCGCATCCGAGAGGCGATGCGCGATGGTTCGCTTGCTCCTATGGGCGGCTCGGGCAGCATTATCGAAGTGGACGAAACGGCGATCGGCCGCACGGAAGGCGCGCCGAAGTCCGGTAGGGCTTTGGCCGGCCGCAGTGGCTTCCGCAACACAGTTCTGACGCTTGTCGAGCGCGGCGGTTCGGCCCGTTCATTCCATGTCGACGGCGCGACCATTGCGGCCCTTAAGCCGATAATTCTGGCGAACATTGCGCGCGAGACGAGCCTGATGACTGACGAGTGGGGCGCGTATCGCGAAATCGGTGCCATGTTCGCTAGCCATGACACCGTGACGCACACCGCTGACGAATACGTCCGTCGAGAGGGCGACAAGCTCGTCACGACCAACACCGTCGAAGGCTTCTACTCGATTTTCAAACGCGGCATGAAGGGCATCTATCAGCACTGCAAAGAGCGCCATCTTCATCGCTATCTGGCGGAATTCGATTTCCGATATAACGCGCGGGTACGGCTCGGCGTTGATGACGGTGTCCGTGCAGAGCGCGCTTTACGTGGAGCTATCTGCAAGCGGTTGACCTATCGTGAACCACTCAGAGGCTGATCACCATTCCGCGCAGGGGAATCGGGTGAACGCGTCATGCGGCGATGAGACTGGCGAGGAAGTCGTCGTCCCAAGCGGCGACCTTGCGTCGTAGACGCAGCGAGTCCTTGCTCTTGGCCCTTCGGATCAGGTTGAGGGC
>Ga0326727_10002954_pt1 | contig 55975 bp, 59 predicted proteins | sample MB2enrmetagenome_FD_207643 | JGI IMG/M metagenome (GOLD analysis project Ga0326727, IMG submission 207643) | Lab enriched peat soil microbial communities from McLean, Ithaca, NY, United States - MB29MY | ecosystem: Environmental > Terrestrial > Soil > Wetlands > Peat | place: USA: New York...
ACAAAAGGCTGGGAGTTTGCACCCCCAGCCTTTCCTTCAATCAACCTCGGAGAAGAAGAGGTTAACTCACAGCTTTTGCAGCCTTGGCTAGTAATACTGCTTTCGGCCAATACAGAACATTAGTTCCGGCAATCAATTTACGATTTACACTTGTTGACTGAATGTAAATATCATAATTGCCATGATCACCCGGCGAGAGTTTGATAGTTCCTGAGAAAGGAAGCCCCAGAAGATCTCGAGCCGACTGACCGCTGTAAACTGAACCTGTCTTCTTATCTCGAATGATGATGACTTTGTAGTCTTGAACAGCTTTTTCAGGCTTAGTCAATTGGTAGAAAGCCGAACCTAGAGCCATTTCTCGACGTAACTTTCTTTCCACAAAGGCACGAATTTGCTGACCTCCACGCTTTACAGGCCAAATGCGAACTTCGTGACTGATGTCGGTTAGCACAGTCTTAACTTCTTGACGAGTGACACCACTCAAATCAGCATAGAAATTCTTAGTGCTGCGGACTCCCTTCAAACGTTGTCCATAATAATCGGACATGGCAGCAAGAGTGACTCGAGAAGCTTCTCTAATACCTTCAACCGTTTGTTCCCACTCTTGAATGTTGCCTGCAGGAATACCCATACGAACTAGTTCTTGCTTATAGCCGTAAGGAACACGGAACACAAAAGTCCATCCATCCGTGGTATTCTGAAGGAAACGTATCTTTTCACTCAAAGTGTGAGCATCATAATGCACAGAGGAATTATCCCGGCCATCCGTTATGACTATGATAAGAAAAGAAACATCGTCATTAGCATCGGGAGCACTCTGCAAAATTTCAATCAATTCACCAACGCTGTCAAAGAGAGGAGTCGAACCTCCGTCTGCTATGTAATTCGAAAGAGGTCGAAGTCTTTGAACACTAGAATTAACTGTTTCCCGCTCTATTAAACCTCGACCACCTACACCGCACTTGACAACAGAAACAATTGTATCGATGTCCTTTTCTCTTGCTTCTGACTTGATAATCTTGATAACATTGTTGAAATCGTTGCAAGCTCCTTCGGTAAGGTAGCTTTGCATCATGCTTGCACTATGATCTCGACTGATTCCGATGTATTGTTTCATTATTCTTCTCCTGCTAACTTTTGATTCAAGAGCAAAAACTTTAGGACTTTCAAAATCGCCGGATTCTCCTGAAAGAGAATTGAATTCTTTCTACTCCAACCGGAAACAGCAGCTTCAGTACGATCCTTGGCTGTCACTCGAATTTCTACCTTGAATTTGTTGCTTTTTCTTTGCATGGATCCTTAACGAACCATTACTGTAACTGCATAGTTTACAAAGATTAAATCTTGTTGTTTAAGTTTACGATTCAATGCCTTGACTTCAGCCCGTGGAATACCATCAGCACAAACGATGAGCTTTTCGCTGGATAAAACTTGAAATTCTTCCACGACAATTTCATAGTTAGCAACGACAATGGCATTAGTTAACCAACGTTTCTTAAGTTTTTCAAGCTCTTCTTGAGGAATACCTGGTGCTATTACTATAGTGATCGTCCGTACCTTTATTGCTTTTTTCATGGTTTTATAACTGATCCATTTCACCAAGACTGGCATCTTCAACATCGGTTGTAGCAGCCCCGGACATAGCGGCCTTGAGTTCCAATAGAGTAGCTCGTTTGCCCAGTTTGTCAACAAGACGTTTGCCGTCTAAGTAAGGCTTGCAAGCAGCTTCAACTTCTGCGGCTAGTTCAGGATTCAACTTCCAGCGTGCCTTGCTAGCATAATTGTAATTGAAACCGCCACCTTGCGCGTTGCGCCATGCGATAGTAAAATCGATATCGTACACAGTCATGTCCTCAGGCGGGAGAGCACTGACAGCCCGATAACCTGAGCGACTTAGTTTGATCCATTTGATGTCCCATTCCAGCAAAACAGGTAGCGTTTTGCCATCAGGTCCCTTTGTAGAAACGTATTTACCATTGGTGGTCGGAGCATTGGTGTAATGCAAAACGAGACCAGCAATAATCATATCGGCATCACCCAATTTTTCGCAACAGACAGCTGGCTCAAGAACATTGCCTTTAGCATCACGTGCCGACAGGCAGCGGAATGTGCCTTTTTGTGGGATGTAATGAGAGTAGCCCTTCTTTGGTTTGACAAAGCTTAAGATGCTAGCACGAACAGTCTTGCCCTTTTCAGGAAGAAGCTTCATCAATCCTTCACGCTTCATTAACTCTTCGTCGCCGAATTCTACATCATCTGTAGTAATGTCCGGCTTTGCAGTATCTTCGACATCTTCCTCAGTCGTTACAGCTGCTGCACGACGAGCCGTAGCTGTAGGAGCAGCGGGAGTCGGAGCAGTGTTCCTTTGCTGAGATGGTGTAGGACTGGTCGGAGCATTGGGAGGAACGGCTGCTTTTGCGGGTTGTACATCATCTAATTCATCATCAACAAATTGTTTTGCCATACTGATCTTCTCCTTGATTACTTAACGATTTCGTTTTCACGCAATTTACCGAGAATAACAAGTTTGATTTTACGCTTATCTTTTGTGAGAGTGGTTTCCCCATTGAAAGGGATCTTACGAATAATACCTGCCTTATGACGAACAGTGAGTTTAGCTAATTGGTTCAACTTAAGCGAGAATCCGTTAATGTCTAGATTCTGTAAAAGTGTCTTTTCAATTCCTTGAATTACAACTCCTAGGATAGCTTCAACCTCTTTCTTGGTTAAACTGGTCTGATTTATAACCGGAGGTAAGTCTTCTTGGAGGATATTGATAAGTTGATCGCGACCTTTTGTTTTATCTGGCATTGTTTCCCTCAACACTCAATACTCCTTTTTACCAATTTCATCCTGAAATTTAGCAGCGAAGAGTGTTTATCTTGCTGTCCAGCATATCCAAGTTGCAATTCCACTGAAAACTATGATGACAATTGGAAACAAATTAATGAGCATATTCGATCTGTGCGAAAGGTGAGAATTATCCGGAGAAAGAAGAAAGAGAAAAAGAAGTCCTATGTAGAGTACTCCTATTCCCGCGTATCCAATTGCTATCTTTTTATTTGTTGTTAACATTAAAAGACACCCATTTATGATACTGTTCCACTCCAAATTGCAGTGATTTTTAAAGCACAAATGAGAGGATTGTACTTTTGTAGTCGCCAACGACTAAGTTCTTTAATGCTAGCTCGCACTTTGTTTAAATCCAATGTAGAAGCTTCATTCTTAAGAATGTTGAATTTCGTGGGCTTGATAAAGAATTTCTGAGCAGCATTCCAATCAGGTGGATTTTGGCGAGCAAATACAACACCCACAAAATCTCGATACAAACTGTTCAAACGATACTGCGGATCAACATTTATGGGGAGCCAATTCTGAGAATTCCAAGGTTGTGACCAAGGTTTAAATTCATCGGGCATAGGCCCGGTAAGCAGCCAAGCAGCGTGCCAGACGGCGGCTTTAATGTCGGATATAGGTTCTTCGCAAAGTAAATCGGCGATTCGCTGAATAAGTGTTAGATTAGGTTTCTCTATTCCCAATAACTTACAAGCATGACGTACTATGGCGTTTGCTCCAGCACTACCCTTTTCTATGGGATCTAGAGACCAAATATCGGTTTGAGAGCGAACTTGAGTGGAGAGTTCAATGGAACGAGCATATTCTACTCGGAGCAAAACTGGTCGATTTTGCCCAAGTAGATCGTCATCTTGAACAGTCGGAACAAACTTACACTGAACTCCGAGCAATTGCTCAGCAAATCGCTCCTGCGCAGGGTCGTCCCCTACAAGGATATTATTTCGTTTGCGAGTCTTGCTCAATAGAAGAGGAGTGGTGGGAAATAGAGAGTTCCGTACTCCTGATCTTATCTTTTTGGGATTCTGCGTCACACTGAACTAATACTTTACAGTTTCTTAAGTTCAGTCTTTGCGTCCGCTTCTAGCTTTTCGGCTTCGGCCTTTACATCAGCTTCCAATTTCTTGGCTTCGGCCTTTGCTACAGCCCATTTCTTAGCTAGCCATCCTGCTACTACGCCAATTGCAACCTTGGCAGCCGATGCCCACGTAACTAAGTCCTTCACGATATCTGCGAGATTAATAGACATGATTATGTCTCCTTCAATTTAGGGGTTGGAAGTTGAATCTTTAGGAGGGTAAACTTCAATATCTGAATTCTTAGTTCTCCACTTGACAAACGAAAGTCCTTCACAACTGCAATTAGAACTCTCTTCACCTACAGTTTCAATTCCGCAAGTAGCACAACGTAAATGCTTTACCGGGTTGGTGATATCGGTTTTGAATGCATCCCAATTCTGATAGTGAAGAACAGGCTTAAGACGATCTAACTCCCGACACCAATGTCGTTGCCAAATTTCAGGAACTTCAGAGAAATGAATAAAAATGCTACTAATGACATCCTTCTTATCCTCCTCTTCTGGTCCAATAACGATACATTGACGCCCTGTAAACAATGCTCCACCAAACTCGGCGACACGAGTTACACGTTCCATTGTTGTACCCGGCTCGAATACAATGAATGTATCGGCTTCAAAGATATTGCGGATATCTCGTTGAGAAAGAATCTTACAGATGGTAGGAAGGTCAGGACGTTCAATGGTAGAATTATCCGGGCGAGTGAAGTTGCTGCTCTGTTGAAGCCATTCCGCAGTAATCTCATAGCCTAGAGCAATGAGTTCATCGGCATGTTGTTTAATGCGTTGTTGCCAAGAAAATGGACCCGCGACATAGATCGTTTTCATTAACAGCTTAATACTGGCTGTTTAGAAAATCTTGTAGATGTAGAAACAAACCCCAACAACTATAGCTGACCAGAGGATAGTCTTGGCAATCTTTTTTGTGGCTTTGAAGAGGGTAAGAACAAGTAGAACAAAGAAAACAAGAACCAGTTGGGTGGCCAATCCACCATTCCAAAGAACCGGAATAGCATTGGCAAAATAGAAGTGAGCAAGAGCCGGGTGATAGAAGCACCAGCAAATAATCAAGGTGGGGATAATCACCATGATCATGAGCATCAAAATGAGAGCATCGATGACAAAGCGGACCGGGGCTAACATCAGATCCATTGTGTTCATCACTCGTTCTTGAGCCGTATTGGCGATGCCAAACAGTGAGTTGAACATTTCTTTGTCTCCTCTCACCTATAATCTACGGTGGAGAGAAGAATTTCAGGTAGTGCTAATGTATTGTAACTGCAGGTTTTTCGTCTTGAAATTTCTTATGTGCAGTTGCCATAAGCGCCATAAATCTCTGCACATCTTGCAAGTGAAGAAGAACTCGGTGCCCGGTAGGAGTTAAAGAATAGGAGCCGTCTTCATGTTTCTGCATTATGCCATAAGCCACACTGACGATAACAAATACCTCGGCCAATTGACGGACGACTTGCTTCTTTAGAACTTCCTGAGCCTCAGCCGTTACAACTGCATCTTTAGGTCTGATTTCGATCTTAATAGCACGTAGCAAGGGATCAATCATAAAGTCTGACCGAGGATTGCTAAGTTCATTTAGAAGAATAGTGTAAAGGACACTCAATGAATTGTCAAAGGCTCCCGAAATTAGTTTGACCTGTTCTAAGATCAATTCCCCCACAATGAGAGCCACTCCAAATGTTGCTCCCCATTTTACAGCCATATCGGCTGTGTTAGGCATTAAATTGAATTCAGTCAGAGTAGGATACTTGGCATACTTATCAAGAAGTTGCCGTTCTTTGGCAATAAATTCGAATGCCTTCTCGGTCTTGACTTCTTCAGAATCACCTTCTACGACCTGCAGAGATTCTGTAATTTGAGCTAATTCTTCTGCCGCTCGTCGAGTGATCAACTTCTGTCGGATTAAGACTTTCTTGAGATCTTCAAGAGATTGTATGTTTATGAGTTGTTGCATATGAAGTCTATTACTTGTTTGGAGAAACTCCGAGCATTCTACAGAGGTAAGTAATGGCGGAAGGAACAGAATGACAAACTTCAGTAAGGCGATCTCCTACCGAAACAACCAAATAATCTCCCGCGTAAATGTCAAAGGTCCATTCTCGTTCCTGAGTTTGAGATTGAAGACGAAAGTTTGGAACATCATTTAGAGATTTGCGCCAGCCCATTTCTAGCGGCTTATCCATAGGTACAAATTGTCGTATCTGACCGATGATTATTGCAATCCTTTTATGACGTGGGTAGCGTGGCAATTGTCTTCTCCATGGACTTCACGATAGTGTTTATCTATCATGCGAGCAAGAATAGTGACATATGGTTGAGACCAATCACCTTCAAAAAGTTGATCGCATTTCAAGCACTTTAAAGTTTCCAAAGCACGAACATGACCGCATTCTGGACATTTTAGAACTCTTTCGACACGTACAGGATTACCTTCAGCTTGTGGATTAAGAACATCTTTTTGTCTAGGGCATAGATACTGCCAAGACTGTATACTCAATGTCACATTCTCATCATATTGCAAAATTTGTTTTTCACTCATATTTTTATTTACCAAACATCATGAAATGCTCCGGCATTAGCTAACCGCAGCATACAACCTTGCCATTTTGAACCATGTGTCTCCAACTCTTCTCCTGCTAGATTAACTTCAACATGACACATCTCATGAAATAAGGTAAACTCAGCACTATGCTTATCTCGATTGTAATACGAGTTAACAAAGATATGATAATGGCCATCATCTTCATTTGTTTGACCAATATCAAAATCAGGCATTGAATAATATTGGATAACTGTATCCGTTGGTAGACGATTCTTGAACCACCGTTCGTTGTATTGACTGTAGTCTTGAGTCAAAATAGTTTGAATATCCGTTGGTTTAGGCGGTCCAGCAGCAATTTCTCTCCCCACACTTACTTCTAGTGTAAGAATAGCTACGAGCCAAAAGATAAGTTTTGCAATTTCGGACTTACTTCGTTTTCCAAATTGCCTTTTATGACTCATTGGGATTTCTCCTATGACTATTCCCAATAATTTCGATACTCTGTTCCAAACACTTCATTGAGTTTCTTGAAGTAAGCATTAGTCTTTATCTTGCACATCCAATCGCCATCAATTCCCTTGGCAACCACGCCTTCCCAAACAGGATATTTACTTTGGCGAATATCCTCGATGAATTGCCTGTTCAAGTTGCCATCGTAAATCACTTCTGCAGTAAAGTACCAATCACCAAATGTCTTTACAAATAGCCGTGGCTTCATCATGCCTCGTTTGTAGAGAGCAACATCGATTAAACGAAGCATCATTTCATCGCCGGGAACATGTTTTCCCGCAAAACTTTGAATGCCATAATACTCGCAAAAGACAGTGATACGTTGAACACCACGTTCGACATCGCGGCAACGTTTGAGAATTTCATCCCCCATTTTATCTAAAAAGTAAGGGATTCCAGGGCCAAAAATTGGATCAGTCTGATTGAAAAGTTGATGCCGAGTACCAAACTTATGCCAGCCTTGTTTAGAGGACCATTCAAATCGCAAATTGCTTCCATCGTACTTGTAAAAAGCTATACAAGGCTTCCCTAACGGAGCCTTGGCACTACCTGCGATCTCGGGATATTGAAGCATCTATAGTGCCTCTGTCAATTCTTTTAAAGAAGCGGCTTGTTTTGCTACATGTTTTCTCATCCGATTAATCACAGCAAGAACTGCCTCATTTGGATCGGATTTGCATATTTCAGTATAATCCCAAAGAGGATTGTAGCCGTAAAAACCAGCCGAAAATACTGGTTCTCCTTTTGAACCATGACCAGCATAAACTCTTAAGTGTAGCCTTTTGCTGTAAATTTCATAGTGCCATTCATCAGCCTTAAAAGTAAAGATCTTCCAATCTCTACCCACAGTCATGTGCTCAATAAGAAGTTTGCCTTTTTCTAAGACACCTTCTTTTGAGTCAGCATTATCTTGAACCGCTTTTCTCCATTCCATTATGACGACCAGTAGGAAGCCAAACACCATCCGAATTTTTCGGGAGGAGTCAGACCATAAATCTTGCAAAATTCGCGCAACTGATTATCCCATTCCAATTTCTTGACAAGATCTTCCGCCTTCAATTCCTCTGGATAACCTCGATTAGCGACAATTTCCGAAGCACGAATGGCGATATAATACATGGGATAATCGCCGGAGCAATGAGTACCGATGCGCACAGGATACTCACCTTGGTGCTCATAGATTGTTTCCCAATCATTTTCAGGCAAATTAAACTTTCTAGCCCAAAAATTGTCGCGATCTGTTCCACCACCATCTTCCATAGTGATGACTTCTTGGTTGTCGGAGTCTTCTTCGATTAGGAAACCATAAAACAAAATTGCATTGGTTGATACACCCATTTCTATTCTCCTTTTGCTCTAATGATTAGCGTACACATGTTTGCGGATTTCTTCTCTTGCTGAATCAACAGGGAAACTAGTATCGTAATGAAATTTTGCTGTACAACCATCCCGAAAACAAGCATAATCTACAGTAATAGAGGGTTCTCCAACAATGGGCACCATAACTACATATCCAAAAGGAGCCATTGAGAAAACAAATTGATTAGGCCAAAATTGACTTTGATACATTCTCTACCTCACTTGTCAATCTACTGTCTTTCCCAAAAATTCGTATAACTCTCCCTAAAATTGTATGGCATCCGTCCACCACTTAGGCAATTTGTTTCCATACTTTGCCAAAAAGTATTCAAAAGCCGAATCCAAAATGTAAGTATGAGCCTTATCCGTTTTATTACGAATAGAACGACCCGAAGCCTGAACCATTGTCAATCCTGTGCACCAGTTGTACCACTCTTGATCACGATCTAGACGCGCTCGGATGTAAGGTGACAGATACGGATACGGAACCTTACAGAGAACTTGAAAGCGGCTTAGATCTTCTTTGAGGTCCAGACCCTCGGTCATGCTTGGAGAGAAGAGGACCGTAGGATCTGGACTCTCAAAGTGCTGTACAACGGCGGCATCACGCGATCCTGGGGTAGAATCATGCGTGATAATTCTGAACCTTTGCTCAGGGGCATTAGAATTAAGCCAATCAACTAGATATTTTGTTATGCGATAACTGTGCGTATGGACGATGCCTTTCTTAGTGGCATACTGAGCCAGGATTCGTCCAACCATCTTTGACAACTTGGGCAGAGTTTCCTCAATAGAACTATGCGACATTGAACCCACAGGACGGAAAAAGATAGGTCGATTTTCAAGAGGAAATTCACTATCCAAAGCCAAGCACTCGGCATCGGCAGGATTGATTCCCAAATTGCGCATCACAGTGGGGAAATCAAGAATCGTGGCACTCATCATAAGAATCTTGTCGCCCTTGCGAAATAGGACATCATCCGCATAGAGGGTAGCGGTAAGCGGCTTTATGACGGTTGCTTTGGTGTCTTTATCGGTCCAGCAAAGCCAGTTGGTACGATCATTGCTATTGATAAAACGATTCAAACGGCAAGTGTACTTATCGTACGAATCCAATTTCCTAGCGTATTTGATGGTCTCTTCACGGTCGCCGGAATACTTAGCTTCATTGCAAAGATCTTGCAATTGTTGCATATACTCGATACACGCGGGACGAAACACATCTACCAACCAAGTGTAGCATTTTTCATTCTCACCCGGTTTAAAGAACGGCATAGCACCAGTGCCGACTTCATCACTACGCTTGCGAGTAATTTCCGTATCAGTGAAACCTAGAACTTGTGACTCCGTATTATGACCTTCATCCAGAACCAGCATGTTGCGTTCGCCCAACTGCCCCGCATACTGTGTTTCGTTTAGGAAATAAGCAAAGTTCATGGTCGAAACCATGGATTCAATCGTAGCCTTTTTGGCTATTTTGTAGGGGCAAAACGGGCAAACTTCACGATCATCACCCTGATGTTCTGAATTATTGATCAATGCTCCTGTGTCGCAATCAACATTATGCTCCGCGCACCAGTAATTAGCCTTGCCTTTCATCTCCAACAAACCTAAGTTAGAGAAGTCATTCATATACTGAGCCGTCAAGGTCTTCTGAGGAGACAGAATATAGCCTCCTGGCCGTCGTCCACCATTAGGAATAACTGTTTGCGCGTGGCTAGCAGCTGCTATAGCAATGCCACTTTTACCAATGCCTGTTGGTGCTTCGATGATGATGAATTTTTTGTTATTTTGATAGGCGTTCTCAACTGCAGTTAACGCCTTATCTTGAGCAGCACGCATTGTTGGAAACGGAAAATGATCTCGGATCTGAGTGGAAGGATTATTTTGCAGATTCAGTTTTGGTTGCTCAATTTGTACCAGCGGCGTGTCGGTAGCAGAGTCCATTCTTCTCTCCAGTTATATTCTACTTGAATCTGCTACAATTCAGCTACGAAAGAACACGAAAACAATCACTTGTGCAGCTGTAATCTTGTAACTCTTCTCTTGTACAAATACTGCGTTCTGAATCAGGCAGAAAATCCAATATAATCTCAGCAATATCCCAGATCTTCTGCCGGAATTCAACTTGTGAAATCTCCATACAACTGCTGAATAACGTCTGCAATTTGTCAATGTAATGTTCACAAACCTCACGAGGAAGTCCAGAATTTGGTTCCTCTGCACAAGTTCGTAAAAGTAAAATTGTTTCTCCTATTCGTCGTTGCGGAGCATCAATATGATTAAAGAGACAATTTAGTTTGAACCAAACTTTTTGGCGAGAAGCTAAACTATTCCAAGCGGGAGCGGCACGTTGAGCAAGAGCGAACTGTACATCCTCGTACATTCGTTCGATTTGAAGAAAGTTAATGCACTCTTGAAATTCCTGTTCTTCTAGATCTAAAAATCGTTCGCGACGATGTTGTTTTTCTTTTCGAATCAATTGAGGAGGGCAAGCAGTAGAACCAGCAACACCTGTACAGCAGAGAATGAGTTGATTGTAGGGAATTTGAGGAAGAGTAATTGCATCAAATTTCTTATTCTGGGCTATCAAAGCCTCTCTAACTAAATGAAAATCACGTTGCGGGATCCCCAGATTCTCGATTTCGATCTTCATTACTGATGTAGCCTTTACCGTTGCAGGACTTACAGAGATGACCGTCGATCTCACCTTCTCCGTCGCAAGCGACGCAGACATCATCAATCGGTTCCATTTTTGAATCAATCACTATGGATTCTCTACTCTAGTAATACTACACTATCTATTTTACTCCAACATACGCACCATAAAGTGGCGTACCCGTTGCCCCAGCAACAGTCATTGTAGCAGTTACATCCGTAGCACCACCAGCGAAGATCGGCAGTGTTCCGCTAACAAAACCTGTTGTTGAAGTCAAACTAAGTGTAGTTGGGACTGAATAAGATTGGGCATGACCTGCAGGATCTTTCCAATTGAAAGAAAGTGTTACAGTACCGCCCGTACCTGCTTGTGTGGTTTCAAGATAGTACTTTATGGGAAGCATATATTCTTCCCCAGCAAAACCAATACTATACACAACTAAGTTGGATTGGGTTGAATTCAAACCAGACAAAATAATAGGCGCATGAGAAGAATACATTGGAACAGTTGCAACTGCAGGACTGAGGATGTCAATATCTATGTTAAATCCAGTGTTCCACAAGATATAACCTGGAGCAGTGCCATTCACAATGCAACCACTGAATTTCACGCCCGTTGCCATATGAGAGATAAGTGTTCCTTCATCATGCCAGGTTACACCACCATCAGTTGTGTTTCCACCAGCGTCATTCCAAGCTGGCAAAGAACCTCCGGAAACTCCCGCAACCGTTACCTTTTGTGTGTGTCCCGCAGGATCTATTGTAGTTTGTCCCACAAAATATTGGACACCATGCAACCAAGGAACATCTCCTCCGCTAGCCACAAAACAAGCCAGTGTGCAGCCTGAACTAGTGTTGTTTGCTACACAACCGTACAAAGCTGCGTTACCCGAACCAATTCCTCCACTCAAGAGGAATCCAGTTTGCAAATCTTCAGCTGTGCAATCAACAAGAACACTATTTTCAATTGAAAATCCTACAGGAATGAGAAGATTTGTCGAACCACCTGAAGCTAAACAATTTTCAAACATTACTGAATTGTTGACACTGGGATTGCCTTCAAAGTTGAAGCAACTAAGAACGCCATTTGCGTGCGCCGCGCTAAAAGCGTTGCATACACCTTGACGCACAATACCGCCTTCACCTTGACCTGTAAATCCTGCTGGAACAGTAAGCGAAAATTCCATTGCAGTTGCAGTACAATTATCGACAAAAGCTCCATCTAATTCATAATAACTCACTGCATAATCGTAAATGTTTCTACAAGATCCCTGTGAAGCGCGAACATGTAGACCATATTGAAATGGAGTATCCCCAATAAGAATATCATCAACAGTTCCACGCAAAGTCCAGATAGTAACTTCTGCATAAGGGGAAGAAGTTGGAGCAGTACCAACAGGCAAAGCATTGCCATAAACAGCAAGACCAGAAACACTCAAATTTCTGCCCGGATAGTCGACGTTCAAAAATCCCTGAGGAGCAGCTGAAGCTGGATTATTGGCAATAAATGTCACAACGCCTGAACCAGCACCAATCAAAGCAGGTATCGTATCCAAAGGATCAAGGGCACCATTGTCAAGTGTTAGAACATTATTGTATGCGTATGTGCCAGAAGGGATATAAAGTGACACTCCTGCATCCGCAGCTGCCGTTATAGCAGCAGTCATTGCAGGGATACAATCGGTAAAAGAAGGATGACCTCCGGTGTTCGCATTAGGACCCCAAGCCACAAATGCTTTGCCAGAAACGCTGTCATTCATATCGGCTACGGCAGCATTGGCCACTGCGATATACGCCAAGCCAGTTACAGTTCCGGTATCCGCCGTAGGACCATAGGGAGAATTTGTAAAAGGAGGATTTGTTGATCCATCACCCGCCGTTGCAGCGCAAACAATTTGTGAACCTGTACGAGAAACAATAGAAAGTTGTACTGTGTTCAAAAAAGTAGCTGTTGTTACAGCAAATGTTACCTGTTGACCTACCACAAATGAATTGGAAACAAGAATTGTAACTTGATTTGAACCGTTGACGGCAACACTCGTAACAGTGCCTGTAGATTGAGGATTGTAAGAAGCAATAGTAGTCCAGAGATCACCAAAATTAGTATTTGCCGAAAATGCTACCAAAGCTCTTCCCACATCTATAGCTGAAAAAACATCTGGCATTGCTGTTATCGTAGTTGAACCAATAGGAAATGCAATGTAGTTATTAGGAGGAGTAGCAATCATCGCAACGGGAGTTAATCCGTAGCTTTGTGCATTCACATAATCGGTAAAGCCTGTAGGTTTAAAAGACATCAACTTACTCCTATGTTACAAAATGATGTATTGAGTGCCATTCCATTGAACATCAAAACTGTCATTATGAACAGTAAGATATTGGGTTAGTGCATCATCGATATTTACAGCTGAAGTCACTGTAACTGTACCCGAACCAATATTCTTAATTCTAAAAGTCTGACCAAGCATAAGTCCTGTTGTAGGCAACGTAACTGTCAATGTACCATTGCACTCAATTGTGCCATCCAGAATCGTGACGGGATAATCCGAAGATACTTCCTTGATGGCAGTTGCGAAACCTGATGTTGATGTTGTAGCTAAGGAAGAAAGAACTGTTGTTGCAAACGGCCCAACAACCTGCACTCCTTGAACATTAGGAACAACTGTTCCGACAATGTTATAATTTGCTGGAAAACTGCAATCAATAGCTATGATGGTAGGAGCATTTCCAGTAACAACATCATTCGTTTGGCTTCCTGTTTCTGCAAAGCATCCAATTAAAGTAAACGGCCCATTCTGACCTACTGAAAATGGAATACCACCAGGATCTCCCATTCCAGAGGTTGAACAATTGATAAAAGTCATACCTGACGGAGGATCTTGCGGAGTATTCTGAAGATCGTAACCTACAGAATGAGAAGTTGCTGTAGGCTCCATACGGCAGTTTTCAACTAGAATATTTCCCTTTACTGTCAAGTTTGTTGTGGAGGCTATAAATAGTCCAATGTCGCAATTTGTAGCATGCAAGTTGCGAAGATGCATATTCCAACCACTAATGTAAAAAGCATATCCAAAAGAAGGAAGAGTAGCTAAACTCTCGCAACCCTCTAAGGTTAAAGAAGTGGGAGTATCAAAAATAAAACTTCCGCTTCCTGTAATACTAGACGCCGCAATACTACAATTTCGCACTGTCGCCAATTTTGAAGCTGCTATAATAAAACCTCTTGGGATAGTTGTCCCTGGAAGGCCAGCAATACAGTTAGTGAATTCTGCCTCTAGTGCATCACTGATACTCCAGCCTAAAGTTGCCACAGAATTAGTAACAAAATAACGAAGATTTATAGTTGAAGTAGGACTGTAAGTATTAAAAGACGGAAAAATTGCTTGGTCGATAGTCCACACAACAGAAGACAGCGTTTCCGAAAGAGCCGTTACATAGTTGTCTGTAGAAAATTCAGCTGGAGTATGTGTGAGTTGGAAATTTTCAATCACACCACTTCCATGTAATGAAATTTCTGCTGTATATGAAATCGAAGCTGTATCTCCTGGCCCCGAAACTTGGCAATCACTCAAAGTAAAAGGAGAAAGAGGAGAACAATCGATAAATCCTGCAGGAGTAGAATTTGCAGCTAGAAAAACGGTAGCATACGGACCGTCCCCAGTAATTCCCGCTAGATTATAGTTATTTGGCAACAATGCCGAATACATATAAACACCAGCGGGAGCATAGAGAGTTGCTGCGCTGTTCGATGAGATAGAATTTATAGCAGCTGTAATAGCAGCTGTATCATCAACCATTCCCCAATAAATATCAGCAATAAAAGCATCTGTACCTGCCGGGTCAGTCAAGGTAACTGCATGAGGATTTGAGTAAGCAGAGATTGTTGTCCAAAGATCTGCTCCTGCTGTTCCCGCTCCACGAACAAGAATAGTAGCTCCAACGTCGTTTGCGGAAAAAACATTCAATGAAGGGGTAGCAAGTGTTAATGCATTCAGAGTGCCAAAAATATGTCCATTTTGCGCAAACTTACCGCTTCCTTTGGCACCAAAATTCTTCACGTCTATAAGATAGGAATTGACAGGAGGACGCCAAGTTCCATCTCCGAACAATACTGTTGAAGACGAAGCGTTTATTCCACCAAATAAGTCAGAAATCATTATCGAGTGAGAAGGGAAGGCAAAATTGAATAGAACGGTTACTGTTGAACCTACAACAGCCACTACATAACCAACCGCTTGATCCAAAACTACGGGCTGGGAAGCTGATCCTGTTTCTGGCGTTGTTGTTTGAATTCCTGAAATTGCGGTGTGGATTGTAAAAGTTGTAGAAGTTGAAGAAGCCACAGGATAATAATTTCCATTCAAAACTGCTGCAGCCGCTGTTAAAGAAAGACCAGTAAAATGAACATACGTTCCCACGCCGAGGCTATTGTTTGCTGTGACTGTAATGACATTCGAAGCCCAAGCAATTTCAGTAATCGTAGCAACACTAAAAGGAGGTGTTTTAGTGATTGCTCCAGGAAGTACAGACGAGAGATAAACTACTGCTCCAACATCTCCTGAAGAGAATTCACTTAATGTATCTATGTAATTGCTGACTCCAGTGTAATACAAGGGCACTGTGGCACCCACACTACCCGCCTCAGTGACAAAACCCTGAGCTAAGAATTGACCCGCACCAGTAGCTGCATAAGCAGGTTGAGCATATAGTGTTCCAGAAGTTTCATAGAGATTCACCAATTCACCTGCAATTAAAGGTGAGGAACCTCCAATCTTTACTGTGTTGCCTGTACCTAAAAATGATGGATCCAAGATGCCTGATCCATTTAGGACAACAGGTGCTCCCGGTGTACCAGGCGCTGAACTTGCTCCTGGAATTATGTCGATCAACTTTGAAGTTTGGTTAAATATACAGACTTGTGTAGCCATTAATCAGTCCTCGGTGGAAAATGAACTCTCTTATGTTTCTTTTCAGCAAGATCAGGAAATTCGGTCTCAGCATCTGTATCTACAGTAATATTCTGCATAGGTCTAGAAGTCTTATCTGCGTCAGGTGTAGGACCGCCCTTATCCCATAGATTAGTCTGATCTGCGTTCGTTCCAACCCCTTCTTGAACTTCCCCACTAACATCGTATCCGTAGCCCTTTTTTACAAGAAAACTGGCCGTATGCCGATTGTTTTCTTCTGCTAAAGAAGCTAGCATATTGTAGATCTGAGTCAAAGCAGAAGCTTGACGCTCAAGAGCTTCGGGATACTGCCCCGCTATGGCGTATTCTTCAGCCGATTGAGCAGCATATCCAGCTCGTTCAGTCGATTTGTATAAATCTGCAGACCCTATTCGCTGATTAGAAATCTCTCGTGCGGTCAAAATTAACTCTTCCAATCGTGGTTTTACAGCTGCATATCGTTGTTTTACAGAAGAAGCAGATTTCCAAATTTGACGAATGTCTGTGTAAATTTTACCAAGATCACTGGCTTCTCGGGACCAAGTGGAATCTTGTCGTTTAAGAAGACTGCAAGTTGGCGTTCGAAGGAGCATCACGAGCCTCTATATGATTTTGAGAAGTGACTTTTTAGCTGTAGACCCCATTTACATGATGACACTTCATCGGGGGTGCCTATAGAGGTGCTTTGGTAAATGTATAAGTCGCCACTCTTGTGGTGACAAAGTCTCACCGTGAATAGACGACCGCGATCGTTATTCCTTGAGATACCTGAAGGCCGGGAGAACCATTCCGGCCTTCCCTATTTAGGTTTAGATTGTTTCTGAGGAAGAGCGTAGTAAGCCCAAACTTGACTATCCAGATCTTTTACCGACATGCCCCGCTTGTAAGCTTCAAGAATGAAGATATTTTCTAACTCAAGATATTTCTTTCCGCTAGGAGTTCCTTTTGGAGCATCATAACCCTGTGCTCTGAGCCACTTGAGAACATGAGTATCCAATGGAACACAAGCCGTCTCAGGTTTGTAATAGAGCATTATCATCCGTGCTGTTTTAGGACCTATTCCGTGAACAGTTTCTAATTCTTCTACAGTTGTATTCAATGGATCTTTGATTTTTTCAACAACTTCTCGAAATGCTCTTTCTATTCTTGTATATTGACCGACCTTATGCTTTTTAAGGATTTTTCTCAACATGTTTGATTCAGCAGCCATTCCAACAAGTTCAAAAGGAGTGGGAGGAGTTTCGCATTCCGGAAAGAAACTACAGACATTGACTATTTCTTCACGAAGAGTATTTAAAACAGCGTCAACTTTTACAGCGGTTGGATCAGCAGGTTTGTTGGCAACACAAATACCAAACAATATCCACTCTTCTAATCGATTGCGATCCCAAGGATGGCTCAAGTCGTATGGATCTATCATTTTACCAAAGCGTGTAATCTGTTATATCTTTACTCTTGTTACAAGTGGTGCAACGAATTACTGTATTCGTACCTATACCACTAGCAGAAGATTGAGCAATAACAATTCCCTTACACTTGCATTCCTGAAAATGAATTACGAGCCAAGTTAACAGGGAAGTAACTTCGCTACGTTCAAAAAGCTGTCGATTCCATCTTTCGCCAACATCAGTGAGTTCAGGTCGTTCTTTATTCTCAGTAAGTTTCTTTGCCATAATGAATTTAATACTGTAAGATTTAAGATTTGGTAGCCCTGAACGGAATCGAACCGTCTCCTCCACCTTGAGAGAGTGATGTCCTACCAATAAACGACAGGGCCAAATTTGGTAGCACGTGCGGGTATCGATCCCGCTTTTCCGGCTTGAAGGGCCAGCGTCCTAGCCAGTAGACGAACGTGCCAAACTAGGTGGACTTGAGGGGAATCGAACCCCTACTATGCATCTCGGCCTTCCTGAAGAACGTGCCTTGCGGCTGTTCATGCTGAGCAGAGGCAACATTGGCCTAATGTGCTGACCTCAGCTATCGGCTTTCGGCATGCTAGTTCACCACGACAAGCCCAAACTTGGTGGACAGGAGACCTAGGATTTTACGCATCGCAAAGAAAGGCATGTCCTTTCTACCAGATGCAACCCGCCCATAAACTTGGTGGATCTAATGAGATTTGAACTCACAACCTCTCCCATGCGAAGGGAACGCTCTCCCAATTGAGCTATAGACCCTTAATCTTGGTGCACTGTATAGGAGTTGAACCTATGTTCTTTCGCGTGTCGAGCGAATGATTTAGCCACTAATCTAACAGTGCGTACACTGGGCTGGATTCGAACCAGCGGTCTTCCGCATGTGAAGCGGATATTCTTGCCACTGAACTACCAGTGCAAACTTAAATGCTCGTGGTTGGAACTCGAAGCCAACATCCCGACATTTGAATGCCTACTCCACCTTGTAGGTGTCTCGGTCTTCCGGCGTTCTTCCCTTAAACTACACGAGCAAAAGCATAAACTTGGAGCGGGGTACGCGAATCGAACGCGCTTATCCAGCTTGGAAGGCTGGCGCACTGCCAATATGCCAACCCCGCATTATTGCCGGGAACAAACGTTAACAGTGTTTTTAGCGTTCTGCCATTGAACTATACCCCGGAGGGTAGCGGGATTCGAACCACGCATCTCTTCTTTATAAGAGAAGTAACCGTCAACTCTCACCACGGCAAATTCTAGTACACAAGACCTGTAAGCAGGATTTTGTCAAGGACGATCATTCATCTTGGCCAGCCGTTACCGGATGGCTCTAGCCCCTAACCCGCAGATTATAACGAACCGAGCAGGTTCTCTCTGCCTATTTAGAGTTGCAACACGTGAGGCTTGCCATGCGACCGTCATTACTGACGACCCGGTGGTCTCTTACACCGCCTTTTCACCCTTACCATCAGCAATCCTTACGGATTACCATGGCGGTTTATTTTCTGTTGCGCTAGCTGTCATCCATTGCTGGATGCCCGGTCTTTCTCCGGCACGTTGCTCTGTGTTGTCCTGACTTTCCTCGCATCGTACAGACTACGCGATCGTCCGGCCTTGTGTAAACTTTTGGTGGAGCCAAGGGGAATCGAACCCCTATCTACTGGGTGCAAACCAATCATCCTCCCGTTGAACGATGACCCCACAAACTTGGTGGAGCTACGGGGATTCGAACCCCGGTCTGATGCATGCCATGCATCTGTTCTCCCACTGAACTATAACCCCAAACTCTGGAGGACTGGGTGAGAATCGAACTCACGCATTAATCGCTTTGCAGGCGATCACCTTACCGTCTTGGCTACCAGTCCAAAAACTTTCTAGATAAAAAGGCCGTCCGAAGACGGCCACATTATTGGGCGGTCTAGTATAAATGCCCGGTCTAAATTTGGCGGTCCCAGCGGGATTTGAACCCGCGATCTTTTCCGTGACAGGGAAACGAGGACAGCCGGACTCCTCTATGAGACCCTAAACTTGGCGATGACGAGGGGACTCGAACCCCCACACTCTTCCGTGACGGGGAAGCGCACTCCCATTATGCTACGTCACCTAAAAATCTAAATCTCTCTTGGAGCGGCTTGCGGGAATCGAACCCGCGCCTCAGCCTTGGCAAGGCTACATACGAGCCACTATACGAAAGCCGCAAATCTTTTTGGGAGCGCGGGTCATATCCCGGACATGACTCGGAATCAGACCCGCCTCTCCTGTCTGTCAGCAGCGGTACATGTAATGAACTGGAAGGACTCGAACCTCCCGCCTCCGGCCAAGGCCGGAGTTCTAGCCAGTTAAACTAAGTTCTACAGCTGCTAACAATCTTGGTGCGCCGTGGAGGACTCGAACCTCCGTTCCCCTGCGTGTAAAGCAGATGCTTTTGCCACTAAGCTAACAGCGCGAAAATCTTTTCAAGTAATCTATGGCTGCTTTTAAGAGTTCAGAATTGTCTTTAAACCATCCTAATCCAAGATTACACCACTTACAAAGCAGCCCACGTGCTTGACCTGTTGCATGATCGTGATCTAAATGACCACTTAAATAATCAATCTCTTTACGACATATGGCACATTTACGATCTTGATTTTCCCAAAGAACTTTGATTTCTTCAGGATTTAAAAGTTTATCTCGAGAATTTGTACCATATTCTGCTTTCTTTAAGCGTTCGCAAAGCTTGCAATATGTTCGTCGTCCACTTTTTCTATCAGTATCCGTATAGAAATCATTGAGTAATATCCATTTCTCACACTTTGGACACCACTTTTCTTTTTCATTAAATTTTTCCACATGACCCATAGTAAAACAATACTATAAAACAAAAAGGACGCCCGGTTTAATGGGCGTCCTCGGTCGATCTTGTGGTTTGAATCGGTTGCTAACCGCCCTCCACAATTACGTCCGAGGACACCGTCCCCGCGTCTGCGACGCCAGGTTCAGTGGCTCCGTTACAATCTCGTTCTACTTGTGCTGCGTTCTTCATATTGCTATTATACTCCGTATTTCCCAATTTCGGGTAAACAAGCGAAAAAATCAATTTAGCAACCTAGCTTTCGGCTTCAGATGGTCCAGTCTCGGCGTTCAGCCTTCTGATTTTATCCACCCGGTGCTGCTCATAATATCCAGCTGCTAAACTTGAATCCTAATTACTGACCCTCTTCCGACCTTCTAGCGATATAGTAGCCGTACTAGGAGCAGGTTGTCATCGCTTGGGTATTCCATCGAGCCTTGGCCGCTAATGCCACAGCAATTAGGAACTTGATTGTGGTGCCCGGATTCGAACGCGGGTGCTGGAGGAGTTACAGCCACGGTTTATTCACCGACCGAAAACGGCCAAGCATCATAGCTCCTCTATTAGCATAAGTGTGGGTCGCCATCCCCACTGCACCACAAAACTCAAAAATTAGATGCCGGGTGCATCTTACTTCGCGTGTCGCCTATTTAGGTTGCGCTCAGACTGCAGCTTTTCAGCAGCACCCGGACCTTGCGTTTACTCCGCATGAATTGGCATTGACCAATTCAAACTTGTACGTCTCTACTTAATACTTCTATAACGAAAGGATTGATGAGTTCCAGTGGACCCGGAATCCACATCCTCTGGCGTCCTACATCGTGGATCCACGATGGCATTTAGGGTATAGTTGCCAGAGAGAGCCAACTGCTTGGCCTCATCAAATCGTGTAAGCGGCAAATTCACGCTCATAAAATTTGGGACAGACGGTTGATTAGTCCGCCTTCCCCGGATCCGCCCAGCAGGGTCCCTGTCCCCACCCCATCACAGAGTGGGCACGAAGGGACCCTTGTAACGGACCCTGATTCTGGTGTATCCGAGTGGACTCGAACCACTGATCTGCTGCCACGCGCCCAAGGGCTAATGGCTGCCGCTTTGCCTCTAAGCTACAGACACAAAACTTTGTGGGTGCGGCTCGTTACCTGACAAAACCTTGCAAGATCTTGTCAGATAGCACCCACCGCCTACTTTTTTACTTCTTCCCAATAGTTTTCCGGATGGTTGCCCACCGTTTAGGCTCCTCGCCGTAAATGGGTCCAGCGCCGTCCGGAACGGCATCTCAAATGTACTGTTAGGATTTGAACCTAACTCTCCCTGCCGGGATATCCCAGTTGTGGCCCTGCTCCTCGCAGTTAGATGGCGTTGCAACCATCGCACCACAGTGCAAAACTTTGCAAGGTAGACGATGCATCTGTACAGCCAGTCAGTCCTTGACTTCCGAGTTTCGTTGTGCGGCTTTGCCGCTTCCTATACTCGGCTTCACAATTGATACTACGATCAACAATTAGAAATCAGGTAGTTATTTCTTTACTTCTTCCAGTTAAGTTGCGCTGCAAAATTCCTGTTCAGTTTCTAGAGAAGTAACTGGTGTCGCAGTCAGATTTCCATAACTCCAACGCACTAACGGCGTTCCTTTTGAGTTGTAGCCTTCTACAACTCCTTCCTCTTTATGGGAAGAATGTCTGACTTTAGTTCCTAGTTCAGGCTGTTTTGGTTCTTCCATTTTCTTCCTCTTGTTGCCGAAAGTGCAAATTCAATTCCTTCGAAACGGCCACTTGACAACCAATTCCATACAGTCGACGAGAAACCGCAATCAGAATTTCTTCAGCTGCATCTTGTGGATTTCGACCTTCAGCAAGGAGCCGCTTTAGCTCCGCTTTGGCCCACTTCACTGCATCTCGTTTGGCTTTTTGAAGTGCTCGTTTCATAGTCGTATCTCTATTACAATCTACGCAGAAACTTGCAGATTCGGGTAGTTTTAAGTCTTAGTTAATCAAGGACTTAGGAGTAGCAGGAGGCTTATTCGAGATCCAATGAGGTTTCATAACTTCTATGGCAACCTCTTCGACATTACTAATCTTACCCGGATAGCGACCTTCAAAAGCAGTTCCTGTGCAGGAGAGGAAGAATTCAAGACCTCTTTGATTGGTGTAAAGAACTTCCATAAAATTAACCTCTGGAAGCTTGATACGTTGTTCCGTCGAAAACTACCGATTGAGGAGTCCAACGAGCAATAAGATCGTCTTGCCAAGAGATGTCGCTTTTGATCTGCTTGATATTGGATTCTGCCTCATTCAATTCTTTCTTGAAAATTTTATCCCAGTCAGAATCTCCTCGAGAAGTGGTTTTCCACTCAGTAATATCCCCAGTAGAACGAACGCGATATTGAAGGGTTGTAATCTCTCCCTTGTTTAATTTCTGAAGAAATTCCTGTTGACAAAGCAGTTGTGCTCCGAGAAGCTTTTTGTATGCCTCGTTTGCTTCGCTGCTCAATTCATAAGGCTGAAAACCAACACCTTGGCAGGACCCAGCACGGTACCCGTAGTATCGTCCTGCTCCATCGCTAATGTGAAAGCCATGATGCACCATAACCAATTCATTGTTTTCTTTGACTAATTTTTGCTGTCTGAAACAAATGGCACAAGTTGCCATATTAGTCAAATCCGGCGGAGGAGCATTCGGATTAGGCTTTCTACCCTTAACGATAATGGGCTTAAACGATTTCAACCAGATGTAAACTGCAGCAATCTGATCCAAGGTTTCCAGGTACGATTGTATCCCCGGCGTGATAAGTTTCGAATCCAGCTTCCTAAGACGACGAGCCAGAGAAGCAGCCTGATTCATACAAAAGGCGTAGCCAATATCTCCACGTGGATCTGCGTCGGAGTAGACTTTATCGGTACGTGCTTTTTCGGCTGCTATATGTTGAGCATGCTCGGTTCCTTGGGCAATCCAGTACTTTGCATTTTCAAATTCCATGTTGTAGATCTTACCCATTTGCTGCCCAATTTCAAGAGAACGCAAAGCCCCTTTGAATCGAGAAACATCGAAAGAGTGAGTGATGTGCTTGGTGGCGGCGGTTGCGACAATCTTGTCTGTGGCAGGGATGCTCATTTATCTCTCCACTTATAATCTACTACACAAAAGGAGTTTTCCGGCATTATTTAACATGGCTAATAAAAAGAATTCTGAAGATCGAATTGCCCCTCCTGAAAAACTGGAAGCCCTTGAACAGAGAGTATTTATCGTAGTTAAGCATCTCGTTGACAAGGCCGATTTAGAGCAGCTACTCAAGGTGGGTGCTCCGAGCGATGAATACGACCCTGAATCTCGTTACATAGCCAAAGAAATTGTGAGTGAAGGATACAAAAAAGTGGGAGTCACAGCCATTGCTCACATCATAGCCTTGGTGTTCCATATGGAATTTCAACGGTGGGGAGAGCCAGTAAGATACTTCTCGATATACTTTGATCTAGCAAAAGAAATACAAGCCAAAATTCAGAAACTCTAAATTTCGTCAGATAATTCTTGAAATTCCCCTCTGTCTACTGCACGACGCACGGCATTAACTTCCTCTAAGAAAGATTCAACCGTAGACATAGAAGTATCTGCTGGGCAGAAATTTATGCTTTTCAAGCCTTTCGCTTTAGCTTGTTCGTACCACGTTAAGAATTGCTCTGTTGCACTTTCGCTCATGTTATAAGTCTCTCTAATTAATTTTCTTCCTCTGTTTATTCTGCTTTATGATCTCAGGCGAAGTCAACACAATCTTTACACGTGTTTCCAAATCCGTAATGTCATTGATAATCCCAATAATGGGATGTTGCAACTCTATTAGTTCTTGCATCATTCCCCGTAGTCGATAATCCAATCCTTTTAAGAGATGCTCATTAGTGAGACGGCGGCCATCGTCTACTACAGGCAATTGTCCAAAAGGTAGATACCAAATTAGATCGTATCGACGCAACTGAGAACGCAGAGCATCAATCATGACATTCAATTCAGTTGGAGAAATCAAATTGGGATACGGAGCACAAGTGAGGTACAGATAATTTATGTATTCGAGTGGCGTTTCATCCCCGATAAATTCTGACTGTTCGTTTTCCATAGCAATGCGAGAAGAAACGGCGGCTCGTTCAAAATTGATGTGTTCTTCTGGTGTTAGTTCAGGAAAGAACTTAGTATGAGGCATCAAGCCTTTTTCTTCAAGCCATTTCCAAGCTCTCTCATGCCAGTCTGTATCAAGGAGAACGGGAAGATTCAACTTTTCTGCTGCGGCTTTTGCCAGGGAAGACTTTCCCGTAGAAGAGACTCCCGAAATACCTATGATCATTCAATCCTCACTACTGCAAATTAGAAATGTTGTCAGTATTAGTTGTATCGCGAACGCCTGTGATATCAACTAACTCGCAAACGCCAGCAGAGCAAGCTAGCTCCTTGGTGCCTACGGTATTGTCTTCCTTTTCAAACTCAGGAAGTCTGGACCAATCTATTTCCGGAAATGCAGCTTTCCTAGTCTGATACTCTTCTTCTGTGATTTCGGTATAAGGAGCTTGTTGATAGACATGATCCGAATAGGGCAGGAAGCTGATTCCTCCGACTTCATTAAAATGCTCATATACCCAAGCAGCGACCTTCAACCATTCGTTTTCTTTAACATAAATTGTGATGCTGACATTGTGTTCGCACCAATGGCGATAGTAGGTCAGATACAATTCAAGCTGCTCAATGGCTGAGGTATCATTTCGCTTTACACTGCTCTTGGGAGACTCCATTGGAAAATAGAAAATATCTACATCGTTTGGTTTAGTGATGTCCGGTTCATTAGGAATGCCCATAGCCTTTAAGAATTGGCCTAGAGGGTCCTTCTTATCCCCTCGAACGGCACGAAGATAATAATCGGACCATCGTCCATGAATTCCGGACGCGCTGTTCACAAGCTGCGAGACAGTCCCGGATGGCTTTACGCAAGTAATGGCGGTAGCAAGTTTAATATTCAGCCGCTTGGACCAATCCTTACAGACATTCACAGCATAGTCATGTAGCTCGTCTAGGAGTTTCTCCAATTCAGGGCCATTCGTTGATAACAAAACGTTGTCGGCTATTCCGGTTAGAGAAACTCCTAGCAATCGTTCTTCCTCTGCATTCTTTTGCCATTCTTTTCTTAAATAGCGAAAGTCAGTCAGGGTAGATTGCAAGCAGCCCATAATGACTGCTAGACGAATCTTGCGTTTCAAAGTGTTTACTGAATCTTCAGGACGGACAACTACCTCGGTTAAATTGCACAATCCTTTAGAACGAAGAATAATTTCAGAACAAGGATTGGTTCCAAAGTTGATTCCTTTGTATTTACGACGGCCATTTTTCTTTGCTTGTAATTGAGCAGCTTCGCGATTGAAAATACCGCGCTCACCCGATTTACTTTCTACCAGAGTGAGCCATTCGCGAAGGAAAATTTCCATTTCAGGTTTTTCTGTGTAAGCCACAGAATTATTGCTCAGTGCGCGATGGCCGTTGTCTTCCCACCACTTTCCATTCTTGGCATTCCGCATGCGATCATCAGATAGGTTAGAAAGCGAAATCATTGCTGATCGTCTTACGCCACCCGAGACAACTACATCGGCAACCTTACACATCAAATCATGACACTCAATGGAATTGAATTTACGACCAGCAGCGCGACGGAAAAGGTTTACTGTGAATTTGAAGAGACGATCCAACGGAGCAGGACCCGAAGCACGACCACCAAAGGTTCTGAGCGGAGCACCAGCAGGACGAACGGCGCTAAGATCCCATTTAGGTATCAAACCGCCGTACAAAAGCTGAATGAGTTGGCGGAATCCCGTTGCCCATCCAATCTTGCTGTCCATAACTTTGATGGTCGTATCAGTCGGATAAAAGTTCTCTGCAATCGTCGGCAACATCGCCACAAACTGTCGTTCAACCGAAAACCCTACTCCTGCGCTACACATGCTAAGATACATTGCTTCGTCGAAAGCGCGAGGATCGTCCACAATTAGGAAAGAGCAGTTGTACCCGGCTGCATTGTCCTTCTTTAGAGCAGGGCCAGCTGTCATCAAAGCTCTCATGGAAGGCATAACTTCCAAGGAGAGGATAGCCTTTTCTAGGTCTGTGGAAATCTTCTCGCGATCCACTTCAGGAATGCGGGGAGTAAAGAATTCTATGTACCGATGTACTGTTTCTTCCCAATTTTCCCTTCGATTTTGATCCGGAAGCCAGCGTGCATATCTCGATTTGTGAATATACTGTTGAAAGGGGGACATGCGACTTGACATCATGAAATGTTGATCCTTAAAAGAAGAGAAATTAGTAACAGTCAGGGTACTCTTCTGGGTTTGAAATTGACCTAAATTTTCATTGGCGATTTTCGCGACGATAGGGAATTAATACTGTATTTATGAGGGTTTCAGCACTATGATAAAAAAGACAAGTTACTTAGTTTTCTCAGTCTTCTTGGGAAAAGGAGACTTCTTCGTTCGCTGCTCAAAATAATTTTTCTGATAAGCACGATTTTGTTCCAGTTCTTTCAAATCGGCTTCAATTTCCGCCACGTGCAAGCTCTGCCAAATGAGTTTAATCTCCTTTGCACTACGACCGATAAGACGAGCCAAACGTAAACACTTTAGGCATTGAAAAGGGCACAGATGTATATTGTGAGGGCAACGGTAAGGGAGAGGAATTAAGTCGTCTTCCTCATTACGGATAGCAATCTGGTCAGCTTTTTGCTTTGCTTTACGACGACGCAACAGATCATCATAATTCTTTGCGAACGAGGCAGCGGGATCGTTAGCGGCTCTCAAGTATTCGGCGGAGTAAGGATTCTGCTCAAGAGCAAAAGTCATTACATCGGCGATTTCTTCTAATGGATGTGATTCGAGCAAACGGGAAAATTGAGAAGCCCATCCCTGGTAGTCAGCCTTTGCAGGACGACCCACCAGAGTCCATAACTTATTTGCCAGTCTTTCTTTTGCTGGGAGATCCGCCATTAGAGTGCACTCTCCTCTTGGAACCCTTTGCCTACTGTAACACTCTCGCTATTCTCTGTTGATCCATTCGTAGATATATCTATATCTACTCTATCTCTTTCTATATCTATATCTGAAGAGCTTCTATCTCCTGATTCTAGTGGACTTCCCGAGGGGGTAGGTAGTGCGTGCGTAGTGTGTGAGTTCGAATTCGCCACCCACACTATACGCACAAGCCCTAAATCGATGAGTGTGCGTATGGCGTGCGCTATGTGTGCGCTATCTCTAGGTAGTGCGTGCGTGGCTCGTGCTATGTACAAAGGATCATTCGGAGGATTCTTTCCAGTCTTCCCTTTTAGCCTACGCAAGGCGTCATATACATAGCGTTGGTAGTAAGTTAATTTACTATATTCGTAATCAGATTCCTTATCAGTCCAGTCCTTAATCCAGGGTGAAGGACCTTCTCGAACTTGACCTTTATTGTCAGCTTGATACTTCTCCCAGTTTTTAATTTCGAGATATACGGGTTGACTCTCAGTTACTTTTGTCATTACTGTTCCATTTCCGGATCAACATTGTCATTCAAAGTTTCTGTCTCTGTAGAAGCAACTTGTGGACCAAAACGAGATGAAGGGATGAGCCATCCTGCCCCGGTTAGTTGTGCAAAGAAAGGAGAAAAGCCGATACCATCGCGTTCTTTGACGCAGGAGAAAACTAAATCTTGAACTTCTCCATAATGAGCAATGTTCGCCTTGCCTCGGTTACAGACGCCTACAATGAAGTCCATGCTGCGGCCCAGTTCTTTATCGTTGTTGATCCCGCTTAAGTTCCAAACTCCCTCTTCATTACGAGCACGTGTGATTCCCTCTTCGTTTGATTGAACAGGAGAAATAATAACTAGCTTTCGGCTGCCTCCAAAGGTCAGAGCGTACTGCCGTACATCTTTAACCATGGTAGTCATTCGAGTTCTTTGATCCGGTTCATTTTTAGACGTAGGTGGGTCGATTAACTGAAGATAATCTATCTGCACTGCCTCTATGTTTTCAATAAGGTCTTGTGCCTCGATAAAGTTCTTACAGTGCGGCCAGCTGGCGATTAGAGGCTGATGGATTATGATGTTTCCACTTACATTCGCTCTAAAGTCTTTGGCAACTTCTTCAAGATAGCCGCGTTCTCGATAGGACAAAAGATGGTGTTTGAACCTTTCGTACGAGATGCTCTTGAATTCGTCTCCAAACTTTGGATTATGAGCGTGCATGATAATGAACTTATTGCGCTCCACGGTTGAACTATTCTCAAGAGAAATATGGATAACTCGTTTCCCCTGTACAGCCATGTTGTACAGGAAATATCGTCCTGTTACGGATTTGCCATCTCCTGCATAACCTAAAATTCCTACGAAGTTGCTGGCTTGAAATTTAAACTGGGGAAAACCGGAATCTATAAATCCTCGACGTCCCTGTTCTTCATAGTATTCCATGATTCCTTCAGCCTCGTTTTTTACATCTATGGGATGAGTTGATTCGGCTTCTCCCACAAGAAGACCGCTTTCTAGTCCTTTCATCAAATAATGAATCCCATCTCGAGGACCAGACCACTTTACTTTGTTTTCTTCAATGTTTTTATTGACTATTCTGAATGTGGTCCTTAGCAAACTTGAAATTCGTTCTTTTTCCCAATCGGTAGCTAATTCGCGAAAAACTCCTGCCAAATCCTCAGGATCGTGTATTGTTAGCTGAGGTTCAAAACTGCAGTATTCTTTTAAGGCATCTAGGAGAGCATCGTTCTTTTCCATTCCCTGAACGGTTTCAAGGACAAGATTGTAGCCGGGTAGATCCTGAGTTTCGGTAGCAACGGACCAAATGACATTCAATAAATCAAGTTGCACGTCCACACAAATTTTGCGTAAACTGACCACATTGTCCATCATCCAAGTCCAAGTATCTTTTGTACGAGACAGTTCTTCCTCTGTACGAGAATGACGCAAGAAACAATGAAAAAGACGCCAAAAGTTGTAAGCGTAGCTTTCTTTTGTGGTTTTTGGAGCTTCGGTCATAATAGTCAATACTTTCCAGGAGCCGCGACTTAGGTTTTAGGTCTGTATAATACCGGGACTTACAAGTAAACAGGAAAAATCGAGCGAAAAGCTTGTTTTCCTACCAACTTTGCAGTATCATACTACAAGGGAAATTATGAACGATAGCATCTTCCAGATACAGAGCATAGATCGTGATTTGATACATTGGGAAGATCACATTTTAGACCTCTCGCCATGCGAAAAGATTGGCGGCATGTGGTTCAAGCGAGAAGATAAATTTGCTCCGCTGGGTTATGGCGGCATTAATGGTTCTAAGCTACGACAGTGTATCTGGTTAGTCTCCGAAGCTATCAAACAAGGTGCAGTTGGAATTTCTCATGGAGCCGTTACCGGGAGTCCCCAACATCCTATGACTGCTTGTATTGGGGTGCATTTTGGTCTTCCTGTTGTAGATTGTATTGGTACTAAACGTCCCGAAGAGCACGAGACACTTGCAGCAGCAAAATGGTTGGGTGCTCAGTTTAGAAGTTTTAACCCTGGATATGCTGCTACTTTGAATAGTAAGGCTAAGGAATTGACAGAAACAGAATTTCCTGGCTATTTTCACTTAGAGACCAATATCACTGTTGATCAAGAAAAGAACTCTCCCGAACGAGTAGAAGCTTTCCATAAAGTAGGCAGCGAACAAGTTCGAAATCTTCCTGCTGAGATTGAAACAATTATCGTTCCAGCGGGTAGTTGCAACAGTGTGACCTCCGTTTTGTATGGGATTACACGTTTTAGACCCAAAAACCTTAAGAGAGTGATTCTTTTGGGAATCGGTTCTTTTGGCAGTACAGATCCTGCTTATATTTATCGTCGATTGCAGGTGATAGAGCAAGTATCAATAGAAGAGAGAACGCCTTGGAACGCTCGCTTGACCGATTGTTTTAGATGGAGATTTAAGCACAATCAGGATCTTGAACCAGAATCTTCAAAGATAGCTCCTTACATTCTTGAGCACTATAATCTGAATGGCACAGGCTATTGCGAATACAACGATCTCATGCCTTACTCCTATAAAGATATAGAGTTTCACCCTCGTTATGAGGGTAAGATGATGCATTATATGAAGGATAATTTGGACATTTTTCGTCCCTACCTAAACGAGCGATCTTTGTTTTGGATCGTAGGCAGCAAACCTTCTGCTGAAGCTATGGTTCCAGTATTGAAACAAAGGTTTGGAGAATTGCATGAATCAAAATGAAATCGGAATTACAGACAGTCAGGATAATTGTATAAAAGTAGACGAAAAAGGGCGCATTATCTCTCTTCCTGACGAGCTTCTGGATCAAATTGTTGAACAAGTTGTCGATAGAATGATTGAAAGAGGACTGGTCTTAAGTCAGAATATATAACATGAAAAATTACATTGTTTTAGTGGAAGCTGAAGATTTTGTTAATGTAGATGCTGACAATGACGAAGAAGCTGTTAAGAAAGCAATAGCAATTGCCAGCAGTTCTTGCCCAGATTGGAAAGGGACTGTCATGTCTTCTGATGAAGATGTAGAGAACGAAGAAGAGCATGAATAAACTCTTTTACAGCCCTTTCGGGCAACAAGTCATCGGCCTAGACAAAGTTTTAACTACCTGTGACCATACAACACCGGGTCGTTATTGTCAATTGCTGGGTTTGAATGAAATCCAAGATCTCGAAGAGGGAATGGATTTTCGTCTGCCTGAATTCCGTCGTGAGGTATTTCTACGTTTCTACGAATTCTGTCTCCGTTATAGAATTCATGCTGGAGCTAGTTTACCTTATATGACCTTTCCCTTTTTACGAAAAGAATTTGGATGGTCGAGAGAACAACTATTGTGGTTTATTTTCATCAATGGCAATACACAACATCCGTTAACCTCTTGGATTATCTTCAAACATTTTCCTGATTTCGCTGAGCTTGATCTTCCGGCATTGTATGCTTGGTACAATAAAGAATGGCCACGCTTGGAATTTGACACTGATCGTAGACATCAGAAACGAGATTTCATAAAATCAGTTTTGCAATATAAAGAGTTGTGTGGTAATGATCAGACAGAATTCTTTAACACAATTGCAACAGAAGAAGATCCGTTAGTCAATTTTCAAAAAATGTGGGATAAGGTACGAGAGGATTTCTACTCTTTTGGACGAATGTCTACCTTCAGTTACTTGGAGTATCTCCGAATTGCCAAGCTCAACATTGAACCTAACTCTTTGTTTCTAGAAGACATTTCGGGAAGTAAATCACTGCGAAATGGATTGGCTAAAGTTCTAGGTCGAGATGATTTAGATTGGACTGGACCAGAAAATAACACTGGATTTGAAGGCAAATATACTCCTGAGATGATGCTGTGGCTGCAGAGGGAAGGAGCTAATTTGCTCTCTGAAGCTAAAGAACGCTTCAAGAGTCGAGACTTCATTTGGGATGTGACTTATTTCACATTAGAATCGGAACTCTGCACTTACAAAAGCTGGCACAGACCTAATCGTCGTTATCCTGGTGTCTATGCCGACATGTTCTATCAACGCATAAAGAAAGCAGAACAGCGATGGCCAGAAGAAGATTTCTCGGTCTTTTGGAAGATGCGACGGGCAGTGTTACCTGTTCAATTACGCTTAGAAGATAACCCTAACGATCCCGGCTTAAAGCCTGAAAAGCAAAATCACTATCGAGAGACAGGACAAGTTGTTATGATGAGAGAATTCGATCCAGTTTTTCAGAATGCCTTTCAAGAGAAATACTACGGTCCTCGCGAGTATTAGAAATCAATATGCCAAGATTAGTTCTCATCTCTGATACACACGGCTTGGGTCGTCCCTTCATTCCTGATGGAGATATTTTAATCCATGCAGGAGATTTAACAATGATGGGTAGAACTTATCAGATTGAAGATGTCGGTAATTGGCTGCGTTCTTTGCCGCATAAACATAAGATTGTCATTGCTGGTAATCACGATTGGCTTTTTGAAAGAAGTCGATTTGATGCTGTTAATGCTTTGGGGCGAGGAATTATCTATCTGGAAAATTCAAGTGTTACGGTTGAAGGTCTAAAGTTTTACGGTAGCCCGGTTACTCCTTGGTTTAACGATTGGGCATTTAATATTCGAGGCAGCACAGCGATTCGTCCTTTTTGGGATGCTATTCCTTCTGATACAGATGTTTTGATTACTCATGGACCGCCGATAGGAGTTTTAGATCAGGTTTCTTCTCTTGGAAATACAGAACATTTGGGTTGTGGAGAACTTCTGATGGCCATTCTCAGAATTCGTCCCAAGATACATGTTTTTGGACATATTCATGGCGGATACGGACGACATGAGACTAAGTTTGGAACGGTTTGTTACAATGCTTCGATGTCAGATGAATCGTACAAATTAGTACACAAACCTTGGGTTGTCGATCTATGAAAAATTCGCACGATGCACTAGGAGGTATTGAGAATGGAGTTAAGATAGGTCTCAATATCTTTGAATTGCACGAACACGATGCAATTAGTATTCAAAGAATTGATGGAAAAGAAGTCGTAACTTGCGCTTGTACTCAAGTATTTGACGACGAACATCCGTGGCGTTCTCATGCAGAGCATCAATTAACTGAAATCAATGAAATCATCAAAAGGCTTAAGAAACAGTGAAAACTCTCATTACAATTCTTGGGTTGTTGGTTTATGATAGAAATTGATTTTACTCATAGAATCTTTACTCTGGATGCTCTGGTATTTTTACAAAGCATCGCGAGTAATAGTGTAGATTGTGTTTGGACAGATCCTCCATATTTCTTATCTAATGGTGGATTCACTTGTGTGGCAGGTAAAAGAGCTAAGGTTCATAAAGGAGATTGGGATAAAAGCCAAGGCTGGAAAATAGACTATGAATTTCATCGTTCTTGGATTAAAGAGTGCTACCGTATTTTAAAACCTACTGGTACTATTTGGGCAAGCGGAACGTATCATGTGTGCCCGGCTGTGGGTTTAGCTTTGCAGGAATTTGGATTTCGCATTTTGAATGACATAATTTGGGAAGTTCCTAATCCTACTCCTAATCTTGGTTGCCGTTCTTTTACTCATGCTACAGAGACTCTTTTTGGGCTACTAAGGCTCGTCCAGGAAAAGAGAGTTATTCTTTCAATTATGAAGATATGAAACAGGAAAACGAAGGAAAACAGATGAAGAATGTTTGGAGATTTCTGTCTCCTGGGAAAGGAGAGAAGCTAGAAGGAAAACATCCTACTCAGAAACCTTTGGCTTTAGTAGAACGATGTTTACGGGCATCAACTAATTTTAACGATCTCATCGTAGATCCTTTTTGTGGAAGTGGCACTACTGGTGTCGCGGCTTTGAAATTAAAACGCGATTTTTTATTGAATGATAACAGGGCAGAATACACAATCTTAGCACAAAAAAGATTGCAGGCAATTAGTCGTGAAAAACTAGGTATTAGATAAAAATGAAAGTTTTAATCATAATTCTTGGCTCTGGAGCCTCCGGAAAATCTACTCTTACACGGCAACTTTGTGGTGTTGGAGGAGTTGAGTACATTAAGACTTTTCAATGTTTAGATCAGCACTTAGGAGAACAACGAATTGAAAAGGCTAAGTATACTCTATTCCCCAATGGTTCTGCTATTGCAGGAAACATCAAAAATAGTTCGGATGCCATCCAAAATATGGAAGCAAGAGCCAAAATCATTAATTGGCTCTTAGATCAAAAAGAAGTTCAATTTGTGATAACAGATCCAGTACGTTCAAGCAAGAAGTGGGATGTAGATTGGATTCAATCTAACCCGCGAGAAATTGCTGCCGTGTATGTCTATTTGGATCTTTCCTTGGAAGAGAATCTAAGACGGCTTGTACAGCGACGAGAGGCAAATGGTAAGACTACTCTTGGTGAAAAGACTTATCAGAATATGCTAGCTTTTCGTGAACGGGCAGCAAATGTTTGGGCAGCTGCCAAACAGAACTATAAACGGAAGCCTGTTCGTTTTGTTTGTCTCTACGAACATCTTACGCCTATAGAATGTTCAAAACAAGTGAAAGCGGAAATTGCTCTGATGATGGAAGAGATTGAAAGAACCGAAAGACTAGCTAAGTCTTGAGCCGTCGTAAGCCCATTTCGCCAATCTAATAGCCATTACTACTGTATCTTTAGTGAGATAGAGATCTCCCTCTCCTTTACTGATATGTGTGATTACGACGATGCAATGACGATTTGTTGGATGCCCCGCTGTAAAATTCCATTCTTGAAGGTGAAGTTTATCCCTTACTTTGAATCCTTGATCCTTTTGGATCATATAAGTTTTAATCTGATTGATGATGTCGCTAAAGTCTTGGTGCGTAATCTTAAGTTCATGTCTCATGTTGTCTAATACCGAATGATAGTGAACTCTGGTGGTTACGCTTTCTAGCGAAAGGTGTATGGAACAGCAAGTTGAAGTCAAACTCTTAAATTATGTCTTTCGATTCAAACGGCTAAAATGGGAAGAAGAATTTGCCATAAAATTTCCTAAAAATAAGGACCAAACAAGGATCTATCTAGCTTACGCTCTGGTAGAAGTATCCGGCCTAAAAATTGAATCGTTAGCTGAAGCAACTCGCGTAATAAGTGCTCTGCCTACAGCCATCGCTTCTCGTGTGTTTCGAATTTACAAAGGACAACTTCGTTCTAACAGAAATTTCACTACAGCTGCTCTCTTTAAGGCTCCTGAACCTGCTAAATACAAGATGCAATTGGACATAGATGAAGAAGAACGTGATAAAATAGCTGAGCAAGCTCAACAAGTTTTATCCAGCAGATTCTCTGAAAAAGAAATCAAAGAAGCAACAGAAATCAGTCACCAAATTGCCGACGCCTCAAAGCTACGTGGTGCAGTAAAGGTACCTGCAAACCATGCCGAATGATAAAACAAACCCAACAGTATTTGGCGCGGGAGCACGTTTAGTAAAACCATATAGTAATCGAGGCAACAATACTTTGGGGATCTCAGGCATAGACCTAATGCGCAAGATAAACGATGGTCTTGCGCAGAAAGCCACTTCAGATCAAATCAAAGAAGTCCGTTACAAAATCACTCAAAATTGTGAGGAAATTATTGAACAAGGTGCTCGGATTCGTCCTCTCATAGTAGATGGCAAGCAACTGGGTTGGGTTCGAGGACTTCATATTTCTGAACGAAAACTGCTATCGCGATGGATATTTGACACTAATGATTTCATCAAAGCAGTGCTCTCTGTTTGTACAACTTTTAAACCGGATGAAGTTGAAGATTTTTCAGGAATAGAGACTCGTCGTTTAGTGCAGCTTGTGACTAAAATGAGTGAATTTGATTTGTCTCTCTATCCGTATCTTTCAGCGTATACTTCCACTTCCTCATCTGAAAACCTTTGGTACAGTCGGGGTACACAGTTAGCCTCTTATGAAAATCGGGAGATAAAATTCCCAGACGGGCAAATCATGAAGATTTTGACTCCTCCCGATCATGCTCGACTTTGGGCTACTTTGTGCAATTATCGTGAAGCTTCTAAGTTAAGATTGGATGCAAATTTTAACGCCTTGTTGATTATCCAACCTTGGGCGGGTAAGAATGCAGATCCCGTTCGTAACGAATTGAAAGCAGCGCAGCGTTCTATGCAGGTGGATTCTTCTGAACCTTGGGAACAAGTGATTCGTATTGACAGAGAAATCAATTTAGAAGATGGTTGGGGTCATTCTATGCAAGATGACTCTAGAGAAGGTTTGCAACGAGAAATGCGCGGCATGATAGAAGGCACTGATAAGCATGAAAAACTCATGGAGAGATTCTATCAGCAACAAAAAGAAGCGGCTGAAGCTCGCAAACGAGAATTCGATACAATGTTAGAGAGACGCGGCGGACCAGGGGTCTTTACTGAATCTATGAAGATCCTCACAGATGCTGAAGTTAAACAGCGTGAACAAAATCTGAAGAAAGGTCGTCCATTACCTCCAGCTGTAGCAGAGCGGGAAGTATTTGAATCTCCAGGAAAGAAGATTCAACGTTACAGATAACGAATTTGGTTTCAACGGTTGTAGCATTACATTCACAAGGAGCATTTTATGGAAGAGAACAAACAAGTAGAAGTTTCTCCAATTGAGGAAACTCCAAAATCTTTAGACGAAGTCATAGCTGGACTTCGTGGATTTGGTATCGAAGAGAACGAAGAAATCCTCACAATCAAAGCTGGAGGTCGACAGCATCGGCTTAGAATCTCCAATATTCCAACAGAAGCAGAGCTAGAATCTCTACTTGCATTGGATGATGTCAAAGGTTACGCTTGGTTGCAACGGGTCAAAGCAGAAGTGCTGTCTCGTTCTATCTCTTGGATTGACGGTGTTAATCTAAAGAACCTGCCACCTGAAAAAAGAATGGTGATTGATCCTACTACTGGTCAACAAACTATGTGGCAACCTGCACTTCGCAATGTCATTTTGACTTGGGGATTAGAAGTCATGAATGTGATGTGGAAAGTGTTCATGGTTCATAGTCAACGCATTGAAGATCGTTTGAAGAATGCTTTTCCCGATTCAGCTGTGATGACAGAAGTAGAAAAGCGATTCATTGATTTAGCACTGCAAGATATTGAAGCACAGGCCAGAGAAATCATTCAAGAGAATCTAAGTGCTTTGAAAATAGAAGATAATCCTGAAGCTGAAGGAACAGCTGCAGCCCCGGTTAAGGAGACTACAAGTTAACTAGATGCCAGATGGTACACAAGGAAATAATCCAGTAACCACTCAAGGTACTACCACCTTTGGTCAGACAGGAACAGGAACTCCGCCTAATCCCGCAGCTGTGAATCAGGGGTTATCCGACACACTTGCTAATTTGGGTAAGCAGGTGGAAATTCTTTCTAAGATTGCTGAAGAAGGTCGGCTTATCAGCACTGATTTGACTGAATGGCAAACAAAGTTGAAGAGCATTATTCAGTACACTGAAGACTATGAAGACTCCTTTACCCGATTAGTCGCTCTTAGTCGTCAATTTGGTGATTCAGGAATTTTTAAAGCAAAAAATTATCGTGAATTGAAAGCTCATTTAGAAGAGCTTGTTGATACTCAAAAGCAACTGCTTCAGAAAGGCTTCTTCGATAAGCAAGAACAAAAAGCTATTCAAGGTATGATTGACCATACCTCCCGTGGTGTTAAGAACCTAGAAACTAACATGGCCAGTATGGGACGAACTATGGAAGATTCCATAGATCCCAATCTCATAGATCAGTTGAGCAAAAATCTCCGTACAGCAAGCAAAGAAGTTGATAACATGCGGAAGTTGTTCAACAACGTCCACATTAAGCCTCTCACTAAAGAAATGCTGCAGATGAATGAAGCAATGGGTCGTTCAGGATTGCTCGAGAAATACGCTAAGTATGGAGAAGTTGCTTCCCGTATTGATCGTTTGCGGATGGCTCGTAAAGATGAGGGTCGAGCAGGATTACAACAAAAGATGGAAATGATGAAAGCTCACACCATTGCTTCGGCTCGACGAGCGGGTTTAATGGGCGGAACACGAGATGTTCGTATAAAGCAGTTCAAACCCGCTTACTTTAAAGGCATGGCTCGCGAATTAGCAGAAGGTGCCGGGGGTGGCGGATTACTGGATCGATATTTAGGCCAGCGTGCTCTCAAACAGATGGTGGAGACTCCTGCGGGAGCAAAACCGACTTTCCTCGCTCGAGCTATGGAAATGGGTCAAGGGTCGGTTATAAAAGGAGTTGGTGGTTTAGCGGCTGGTGGCGAAGCAGGAATGATGAGCAATGTAATGGGAGGAGTGGCTCAACTGGCTCCTATGTTTGCTATTGGTGAATTGCTTGAGAAATTCATTGATGCCAATGCTAAAGCTAACCGCGATATTGCTGAACAATTAGGAGAAGCAGGAATCTTTGGCGGAGCAGGTTCGGGAGCAACCAATCTTTTCAGCGTTCGTAAAGCTCTTGGATCGGAAAATTGGGGTTTCAACTTAACAGGAGAAACCTTCAAACGTAACTTAAAAATCGCCGAAGCAATCAAAGAAGGCGGTGTCAATCTTCCTGAACTTGCTACTGGAGTAAGACCGGGAGAAGCAACTGGAATTGGCATGGTGAAGAATATAGCTTATCATGGTGCCAAATTAGCTGGTTTCTTGGATGAAGGCGCGGCCACCAAAGAAATCATGAAAGTTCTTCAGCAGTATCATGAATCTTTTACTGGTGTTCAAGATTTTTTCCAACATATCAATCGTGATACAATCCGAGCAGGCATTACAACTACCAAGTACATCGGCATCATTGATGAACTCAATAAGCAATTTGACCGCATGGGCCAATCGCTAGAACAGACCACCAACATTATGCGTGTACTGGGACGTACAGGCGTACAATCTTCTGAGGATGTTCGTGAAGCTCTTTCTGCACTTACAAATGCAGGGCAAAAGCGCAGTTTTGAAATTCAGACTTTCCTCGGAATGAGAGCCGCTCAGCAAGGTCGTGGTGGAGAGCAGGTTGAACTACAGCAACAGAATGTTGGTATAGCAAAACAACGTGCTCAAGAAGCATTTAGTGCTATTCAAGGATTGGATTTAGGCACTATAAATAATCGTGAAGACATCGCAGCCGCTCGTGCTCATTTAGCTCGTACACAAAATGGAACTCCTGTTGAACGTCAGGCAGCACTTGGCGCATTAAATCAGTTGGATCAAGAAATGGCTCGATTGGATGCTGCTAAGAGAGTACAATCTCTTGCTGGGCAAGGCCGCTTTGGAGAAGCAGGTCTTGCTTATGCTGCAGGACAAGCCACATTGGGTCGTAATCTTACACAAAGCACTTTTGAACAATTTCAATTCATTCGAGACAGTTTAAAACTTGCTGGGGCTGGAACGGTTGGTCAATTAGCAACAGGTAAAGTTGACCTAACAAATCCCGCTCTCGTAAAGATCACTGAATTATTGCAATCAGATCCGATGGTTTTCCAAAAGCTGCAACGTGTATTCCAAGCTCAAGCTCAAGCCACCACAGGAATGGCTGCTACAGGAGCATTGAAAGACGATAAAACTTATTCCCGATTGGTGACTCTAGCAGCGGGTATTCAAGGTGCTCCCGAAGCAATGCGTGGAGCACAAACAGATCGTGCTCGTATTCAGAAGTTGTTTAAAGAGCAGCCAAAATTATTTGATAAATTAACGGCTCGTCTGGCAGGATCAGAAGATATTCTTGAAGATATTTTGAAGACAGAAACTGGTGCTGACGAAGTCGCTCGAGATCAACTCAGCATTCAAGATAGACAGGATCAAGATCGAAAAGCTGAGGATGTTGCTACAGCAACTCGTCCGTTAGCTGAGATTTTTGCTGATGCTTTTGATAATCTCTTCAACACAATTTCGGCTCCATTGGGAGCCATTTATGACTTTTTGAGTCAAAGATTTGGCAACAGAATTTCTGGTACCGAAACAGAACGAGTTCGTCAAGAGTATCAAGGTGATGCTTTTGATAAATTAACGCAGCACATAGACGAATTGAAAGACGAGTCAAAGAATCGTTTGCGAGATATACAGCGACAGTTGGATGATAATCCTACCATGAAGGATACAGATCCAGCTCAATACAATAAATTGCAGATGGAGAAAACTCAAGAAATAAATCGTCAAACGGGGTTGGGCTACACCATGAATGAGTTGGTAGAAACTCAACGACGTGCTACTAGTGTTCAAGGCATAACCACAAAAGAGGAAGTTATAAATGCTGATAGTATTCTAGCCAATGCTCCAGTACTTGCAAAGGCAGCTGATATGGCATTTGTAAATATGGCTAAAGCAGCAGAAACTCAAGGGGATGCTTCTGATGCCATAAAGAATTTTAGTATGTCGGGTGAAGATTTACTGGCAAGTGCTAAGCAATTTCCTGGTTCTACAACCATTACAAATGTGAATACCACAAATATTGGTGCTCACATTAGCTCGCAAGCAATTCCGCCAGCAGCGACAAATCAAGCTCCTGGTGAAGGACGACCCGCAATTACTACATTAGACGGTCGAACGGTTACAAGTTCAGTTGGACAGGAGAGATAAGATATGCCTGACCAACAGGATGCAATTCTCACAATTTCAAATGCCATTGCTGTAGCAGAAGGTTACGGTGTGCCTAATGCGGCTCCTACAGTCAATAACAATCCAGGGGACATAAAACCAACTCCTAGTTCCGCCTCGAATTTCACTACAGATAGCCGGGGAGTTATAATCTTTCCTTCGGCTGATGCTGGTTGGGCGGCTCTTCAACATCAAGTAGGCTTGATTACAACGGGTGGATCGAACACTTTGTACAATCCGAGTATGACTTGGTCCGAAGTGGGAGCACACTATGCTAACAGCGATCCAAATTGGGCTAACAATGTTTCAAAGACTCTGGGAGTAACGCCGGATACAACTGTTGCTGATACTGTGGCGCAAATACAGGGAGGTCAGTTACCTGTTAATTCAACTCAGCCAAATCCTGCTGTCAGTGGTTCTAACACGGCAATCCAAGATCCTCTTAGCAGACCCGATGCCTCTGTTCAGCCTTTGGATAATCAGGACATTAGCAACGCGCAATATTCTGCTCTAGCTCCTGATGTTGTCATTCTTCAAGGACTGAATGAACAGCCTTGGTTTGAAGATCAAGGATTAGTTGTCGGCAATCGTCCGGCTCGTAGCAAGATAACTCCTGTTGCATTCAATGTTATCTTGAACGACAATCGAGGACCCTTCCTATTGTCAACTGAAGGAAGATCCGGTATACCAATAGAATTGCAACTTGAAGCTTCGCTCAAGAACTTCAACATTGCTATGAAGCATATCTATTTCAAGACAACTTCCCGAACTGGTTTTCATCTTACCCTGTGGGGAATGCAAGCTGATTTGATTACTGGACAAGGTACCACCGGGGTCATGATGAATCAGTTAGGAATCACGGATTTTATGAGTGTATCGGGGGTTACTCAAGATTTAATCGATTTAGTGACCAGTGGTTTTCAGCATACGTCTAATACAGATGTCTCTCAGCCCACCTTTGACGCAGCGGGTAATGTCCTTGACACAAGTCCTAGTGTTTTTACTCAAACGGTGCAGAATCAAACCAATCAACTTCCTAGTTCATTCCGTGTGGCTGCACAGGATGCATTTGTAGAATTTGTTTTGCTCTTTAAGAACAATGCAACCGTTTGGTTTTACAATCAGAACTACAATAGTTCGTTAGTAGGAAATAACCAAACAGGACCATCAGCTTGGTCCCCGGTGGTAGGAGCTTCCACGGCTCAGGCAAATGCTCGGAACAACGATGTAATGACACGCGGTTCTGTTGTTATGAAACTCGAAGGCAGCAATTATCAAGGCTACTTTAAAACACTAGCTTGGGTACAGGATGCAAACAATCCATTCCAATGGACTTTCAATTTTGTTTTTCAAGTGGAACGCACAAGTACACTGTTGTATTATCCAAGGTAACTTATGGGACAAGGATATCTAACTAATCCGGGTACTGACGATCAGAACGATCTCTCTGATATTGGGTTAACCACACCTGCTTACTCCGAAGTGTCTCCAGTTCAACTCCCCATTCGAGGTGAGAAGCGAATCATCCCGAGTTTCGTTACTATTGAATCTACCCAGGATCAAATAGATTCAGGAATTGCGGCTGGAGGAGGAGATCCTAGTAAGCGCACCACTCAGATTGATTACAGTAGCTTTGTGATTTCTGCTGCATTGACGCCTTTTGTCGATTTTATTTCGGTTGTAATTCCACATCGTGGTGTAAATACTCAAGGTGTTCGTGATCCTTCTTATGCAGCAACATATCGCTTTTTGATTAATCCTACCACAGTGTCGGTTAACCGTCAGACAGTTGATCAACAAGCACTTACTCGTGCTGGATGGCAGTTTGGCGTTTGGGGAGAAGACGTTCTTCAAATTTCTCTTCAAGGACAAACAGCAGGGCAGTACTTTGCTTACGGATTGACTGATCAATTTCATCTGTTTACAGAATCTTATCGTAATTTGCAGCAATTGCTTATGGTATTTGAAAACAACGGCTATTGGTTCGAAGGAGAACAATCAGGACAAGGACCACTAGTTGCTGACTTTGCCCGTCGTCGTATTCAAAAGCATCAGGATGTGCAACTTATAGTCGGCAATTTCATTTGGAGTGGAATGTTTGATAGCATGAATTTCACAAAGGATGCAGAGAAACCATTTTTGTACGATTTCAATATCACATTTATAGCATGGAAAGAACGATTTCGTAGCGGTTCTCCCTATTGGGACAACATTCATAACAACATTCAGCGGGGTCATTCTTATGACGCTTACGCAGGATCAACACAATTGACTCAGATTTCCAATCAGACCACTATGGTACAGAATCTGCCAATTAGTTCAAATCTGACTTCTCTTACGTCTGCGCCATCACCTGCTGAGCAAGCGGCTCAACAAAATGATTCAACAACAACATTCTTTGATCCTACAGCACATGATTTAGGATATAATGCAGGTACAGCTTTCTTGACCAATCCGGGGCAATTTAACTAATGGCAAATATGATTCGCAATATTCGGCAGACAGCACAGGAAAGAGAAATAGTTAAGACTGCTCCTGATATTGTTGTGTATCTTGATGGTCTACCTTACTTGTTGAATCCTTATCTGCAAAGTCAAAATGGTCAAGATTACACATTGGTTAACTTCAATGATTATGTTCAAAATTTCAGTGCAACTTATGATGTAGACAATTTGAAACCTTCTTGTAGTGTTGTGCTATCGGTCCCCAATTATGCAAAGTATCTATTCCAGGCTCCGGGTGGAAATAATCTTATTGAAACCATGATGGAGTTACAAGTTTTTGCTAAGAATTATTTTCCTGCAGCTGATGGCAATACAGTGTATACCCGTGTATTCAAAGGAGTTGTATCTCATCTAGTTCATACAGATACAGGTAAATCCGTAGAAATTACTATTCAAGGACAGGGTGTATTACGCTTTTTCGAATTGATGCAAATCGAATTGAATCCTGCTTTATTGACAAACGCCGATCGTTCTGCTCAAGTCTTAAAGAATAACCAGGCTAACTTGAATCCGTATCAGCAACTAGCCGACACATTCCTACGAGGAATCTCATTTGAAGGTTTCCAACTTAATTCAATTCTACAGCAAAGAGTTCAGGGTAGTGATGAGCAACAAGCGGTAGAAGCCGGATATGTCAGCAAGTGGAAGACTATCTTGTTAGGAATACGCAAAGATGTCCATATTTTTGGTTACACTTTTGGCTCTGTTTTACCCATGGATATAGATAGCATCAGTACCCCGAATTCTAAAAAAGGAAAAGTGGGTCCCGAGTATTTTCAGATTTCAGATGACACAGTAGGTAAACTTCTCGAGAGTGACCCGGCTCATGATTTGTATGTTAACATCCTGAAAGGCTATCTTCCAGATTTTCAAATCGGAACCATTCAATTATTGAACGGAAACATTACTTCTCGTCTGGAGCGCATCCGTCAGATTATTTTGGCTATTGGTATGGAAGGGTTCCAAGACATCAATGGTGAAATTGTTGTAAAGCCTCCGTTGTACAATTTAGATTGCACCGACACCACGCCAATTCCTGTGACGCAATCGTCTCCGAATGCGCCGAAGCAAACAAGTACTAACCAACGTTTTACGCAAAACAACAATCCTTTCATAGTGCATTTGGCTGAAATTATATCCGAGAGTGAAACCGAAGATGAGCAGGGTATTCGAGCAACTCGTGTAACTATTCAACCTGATTGGTCTAAAACCTTTCACTTGGGCGATGGCACAAGCTCATTGCGAGAAGCCGTTTGGCACATTGATATCCCCAAGTTGGCTAAATTTGGACTTCGCGAAGAACCTGCTCGTACACTGCCTTGGTTGGTTAGCGGGGATAAATTTGCTGCCTATACTTACGCTGTTTCAGAATTGAATCGCGCTAATCGTGGATTCAGGACTTATCAGATCACAATTCCGCTTCGGCCTGAATTACACTTAGGTTTTCCAATGTATTTTCCTCATCGAGATATGTACGGCTACATTCGTTCTGTAAGCATTGCTTATCAGCAAGGCGGTGAAGCCAGTACAAGCATCTTATTGGATACATTGCGGAAACGTCCCATGTTTCCTTCTACTCATGTGTTGAATAACACAACGGATCAAACATCAGGACAGCCTCAAGAAGTCACTATCTACACTACGCAACCAAATTTGGTTATGAAGTGGACCACCCCACAGCAGAAGACTGTAGGAACCACCGGACCTAGTCTTCCAGGAGTGGCTACAGGACCCAATTTGCCATCTGTTCCAGTGGGCAGCACCAATTCTACCAAGCAGGGCACAGCCGGAACGGGTGATGTAGCTTCGGATGATCCTGCAGTCAATCTGGTAAACAATCCGGCAACGCTGCAACAATTGCCAACACAACCTGTTTATCCAGAGCAGATACAGATTATGCACTATCGCCGAGAACAATTGGGTACTTCCTGGGGAACTAAAGCGGACACAACTTCAAAGAGTTTTCGTGTGCAAAATGATAAGGACTCGGATATAAATCCTGGTCAACCTTTCTTTTCTCGCGAACGATGGATTACTCCTCGAACGGCTCTTGATTCTAAAGGCAATCCGCTACCACCAACTAAAGATCCTGTTACAGGACAAATGGTGCAACAGACAACTAGCGGAATTGATTCTAATTACTTCCAGCGCATTCTTTGGGAACAGCCTTATACTGACGAGAAAGGATATGAAGTCATAACTCCATTCCCTTGGGGTCGTTGGAAAACTTTAACAGAAGCTTACTATGAAACTCGTCTTGGAAATCTTGTGGAGTATGTCAATCCTCAGGATCTACAGGTATTAACAGGAATAAACACATTCTTGTTTACGGGAGAAGGAACACCACAAACGTCATTGGAGCCGGGTAGTGCTTTACAGAATGCATTATCTACCTTGCAGTCGCAGGTTGAGAATAGCGATTCATTTGAATTAGCTTCGGCCACAGCAAATGCGCCGGGTACTGAGAATCAAATTCTTAGCTTAGATCAGCCAGAAAATCTTCCAACGTCCGATGTGGCTTTAACAAATCAAATTGAAGATGAATTGCAGCAGAAGGTGGATCTATTCCTCAGCGGAACTCCATCTCCAACTCCAGCTACACAATCTGAATTAGACATAGCATTAGATCCAAATATTCGAGCAATAGGAGTAACACCTGCAGTTAAGCAACCCTAATGACTATCAAAGATAATTCGAGATTGTATGCGCGAGGACCAAGTGATTGGGAACGCGGAGATTTGCAATATCAAGCATTTCCTGCTCGTGTCCTTACTGTCGATTGGGAACGCAAAGTCTGTACACTTGAAGATCTTCGCACAGGAAATCCCTACACTGAAGTAAATATCTTTCCAGCTAATGCTTCTGCCTTTGAAAGTTCTGATGTTAACATGCCCGAAGCAGGAAGCACTTGTGTTGCTATTCCTGTCTGGTGGCGCGGCGGCTATACGCAGATTGCTATCGTATCTTGGCAATTTGCCGATGCTAGTCGAGCCGAAGATGCTATCGCAGTTCGTCCAGTTGAAGGAGTAGAAGGTTATAGCAATCGTCGTCGTGGTTCTTATCGGAAGGCTTATCCTGGTCAAAAGACAGTTGCGACTACAACAGGATATACTGAAAAGATCGATTCAGATTGGGACTACAGTGGAAAAGATTTAAGCCGAGACCATCTGGATTCAGATCGTCGTACTTGGACAGAAATCAGTGGTCGTCGAGTAGAATATTCAGACGCGGGTATCAGTTTCCGTGGCTCTGTAAATCGTCCTAATGCGCAGAATATTGTGCCTAGCACTCTGCCCGATGGCACGCAACAATATGTCCTATTCTTAGAACCAGGAGCTAGCGAGCAAGATCGTTATGTTAATGGAAAGCAAGATGTTATTCCGTTCTCTGAAAATACACAACGCATTCAAGAATATGCTTTAGATTATACTCTCCCACAAGAAATTCTTGAAACTGATTTATTTGATTTCGTGCTGGGAACTACACAGGATCCTTGGCAGCGAACTCAGATCGTAACTACTGGAAATAATGTATCCTACGATGATGAATCCTATGCTATCAATCAAGATTGGGACCATCCATATACACGAGGAGCACAAACCGTAGGTCCCACTACAAAAGAAGGACCCACCCCGCGTCGTCGTGGATTTATTCTAGAAAAGAGTGAAGGTACCCTGGTTGGTTACAATAGATTTGACAAACTCACTTATGGTCAAGTTCTAAAGCCAATTCTATTTCCTTACACTACTGAAGGTCGGTTTGGAGCAGATGTAGAGTCGGGCTACCTTCCTGTTGTTGATTCAGTCGATCATGCTGAAGCACGTTTGGCAGCCTCGGCTCAAGCGATTCGATTCCCACAAGAATACAACTCTGTTCGTTGGGACATAACAAAAGAAGGTTCTCTCTATTTTGAAATTGGAGCTACTTTACCAAAAGAGAACATACCTCTTCAAGGTGGATATGAACATCCTCATGGTGCAGGTCGCAGCATGGAAGGACATCTTGTTGGCTCCTTGAAATTGGTTGTTGGTAAAAATCGTGATGAAGAAGATGCTATAGATCTTCAGGCTCTAGGTCAATCAGTTTTGCGTCTAGGAGCAGACGATGCTTCGCTTCCTAATGAGCGTCGCACACTGCAAACTCAAATTCGTGGACAGAAAGATGCTCTTGGTAATCGGACCCTACAATATTGGACATCTCCAAAACTGAAGCCTAATCAGGACTCGGGTAACTATGGAGATCCTACTAGCTCGGTTTTGAAAACGGGAGCAGAAAATGTTTCTCTCCGTATGTCTGCTGACGGAGCGGTTATTGCTCGCTTTGGCGCTCGTACTCCGGGAGCACTTCGTCGTCATTTGATCAATGGTTATCGAGATGGACAAGGCAAGCAACTTTACTCTCAGAATCGGATTGATTCAAAATCGCCGGGTCGTCCTTTTTATCCAGCTGGAGAATCGAATTATTCTTTCCACGACTTAACACAAGCTGGACATCCTCAGCTAAATTTCCCTCCATTCAATACAGCGGCTTGGGATGCTTTGGGTACTCCAGTTCCGGGTGATTCTAATCAGACTAACTCTGCTATGGATCAGCATGGTTTGTCGTTGGAATTGCATACGGTGCGAGATATGTTGGTCCGTGTAGGAGGCAATCCTACGTCGGGCCAATCCATTTTGATCGATACAGATGGAGGTTTAGTTGCAACTCTTGGTGCCGATAAACAAGGTCGTTCAATAACTGCATCGTTAGATGGCGGAGCAGTTATCACCATCCAACCCAATAAGATAGGCAAAGCTCTACAGATTGAACTTGTTGGCGATATAGATGTTGTCCACAAGGGTAACTTGCACTGGCAGACAACGGGTGATTGGATTACTGAATGCACCACGTGGCGTCATGTTACCAAGACGGATCGAATCTTTACAGATCAAAAGTCTATAGAGGCTTCATTAGTTAGACACACAACTGAAGCTCCCGATATTGTTCACAACCAAGGTCTCTACCAATCGGATGAGAATAGCTAATGACCGATACGCTCACAACTGATCTCCAGAATGCTGAACTTTGGCCCATTAAGGCTAAGGGAGCAGTAACACGTCTGAATCCTCTCAGTGATCCAGCTATTGAACATTTCTATCATAAATCAATGGAGCAAGGTCGCTTTCTTGAGTGCTCTATTGCTGATGCTAATTTTTGGTTGCAAGAAAAGAAACAAGATTTGATAGAAAAGATCTCAATGTACACGAACATGAACAGCCTTGCTGTTGATGGTCAATTGAAACACAGACCTCGTGCTTTCAAATACATTGCTGACTCCATTCGTATCTTACAGGCAGTTAGTAGTTTTCAACAGGAGATCACTGGATTGATTTCTGCAGTTACTCACAATATTGGAGTGCTTTCTTCTATCGAACAAAATATGCTTGGCATGGTTCAACAGAATTTGAATGCCATTGCAAATCTGTTAAATCAAGTTTGTAATTGGGGACTACCTGATTTACCTGCCATCCCGAATTTCTTTAGCGATACTATTTGGAATTGGAATGGCTTTAATTTTTTCCCACTTTCGGCCTTCCAGCCTCACGTGGGATTTGATTTCAATTTTGCATTCAATCAGTGTATAGTCCATGTGCCAAATATCAACATATTCCGTAACTATCCTTCTACGGTTAACACGTACAGCGGATTGACTTACGGTACGCCGTTTTTTGTTCCACCTCTAGGTGGTGTTCTGCCGAATACAGGTCAGAATCTCAGTAACACATCGGTCCCGGTTTATGGTCCGGCATTCAATCCTAATTCATCTATGCTTGGTAGTTTACCGGATCCATCAACTATCATCAGCAATTATCAACTTCCTGCGCAAACATATCAAGACAATATTTTGACGCTGATTCCGGCTACTCGTAATTTGGTTATAGAACCAACGGATCCTGATTATAACAATCCTGATCTAGTTACTCGTCAAGCTAACGAACGCAAAGCTCTGATTCATTTCATAACTTTGAAGCAAGTAGTAGCTTCAAATTACGATCCTTATGTGACTTCAGCTTGGCTTTTCTACTTGAATCTAAACAGAACAGGCGCAGGTCGCACGGGAAATTGGTTGCCCAATTTTCAACAAATATACACAGATGCAATTCAACCTTCAATCAATTCCCTAACACTGACAGCAGTTCCTTACAACAATTATTCAGGGACTGTAGTGGATACCCCAACTGATATTCCTTTCGTAGATTTAGCTAAAAATCTTCCCGCTGCTCTGCTAGAGAATTTACTGTGGAAACTTTCTTATGTCGAAGCTTCGTTATTGGGCTATACCCGAACTCAAGATTGGGATAATGGAGCAGATCCTTTGTATCTGTCTTCTTTTACAGGTTCCGATCTTGACTATAGTGTTACGCTAATCAGCGTAACGCTTGCTAGTGTAACTTTAGGAGCAGGTACGGCTCAATATCCTGTGCCTTGTTCATACCCAACGTCAATTGCTACAATTATGAACGAAGTGATTACTCTAGCAACAGAGAATATTGCTAATACTCCAGGCTATCAATCTCCGCATCCGCAGTATCGATTCGTCTATGATCAATTTGCTCAAGCGCAATTGGTAGATCGTTATTCGCAATTTTGGCGAGAGTTCAATAACAATTTGATCGTATTGCTTGCTCAGGATCCTTACATAGTTCAACGTGCTGTAAGCTATGCAGAAACATTGAATTCGGCCATCAATCCATTAGCCGATAGTACAGATTACAATCAACTTTTGTCCGATTGCCAAACTCGTAATCGTGCTTGGGTAGCCGGGACACCTTTGTTGAATCTACCCGTAGCTCCTATTGTTACCTACAGCAACAACTCAGTTCCCGACAGTAACAGTAACGGCTGGAGTGGCTTAGATTTGGACCCGGTAGCATTCCTGAGTCGTCCTGATATACAAGGACAGCCTATTCCAATTCAACTTGCTATGTTGCGTACCAATCTAAGTTATGCTGGGATTCAGAAATTTCAACAACAAGCATTGGCAGAGGTTCAATCGCAAATCCAACAAGCACAAGCTTTGTTACAAAGTTTGGGTGAGATAGGTTTCCATGTTACAGCGGTCGCTTTAACCACTAGTGTACCTGTAGGTCCTGCAGGTATCGCTGTTGGATTTGATTCTAAAACAGGAATAAACGATTTTGATTTTACGAACAACGTCACCAATCCCACTACATTTACACTGCAAGCTGGAGGTCAGTATGCGTTAGCAGGACAGTTGAATTGGGACACAGGCGGAATAGGTGTTCGAGTTGTAACTGTCATACAGAATGGCACTCCGATTTTCTCCATTGAAACAGATGCTGTGACAGGACCAGTAATTGAGCAGTTTGCGACTACTGGACAATTCAGCCAAGGTGATGTCATTCAAGTTATAGCATCGCACAATTTGTCCCTGGCGCAAAATGTGCTACCAGGAAGTTTCTTTAGCATGATTCAAACTGCTTCCACTGCCTCTCCTCCTCCCCCAGTGAGTGGCAATTCGTCTAACACTAAGACTTTTACTGCTGATAGTGATTTTCCAGTTTTCTCGGCTATAAAAGTTGAAAGCGATGGAGGAGTTTCTCCCATAGATGTAGTGAATGTTATAACCGATATAGGCAATGGTGCGGTCATAGCTCCATATCCTGATGGCATCTCGACTTCTGCTGGTGTTACGGGAAGTACAGTGAATGTGGCCACAACTTACGGAGGAGAATTCCAAGTTGTAATATCTCCCCCTCTTATAGTAGGTGGCCTGTTGTATGTAAAACCTGATGGAACTTTAACACAAGATTTCGATGGTTTAGTGGCAGGAACTTACGGAACTTTGGCTTGGATTGTGTGCGTTGGTCGCGCATCGGCTGTGGATACTTTCATATACGAACCACACATTCCAACACGTTATATCAGTCTTTTCTAGTCATAACTCTAATAGAATCAGATGTTTACGCAGTACCCGAAATACAAAATCCAACCGTATATTAGGAGTAGACACATGATACTACAACGAACAATATCGGCGTTGACAATTGTTGCTGCAATGTTGATTGTCAGCTTTTGCTACGTTCATCAACAGAACATTGTGCTGGCTCGTCATGTAGAAGAACAAGCTACTTTGATCCATATTCAACAGCTACAATTGAATGCAGAACAACGTGCAAGTTACATAAAGAAACATAATGTTCGTATCGAAGCAACTGCTTATGCATTGACACCCGATTTTGGCACTGATCCACTTTTTGCCAACACTCAACATGCTAAGGCTGCTTACGCAGTTCCTACTCATGAACTTCCTACTGACACAGTTCTAAATGTAGCTTTGTCACCACTTGCAGAAAAGAAATTGCATGTGAAATTGAACGATAGAATTTTGTTGATTAGCAAGAGAACCAAGAAGATGATCTATGCCCGGTTCGTAGATCGTACTTCGCAAACCAATCCAGTTGTTGCCGGGAAAGTTGTGGTAGACATCTTCTTTCGTTCAGCACACCAGGCTCGTATCTTCGGACGTCATAAGGATTTTGTGGCCGTTAACATCAATCATCCTGATGCCCCGTTCTCCCACTAATCCCAGTATTACTTCTACATGAAAGTCATTATTCTGCAAGACAATGTGTACGATTACTTGATGTTCGCTTTGAAGGAGTATGCGGCAAATGGTCTTCCGCTAGAAGAATTAGCTCCTGCTGCCACACTTTATCGAGATTTACTGAAGGCTAAAAATGTGGAATTGAAGGATCCGGATGATCCTTCAACAGATAAGACAACGGAAGAAACTCCTCCTAATCCTAATGTGGCTGCGCCATTATAGTCGAATGCCGTACAAAACAGCAGAGGAAATTTCTCCCAACCCTAATCCAGAAGTGCCGTCAAGTCAATCGTAGAGCCGTGAACCACTCCTCCGCGACAGGCAATTGTTCCACGTCGTGAACAAGCATCCCACAGATACTCAGGTCGCGCCATCGATGCACGAGCATAGGCGTAGTGTAACAAGAGACTAGCAAGCGAATCTCCTGGTAGTTTTGAAGCCCAAATAGCACTACAAGCAGCGTTCTGTGTGCTGGCGTAGGCTACGATGCTAGAAACATCGGGTACCTGACCAGAAGGCACGGCTGGAACTACTGTCTGTCCAACTGCCATGCCACCTTCCTGTGTACACACATCAAAGAAGAAAGCATAAGGTCGAACACGATCGGTATAATCAGGAGTGAATGCTGTTACCTCTCGCTTTGCATGAGCAAGCACCGTGTTAGCTGCAAGAGCTACTTGGGCAGAGATAGACTCCGGCTGACTCAAAAAAGAAACCCATTTAGCAGCGGCTCCAGGATCGATCTTAGTGCTTCCTGCAATCAGATAATGGTCTTTACAGAATTGAACAGCATCTGTAGTAGAAGAATTGGCCAACTGTTGTATGTCACTCTTGAAAAATGACTGTGCTTTAGGCCAGCCCATTTGGGCTGCAATTGCCTTCAAGAGAGTCTGAAGAGAGCCTTGGCCAGCGCACCATTGTAGTACGCCTACACTTATGCCTTCTCCGTCTTCGTTTCCTGTCAAATCAGTGTAACTAGCCCCAGCGTCGTCTTCGAATTTTCCCGAAACACTAACGCAAAGTTCCAGCAAACTCTTATCGTCTAACATAATCATCTCCTTATGTGGCTACATCCAGATAGGCCAGATCTTGTCCAAAATCTATCGACACTATCATAGGGGACACGATAGTTACATTTCCTGCATCAGGAGTGTAAAGTACCGACACAATCCCATCTGCATAACTTAGTCCATTAGGAGTCCAGCCATCTAATCCTTGATTGAAATTATTAGCGAGCATAAATTCGTCATTCAAAAGAAATTGCATCCACAAAGGTATAGTATTCTCAGTTTCATTGAGAATAGTGAGAGATACTTTTGAGAGCAATATCAGGCCAGCAGCAGGGAAAGCAGCTTGGTTCCCTCTGTATGGATTGAAAGTATTTGGGTCGTATTCTGTGTACCAAGATGCAAAGATAGGTCCTGGATCTTGTACTCCAGCAGTGTAATGAATTCCATCGGCAGCAAAACCCGTATGTCCTTGAGTTGTGGGGTTATAGAAAGAATCCATGTCCAAAGGATTGATGAGTTCAGTCGAAACAATATCTTGATCGATAAAATCGTAAGGAATTATAGCCATTCATGTTCTCCGGACTTTGCGCTACCTATAAGAAGGATAAATAGTCGCTTTCGGAGTCTAGATTGTAATGCCAAAAACTTATCCCACGAATGTGTCCCGGACTCTTGACCCCTCGGGAAAATCTCTTATTACCATTGTCGGCCTTCATGATAAACAAATTACCGATGCCGATATCAATTTAATCCAAGACCTACAAGACTCAAAACATCAGCGGCTTCTCGCCGACCAAACAACCTCAGGAGCCTTGACTTATTTTGCCATACAATTTCAGCCTTTCTTGGAAAATGTTTTCTATGTTCCACAGTACGATGTCTTGTTTAACGGCGAAGTGATTACAATCGCAGGATTTCAATCGGCAGATCAAACTCTGAATCGTGTTCTTGTTCCTGCCCCGGCTTTTTGGACATTGGGTGTTACGGATGAACCTGCTCGTATCTATGTTGTGTTCTTGGAACTCTGGTACCAAGCATTAAATCCAATTACTGGACAAGGTTACTACATAGATCCAGTCACAAATCTGAAGTATTTCTATCCTTATGGTTGTGTCAAACCAGATTCAAGTAACGCTGAAAATCTCCCCGACGATTCTGTGGATCCTTTCCAAGGGTTATTCACCACAGAGAGAGCACAGATACAATGGCGTTTCAATGTACAGCGTGTTGCTTTAACTTACGATTTCACCAAGTACAAATTCGGTCTTGACCCTGGCGCTATTCCACAAGAAATAGTTTATGCTCAAGCGGGACAGTCTGCTCCAATTCGGATTCCTGCTATGCAATGGACCAATATGGGTTCTATCAATGGAGACACAGCTGTATGGCGAGCCGGAGATGGCAATGTAAATAATTCTTTGGGAACTATGGATGGATACAGCTACGCTTTTCCAGTTGCTGTAGTTTTCCAACGTAATTCAGGTCCCTTTGATCTTGTAAACAACTTGTTTGGCTGTGCCGATCCTTTGAATCCAAATTCTGGTCTGTTACAATATCGTATCTCTGGACGTTTTGACTCTCGTTTAGCAGATCAAATTTTTTCAGATAATGCTGTTGACACACGTAGCACAATTGATCTCTCGGGTTGGGATATTGACAAGATCATGCGGGAAGGTTTTACCGATGTGATTACGGGCAACACTCGTTTAGCAATCAGTCGTGGAGAGACGCCGGGTTATTCTTCTTCGGCATTGGGTTCAACTCTCGCTTACATTATAGCTATGGCTCCTACAGCTGTGGGGGATACCAATACGATTGGTACTTGGGATGGTTTCGCAAATGGATTTAGTTCTGATCAACGTACTTTCTTTACTACACAAGCTATCTCAGTCAATCAAAAATCAGTTGGTCAATTAGGGGTAGCTTGGACATTGAACGATGCCTTTACGGTTTCTTTGCCATCTATTTCGAATGCGACTATTTCACAGATAAATGTTCAAGCTTTGGTCAGCAACACACAAAACGGCACCAAACTTCCGGTTAATTTGTTGGCAGGTCAGATTGCTATTAGTGGTCTTGGTTCCAAATCAGTCACTGTAGTATTCAGTAAAGATTTACACGGAACACAATTTGATCCTGGCTCAAACAATCTCTATATCACAATGGGAGTTGAATATCCGGCTGGTTCAGGAATTGATCTTCGAAAGATTCCATTCGTAATAGACGGCGGCTATCTCCAGGATACTGTTGCAGGTAAAACTCTTCCTGTTTATGGAGTTTCGGAATACGATTTGCAAGCTTCACAGACAGCTTTGAATGCTTATCAAGTTTGGGCTATAAGTCCACTTTACAGCAATGTGATATTTGGTACTCGCATTTGGATTCAGGTTCCAGGTTCTCAAGGAGTGCAACAAATTGTAGGCGGTACGACAATCACAACCTTTACGATTCCTCGTACTGCAATGAATAACAAGGTTAATGGTTGGTATTGCACTCGTGCTTGGGACTATGCGACAGGAAATTTCTATACCATTTCTTCGCGCATCATTACTACCTCAGGAACTGATAATTGTATCATCACAATCCAAGGTGCGGTCGATCCTTCCTCTACTGTTGTTTTTTCATTCCTTGCGCAGGATACTTGTCAGGTGGCTTACAATGCTCCTGTCAAAGGAATAACTGCCTTGGAGGAAACAGTCTTATTCGGAAACTATGTAGGGAACAGTAAGTTCAACATGGATTCTCGAGTCTCCATAGTTTCTATTGCTTACGATCCTATTGCTTTGACCAATACTGTTGTTCTGGCTGCTAATAATTGCACGATTAAAGGCGTCAGTGGTGACGATGTCAATCAATTTGTGTTTGTGCAAGACACTTCGGGAAATTTCGATGCTGTTCTTTTGAATAGTGTAAATTTCAGTAATGGATTGATCACTGTGGTCTGTCCGGCAAGTGTTAATTTAATTACTCAAGCTTTCTTCTTTGTGGGTTCAATTCTTCCTGCTCTTTCTTCCACGAGCACTTTTGTAGTTTCAATGCACTATGTTCCTTACCAGGGAGAAGGCGTTACTCAACGTAATTATGAGCTTATTCACAACGAAGACAATGCTTTAGTTACTACTAATGGTACGGGAGCCGCGCCTATTATTGGTCTTCAGGATGTTTATCCATATAATCGTGAATTGCCCATTGTTACCACTTTGCCATCACAGGCTTCTTGGAATGATGCTACTCTAAACAATTCGCCATTGGCTTCATTCTTTGATAGCAATTATGAAGCAATGCGTATGAACAACGTAGAAGATACTTTCTTAGTTCCTTTGCACACGAACGATTTCATTCCTCCAGTTAATCGAGATCTTCGAAGAGAGGTTCAATTTGTTACAGCCGGGGGACGAGGATTTTCAGTGGCAATTCCTCACTTGGGATATGCTATTCGACCTCCAGTTCCTCGTACTGTATTGGGTCAAAATTTGCAGGCAACAACGGCTCCTATCACATTGTATGTAAACAACTTAAATGGTAATGATAGCAACGA
>Ga0326727_10002955_pt1 | contig 55937 bp, 56 predicted proteins | sample MB2enrmetagenome_FD_207643 | JGI IMG/M metagenome (GOLD analysis project Ga0326727, IMG submission 207643) | Lab enriched peat soil microbial communities from McLean, Ithaca, NY, United States - MB29MY | ecosystem: Environmental > Terrestrial > Soil > Wetlands > Peat | place: USA: New York...
GCGTCCCGTGAACGGGAGTTGGAGGGTTTCGACCCGCGAAAGGACCTCGCCATCCTCGACTGCGTATACGCCCCAGTAGTCGGACGCCGGATGGCCCCGGCGTTGGAGGTACCGAATGAGCCGAATGTCCTGCGGGGGGTCGCCGTCGCTCACGGCGAAGGCAGCCAGCTGAGGGAGCAACGCCTCGGGCAGACGGTCGAGGTCGAACACCTGCATCGTCCTGGTTCCCTCCGACGAACTCGAGACCCGAACCCTATTTAGTGGACCGCGGCCCGCGGCACGATCCCGCCTGTGGTCACCCCATCGGAACGGCGCGACGGCCCGCCCCCGGTCGGACCGGAGGTGGGGATTGAACGGAAAGGCGGTCCGGACCAGGGTCGGTCCACTAACGCTTGTGGACCCCGGAGTAGGGGAAGCCCAGCACCGTCTTCCGTACCAGGTCGACCGTCCCGTGGATCGTCCGGAGGACGTCCTCGGCCGAGTGTCCCAGCACGCGCACGGCCACGCCGGAGTCCCGCGCGAGGATCGTCGACCCGGCGCGGGTCGCGGGGTCCGCTTCCAGGGCGTCGTTGAGGGTATCGTTGAGCGCCGGCACTCGGTCGGGGGTCAGGACGAACATGTACCCCAGGGTATCGAAGTCGCTCAGGAGACCGAGCCCCCGGACGCGACCGTCCTCGGGGAGCAACATCATGCTCTCGGCGATGCGGTAGCGGCCGTCCTGGTTGACGGCCAGGGTCCGGAGCGCCATCACGTCGTAGCGGAACGATTCGTCCCGAGCCACGCGACCCGGGGTGATCACCTCGGAGTACACGACGGTCGCCCGGTCGTGAACTTTGAGGTCCACCCGCTGGTAGAACCTCGCGTTGTGGTAGGGGATCATGTGGTCGGGGATGTACTCGAGGTAGCACCCCTCGCCCACGTCCACGTTCACGAGCTGCGTCGCGTAGTTGGCGTTCATGCTGTAGATCTTGGTCGCGCTCTGGGTCGTGATGTGGGCGTGCGCGCCGGCCCGGAGCGTGAAGTCCATTCGGTACCGGTCTCCCTGGAGGACCCCCTCGGACGGGGAGATGAGGAACACGTAGGCGAGGGAGGGGAGCGATTCCTCCAGGTACAGGGTCCGCTGGACCCTCAGGGGCACCTGTGAGAAGTGTTCCCGCAGAACGGTCTTCTCGGCCGAGGCATCGTACTCGAACAACAACCGCAGGCGGCCGACCTTCCCGGGGGAACCGACCGCCATCTGCGGCGGTTCGATGTCGTATTGCTCGAACTCCGACGGCAGGTCGGTCGGAGTGTAGTCCTGGGGGTCCGCCATACTTCAACGGCCGGCCGTCTTCGGCTTCGCTCCGAACAACACGCCCTTCAGGATGTGCTGCACGACCTCGTCCACGCCTTCGCCGGTCCGGCAGTTGACGAAGACGTACGGCTTCGACCCTCGAACCACCTGCGAGTCCCGAGCCATGATCTTCAGGTCCGCCCCGACGTACGGGGCCAGGTCGATCTTGTTGATCACGAGCAGGTCGCAGTTCTCGATCCCGAGGCCCCTCTTGCGAGGGTACTTGTCGCCGCCCGAGACGTCGATGATGTAGATGAAGTAGTCCGCGAGCGCGGGACTGAACGTGGTGGTGATGTTGTCCCCACCGCTCTCGATGAGGATGAGGTCGAGCTCGGGATGGCCCTTCTCGAGCTCCTCGACGATCGCGAGGTTCATCGAGGGGTCTTCTCGGACCGCCGTGTGCGGACAGCCCCCGGTCGCGACGCCGATCACGAGGTCCTCGGCGAGAAGGCCCTGCTCGGTGGCCAGGTTCCGGCGCATCCGGTCGGCGTCCTCCTTCGAGACCACGTCGTTGGAGATGATCCCCACCTTGTACCCCTGATTCGCGAGGATCGGCACGATCCTCTCCAGCAGCATCGTCTTCCCCGAACCCACCGGACCACCCACACCTACTCTCGGAATCCTTGTGTTGCTCATAGTACCCTCCTCCGTTCTCTCACGTGATGAACATCTTCGACTTCATTCGCTCGTGCCGAACCTGGTAGAGCTGGATCTCCGGGTCGAACTGCCAGAGGCCCGAGAGGGGAGTGGCCGAGTACCGTTGCACGGCGCGTTGCACGCACGGGGACAGTTCGTGCAGGAGCCGCTGGCCTTCCAGGTGGTCGAGGACCCCCAACCGGAGCGCCGAGCCTACGATGCTGACCGCAGCGGAGTAGAGCAGGACCTGGCATGCCGACTCCTTCGTCAGCCCCAGACTGTAGCACGCGATCGCCAGGGAGATCGGGTACGTGCCGCTCGCCTCGTCCCGTTTGACGGCCTGATAGTACTCGTCCAGGAAGCCGCCGTTCCCGAAGGCGGAAACGCACCGCAGCAGTTGCGAGCCCGAACGGGCGGAGGCCTCTCGGATCTCCTTCACGGGCCGCAGGCAGTGCGCCATGCGGTCCAGGTCCAGGAGACCGGGAAGGTCGGACCTCAGGGCGAAATCGTAGGCATTGGATAGGAGGACGCAGTCCACCGGCCCGAGCTGGTTGGAGATGTACGTCTCCAGCAAGGCGGGCAATCGACCGCGCAGGGCTTCGAGCTTCGCGCGTCCTCCCTCGTAGAAGATCGCCTCGAGACCGCTCGACGTGGCGTACATCCCCGAAGGGAAGAACGAGTCCGAGAGCTGCAGGGCGGCGAAGGCGGGGTCAGGAGGGTGCGGGGTGGGCATGATCCTCCTCTCCGAGTTCCGGGTCGAAGACCATCATCGCCGGTTGGATCTCCAGATGGTCCGAGAGGTCGGAGAAGAGCTTCCGCAGCATCTCCATCTCGCTCTCGGCCTGGATGGGAAGGCGGACCTCGAGGTGTTCGACCGCGATCGGTCGATGGAGGTTGCCGAGGGAATGCCCGACACGGAACGCCATTTCCACCATCTCGAGTGGCTCCCCGGTGTCCTTCAGCCGAACGACCGCCACGCGTTCCGGTTCGCGGGTCACGACCACCATCTGGTCGTCGCGGAGCACCACGACGTCCCCGTCATGCAAGGAAGTGCCCGTCGGCAGGATGAGCGCCACTTCCGAGCCGCGGTCGCTGACCTTCAGCAGACGCGCTCGGTTGGACTCGAAGCGACTGACCACGATCCTCTCGACATGGTTCTCACGGAGCATGCGTTCGTAGCGGTCCTTCAGGCTCGGGTCGCGGTGAACGTTTCCGATGACGGCGCTCGACTCGATCACGGTTTGCTCTCCTTCGCCTGGGCCTCGGCGCGGGCCATCGCGTCGCGCATCGCGAACAGTCTCGCGGTGTAGTCAACGAATCCGAGGTGTTCGTAGGATGTCTTGGGAACGATGGCGAACATAACCCCCCCCTCGGTGAACTTGATGGGGGAGCCGAGCTCGAGACGAGCGGCGATCACACAGAGGTCGGCCTTGTGGTCGGGAAAATCCAGGTTGAGATGGGTGGCCTTCTCGATCAGACCGGACATCTCGGCGATCCTGCCTTGGCTCACGATCACGTGGCGGATCTTGGAGGCATCGATGACGAGCATGTCCTCATCGACGTTGCTCTCCTCGGTGCAATGCCGCATCACCATGGCGGCTTACCTGTTCGAGGTCGACAAGGCGGCGGGGTCGAGGTTGTCGGCGGCGAGATTGCGGTCGATGCGGAGCACCGACCGGGTGATCTCCCCGGCCGCTTGGAGCGCGGTGGTCTTGACCAGCGCAGGGTCGAGGACTCCTTTTTTCAGCATGTCGGTCGGCTCGCCGGTGTTGATGTCGATGCCATACCCGTCCGGGGAGGCCTTGGCGGCCATGACCTTCTCGAGCCCGTTGTAGCCGGCGTTGGTCAGGATCTGGCGCATGACGCTCTCCAAGGCCTGGTTGACCACATCGACGCCGACCTGCTCGACTCCCTTGAGCTGCAGGTCCCGGAGTCGCTTGCCGACGTAGAGTTCCGCCGCCCCGCCTCCGGGCACGACCTTCTTGTTGAGCGCGGCTTCGGCCGCGTTGAGGCCGTCCAGAACGGCCCTCCAGCGCTCCAGCGACGTCTCTTTGGTCGTACCGGATACAATCACGGTCACCATGCGCTTCCCGGCCGCGCGTTCGAGGTGGATGAGGCTGTGCGCCTCGTCTTCGTAGACCTTGCCGAGCTTCGCGGTGACGTCCGGCTGAGCGAGGTCCTGAGGCATCCGCGCCGGGCGGACGCCCAAGTAGCGTGCCAACGGTTCGACCTCGTCCTGCGCGATCCGAACTGCGAAGACCCCGTGAGAGATCAACTGGTTCTCGACCAGCTCGTCGACCTCGGGCGAGGCGATGAGCAGAGTTTCCGCCCCGGTCGCCAGGATGGCGTCGACCATCTCCCGAGACTTCCGCTCCCGGTCCTTCTCCATCGAGAGGACATCGGAATACCGACTTCCTTCCTTCAGCCAGTCCGACTTGACCGGCTTGAGGTCCAGCTTGCAGATCAGCACCCGCGAGTCGACCTTCTCCCGGGGCGTGCTCGGGTCGATCCGCTTCCGCTCGAGGACGATCCCGTCCACGAGCTGGTCCTCGAAATTGGCCTTTCGGATGACCGCGATGCACTTTTCGAAGTCATACTGTCCGTCGTAGATGGCGTCGTCGGCCACGGCCCGGATGCCTTGGACGACGAACTTGCTCAGATTGCGTCCGTCGAGCTTCGACGCGAGCGCGGTGGAGACCACCTGCTCGAGCGTCGGGTCCTCGAGACGGATCGCGACCGATTCCTTCTCGATGATCTCGCAGGCGCGGTGGACCGCGGTCTCGATCCCCTCCACGACCTTCGTGGGGTGGACCCCCATCTCGCGGATGAACCGTCGGCCTTCCTTGATCATCTCGGCGGCCATCACGACCGCCGTCGTCGTGCCGTCGCCGACCAGCTCCTCCTGGCGCTCCGCGATCTCCACGATCATGCGAGCGACCGGATGGATGGTTCGCAACGACAGCAGAATGGTCACGCCGTCGTTCGAGACGTGCCGGTTCATCGCCTGGTCGATGAGAAGCTTGTCCAGCCCCTTCGGCCCGAGGGTCGTTCGAACTGCGTCCGCGACGGAAATCGCCGCGTTAGAGTTCGAATCCAAGGCATCGATCTCGACATTCTGCGCCATCGGTCGCCACATTTGGGCATCTTGGTTCGGCATGGTAGTTTCACTCCGGTCGGTATCCGGCGAGGGCCTTCAGCATGCGCTCCGGTCGAGAGGTCGCGGCCGTGGCATCGAAGGGCAGCGGCTCCGCAAACCCGTTCGCGCCTACGCTGCGACCGTTCGTCGTGCGATGCACGTACTGGCCGATGATCTTCTTCTCGGCTCGCCTCAGGATCTCGTTCAGGTCGCTCGCGGAGATCCCGAGCATCCGGGAGAGCTCCTCTTGGGTGACACCGCGAGGATAGTCATAGAAGCCCGTTTCCATCGCGAGGTCGAGGATCCGTTGCTGTTTGGGCGTGATCGCGCTGGACATCTTGAGGGGAGACGCGGAGACGAGCTCGAGGGTGGACCCGCGGTTCGACGTCAAGGAGCACATACCATCGAGGTCCTGCCGGTTGGCCACGACCTCGTATACCATGGAACCGTTGTTGTCCATGGTCGCGGACACCAGGAAACAGGGGAAGGTCGAGCTGGCGATGTTCTGACATACGTGACACCCCTTCGCCGTCACGATCGCCAGGATCTGGCCCGCCGACACGTCCGCGACCTCGACCGACGTGACCCCGCGCATGTCGCGCAGGAAGCTCTCGACGTTGATGGACGGATGGATCGTGGTGACCTGGATCAAGTGAGTGACTTCGGGCTTCTGCGGGGTTGAGCCGTCGGTCGGCTTCAGAGACAGCACGTCGACGGAGCCGGAACAATAGTGGCTTAGGGGAGCGACCCAGTCGTCTAAGGGGGCGGAGAACCGCGCTCGAACGAGGGGAAGCATCAGGAAAAGGGCAGCGAACCAGGGAAGCAGGGCCAGTTCCCCGGTCAAAATCATGCTCGCGCTATGAACCTCAGCATAGCTCCCCAAAGTCTTTCGCACGGACAAATGGTACATAACCTGCTCGTCCAACCATGTTGACTGAGTTCCGGAATCTCTGGTGTCCCTCGGAGCCTGCCGAGGTCTCCGGAACTAGCTCGACCGGCCGCGATGGCACAGTCATCCGGGGACGATCTCCGCGCGAGGGGACCTCTTAGGCGGCGCGCGGACACGCCGCGAAGCGTTGTCCTATCGCCTTTTCAGCACACCTGCGGAGGGGGGTGGTACACCCAGATCCCCACTCGGTCGATCGCGCTCGTCCGCGGCGAGAGGATCGATTCGCCTGCCCTCGTGGCCGCGGATCGCACGTTCCCAGTCCTCACGTCCTTAGGAAGAGCCGACGGCGTCACCGCGGTCTGATCCTGCAGAAAAATAGAGAGGCCCGGAGAGCGACTCGGGAAGTCGCTCCCGGGCTTGGGGAAAGGGTTAGCCTATTGTCGTTGTCCCGCCTTAGGTTCCCGGGGGCCGCGCCCAACCGATTCCGGCTGGGACTTGGCCAAAGCCGCTCACCGCCAGGAGGAAGATCCAGGCAGTGAAGACGAACGGTCCTGTCAACGCAGGCAAGCCCCAGTTGCCGAAGAACCTCTGGAGGGCCGGCATCGTGAAGAGCGAGCACGCCACCGTCGCGAGGATCGCGAAGCCGAACGACACCCACGTGAGCGGCAGGAAGCTCGTTAGCGCAATCATCACGAGCACCTGGTTGAACCCATGGATACCGCCTCGCAACTCGCCGATCGGCAGCTTACACGCAATCCCTAGTGCCAGTCCTATGGCAGACCCGAGCCACGCCATCACTCCCGCGAGGAAGAGTGGCGAGTTCGAGTTCCAGCCCGTCGTGTAGCCGTTAGTCCAGACGTGCCCGCTGACCGGCGAAAGCTCAAAGGCCAGCGTCAGGCCCACGACCCAGAAGACACCGGTCACCCAGTTCTCGACGAACGTTACCTGGGAGACCCCTTTCAGGGACGCCTTGACAAACTCCCACGCTGTCCAGTGGAACTCCGGCTCCTTCCCTCCAGGGCTGATGGGTTCGACTGGGTGTCCGGTACCGGGGTCTGGCCAGATATCGTACCCGTACCGCTTCGATGCCCACATGATCACCCACGTCGTCAGGATGAACGACGAAGTGAATCCTGGGATCGCATAGCCCAATCCATACCCGCCCATGACGTCGCCCATCACGTGCGACATCGCCTGCCAGGTCACGGCCGTGACGGCCGCGCCGATTATCGATAGCAGGAAGGTGGCCTTGTTCGACTTCACGAACGGCCCGGACCAGAACGCCATCCCCGTGAGGATGGAGTTGTAGCCGAACAGACCGAACGTGATGTTGCCCGCCGACGCCCCGAGGATGTACGCGACGAGGGCGCCGATCAGGCCGGATATGAACATCATAAATCCGGCCTTTCTCGACGCTACCGTCACGCCCGTCAGGATCAGGAGCCCGGCCAAGGGCGCCGTGATCAGCGGAACCTCGGAGATGCCGTTGAACAGCGTGTAGACTATGTCCATGAAAGGGTTGCCCGTTTGGAAGTAGCTGGGAGCGGTCAAGGGAGCCTCCTTCTCCTCCTCCCCCTAAGTGCTTCCCACCTAGCTCAGGAAGTAGCGCTGGGTGGCAAACAGCTCCTTCGCTGGTTCAACGGTGGCGACCTTGCCGTCGAGCCGTACTTCGTAGGTCTCCGGATTGATGTCGATCTTGGGCGTCTTGTCGTTCCAGAGGAGGTCCTTCTTCGCGATGTTGCGGCAGTCCTTCACGGGCACGATGACCTTGTCGAGACCCAGCTTCTCCGGGACTCCCAGCTTCACGGAGGCCTTGGAAACGAGCGTGTAGCTCGTCTTCTGCACGGCCTTTCCGATTCCGCCGAACATGGGCCGGTAGTAGACCGGCTCGGGGGTCGGGAGCGAGGCGTTCGGGTCACCCATGATCGACCACGCGACGAATCCGCCCTTGAAGACCATCTTCGGCTTCGCCGGGAAGAATCCGGTCGGATACATCACAATGTCCGCGTACTTCCCCGTCTCGAGCGAGCCGAGGCAGTAGCTGACACCGTGCGTGATCGCCGGGTTGATGGTGGTCTTCGCGATGTACCGCTTGGCACGGAAGTTGTCGTTGTCGCCGGTCTCTTCGGAGCGGCGGCCCTTCATCTTCTTCATCTTGTCCGCGGTCTGCCAGCACCGGATCACCGTCTCGCCGAGTCGTCCCATCGCCTGGCTGTCGGACGAGTACATGCTGAGGACGCCCTCGTCGTGGAGCACATCCTCCGCCGCAATCGTCTCGGCCCGGATACGGGATCCCGCAAACGCGACATCCTCCGCCACGGCCGGGTTCAGGTGGTGACAGAACATGAGCATGTCCAGATGCTCCTCGATCGTGTTCACCGTGTACGGGCGCGTGGGGTTCGTCGACGACGGGAGCGCGAAGCTCTCGCCGGCGATCTTCATGATGTCGGGCGCGTGTCCGCCGCCGGCCCCTTCCGTGTGGTACGTGTGGATGGTTCGTCCGTCGATGGCGTTGATCGAGTCCTCGACGTATCCGCACTCGTTGATCGAGTCCGTGTGGATGGCCACCTGGGTGTCGGTAAGGTCCGCCACCTTCAGCGATGCATCGATGACGGCTGGGGTCGTCCCCCAGTCCTCATGGTCCTTCAGACCACACGCTCCCGCCTCGATCTGTTCCATCAGAACCGATAGAGAGGGGTGCGAGTCGTTGCCCTTCCCAAGGAACCCCCAGTTCATGGGGATGTTCTCGACCGACTGGAGCATCAGCCCCAGGTTGTAGGCACCGGGCGTACACGTCGTGGCATTCGTTCCGTCCGCCGGTCCCGTTCCGCCGCCGATCATCGTGGTCGTTCCGCCGGTGATCGCATCTTCCGCCTGCTGCGGGCAGATCATGTGGATATGGGTATCGAAGTGGCCCGCCGTGCAGATGGTGCCCTCTCCCGCCGTCGCCTCGGTGTTGGCCGAGATGACCAAGTGGGGGTCGACTCCATCCATCGTGTTCGGGTTCCCCGCCTTCCCAACTCCCGCGATCTTGCCGTCCTTGATCCCGATGTCCCCCTTCACGATCCCCAGGACTGGGTCCAGGACGATCGCGTTGGTGATCACAAAGTCAAGGGCGCCGTTCGCCCCGGTGACTCCCGGAGTCTGACCGAGACCATCACGGATGGACTTGCCGCCGCCGAAGACGACCTCGTCGCCCGGCACCAGGTGGTCCTTCTCGATCTCGATGAATAGCTCCGAGTCCCCCAGGCGGACCTTGTCTCCCTTGGACGGTCCGTATAGGTCGGTGTATGCCTTTCTGCTCATTTTAAGCGACATCTTTGTTTTCCTCCTTAAGCTCCCTTGAATCCAAGCTTCTTGGCACTCTCAATCGCTCGCGCCTTCACGACCGGCGAGTCGACCGCTCCGTTGGCCAAGCCCCAGAATCCGATGACCAGGCGCTTGCCGCCGAGAGGCGTCAGCTCGACTTCCTTCACGTCGCCCGGCTCGAACCGAACCGAGGTGCTCGAAGGAACGTTCAGGTGCATGCCGAAGGAATCGGCGCGCTTGAACTCGAGAGCCTTGTTCACTTCGAAGAAGTGCGTGTGGGATCCGACTTGTACAGGCCGGTCCCCCGTGTTCTTCACCGACAGCTTGATTGTCTTTCGGCCCGCATTGCAGATCACGTCGCCAGGGGCAAGAACATACTCGCCCGGAACAATTTTCTTGTTTGCTGCCATTTTTTTCACCTATGCGACCGGGTCGTGAACGGTCACGAGCTTCGTGCCGTCCGGGAACGTCGCCTCGACCTGAACCGTGTGTATCATCTCAGGTACACCCGGCATCACGTCGTCGCGCTTCAGGATCTTACGTGCCGAATCCATCAGCGAGGCAACACTCTTGCCTTCCCGAGCGCCTTCCACCACGTAGTTCGCTACGATGGCAACCACTTCGGGATGGTTGAGTTTTATCCCCTTGTGCTTTCGCTGTTCCGCCACTTGCGCCGCTGTCCAAATATACAGTTTCTCCCTCTCCCTGGGCGTGAGGTTCATCGGGCTCGGATTGGACTCACGGTATAACGAGGTAGTCCCGCACATATGCGGGAAACCGCACATCTACGGGGTCTTGCCCGAACCCGAAATCATCGCGCGGTCCGACGCCAGAACTCGCGGTCCGACGGGAAATCGCGGGCCGAATTCTGGACCGACATGTGCCTTGGTTGAGCCCTAGGCTCCTGGGTCGATAAGGTCGCCCGCTTCCCTCCCGGATTTCGTCCCGGAGATCCGAGGAAACTCGAGCCACGCCCGCAACCTCCGGGGGTCCCCTCCGAACTCGTCCGCTTCGCGAGCGACAATTCGGTCATGGTGTAGGAGGTCGTCGCATTCTTACGGAACGCCCCGGCCTGCCGCAAAGTCGGGTCGTCGTTCGCCCGGAATCGCCTCGGCCTGACGGTGTCAAATACTGTTTACTGAGCAGTTAAATAGCAACCCCCACCCTCCCCGCCACGGCCCTGCGTTGGACCACGCGGTGGACGAATCACATGATCCCGAACGAGCTAAACAATCTCTGGGTGATTATTGCGGCTCTGCTCGTCTTTACGATGACCATCGCCGTGGGATTCCTCGAAGTGGGGGAACTCGGGGCGGACACGTGGCGGTCCCTCCTCAAGACCTGCATCATGACCTGCATGGCCCTCGTGCTGATGGCGTTCGTAGGGTTCAACCTCGCCTTCGCCCCGACCGTGGGCAACGGGATCATCGGCAACCCCCTCTACTCTCAGCCTTTCCTCGGGGGATGGGGATCGGCCGGTCCGGGAATCCTCAGCGGCGTGTGGTGGTCCACGAACCCCACGAACTCCTATGGATTCTACCTGGGTTCCGCGTCGGCTCCCCTCGCGCTGAGCACGGGGACCTACTTCCTGTTCGAGACCGCCTTCGCCGCCGTGACGTTCGCGCTCGTCGGCGTGGTCATGGTGAAGAAGATGAAGATCTGGGCCGTGACCCTCTTCGCCATTCCCTACTTCCTGCTCATCTGGATCCTCCCTGCCGCCTGGATCTGGAACCCGTCCGGCTGGCTCGCGCGGCTGGGGATGGTGGACTTCGCGGGAGGTCTCGTGGTGCACGGCGCCGCGGGCGCCGCCGGTCTTGCGATCCTGGTCCAGATATGGCATGAGGAGCGGGCACGGGGGCTCAAGGAGAGCGTTCAGATCCCTATGAAGGTGAATTCGACCTGGCTCACCCTTTCCACGCTCCTGCTATGGATGGGATGGTTCGGGTTCAACCCGGGCAGCGTGCTCGCGTTCAACAGCGAGACCACGGTCGTCGTCCTCACGACGTTCATCTGCGCGGGGACGGCGTTCATGTCGCTGATGGCCTGCCGGTACATCACGACCAAGAAGGACCCGGGATACCTGTACTCCACGAACGGGATCCTCATGGGCCTCATCGTCATCACGCCGCTCGCGGGGTTCGTCAGCCCGCTGAGCGCCTTCATCCTCGGTGTGATCTGCGGACCGCTCTTCATCGCCGGCGAACGCCTCTTTGCCAAGGTGAAGTGGTTCTCCGACCCCATCGGTCTCCTTCCGGGGCACACACTGGGCGGACTCTTCGGGTTGGGGATGATCGCGTTCTTCGCGCAGACCGCGTTCGCGACCGGCTCCGGCTACGCAAGCCTTCCGAACGGACTCCTCTTCGGGGGCGGCATGTCCGCGGCCCACCAACTGGGGATCGAGGCCTTCGGGGCCGTGGTCGTGATGGCTACGGTCTTCGTGATCTCCTACATCGCCATCTGGCTGATCGCGAAGGCGATCGGAGGGATCACTCGGACGCCCGCGTCGGACGCCGGCGAGGGCCTCCCCCCCGACTGAGCGCATCTCTCGTTTGCGGGTTCGCGGTGCTCCGGCGCGGTAGCGAAGCGAATCGTACCGCGGCTGCGCTTCCCCATGGGAGAACATGGTCCCGGAGGGCCGTCAGAGTGGGATCGCTCCGTTGATCGGGGAACCGTTCGCGAACCCACCGACCGCAAAGCCCCGGCCGGTGCCCGCGAGCGATTCGCCGGTCACCAGGACAAGCGAGAAACCACCCTCGATCGGGATGTTCCAGGGTTCGTGCGTCAGCGAAACCCACGCGCTGGCTGCCGTGTACGTCAGAAGATTCGTGCCGTTCGGGGCCGTCAGGACCACGTACCACAGCGCGTTCGAGTCCGGGGGCGTCCCCGCGCAAAGGTTCGACGGGGTTGCGTTCGCCACGGCGCCCGGGTCGCCGACGTAGTCCCCGTCCCATATCTCGTAGACTCGGACGTAGACGTCCCCCGTGGTGACCTGCTGGGTCGACCCCTCCCAAGGAATGCGTTCCGTGTACGCGGTTCCGCCGCCGGTGCACGAGAGCGTGCCCGCCGAGGGGGTGCCGAACTGAACGGCGATCGGAGGGCCCGGGCTCGGATACCCGGAGATCGACGACGAGGACTGCGGCCGTGCGGTCACGATCGTGACGATCCCGAGGACGATGATGACCACCACCAGCAGCTGTCCGACATGCTCTCTCCGCGCGCTCTTCCGTCTAGCCTGGCGCTCCCGGAACGAACGTGAGCGGCCTTCCAGCGGGTCAGGGTGCGGAGCACCTCCATCGGCCGGCCTGCCGGCCGACTTCTCGACGTCCTCGGCCGAAGGTGGAGGGGGGTCGCTCACGGAGCTTCCTCGGCCTTGGGGATCAGCTCGAGGTACGCCTCCTCGAGTACGAGCGAGGTGTTGGCGAACTGGACGATCGGGCCCAGGCCCTCGCACCTTCGGAGAAGGAGCACTCGCGTTTCGTCGCTGCCATCGAACGTGATCCGCCAGCGTCGCTCCGAGAGCACCGAAACTTCCGTCGCGATCGTGCGGAGCTCGGCCGTCGCCTCGGGCGCGATGGGGCGCTGGAACTCGACATCCACCTGACGGGATCGGATACGAGCGGCGACCCGGTCGACGCGGTCCCGGAGCAGCACCTGCCCCTGGTGGAGGAAGATCAGCTGGTCGCACACCTCGGTCACCTCGAACATCTGATGAGAGCTCATGAACACCAGATGGTCGCGTTTCAGCCGGTTCAGCAGTCGACGGACGAGCACCCGCTCGGCGGGGTCGAGGCCGCTCGTCGGCTCATCGAGCAGCAGCACGGGGGGGTCCCCCATCAGCGCGGACGCCAGGGCAACGCGCTGCCGCTGACCCTTCGAGAGCCAGCCGATCCTCTGCCCGAGGGGCGGAAGGTCGAGGAGCTGGTGGCAGCGGTCGACCTCCCGGTCCACGTCATCCCTAGATAACCCCCGGATCCGCCCGACCGCGTCCAGCGCCTCGAAGACATTGAGGGTAGGGTACGGTTCGGGGGTCTCGATGAGCGCTCCCACGTCCCACAGCGCTCCCTTGCGGTCGACCATCGGGTCAATGTCGTTCAGGAACGCGTGGCCTTCCGAGGGGCGCAGGAGCCCCACGAGGCACTTCAACGTGGTCGTCTTGCCGGCGCCGTTCGGCCCGAGATACCCGATCGCCCCGGCCCCTTCGTACCGGAAGGTGAGGTTGGTAAGCGCCGGCGACCCAGTGGCGAACGATTTCGATAGGGCGGAGACCTCGAAGGAACCCATGACTCACCCGGTGGACTCCTTGCGTTGGTAGAGATAGGCGCTCAACGGTAGGAAGACGGCGATGTAGGCCGCCATGATCTCGAGCCCCTCGATCACCGTGGCGGCCCAGACCGTGTAGTACTGGTCCTCCCCCAGGGGAACATTCTGGATGTGGACGAAGTCGGTGTCGAGGATCGCCGCCATGGCTCCCCCGGCGTAGGACAGCGAGAACCAGGGTTCGATCCCCGCCAGCTCGACGGTCAGCTGCAGGGTCGTGAACCCGACGTAGAGCGCGAGGACCGTGACGAGCACGCCTGCGGCCGGCGATCGGACGAACGCGCTCACGCAGAAGGCGACGCTGAGCGCGGCCAGGGAGAAGACGGCGGCCGCCCCGAGCGACTCCGCGAAGAGGAGCCAGGGGATGCTCGGGGCACCGAAGAAGTAGATGGCCCCGGCGGCTCCGAAGACATAGTAAACTCCGACCACGGCGAGCGTGACGAGGGTCGCGGCGGCGTACCGCCCGGCGAGAAGCACCGGGCGCCGGACCGGAAGGACCAGCATGTAGTACCCGGCGCCCGTCGAGAAGTCTACGCTCAACGCATCCCCGCCAAAGAACGCCGCCGCGAGGATGACCCAAAGCCCCGTGTTATCGAGATAGTTGCTGAGGTACTCGGAGCTGCGGTAGAGCTGCTGCACCCGAACCGTCGCGACCCCCGCTTGGATCTCGAACGCCAGGGTAAGTCCGGAGATCAGGACCACGAACGCAAGCAGTCCGTAGAAGCGATTCGTCCTGAAGTAATGCCCGAGCTGAAGGAAGGTCACGGTGCGCCACTGTTCGAAGCTCGACACCCGTTGCCGCGGTACCGTCACGGCCTGGATCGGGCCAGCGGAGTCGGTGGAAGCCTGGATCACTTGCACCCCTTCCTATGCAGTCCGCTGAATGCGATTTCCCCCATCGTACGCGACCACGAACCGGGCCGGTCCTGACGCTCCCATGACCAGCGACTGAAACAGCCGCGGTCTCGGGCTTAAATCTTGGGTCAGTAGGTGCTTTGGGATCTCGACCGGAGAACCGACCCTCATGCCCCGGTCCCGGGAGACGGTGGTCCTCCTTCCCTCCGCGTTCACTTTGCGCGGTCGGGTTCGTCGGTATCCCCCTTCGGACCATGTTCTACGCGTGCCGGCGCCTGAGGGTTCTCGACGCGAGCCCTCCGGGACCGCGCCCGCTCGAATTCGCTGATGGGTCGGAGGGTCTATCTACCGACCGGGTCAGTTTTAGCCGAGCAAGAAGGTTCGAGGTAGCATGGGCGGGCGAAGCGCGGCGGCCCTCGCGGTGGTCCTCCTCCTCACGGTAGGGGCGCTGACCAATCCCACCGGCCCCGCGCTCGGCCGCGCGGCAAACTCAGTACACATCGGCACCACGGATTCAATCGTCGTGAACGCGGTTGCGAATTACGGCTACTCCCCAGACACATTCCAACAGGTGCCGATCAACGCGACGATCACCGTCAGTTTCACGGACGACGACCCGAGCGGCATGCAGCATTCGTTCAACATCTCCTCTCGCGAGGGATGGGTGATCCCCACGACGTACACGGCCGCCCAGTTGAACCACCTGTTTGGGATCTATCCCACGCTCTACTCGGCCATCGTAAACTTTACGGGCGATCAATCCGTGGGGACGTTCCATTCGCCGACGACCCCGGGCTGGTACGAGTTCGTCTGCAACGTGTCAGGGCACTTTCAGCTCGGGATGTACGGCTTCATCGCCTTCGGCGAGAACCTCCCGTCAAACCTCACCCGGAATTTGAGCGTCCAGGTCGGCGGCGGGAACCTCACTGGGCTCGCCGTGGCCTTTGGTGTGCTCTTTGTCGCGGTCGTGCTCGGCATCCTAGTCTGGCGACGCGGTCGTACGCTTCGCCGGACCCCCCCCGAGCCGGCCGGGCGCGCAAAGACCGGATCGACCGGGACCCGGGAGGCCGAAGACGGCCGGAAGAGGGGCCCTGGGTAGGCGCCGAGCAGCATCGTGACCCGACGGCCCTGCGGATGCTTTCGGATGTCCCTGATTCCTGTCGGTGCTTGAGGATTCGGACATCGGGGTTGTTCTGGATGCAGAAGAGAACGGCGAACGGCACGGTAATCGACCGGAGAAACGGGAACGGGATGCGAACGCCCGAGACGGTCCCAAGCTATCCCGAGCGGGGGGGAGACCGTTTAACTCGCCCCTGTCTAGCCCGCCTCCGTCATGCCAGGGATTGCCTCACTCCAAGCGAACCAGAATGCGACGATTGACGCCACGATCACCGCCATCTCGGCGGTTCGGGACGTAACGACCTCGCGCGGCGCCTCCCAGGTGGCCGACGCGACGATCCAGGATGAGACCGGAACGATCGTCCTCACCCTTTGGGGAGAGGACATCAAGCGCTACAGCGTGGGACAGAAGATTCGGATCACCGACGGCTGGGTCCGGGACTTCCGCGGTAAGCTCCAGATCTCGATGGGCCGCTCGGGCAAGATCACCGTTCAACCCTGATCGGCGGATCGGTCAGCGACTCCGGGGGCCGTTCCCCGGACGGATTTCCCCCGGGTCGGGAATCCCTCGTCTCGGGTCGGTCTGAAGCGGAACGCGAGAGTCGACTCCCGACTTGGTGGTCGCGGGGCACCACCGCCCGGCGGCCCGGGGTCGATATCGTGACGCACTCGCGATCCTGCCCCCCGGGCGCCTCCACGCGCGGGTACGTTCCCACGGGCGCACCCTTCCGCAGACCCTATCCTGGGGCCGGAACCCGCTCGCGCCGGTCGACAAGGTGATTTAGTCCCTCCTTCGCTGGTCGCGAGAAGTTAACCCACGGAACCCGGCCCATGAGCGAACCCAGCCAATCGGCGACTTCCCGTCAGGCTCCGACGCCCGACCGACGATACGAGCGTCTCACGCTGGTGATCGTGTTCGCGGCCGTGATGATGACCGCGATCGACACGACGGCGGTCATTCTCGCGCTGCCGACGATGCTCACCGACCTCCAGACGAACGTCATCACCGGCATCTGGATCATCATGGCGTACCTGCTCGTCCTCGCGACGCTCGGGACGCAGGTCGGCCGGCTCGGCGACATGTTCGGCCGGGTCCGGATGTTCAACGCGGGATTCTTCGTCTTTACCGCGGCGTCGCTGCTCTGCGCTCTCGCGACCAACGGGACGGAGATCATCGCCTTCCGGGCCATCCAGGGCGTCGGCGGCGCGATGGTCTTCGCGAACAGCGGGGCGATCATCGCCGACACGTTCCCTCCGCAACAGAGAGGGAGGGCGTACGGACTCACCGGCGTCGGGTACTCGACCGGAGCGATCCTGGGGATCCTGCTCGGCGGGGTCCTCACCACCTTCGTCAGCTGGCGCGCGATCTTTCTCCTGAACCTGCCGGTCGGGATCATCACCGGGTTGGTCGGGTATCGGATCCTCCGCGAACGGTCCCCGCTCGTCTCTCGAAAGCTCGACCTGGAGGGGATGGCGCTTCTCGCCGCGGGCCTCGTGCTGATGCTCGGCGCGCTGACCTACATCGCCGGCTTCGGTTGGTCGACGATCCTGGGCATCGAGATCGTGGCCGGCGCGGCATCGATCGTGGGATTCGTGGTGTGGGAGGCTCGGTTCGCCCGCGCCCCCCTCCTCGACCTCGGGCTGTTGAAACGACGAACCCTCACGGCCTCGATCTTCGCGGCGTTCTTCCAAGCCACGGCGAACCTCGCTGTGCTCTTCGTCGTGATCATGTATCTGCAGGGGGTGCGCGGCTTGAGCCCGTTCTCCTCCTCGGTGCTCCTCGTCCCGGGCTACATCATCGGGGCCGGGGTCGCTCCGTTCGCCGGCCGGAGCTCCGACCGACACGGGGCGCGCTTGATCGCGTCCATCGGCCTCATCGTGATGGCCGCGGGGATCTTCGTGTATGCCTCGCTATCCAGTACCTCGGCCCTAGGGTTCGTCGTCCTAGGTTCGGTGATCAGCGGGATCGGCAACAGCACGTTCTATCCTTCCAACAACAGCGAAGTGATGACCGCCGCACCCCCCGGCTCCTACGGCGTCACCTCGGGCTTGCTGAGGATGTTCACCAACATCGGGACGGTGTGCAGTTTCGCGATAGCCCTTTTGGTAGTTTCGCTCGCCATCCCCCGGCAGGCCGCGTTCGCAATCTTCCTCGGGGTCCGGGTCCTGGACCCGGCCCATTTCGGTGCCTTCGTTTCCGGCATGCACGCGGTCCTGTACGTGGCGGTCGGCTTCGTGGTCGTAGCGCTCGTGCTCTCCGTAATCCGAGGGCGACGGGAGGTGCCGCCCGCTGGTCCCCCAGGATCGAACTTGGCGTACCGGTCGGATCCGAGCGACGCTAGACCCCGCTGAACAAGAGAGGAGGCTCGGCCCTCCTCAAGTTCCGGTCACCCCGGCCCCGGTTTCGCCCGCCGGCCGAGAGTTGCCCCCCCGTCAGGACGGGATTTCCTAGCTCGTTTTAGACCCTTAGGGCCCCCAAGAGAAAGGCAGGGGGTAGCCCGGGCCGAGGGATCCCGAGGGAGCAGGTCGTGAAGGAGGCACGAACCTGCGCCCTCGGTACTGGGGACACCCCAGCGTAGGGACCCCAAGCGGCCACTCTGTATATACTTGTGGCCCGCCCTCAATAGCCGTACGGATGCCCCCTCTGCTCGGCGACCGGGCGCACGAATTCGCGCCGCCCCGGCCGCGGATTGACCGGATTTTCCCTAACAGTATATAGTTATTAGATTCCTGTTCGCAGCACACTCGCGACGGCGGGGGGCGACGAACCCACCTTGGTCCGTCCTCCCGCGCGCGTCAGGGGGCCGGTGCTCGGGCGAGGGTCTCCGGCGCCGAATTGCATCCCACATCGGTCGGGGTCGGGTTCGTGACCGCCGTGCGGAAGCAGTAGTCGCTGACCGTCCAGTTGTAGTTGTAGGAGGTTCCTCCCAAGGCGCCGTCCTCCGACCCGAGGTTGGCCTCGTCGAGATAGAAGTGGGAGAAGCCGGACGTGGGGCCGGTCCAGCAGGAGACCGAGGGCATCCGCTGTTCCACATCGGAAAGGATCAGGCTCAGATTGACCCCGATCGTACCGGCGGCGAGACCCGGCGACGTCTGCCCCGCGTACGAGTAGTCGAAGCTCACGTTCGCGTTGGTCCCGTTGTCCGCCCCGTGGCAATAGTACCCGACGTCCCACCGCTGCAGGGAGACCGTCGAGTTCACGAGGGTGGGGGCGGTCCAGGGAGTGAAGGTCGCCGGGTAGGTGATGTGATGAGCGAACCACACCATCACCTCGACGAACGGTCCCTGTTCGAAGACCGGGGGAAAGCTCTCGGTGAAGAAGTCGTCCAGGGAGAAGTCGTAGCCGTCGGTATCGCTGGAACCGGGCGCGTGGAAACTGTACACCACGGTCGTCCAAATGCTTCCGTTAGTAACCTGAGAGACCTGTTGGGGGAGCACCCAGGCCGGACTCTGGTTCGTGTAGGTCGATCCGGCCCCGGCCCATTCGTTCCCGCCGTACACTACCGAAGGGTAGGAGAACCAGCCTCCGGCGCCGCCTACGTGAGTCCAGTTCGCGTAGCTGAACAGGGAGCCCTGCCCCGCGTTGTAGCACAGTCCGACGTGACCGACCGTTCCGCTGGGCACGGAGTAGGTGTTGCCTTGGAGCACGCCCTCGTGCAGCGGGAGCACCGGGCGGGGAACTCCGGGGGTTCCGACGATACAGGTGGAACCGGTGCCGGGAGAGGGCAGAACCTCGATCAGCCCGTTCGGGCCGGGTCCGGGGCTCGACCCACCGGGAGAGCTCGACGGAGTGTGTATGAGCACGGCGTAGCTGGCGGCGCCCGCGAGGATCGCGAGAACGGCTACGAGAACCGCCACCAGCGGACGGCGGAGCCTTCGGAGAGGGGGCGATGGGGCGGGCGCGGTCGTCATCCTGCCCGATCAGACCCCTTGCCGCCATAATCTCTAGCCCGGAGGCGACCCATCCCATCGATCCGAAGGGCGAACTCCCTGGTGACCCGGGGTCCAAGGCCCCTCTCCCCGCTCGGTCGCGTCCGTCCGGAGGCCCGCGGCCCACTAACCCAACCGCAACGGAATGCTAGGAACTCTCGGGAAGCCCTCGGACCGAAGCCCGCGGGCTGCGGCGCCGACACGGGCTCCTGACCGGCCGTTACCCTACGAGTTCCACGTTCTTCGAACCGATGTTCACCACGTAGACGTAGGTGTCCTTCGGGTCGTAGAAGGCCGCGATCGCCAGCTTTCCCACCTTGAGCGACGATACCGCGTTCGCGCTGGTGATGAGGTAGAGTATGCTCGCGGTCGTCGCGTTCGCCTCGCCGGCGCCGACCATGTCCTTCAGGGTCGGGTCGTAGACCAGCAGGGAGACGCTCTGAGAGAGCTTGAGCGTCTTCGTGATCGTCGTTCCCGAGACCACGACGATGGACTTCACGATCGAGGTGAGGTACATGTCTCGGTTCGCAGGGTCGTAGACGGCGTAGGAGAACTCCCCGACGCCCAGCGAGATCGTCGCCGAGACCGTGTTCGTCGACGAGATGACGACGAGGGACGACTTGTTCGTCGTGCCGTTGAACCCGTCAAAGTAGCTGTTCTTAGTAGACGGGTCGTAACCGAACGGATTCGGGAACAGACTGTTGACGGAGTGCAGGGTGAGGTTCTTCACGACCTGATTGGAGGAACTGATCACGCTGATCCTCGCGAGATACGGGGGGCCGTCGGTGCCGTACGCGTACGTGTCGTTGTTCGCGGGATTGACGTAGACGAAGTTCGGGTAGCCCCCCACTTTGATGGTGGTCACCGCGCCGCTGCCCGTGATTGCCGAGATGGTCCCGGCGAGGAAGTTGGGGAGATAGAGGTCCTTCGACTTCGGGTTGTACCCAGCATAGTCGATGGTTCCCAAGCCGAAGGTGAGCTTCTTCACCGCGTTCGTCGCGTTGATGATCATCCAGCCGACGCCGAGCCCCAGGTCGGACGAGCTGTTGAGTACGAGGACGTTCCCGCTGGCGGGGTCGAAGAACGACCCGACCGGGTGCGCATTCGCGCCGAGAGACGGATTGGCGACCACTTTGTTCGTGGAGCCGCTGATGATCGATAGGTTGGTCGAGTTGTAGTTCGCCACGTAGAGCTTCCCGTTGTCGGGGTCGAACGTCACTCCGTAAGGGGCCTTCCCGACGGCGATGCTGAAGTGAGCGTGGGTGACGCTGCTGATCACGCTGACGTTGTTCGAGCCCTGGTTGGCGATGTAGACGTCAAAGTTCTTCGGGTCGTAGGCGAGCCCGTCCGCCTTCGTGCCGATCGGGATCGTGACGTGGACGCTTGCGGCCAGGGGAGCAGGAGCCGACGGGGTCCCCGTTCCACCCGCGGCTGGCAGGGAATGGGCCGCCGCCGAAGGGACCGCGCCGAGAAGCAGGCAAGCCGCGATTATCATGAGGGCCAGTCTCCCAATGCTCATGCCGGTCATGTTCGGGTTCCGTCGCTGGCGCTCTGTAGGAAGGGCCCATCTTAAACGTATGTAATTTCGAAAATCGTCTATCTCCTGACCAGCCACCGCGAGTGACCCCGGGGACGGTCCCCGGTGCGTTCCCTAGGCCGATCTACCGGGGGAAGTTCGGACGCTGTCGACCGCGGCTCGAAGTTTACGCCAGGCCGCCTCGCCGTTCTTGTCTGGCGGGTACACATGCCCTGCACGCTCCGCCAGTCGCCGTTCCACGTATTCCTGAGCCGATCGGCAGACCGGGCATCGCTGACATTCATCGCCTATCGGACTTCGAGCCAGCTGCAGGAGCAGTTCGGATTCGTCCGCTTCCCCGAATATCGCCGCTTCGTGCCAATCGCATCGGTCCGGCTCGGCCATCGCTACCGCATGCCTTCCTAGGATGAAAAAGGAAACCGTTCTCAATTCGTTATCACGACGGGACCCCTAGGACCCGTGGGGCGCCCATTTCTCCCAATGGTCACTGATTCCGTATGCGGGCGATCCTAGCCGTGCGTCCGGGTCAGTTTTCGGTCCGCCCGTACTGGACAAGGCACGCGGCGAATCCCACCAGCCCCACGGCCGCCAACGCCTCAGGGAACAACGCCGTCAGGTGTCCCTAGATGAGGAACAGGCTTCCAAGGCCCGACGCCACAACCCCGGCGAGGATTCCCGCAACTAGGGCCTGGGACGCGCTCCGGGTGATGACCCCGGCCGCGGCTGTGACCCCGCCGAGGAACACCAACAGCCCTACCAGACCGAGGACCAGATGCGCCGGCGCGAGGATCGGCGCCGGGGCGGTGGACGACGTGGAGACGAGCGCATTGGCGAGCCAGAAGACCCCCAGGGCGCCCACCCCGTAGACCGCGAGAGTGCCTCCGACCACGACCGCCAGTCGACCGGCGAGAGCGCTCGCCCGCGATTGCGGCAACGCGAAGGTCAGGTAGTGGGTCCGAAGGGCGAGGTCCTCTCCGACCGCGAGCGCGGTCAGGTCCAGGATGACCAGAGCGGCCAAGCCGGCGGTAATCAGCAGGCCCAGGACCTCGGCCGTGCCCGAGGACGGAACCTGGAGGTAGAGGTCCGCGATCCCGCTCCCGATGGGCCCGGCGATCACCGGGATCAGCAGCAACCAGATCGTTCGGGAGCGGCGGACGCGCGTGACCTCCCATCGAGCATTCTGTACCAGGGCGGCGACCTCTCCGCTCACGTCGCATCCTCCCGACCCACTCGTTCGAGGTATCGACGGGCCAGGTCCGGCTCGGGTGTAGCGGCGCTCACGAGCGGCAGGCCCGCCCGAATCACGGCGTCCAACAGCGCGGCCTGCTCCGCATCGCCGCCCGAGAACCGTACGGTCGCGTGGCGCGATCCGTCCACGGTGACACCGACCTCCGGCCCGGCCGCACGTAGGATGGATTCGGGAGTGACGTCCGAGGCGAACCGGAGCCCTAGGGCCCTACGAGGTCCGCCGATGCCCGAGTCAGCATCGAGGGTAACCGGCTCGTCCCCGACCAGGGCCCCGTTCCGTAGGAACAGTACCCGTCCACACACCTCCTGAACGTCCTCGAGCAGATGCGTCGAGAGCAGCAGCGTGATACCGCTCCGAGCGAGGGTGCGAAGCACTTCCCTCAGGTCGTGTCGGGCGGCCGGGTCGAGACCCAGGGTCGGTTCGTCCAGGAGAAGCACGTCGGGATCTCCGACCAGAACCGCGCCGAGGAGCATCCGACGCGCGAGGCCGGTGGAGAGAGAACCGAACGGACGACCGAGATACTCGGCCACGCCCAGGGTCTCGGCTCCGCGACGGACTGCGGCCTGGCGTTCGGCGGCCGGGACACCCCTGACCCGCGCCACGTACTCCAGGAGGTCCGCCCCCGTCAGGTAGGGTGGGACCCCCGGAGTCTCCACAAGAGCTCCGAGGCGTCGTAGGGCCCGGCTTCGATCTCGGCTCGGGTCCAGACCGTGAACCCGTACCGAACCTTGCGTAGGGCGAGAGAGTCCGGCGAGGAGCTTGAGCGTGGTCGTCTTGCCGGCGCCGTTCGGTCCGAGGTATCCGACCGCCTCCCCGCTCCGGAGCGAGAAGCGGACGTCCCGCAGGGCATCGTGTTCCCCGTACCGTTTCCAGACCGCGTCGATCGTCAGGACATCCGAGGGCACGTGAGATTCGAGCGGGCTGGGAGAATATCATCCTCGCGGTCGAAGCGCGGACGTTGGTCTAGAGAATCGCACCGCGTGTCCTCCGGCCGGGCCGGGGGCCGACCGCTTCTCACTCTCGGGTCCGCGGCCGGCGGCGCTCAGAAGCCCCGCCGTCCGCTCACCGCTCGACGCAGGTCGGATCGACCCTGCGTCCGGCCCCGACCCGGGTGACGGCTACTAGGGCAGGAATCCCACCAACACTCCCACGTTCCGGTTGACCTTCAGGGTCCCGTGGTTCGGTAGGGCTACCCTTCCGTCGCTGTTCGGGATCGTGAATGAGTAGGAGCCTGCCGTCACGTACGCGAGGATCATGGGCGTGTTCGACGAATACGTGACCCCTCCCAGGGTAAGGGACCAGTGGGCACCCGCCGGGAGTCCGACCTCGTCGAACACCACCGCGTAGTAACCGGAACCCGGCATGGGGACGGGAAGCGAATCCCCGCCTCCCACGAGCAGGCCCTGGTCGGTGTAGGGTAGGGTACCATTCCAGTTCGCCCAGACGTTGCCTCCCTGGAAGGGAGCCCCGACTAGACTGCCCAGCAGCACGAACCCGTTGACGTACCGACCATCCCACGGAGGAGATAGCGGAACGTTCCAGGCGTTGTGGTAGATCGTAGCAACTTGGCTGAAGTCGTGGTATCCGAGGTCATTGATGAACACGTAAGCGAGATACGGGTTCTGCGGCGGGCTGTACGCCGTAATTGGAGTTTCGAACAGATTGTTGTAAATCGTATTGCCCGAGCTGAACACGCCCAGGCCGCCGACCGTCGGAGCCCCCATGTATCCGGTGTCGAAGGCTTCGACCCGGTAGAGCGACCCGCCGTCCGGACCGGTGACGATCGGATTCACCGCGAACCGGTTCCCAAAGACGGTGTTGTCCTGGAGCGTCCGGTTCCCGTCCGAGCTGACGATCACCATCGAGCTTCCCATGCTCGAGAAATCGTTGTAGGCCACGAGGAGGTGGGTGTCGTCGGAAAGGAACAGCGAGCCGTAGAGGAATCCGGTCAGAGTGACCGGGAACCAGCCACTGATGTCATGGGAATCTACGATCGAGATGTTGGACGAATCGTAGACCTCGACCGGGAGTTCGTTCGAACTGGGGACCGAGAGACCGTAGTAGTACTCGAGGAAGAAGAGCTCGGACGGAGTGTAGTCGAGGAACAGGCTCGGTAGGTTCACCACGTCCACGTGCGCCGTGACGCCGCTCAGGAGCATCCCCGGGTACAGGGGCTCAGTGAACTGGTCATACGTGCCATACAGGGAACTGATCGGTTGGACCTGGGAATAGGAGATGAGGTAAGGACTGGACACGCTTCCATCGCCGCTCTGCGCGATGCTCGCCACGCCCGAGTTGCCGAACGCGATGATCGGCACGTAAACTCCCATCGCGGCATCCCGGACCAGCGAGATCTGGTTCGCCGGGCCCGGGGCGATGGTGGAGTACGCCGGTGCATAATCGTTCGCTAAAGCCGCGGCCGAATAGGTCTCCCCCGCGGCGGTGGGGAGCCAGAAGCTAATGTCAGGACCGGCCGATAGGGCCCAGGCCGCCGAGGCGTTGAAGAACCCCGCGTAGGGTCCACCGACGTTCGGAGAGACCCACAGCTGGGTCGGGGCGGGGGACACGTCCACAGTGTACTTTCGTTCGGTGAATCCTGGGAGGGAGGCGTTCCAGAGGCCGTAGACGAACTCGGGGCCCGCGGTGAGGTATGCCTCCCCGCTCGACGCGCTCGATGAGGAGAAGTGAGCATCGACGCCCTCGACGCTCTCCCCCGTGTCCTCGGTCGTGGTGAAGGCCGCAGGGACGGCGGAGTATCGGCCTGTCGTGCCGTTGAGATAGAGGAGCGTCGCCTCGGCGTTCAACGACCGAAAATCAGCGCTGAAGCCGTCGCTCGGACCGCAGAGCGCGATCTCCGCGTCGTTCGCGAGGCCGATCCCGGTCGACTGGTTCCCGCTGATGAGGAACGAGGCCGGGGGCGCGGTGTAGCCGGTCGGCATCCCGGCGGTCGAGTTGAAGATGATCCAATCGAACGAGCCGCCGTTGATCGCCGTGCCGTAGTTCGTGTTGTTCAGCGTGATGTCGTGGGCGGAGTAGAGCGTGTAGTTGAAGAACAGCGCGTTGCGACCATCGATGTTGGTCGCGTTCAGGTAGAGTCGGATCGTGAACGGAGGAAGGACATGGTACAGGGGAGGGGTGACCGGCACTTGGTGAACGTAGACCCCGGTGAAGAGGTATCCGCCGGGCGAGTTCTCGTAGATGTCGTTCGCGAAGAGGGCGCCCTGCCCTCCGGTGAAGTTCCATCCATCGGTGAGAAGCTGGAGCTGGTGATTCGGGATCGAGTAGAAGATGACGTTCTGGGCCCAGATCTGATACATCGATTGGCCGAAGAAGGTGACGTTGTTCAGGACGGCATTCTCCTGGACCGTGATGGCGTCGGAGGCGTTGGTCATCACGGGGAGCAGCGAGACGTTGTTGATCGTCACGGACCCATCGAGCGAGGTGGTCCGGTACCAGTACGGCACGTACGCGCCCGAGGAGCTTACTCGGAGGCCCAAGTCGTTGACACCGATGGAGGTCGGCCCGGGCGAAACCTGGCCGGCGGCAAGGTTCGAAGGTACGAGCGCGTTGCCTTCGTGCACGCTCGAGTACGCAAGATTGGGTTCGAGCGAATCGCCGGCTGGAAGCCCGGCGTTCCGATTCACCCTTTCGAAGCGTTCGACGAGCGATGCGGCGAGACGAGGCGGGGTGGCCTTCGGTACCGGCGGAGAACCCGACGCTACGGAGGGCGGAGTGGGCGCGGGGGTCGCGGTTCCGGACGTTCCGTGCCCGGGAGCGGATAGCGCTCCCGCGGCACCCGCGAACACCATGACAACCGTCACGACGATGGCCCATGCACCCCGACCGGACTGGACTGCGAACATCTCCGACCTTCGTCCTCGCACGACCGCGCCGTGGAACGAATATTCTCTTTCCATAAATACGTGAGAAATCGGCTCCGGGTGCCGTTTCGAATAGGGGCGGTACTGTGCCTGATTCGCACGGGGCTGCGGGACGTCCCGGCGCCGGTTTCACCTCATCCCGTGGGGCAGGGCGCGGTTTGTCGGGGCCGGTTGGCTGGCGGACCACTCGAACAGGAACCCGCGGAGGCGGGGGCAGGAACTCGCCGGCTGCGCCCTAAACCTACCGGCTACACGACCCAGTCGGACCCGGGCGCCGTCCGCTGAGAGAACCTAACCGCCGTCCCGGGCGGGAACTGGTGGGGCGGGCCCCTCACCGGGGCTCGCGTCGTATGCTTCTTCCCCGAACTCCGAGACGTCGAGTCCGGCGTTCTCCTCGGCCGGTCCCACCCGAAGGGGCGAAAACACGTTGATCACGCGGAGCAGTACGTAGGACCCCACAAACGCGAAGACCGCGACCACGGCGACAGCGAAGAGCTGGACCAGGACCTGGTGGGGGTTACCGTAAAAGAGTCCGTTCGGGCCGTTTGCATTGACCGTGGTGGTGGCGAACAGGCCCGTCGCAATCGTTCCCCACATGCCGCCCGCGCCGTGGCAGGCAAAAACATCGAGCGAATCGTCGAGCGTCGTCCGGGCGCGCCAGTTGGCGAGGTAGTTCGAGAGGACCCCCGCCACGAGTCCGATCACGATGGATGCGGAAGGAGTGACGTATCCCGCCGCAGGCGTTACCGCCGCGAGTCCGCAGACTGCCCCCACCGCCATCCCGACGGCCGAGGGCCGCCCTTTGCGGATCCAATCGACCAGCATCCAGCTGACCCCGCCGGCCGCGGCGGCGAGGTTGGTGGTGACGAGCGCGTCCACCGCCACGCTGTTCGCCGCGAGAGCGCTTCCCGCATTGAACCCGAACCAGCCGAACCAAAGGAGCGCGGCGCCGAGGATCACGTACGGGACATTGTTGGGCCGGGCGGACCGGGTCTCGATCTCAGGTCGGCGGCCGATGACGATGGCCGCCGCGATTGCGGAGACTCCGGCCGAAGTATGCACCACGAGCCCGCCGGCGAAGTCCACGACTCCGAGCGCGTGAAGCCAGCCCCCCGGGTTCCAGATCCACATCGCGATCGGGACGTAGATCAGCGTCGTCCAGAGGACGATGAAGATCAGAAGGGACTTGAAACGCACCCGACCCGCGAAGGCGCCGATAATGAGCGCCGGGGTGATGGCGGCGAACTTGAGCTGGAAGGCAAAGTAGAGCAGCTGCGGGATGAAGGCCGAGTACAACGGGTTCGGACTCGCCCCGACGTTGTTCAACATCACGTAGGAGAGATTCCCGATGATGCCGTGGCCGCCGATGTCCACCGGCGGGCCAAAGGTCAGCGAGTAGCCCCAAATGGCCCAGACCAAGCTCACCACCGAAAAGACCGCGAGGCACTGTACGATGGTGGCGACCAGGTTCTTGCGACGCACTAGTCCGCCGTAGAAGAACCCCAGGGCCGGAGTCATCAGCATGACCAGGGCGGTAGCAGTGATCACCCAGGCTGTGTCTCCGGAATCGATTGGCATTCCCGTTTCCCCCTTACCGAGTGGGATTCAGCGCGGCGCTGAAACCTCCGGCACCTGCCCTTCGATCCTGGTGGTTCGTTAGGGCGTGGACCACGGACCCGGGCTAGCGTAGTGGTAGATGAATCTTACTTCACACGAGGGGACCAAGGACAGCGATGAGGGCGGAGGCTCCGGGTCCTCCCTCGGACGCCGCCTTGAGACGGCATTCACCACAAAGAAGGGTGTGAGGAGAGTATTGTCTCTCCGTTTAACAACCAGAGAATAGTCTCCTCCGTTTAACAACCAACAGGGGAGTCATTATATAGTTGTTAAATTGTGTTAAACGCCGTGCGGACCGCTCGAGCCGACGCTCCCGCGAACTACTTCCTCGGCGTTCGTCTCACCGCCGAGGAGGAATCGCTCCTCGAGAAGTTCCGAACGGACCACAAGCTCGCGAACCGCTCCGAAGCGGTGCGCGCGCTCGTGCGCGGCGGGACCGAACCGCGCGCTCCGACGACCGAGCTTCCCGCGACCCTGCGGAACGAGCTCGAGGAGCTGGTCGAGGACGGATACGCCCACGATGTGGCCAGCGCGATGGTGCTCGTGCTGACCTTGGGGATCCGGGAGCTGGCTCGTACCCACACCGAGCACGTGCCGACCCTGCGCGAACACGCGCGGTCGGCGAACGAGCGACGGTCGGGGCGCACTCGGGCGGACCGGGAGGGTCGGGGGCTCCTTCGACGCTAGCCTCCGGGAACGGGGAAGGGTTGCATCATGGAATCGATGGCGATCGCCTGGAGCGAGCGGAGCGGGTTCATCTGCCGACTGTGCCGACAGGACGCGAAGCATAATGAGGTGCTGCACATCTCGTACTGTCCCGTCCACGGTCTGAGCTCTCCTCTGGACCAGCTGCCGTGGCGGCCGGAGGCGAGAGCATCCCGCGTCTCTATACCCGTACGGGCGACCGAGGCACGACCGGTCTTGCCGGTGGTTCGCGCGTAGAGAAGGACTCCCCCCGCATCCGCGCCTACGGGACGTACGACGAGCTCGGGGCCCTGCTGGGCCTCGTCGTCACGGAGCTTCCGGACGAGCTCGCCGATATTCGCGAGTTGATCCGCCGTCTCGAGCACGAACTGTTCGTCGCCCAGGCCGAGCTCGCCACGCCGTCCTCGGGTCGTCCCCCATCCCATCGCGTGGAGGAGCGGCACGTTCAGCGACTCGAGAGCGATATCGACCGCTTTGACGATGGCCATCCCGCCATCCACTCGTTCGTTCTCTCCGGTGGGTCGCGGCCGGCCGCGATCCTTCACATCGCCCGCGCGGTCTCTCGCCGAGCCGAACGAGAGCTCTGGGCCCTGCATCGCAGCGAGCCCCAGCGACCCGAGCTGCTTGCCTGGGCCAACCGCTTGAGCGACCTTCTCTTCGCCGTCGCCCTCGTGGCCAACCACCGGCTGGGACGGCCCGAGGTCCCGCCGGATTATTCCATCTAGTTGGGATCGGATCGGAGGAGTACTGTGGAGGTCGGGGTAGTCGGGAAACCGAACGTCGGAAAGTCGACGCTCTTCAACGCACTCACGCTGCTCGACGTTCCGATGGCTCCGTACCCGTTCACCACGGTGACTCCGAATCGCGGCGTCGCCGCCGTGCGAGCCCCCTGCCCGCACCCGGAAAAGGGCGTCCCCTGCACCCCGGGGAATGCCAAGTGTGTGGAGGGCACCCGCTGGATCCCCGTCAGCCTGGTCGATGTGCCGGGACTCGTGCCGGGAGCCCACGCGGGAAAGGGACTCGGCCACAAGTTCCTGGACGACCTCCGTCCGGCCGACGGTTTCGTTCAGGTCGTCGACCTCTCGGGAGCCACGGACGCCGAAGGCCGGATCGACGCCCCGGGCGCCCACGACCCGGCCGAGGAGGTCGGCTGGCTCGAGGAGGAACTAGTGGCGTGGGTCGCGGAGATCCTGGGTCGCGATTTCGTCCGCCTGGCGCGCGGAGTGGAGCTCCAGGGAACCAAGGTCGAGGAGTTCCTCTCTCAGCGCCTGACGGGCCTCTCGATCTCGCCCGCGGCCATCACGGCCACCCTGCGCTCCGCCTCGGTCGACCAGACGCACCCGGCGCACTGGACCGAGGAGGACCGCGTGCGGATCGCGCGCGAACTTCTGCGGACCTCCAAGCCTCGGCTCGTCGCCGCGAACAAGTGCGATCGGGCCAGGAAGGACGGCGCGAAGGCGCTCACGGACGCCGTGGACCCGATCCCGGTCGTGCCCACGGCCGCCGATGCCGAGCTGACCCTGCGGCGCGCCGCCCGGGCCGGACTCGTCACCTACCGTCCGGGGGATACCTCGTTCGGTGTGACGGACCCGGCGCGGCTCTCCCCGGCGCAAACGAAGGCGCTGGACGGGATCCGTTCGATCCTTACCTACTGGGGATCAACCGGGGTCCAGGGAGCTCTCGAGCGGATGGTCTTCGAACGGCTCGGGATGATCGTAGTCTACCCCGTGGAGGACGAGACCCACTGGACGGACAGCAAAGGCCGCGTCCTTCCCGACGCGCTCCTCGTTCCCGCGAACACCCCGGCCCGGGCCGTAGCGTACCGGGTGCACACCGACCTCGGGGAGAATTTCATCCGAGCGATCGACGGCCGCACCCATCGGGCGCTCGCGGCCGACCACCCCCTCGGACCGAATTCGGTCGTGCGGATCGTTTCCCGCAAGTAAGGGATCCTGTCGGCGGTCGGTCTTCGGGCGGACGCTATTCGACGAGGACAGCGCCGTCGGTCGCGGGGCGGACCACGAACGGAAGTCCTCCCGCACGAGCCAGGCGCCGTACCAGCTCGGTCTCCTTGCCCGGGATCGGAAGCGCCAGAATCGAGCCCCCGGCGCCGGCCCCGGTGAGCTTGGCCGCTTCGGCGGCCGGGGCGGCCGCTTCGATCAGCGCCTCGAGCCGGGGATGGGAGACCCCCACCTCGCGCAGCAGTTCCTGGTTGCGGCGAACGAGTTCTGCGACACGCCCCCGGTCGCCCCGGGCGACCGCATCGATCCCTTCGCGCGCCACTCGAGAGAGCTCCGCGAGGATCTCGGGACCGTCCGGCTGGGCGAGGCGACGGCCGACCGCCCGGACGGCGTCGCCCGTCGATCGGGGGAGGCCGCTGTGCGCGACGACCCAGACCCAGTTCGGATCCGGGACTCTGCGCACCTCCCACCGATGCTCCTCGGCTCGGACCGTCCACAGGGGTTCGCCCGGGCCGCCGTTGATCGCGAGATACCCTCCCCCCACGACCGCGCTCGTATCGCCCGGGCTTCCCACTCCCTGGGCCCCGCGCTCGATCTCGAAGCTCCGCTGGGCGAGCGCGGCCCGGTCGATGCCTCCCTGGGCCGCCGCGAACGACGCCGCCAGGGCCGCCGCGAACGCCGCGGACGACCCCAGCCCGGCCGCGCGAGGGATCCGCGACACGGTCCTCACGTCAACGGGGGGCCCGCCCGACCAGCCTCGCTCGACCGCCGACCTGAAGTAGGCGTTGCGCCGCAGAGCCTCGGGGTCCGCGTTGAGCCGAAACCCCTCTCCGGCACGAACGAACACCTGCGTGTGGAGGTCGATCGCGAACAGGAGCTCGGGGGCCCCGTGCACGACGGCATGCTCGCCGAAGACGATGCATTTCCCGGGAGCCCGCGCGGAGAGGGGGAGCCCCCGGGCCGGGATGGCCGGAAGCGACTCGGTCACGGCGTCCCTCCGACCGTCACGACGCGCTTCCCCCGCGCCTGGGGGACGATCACCTGACGGGCCCCGCCCGGAGGGCGAGGGCCGGGGAGCCCGAGAAGGCGCTCGAGGACCACGGCGACCGCAGCGACCTCGCTGTGGGGCTGGTGTCCGACCGCGACGTTGTGCGTCGATCGTCGGTAGAGTTCCGCGGGCACCTTCGCGCCCCCGACTACCAGGAGGACGCGTTCCGCCCGGGCGAGGCGCGGAAGGACGCGCGCGAGCGGAAGACCGTACATCGTGAGGTGGACGACCGGCCCGTCGAACGCGCGGAGCGTGCCCTTCCAGTCATCGGTGGGGACGACCTCGAAGGAGCCGCCCCAACGGCGGTTCACCGCCTGGAGTCTCGCGGTGAGGTCCGGGTCGGGCGGGTGGAGGTACATCCGGCGGGCCCCGAACGCCCGGGCCGCGAGCGCGAGGTGGGTCGTGAGCCGGGGGTCCCGCCCGGGGCGGTGGCCGACCCGGAGGACCGAGACCTCGGGGGCCCGCTTAGTCCGGGGGGTCCGCCTGGAACCGCTCGATCCGGTGGCCACGGTACTCCAGCTTCTCGGAACGCTTGACGATGCCCTTGAGGCGCGTCGGGGACATCCCGAGCTCCTCCGCGACGTCGGAGAAGAACCGTCCGTCGGAGCCGACGGCCTGGAAGATCCTCTCCTCGAGCTTGCCGTACTCCTTCGGAGGCATCATCGCGATCGCGAGGATCTCGGAGATCTCCTGGAGGGGCGAGGTCGTGCTGATGTTGATGGTCGAGTAGTAGAAGTGGTAGCTCTTGTCGGGCTGCTTGCGTCCTTCGCGGGCGACCCAGCGCGTGTCGATGAGCCGGAGCTTTTCGAAGAAGGCGAGCGCCTTCTCCCCTTCCTTCCCGAACTCGCCAATCACGTCCTCGAGCGTGAGCCAGCTCTCCCCGAGGCGCTGGACGAGCTTCAGTTTCACGGGGGAGTCGACCGCCCGCAGGATCGGGACGAGGTCGCTCACGTCGTTCACGACCTTGATGCGGTGAATTCCGGCGACCATCGTCCTTCCTACCCGGGAACGTCCCCGGACTGCGTGGCGGCGGTCAGCATACGCCGGTACTTCCCATAGCGGTCTCCCGGGTTGAAACGGGCTGGGTGCGGCGTACGCGTGGCTCCCCCGCATTCCGGGCACTTTCCACGGAACGTGTACCGGCCGCAGCCACGGCAGACCCGGAGCACCGACTCGGTCATGCGCGGGTGAACGTCCCCTCCCCGCCGGCGTTCTTGATCGTCTTCAGAGCGGCGTCGGTCGCCTTGCGCAGCGTCTCCTCCGCCAGCTTGTACTGCGTCGATTGGACCCGGATCCGGTACCGGGGCGCGCCGACGTACTGGACCTCGACCGACTCCGGGTCGACCTTCTCGGCCGCGAGGAGCGCCCCGCGGACATGGTCCATCCCGTCCGGCCCGGGGTCGGTAATCTCGAGCGTTCCGAGGATGGTCACGCGCGGGGGGACGATGTTCTCCCGGGCGACCTTGAGGAACGCCGTCGCCCACGGGGCCTTCTCGTTCTCCTTCTGGAACCGCTTCGGGTCGGCGGAGGCGACCTCGAACGCGCCGAACAGCGACGCGTACTTCTCGACGAGCACCGGTCCGAAGAGGTTCACTGCCTCGTCGGCCGTGACCTTGAGCGACTGGGCCACCTGTTCCACGAGGCGCATCGCGCGCTGCTCGTTCTTCCAGGCCTGGACCTTCTCGCGTCGCTGGTGGTCGTTGATCCGCTTGAGCGAGAGGTCGATCTGTCCCTTCGCCGGGTCGACCCGCAGGACGCGAGCGACGATCTTCTGGCCCTCCCGGATGTGGTCGCGGATGTACTTGACCCACCCCGTCGCGACCTCGGAGAGGTGGATGAACGCCTCGCGCTTGTTGTACTCGTCGAGGGTGACGAACGCCCCGAAATTGCGGATGGAGGTGACGGTCCCGACGACGAGCTCGCCTTCCTCCGGGAACTCCGCACGCAGGGGCATCCGACGGTCGGGCCCCCGTCTAGGCGGACGCGGGCCGAACGAGCTCGCCCCGCAGTTTGGCCTGGCCGCCGGTCGGCGTCGCGAGGGTCGCGCCGCAGACCGAGCAGTTGACGACGGACGAGGGTCGGCTGAAGATCGTCTGCTCGGTAGAGCAGTCCGGACACTTCACGACCCAGAAAGGAGATGGTCCGTGCATGGCGACTCCTAGTGGTGCTCCACGAGCTCGAGCTGGCTCGCGCGCCAGCTCGCCGGCTGGACCGTGTACTTGCACTTCTTGCATCGGTACTTGAGGTAGACCCGACGGACCGCCTTCGCCCGTCCCTCGGGCTTCGGGCGAGGGAATCCCCCGTACCCCCGGGTGGCGCGCCGGAACCGGCGCTGCCCCCACTTGAGCTCGGAGGCGGGGCGCTTCTTTCCTTTCTCGACGTCGTGCTCCGTGTGCGTCTTGCACTTCGGGCAGTACGTCGAAACGACCTTGGGATAGTGCATCGGCGGCCGCCGAGACCCTTCTCGTATATAGGGCTACGCGTGCCGGGAACCTCGAGGAGAACCGTTCGCGACCCCGCCCTACGCCCCCGTCGGCCCGGCTATGGCGGCGCGAGGCCCGGTCACGGGTCCCCGGCAGGCTTCTCTCTCGAGCGGAAAGCCAACCGTTAAGTAGCGAAGCCTTTTCGGCGCGACCACCCCTCAGGAAAGAACCCACCGATGCCGGACCGTTCCTCGCTGGAAGTCGTCACCGAAGCCCTCGCCAAGGCGGGCGAACGCAAGTTCTCCGAGAGCGTCGAGCTGTCGATCAACCTGAAGGACCTCGACCTGACGGTGCCCAAGAACCGCCTCGAGGACGAGATCCCGCTGCCCAACGGTCGCGGGAAGACCGTGAAGGTCGCGGTGTTCGGCTCCCCCGAGCTCTGCCTGAAGATCAAGGGCGTCGCGGACGTGGTCGTTCCGGCGAACCAGCTCGACGAGATCGCCAAGGACAAGAAGGCCGCGAAGAAGATGGTGAGCCAGGTCGATTTCTTCCTCGCCGAAGCGCCGCTGATGCCCCAGATCGGCAAGCGGCTCGGCGTCGTGCTCGGGCCGCGCGGCAAGATGCCGCGACCCCTTCCTCCCGGGAGCGACCCGACCAACCTGGTCAACTCCCTGAAGCGGTCGATCCGGATACGTTCGAAGGGGAACCGGACGTTCCATGCCCCCGTGGGGACGCGCGGGATGAAGCCCGAGGAGATCGCCCAGAACGTCGACGCGGTCCTGAGCCGCGTCATGGGGAAGCTCGAGCGCGGACGCACGAACATCGAGTCGGTCTACGTCAAGACCACGATGGGGCCGGCGGTCCGGCTCTGGTGAGGAGAGAACGATGCCCGGCCGTGGATCGGTTCCGCCCGAGAGGCTCGCGCGCGTCGACGCCCTCGCGAAGACCCTGCTCGCCCACCCGGTGACCGCGGTCGTCGGGCTAAGGGGCGTGCCCGCCTCGGCCCTCCAGTCGATGCGCCGCGAGCTTCGGGACCGCCATCACCCGATCACCGTCGCTACGAACAGCGCGATCCGGCACGCCCTCGAGAGGGCGGCGGCCGAGCGACCCGCGCTGCGCCCGCTCCTCGACCAGGTCGTCGACCAGACCGCGGTCCTCGCCGCCGAGGGCAATCCGTTCTCGCTCTACCAGGAGTTCCTCCGCACCCGCTCTCCGACCCCCGCTCGGGGGGGCGAGGTCGCCCCGAAGGACATCTTCGTCCCGGCAGGGACGACCAGCTTCAAGCCCGGCCCGATCGTCGGTGAGCTCCAGCACGCCGGTTTCCCGGCGGCGATCGAGAAGGGCAAGGTCGTCCTGAAGAAGGACACCACCATCGTGAGAGCCGGCGAGACGATCTCCCGGGAGGTCGCGACCATGCTGACGCGCCTCGAGGTGTTCCCTCTCGAGGTCGGTCTCTCGCTCCGGGCCGTCGTCGACGGAGGGACGTTCTACCCCCCCGAGGTGCTCTCGGTCGACCTCGATGTGCGCCGGGCCGACCTGGCCCGGGCCGCCCGCTTCGCCCTGGGCCTCGCGGTCGAGGTCGGTTACACTACCCCCGAGACGATTCCGCTCCTCGTCACCAAGGCCCACCGACGCGCCCTAGGGGTGGCGCTCGCGGCCGGCTACGTCACGAAGGAAACGATCGAACCGCTCTTCGCGAAGGCGATGCGCGAGGCGGCGGCGGTCCAAAAGCTGACAGGTCACTGAGGGTCCCCCCGAAGTCCATGGAGTGAGAACGATGGAGTACGTGTATGGTGCGCTGCTGCTCAACGCCGCCGGAAAGCCGATCGACGACAAGGCCCTCTCGGGGGTCCTCACCGCCGCCGGGGTCTCCCCCGACGCGGCCCGGGTGAAGGCGCTCCTCGCCTCGCTCGAAGGGGTCAACCTCGCCGAGGTCCTCGCGAAGGCCGAGACGTTCGCCGCGCCGGCGCCGGCCGCCGCCCCTGCCGAGAAGAAGGAAGGCAAGGGCGAGAAGAAGGAAGAGGAAAAGAAGGAAGAGAAGGGCGTCTCCGAGGAAGAGGCGGCCGAAGGTCTCTCCGCCCTCTTCGGCTGAAGGGAACGTAATCGCGAGCGCACCGCTTAAGTCCCGAGGCTCGGTAGGTCCGGCCGGAGGAGCCCCCTCCGGCCCTCGGTGGTAGGATGCCCGCTCGGGAGTTCTGTGGCGTCGTCGGCGTGTCGCTCCAAGGCAAGGGCGCCGCGCCGTACCTCTTCCGTGGGCTCCGGGCCTTGCAGCACCGCGGCCAGGAGTCGGCCGGCATCGCGACCACGAGCCACGGCGTCCTCTACCAGCGCAAGGGGATGGGGCTCGTCCACGAGATCTTCACCCAGGAGATGCTCGACGCGCTGCGGGGCTCGGTCGGGATCGGCCACGTCCGGTACTCGACGACCGGCTCGAGCGACCTCGAGAACGCCCAGCCGATCGTCGTCAAGGTGAAGGACGAGGACGCCGCGATCGCCCACAACGGCGACATCGTCAACTTCGGAAGGATCCGCCACCGGCTCGAGTCCCAGGGCGTGGACCTGCTCGGGAACGCCGACACGGAATCGATGGCCCAGCTGATCGCGCTCGAGTTCGGCCGCACGCGCGACCTGGAGGCCGCGATCCGACGGGCGTGCAGCGAGATCATCGGCGGGTACGCCGTCGTCTTCCTGGTCGGCCCGCGCGTGTACGCGTTCCGGGACCCGCTCGGGATCCGCCCGCTCGTCGTCGGCACGATCGACGGCGGCGTCGCCGTGGCGAGCGAGTCCGTCGCCCTCGAGCTGATGGGCGGCAAGGCGCTCCGCGACCTCGCGCCCGGCGAGGTCCTCGTGCTCGAGAAGGGCCAGCTCCTCCGGTCCTCCCGCATCCCGAACGGGGGCGAGCGCGCCCACTGCATGTTCGAGTGGGTCTACTTCTCCCGTCCCGACTCGATCGCGGAAGGGCAACCCGTGTACGACGTCCGCCACCGGATCGGGCTGCGTCTCGCGAAGGAGTCCCCGGTCGAGGCCGACATCGTCGTGCCCGTCCCGGATTCGGCGCGACCCCAGGCCCTCGGCTTCGCCGAAGGGTCCGGCATCCCCTACGCGGAGGCGCTGATCAAGAACCGGTTCGTCGAACGGACGTTCATCCTTCCCGACCAGAAGCGCCGGGAGTTCGAGGTCCGCGTCAAGCTGCACCCGGTTCCCGGGCTCTTGAAAGGCAAGCGGGTCGTGCTGCTCGACGACTCGATCGTCCGGGGGACCACCCTGCGGGAGATCGTCCAGATGGTCCGCTCGGCCGGCGCATCGCGGATCGATGTGCGGATCGGTTGTCCCCCGATCCGGGCCCCTTGCTACTTCGGGATCGACATGAAGGAACGCAAGGAACTGGTCGCCCACGACCGGACCGAGGAGGAGATCGCGGCGGTCGTCGGCGCCGACAGCGTCCACTACCTCTCCATGCCCGGTCTGGTGGAGTCGATCGGACTGCGCGCGGAGGAGCTCTGTCTCGGCTGCCTGACGGGAAAGTACCCCGTCGAGGTACCCGAAGAGCGCCATCGGTTCCAGAAGTCCCTCGCGGAGTTCTAGTTGACGATCGGTGAGCCGCTTTTCCGCCCTCTCGATTCTCCAACCTCGGGCACCGGACCCGCGCAGCTCGCAAGTCATCAACGGTCGGCGACGGGCCGGCGGACGGATTCCACATTCAGGTCGCGTGAACTTTCTTGGAAGGGAGTTCCCGCTACCATGACGGGAGTCGCTGGTGTGCGGATCGGTCAATGGGCGGTTCGTCAGCCGACCCCTGGAATGCGGCAACTTCCCCGGGATTCCGTCGAAGGTGGCCTCGGGGCTCTCGGGCGAGCCTATCCTCGCCGGCGCATCAGACCAATCGCCACCCCGATCACCAACACCAGGACGACAACACCAAGGATCTCGTAGTCGAGGCGCGAGAGTCCGAACGGGGATGAGGAGCTAGACGGAAACCTCACCGTTACCGGCTGTTCCGTTGGCCCGTTGACGGTCACGCTGCCCGTCACGTTCGAGTGGCCCGGGGCGGCGATAGTGTAGGAGTAGCTCCCGTTCGACACTTGGAAATCGATGGACGATGCGCCGTTCGACCACCGTGTGCTAGTGACCGACCCGCTGCTGAGCGACCCGATGAGGATGACTGCAGACGCGGCGCCGGTCAAAGAGACCGACCAATTGGTTCCTGACGGAAGCGTCGTTTCGCTGAACAGAAGCGTATAGACCGCCGAGAACGTGAGAACCACGGAAACCGGGGCGCCGCTGACCGTGACGTACCCGACCGAAGGATTTGCTCCGTATCCTGCGACGGGTCCCACCGAGAACTGGTAACTGTCGTTCCGCTCCATGAAGGACAGAGTCGGAGAGGTCGAAGCGTGCGTCGATCCGTTCAGGGTCACCGACCAGTGAGTCCCGGCGGGTAACCCCATCTCGGTAAAGGTCACCGCGTAGATTGCCGAGAAATTGACGGACTTGGAAAGACTCGTTCCGGCTACGGTGAAACTTCCGTTCCACGGAAAGGCCGCAAATCGAGGGTTGCTCGAATTGATCGAATACGAATAGGTCCCGTTCCCCAAGTCGATGGTCGCGGTATCGGTCTTTGAGGTGACCGAAGGCTCTCCGGAAACGTTCAGGTACCATACGGTCGCCGACGGAAGCCCGGTCTCGGTGAACGTGACGGAGTACGTGAGCCGGACCCAAGAGACGACGACCGTGGCCGCCGTCCCGCTCACGTTTACCGTTCCGGAATAGTCATACAGGACCCACCCGGCGACTCTTCCGACCGTGAAGCTGTAAGTTCCGTTCGGTTCGGTGAAGGCGATCGAAGCTGCGGTGCTCTCTTCGATAGTTCCGTTCAGTGTCACCGACCAGTCGGTCCCCTTAGGAAGCCCCGTTTCTGTGAACGTCACCGGGTAGAGCACCGCCGTGAAGTTCACGGCAATCTCGATGTCGTCTCCGTCCACGACCGTTGTTCCGCTGCTCGGATCGGACGTGTAGCCCTGGATCGGGTCCACGGACCAGTCGTAGGTTCCGTTGATGGCGGAGAACGTGATCTCATCCGTGCCGGTCTGGTCGGTTCCGTCGAACGTCACTCCCCACGAGTGGCCTGAGGGCAGTTGGCTCTCCTCCGGCTGGTAGAACGTGACGTTGTAGGATTCTACGAAGGTGACGAACACCTCGACGTCGTCGCCGTTCACGGCGACGGATCCCGAGGATGGTTGGGCCACGTATCCCGGTACGCTACTCACGGACCAATCGTAGGTGCCGTCGGTCATGTTTTCGAAGGTGATGCTATCGTCCGTGAGAGTGTCCGACTTCGTGACGCCGTTGAGCGTTACTTTCCAGAGGATGTTCGTGGGTAACACGCTGCCGAGGGTCTGCTCAAATGTTACGTTGTAGGCCGCGGTAAAGATGACGTTGATCGTGAGGTTGGACCCGTCTACGACCACGGTTCCGCTACTCGGGTCGGGCAGATAGACCGTCCCCGTGTTGGGGTCCACTGAGCTGTTCACGGCGTAGAAATAGGAGGCGTCGGTGACTTCATAAGAGAATCCCGAGGGTGCTACACCGCTGTCGGTGCAACCATACATGGATACGCTCCATGGAGTACCTGTTGGTAGCCCGCTCTCGGTCCAGATCATCATGTAGGGCGGAGTGTAAAACACGAGGACCTGCGTTATCGGTATTGCTCCCAAAACGACCGTAACGGATCCGCTGGATGGGGACAGCGTGTACCCATCGTCTACGGAAGCACTCCAACCATACGTTCCGTTAGGGAGGTCGAAGTTTAGGCCGGAACCACCCACTGTTCCGCTGTCGAGATCCCCACCGACCGACACCGTGTACGGAACGTCGGGGTCGACGAATGCGCAGTCGCTAATCGGGCTTAACACAAACGCCAAGTCGTAGTCGTCATCCGATTGTGCTGTTTTCAGTTCGGATTGCGGCGGGGCGGTCTTGGGGGGGGTCGCGCCTCCCGCCACGACGACCGTTATCGCGCTCAGCACCATCACCGCGCAGACGACGATCGCGAAGATCGCTGCACGGGCATTTCCGCCCGCGGGTGGCTTCATCGTCCTGGTCGGGCCCGATGGTCACCGCGGCGTGGCTATATCCAACGTTCGGGGGTCTCTTGGAAATCCGGCGTCGTGCCGACTTCGTGGCAGCTTGCGCGCTTCATACGGTCGGTGATCAGTCGTGCGCGGTCGCTATCAATGGGCCTCTTAGGTGTCCTCCGGCCACCTGCTTGACTGCCTCCGTTTTCCACAGAGGAGGTTCGCAGAAGCTCCCCTCAAATCCCGGGACGGGTAAGGCCCCAGCTTCAAGCACGGCCCTGCGGCAGCTCGGGTATGCCAGCACGGGACGAGCGTCGGGGGCCCCAAATCGAACTCTGGCTGCACCGATTCTGGCGAGCGATCTGCTTTAGTTCCTCCCGCGTCCGGAGGCCTCACCTGCACAGATCGCTCGCCGGGCAATTCGAGGTGGACGATCTGCCATGGAGGCTTTCCAGGTCTCCCTATTCTGTTCAACCGATTGCAACCTTGCATGAAGCCGGCGGGACGCGCGCCCGCGGGCGGTAGGGGTTATCCTTTTTGGCACGCTGCCACTTCGAAGGTCGAGCGTGAAGGGGCTTACTGCGTTGATGGAATCGCTCGCGGAGTTCTAGAGCGTGCCTGCAGCCGCCGTCGTCGTCGGAAGCGGTCCCCGGCTCTTCCTGGTCACGCTGCCCGACGGCCCCGTTCGGCCGTTCCCTCGGGCGCCGCTGAGAGAGGAACTCCCCCGCGGTCTGGTCGATCTCCTCTCTCGGCTCGGGAAGGACGTCCGCGTGGTAGTCGGGGAGCCGTCGCTCGGGTCGGAGGTCGCAGGGGTGATCGGGCGTCCGGTCGTTGAGCCCACCCGGGGCGAGCTGCGGTCCGCGCGCGCCCGGCTCCCCCTTCCCGAACCCGCAGCGGAGCGAACGTACGTTCTGGCGGTCGCGCGGCAAACGCTGGAGCGCGCGCTCCGCGCTCCCGATGAGATCCTGATCACGCTGACCCGCGAGGAAGAGCGCCTCGAAAGGGCGCTCGGTCGCGAGCAACGGGCCGCGGAGGCGTTCGTCCCGATCCCCGGCTCACCGATCGAGGAGTACTCGGTGGCCTGGGAGGGTGCCCGAGAGGCGCTTGCACGCCATCACGGCACGCTCCGAGCGACCGTGGAAGCCGAGGCTCGCGCGGTGCTGCCGAACCTTTCGGCCGTGGTCGGGCCGCGGGTCGCCGCCCGACTGCTGGCGGCGGCCGGCGGGATGGCGGCGCTCGGCCGAATGCGCGCTCCTCGGCTCCAGCTCCTCGGCTCGCGACGGCGCCCCTCGGCGGACCGCGGTCCCCGCTACGGCCTTTTGTACCGGGCGGACCGGATGGAAGACGTGCCGCTCGGCCGTCGCGGAGCCTACGCCCGTTCCCTCGCCGCTCTCGCCTCTATCGCGGCCCGCGCCGACGCGCTGACCCAGACCGATATCTCCGCTCGCTTGGTCGCACGACGGGACCGCCGGGTCGACGACCTGCGAAAGAGGCGCCGATGAAGGCCGGTCGCAAGCTCCTGCCGATGCCCGAGAGCCCTCGCCTCGCCCGTGCTCGGGTGGGCGAGCGGCTCGAACTTTGGACCGAGGCCGTGGGGTCGATGCCACCGGTCTTCGGCGAACGATGGGTCGAGTCGGACGGGCGGGAGTATCGCTCGTTCGACCCGAGCCGCTCGAAGCTCGCGTCCGCGGTCCTGAAGGGATGGACCGGGGGCTTGCCCGTCCCGGGAGAGCGCTGGCTCTATCTCGGCGCGGCGAGCGGGACGACGGCGTCGTACGTCGCCGACCTTGTCGGGCCGTCCGGACGCGTCTACGCGCTCGAGCGCAGTCTACGGCCGTTCTCCCGCCTTGTCAGCCTCGCGGGGCGCTGGCCCAACCTCCTTCCGATCCTGGGCGACGCGCGCGCCCCGCGTACCTACTCGGGCCTCGTTCCTCCGGTCGACGGGGTCTACGCCGACATCGCCCAACCCGACCAGGTCGCGATTGTCCGGGGCAACGCCGAACTGTTCCTCCAAGGACCGGGAACCCGGGTGCTGGTCGCCCTGAAGACCGCCAGTATGGGACGGGAACTGGCCGCCGCCGGCCACCTCGCGCGCAGCGAGGAAGAACTGCGGCCGGTCCTCCACCTCGCCCCGTCGGTCGCGCTCGACCCGTTCCACCGAGCCCACTATCTCGTCGGCGGTCGGGTGCGTCCGACGCTCTTCGGAGGGGGCACGGTACGTCCCACTAAGCTGTCGCTCGGGCGCTCCCCCGTGCGACCACGATCGTGACGATGTCCTCGTCCGAGAGGACGTGGTCACGGCCGACCGTCTGACCCGGGAAGCGAGCGCTCTTCCCCCAGACCTGAGCCGCACGGAACGCACGGTCGAGGTCCGGCGGAAGCCGCTTCAGCAGGCCCGCGACCGTGTCGCCGGTGCGCAGGATCACGGGTTCCTCGAGGTCTGGGGGTTTGCCGGGAGGTTTCACGTAGACGCGGATGAACCGGAGCGCGTGCCCGATGCGGTCGACCAGCACGTCGAGGCCGGTCTGGTTCCGGGCCGAGATGAACAGAGGGTCGAACGCCTTCAGGTCGGTGGCGATCCGCGTGCGCTCGGCGGGTGCGAGCATCTCGGACTTGTTCACGGCGAACAGGCCCGTGACGTAGACCCGGTTCGCCGCAAGGACGTCGATGAGCTGGTCGATCGTCGCGTCCTCACGGAAGACGATCGACCCGTTGTGAAACCCGAACTCGCGAGCGATCTGGGCGGCGGCGCCCCCGGCGAGATGGGTGAGGCGCACGGTGCTCGACACCGTGAGGCCCCCCCGGTCCGAATGCATCACGACGATCTTGGGCGGACGGGTGTTGATCCGCACCCCCGCGCCCTCGAGCTCCGCCGTCAGCGCCCGGAGGTTGGGGTGCTCGGGGTCGATCAGGAACAGGATGAGGTCGACCGAGCGGACCACCGAAATGACCTCTCGGCCGCGACCCCGGCCCTTGGACGCTCCGGGGACGAGTCCGGGCATGTCCAGGATCTGGATCGAGGCCCCGCCCCATCGAAGCATTCCGGGAATGATCGACAACGTCGTGAAGTCATACGCCCCGGTCTCACTGTCGGCCTCGGTGAGCCGGTTCAGGAGCGTCGATTTGCCGACCGAGGGATAGCCCACGAGACCGACGGTGGCGTTTCCGCTCTTGCGCACCGCGTAGCCGACCCCTCCGCCTTTCCCCTTGGCGCGGGTCTCTCGCTCGATCCGGAGGACCGCGATCTTTGCCTTGAGCCTCCCGATGTGGAGCTGGGTCGCCTTGTTGTACTGTGTCCTGCGGATCTCGTCCTCGATGGCGGTGATCTGCTCTTCGAGTGACGGCATCGGGAGTACGGGAGCCTCGCCGCCGAGGGGCGTGCGTTCTACTTGAGCCTGACGCGAGACCAGCCTCCAGAGTCCGTGGGCGGTGCAACGAAGGTGGGACCCGAGGGCGTGCGGGCGTCGCGTGGGGAACGACGCGCGCGACGGAGGCGAGCCCGGGGCGGAGCTCTCCACCTCCTGGCGATTCCAACCGCGGGCGGTCCTCGACCCGAGGAGGGACGAGCTCATTGAACGTCGGGCAGACCTCCTCGCCGCCCTCCGGGTCGGTCACGGAGCGGGTGCCTCGTTGGCATTCCGCTTGGAATGCGGGCCGGACCCGACGTTACGACTCCTGCTCGAGAACACCGCCTCGGCCCGGTGGGCGGCGCGAGTGTTCGTCCCGGCATTCCCTCCGCATCAATGGGTACGAGCGCGCTCGCTCCGTTCGCAAGGCCTGGCTAGGGTTCGAGGGGCTCGGAGGGTTCGCTCGTGGCCCCAAGTACTGCGGACGACAAACGATGGGCCACCGTTGCTCGATCATCTCGCCCGGGCTGCCGCGACGCTGCCGCGCGGGGTCGTGGTGACCCTCGAGGCGAGCCCGCTCCCGGCGCCCCTTCTCCGATGGTGGGAACGCGAGGTCCCGCTTCCCGAGCCCGTTGCCCCCCGCCCTTCATACCGGGACCGAGGGATTGGGAGCTACTCCATCCGCTTTCCTCCACGTGCGCCCGAACCTGCGGAACGCCCGCTGTTCTGGAGCCTCCGCGTGAGCCTCGGGCTCCCCGCCGACCCGTTGAGTTCCGAACTTCCCGGGAGTGTGAGCCGAGCGATCGAACGGGCCAGTCGCTCGGGCTCCGGAAACGGGCTTACCTTCGACAGCGGGTTCCGGCTTCGCGGGTCACGGGGCCCGGGGTTTCCGGTTTCCGAAGAGGAGATGGTGCTCGTCCTTCCGGGTCCGGAGTGTCCGGCCCCCGGAGTCAGGGAACCCTCGATCGAGCAGGGTCGGATCCTCGCCTTCGGCCGAACGAGCGCGGGGGAGGTCGTCGGGCCCGAACTGGAGTCCCATCAAGGTCGGCACGTCGCGATCCTCGGGGAGACCGGGATGGGAAAGAGCTCGATGCTGGTCGCCCTGGCGCGGAAGGCGAGCCGCGGGTCCGGGCTTCTCCTCCTCGACCCGCTCGGGGAGACCGCGGACGCCCTGGTGCGCGAGCTCGACCCCGACGCGGTACGGAACGCGGTCCGCATCGACCCGATCCACCACCCGGTCCGCATCAACGCCCTCGAGGGGGTGGGACCGGTCGGACAGGACCCGGTGCGTTCCGAGCGACGCCTCAACGACCTCGTCCACGCCCTCCGACGAGTGCGAGCCGGTCGCTACACCGATTCCGGCTTCTGGGGGCCCCGGCTCGAGGAGATGCTGACCCGGGCCGTTCGCGCCGCGGCGGCCCTGGAAGAGGGAACGTTGACCGATGCCCACACCCTGCTCGCCACCGGAGCACGGCTACACCGGGACGTTCCGGCCGAGGCGATCGGGCCGGTCCGGGAGCTCGCCGACCGGATCCGGGAGCGACCGGAGGATGCGGAAGGGGCGCGTCGGCTGGTCTACGAGGTCGTCCGCAGCCCCGTGCTCGAAGGGATGCTGTGCGCACGTACCCCCGAGATCGCGACTCGGGAGCTCGTCACCCAGGGTCGGTTGGTCGTCGTCTCCGGGAACGCGGCCCGGGTCGGGGAATCGACGGCACGCTACCTGCTCTCGGTCTATCTCGCCCTGCTGTGGTCGGAGCTCCTCGCCCGACCCGCCGCATCGAAGACGTTCGTGCTGCTCGACGAAGCGCAGTGGTTCTCCCACGAGAGCCTCGCGGAGATGCTGCGCCTGGGGCGCCGGGCGAACGTGCACGTCGTGCTCGCGACCCAAGCGATCGCTTCGCTCCCGGAAGCGGTCGCAGAGGCCGTCTGGACGAATGTGTCGGATTTCGTGGCGTTCCGTGGTTCGCCCGAGGAAGCTCGGGAGCTGGCCCGAGCGGCCCGCGGCGTTTCGACCGAGGCAATCCTTTCCCTGCCGCGAGGGCACGCCGCGGTCCTGCTGGGAAAGGGGCACACCGTCCGGTGGCTGCGCACCGTTCGGATTCCCTCTCTTAGGGAGTCTCCCAGCGAGGAGGGAGTCGGCCCGGAAGTAGGACACCGCGTGCGCCGGACCGATTCGCGGCCGGACGCGACCCCTTCGAACCCTTCGTCCCAGGACGGATCGAGTCCCCTGAGCCCCGAACCGGATCCGAGACCTCCCGCCGAGCCGACCGCGAGCGACGTGCTCCGTTTCCTGCAGGCCCGGGCCGCGGAACGGACCGAGGACGGTCCCTTGCGGGTCGCCCTGGACGAGCTGCGTCGAGGGGTCGACCCCGACGGCCGGGCGGTTCGCGCCGCAGGGACGATCCTCGGGCGTGCGGGGGCGATCCTCGCGACGGAACGCACCGAACGCGGCACGGTCTGGCTGCTGGCTCGGGACCGGGTCCTGCTGCCGGTCCCTGAGGGGGATGCGGCGGTCCCCGGGAGCGCTTCCCGAACGCCACAATCCTCTTAGGCACGGAACGGCTCGTTTTACCGATGGAAACGCCCTCGGGGAATCCCCCGGCCACGGATGTGTCACCGGGCGGGGGCCTGATGGCGTCGGGCGCCGAGCTCGAACGCTGCGCTACCGGCATCGACGGTCTGGACAACATCCTCGGGGGAGGGATCCCGCGCGGCAACATGGTGCTGGTCGCGGGGAGCGTCGGCACCGGCAAGACGACTCTCTGCCTCGAGTTCCTCGTGCGCGGCGCGGAGAGGGGCGAGCGCTCGCTGTTCATCTCCGTGACCGAATCGTCGACGAAGCTCATCCAAAACCTCTCGACGTTCGAGTTCTTTCGAAGGGACCTGATCGAACAGGGCTCGCTCGTGTTCGTCGACCTTCCCTCCCTCTACGAGCGGCTCGGGCTGGGCAAGGAAGAGCTGACCCCCGAGGAGATCGACATCCTGATCCGAACGATCGCCGACCTGGTTCGCACCCTCGGCATCCAGCGCCTCGTCCTGGACAGCCTGACGTCGGTGTGCTACCGGATCCGCAAGGAGGAACAGATCCGGGACTTCATGCTCCGTCTCGGGCAGGAGCTCAACGACGCCCGCTGCACGTCGCTCCTGGTCTCGGAGATCGGGCCCACTCCGGGGCGATACTCGCTGCACGGCGTGGAGGAGGCGATCGTGGACGGTGTGATCCTGCTGTGGAACACCCGCCGCATGGGCGACATCCTCCGGGTGATCCAGATCGTCAAGATGCGCGGAACGGCGCACTCCCGCGCGCAGTACGTGCTCGAGCTGACCCCGATCGGCATCCTGATGGCGCCCCACCTGAAGGGCGGTCGCGAAGGGGGTACCTGAGCTGTGCCGGTCGACATCGGCGAGCGTCTTCGGGCACTTCCCGGCGGCAGCGCCGTAGCGCTCAAGCTCGACCCGCGCGAGTACGCCGACCACTACTTCGCCGTCCTCAACGCGACCCTGCGGGACGTGGGCAGCGAGACCAATACCCACACCATCTACGTGGCGGTGACGAACCCGGCCTCGTTCGTCTGGTCGCTCGCACAGGCGCTCGACGTCCCGATGGACCGGATCTCGTTCGTCGACGCGATCAGCCACATCATGATGAACTACTCGAACCCGCTCCCGAACGCGACGTACGTCGAGAGCCCCCGCGCGCTCGAGGAGATCATGCTGCGGGTCGAGTACCTGCTCCGGAAGTTCCCCCATCCGCGGTCGATCGTCGTCATCGACAGCGTCAACTCCCTCGCGATCCACAACCCGCCCGAGCTCCTGTCGGAGTTCTTCCACATCCTCCTGAACAATCTGAAGAGCCGCTCGGTCCTCACGCTCGTGCTCGAGACCTCCGAAGAGGAGCAGAAGGGGATCGAGCAGATGCTCAACCTCGTCGTGGATGAGACGATCGACGTCGCGCGGGCGGGACACTAGGAATGGTCGAGTCCCAGGGAATCCTCGGCATCCCCGAGATCGACCATCCGCTCTGGACGGCCCTCCCGCCCGGATGGCTCGCCCTGCTGACGGGACACTCGGGCTCGGGAGCCCCGCTCCTCGCCAAGCAGTTCGCCCATGCGGGGGTCGGCAACGTCCCCGTCCTGTTCTACACCACGTACGAGCGCACCGAGGAGGTCACGAAGGCCTTCAGTGATTTCGGGTGGGACCCGGGGTCGATCAAGGTCGTCAACCTGGCGGACGAGTACTACGAGCGCGTCCTCGTCCGGGGGCTCGAGGTCGCCCGCGCGAGAGAGGTCGGTCTTTCGCTGGAGGAGCTCATGGAGGTCCGCCCGAGGGCCCGGGCCACGAGCTCGTACAGCCTGACGAACCGGATGCTCTCGGACCTCGCCATGATCGACCAGCCGTTCCGGCTCGTGGTCGATTCGGTCGACTTCTTCTTCGAGGTCCTCCAGCCCCACGACGTGACGACCGTCGCGCGGCAGATCCGCCACCGATGCCAGTCGATCGGCGGACAGGCGCTCCTCACCGCGCACTCGATCGCCCAGGACCGGACCGTCCTCGGCCTCCTGCAGGACCTCGCCGACGTCGTCTTCGACCTGCGGACGGAACCGAAGGGCGACGTCTACGAGCACACCCTCTACGTCGAGAAGGTGACCAACCACCCGAACCTGACCCACATATGGAAGGCCGTGGTCGGCGAGAGCGGCTGGCACGTCGAGCCGCGGGTCCCCGCCCCACGATAGCGGCTTCCATCGACGTAAGCTAACCTTTATCGCCGACGCCCGGCTCCCTTTCCGGTCGAGGGAAGAGTACCGTGGAAGACGTCGTCATCCGCACGCTCGAGAAGGTCGAGCTCAAAGACCCGATCCTGGTCGAAGGGCTCCCGGGCGTCGGCAATGTGGGAAAGCTCGCGGCCGACTACCTGCGCGAGCAGCTCCCGGCGAAGCCGCTCGCGACGATCTATTCGAAGTTCTTTCCCCCGCAGGTCTACGTCGGCGAGGACGGCGTCATCCGCCTCGTCTCGAACGACCTCTACTACTGGAAGGCGACCGGCGCCGGCCAGCGGGACCTCCTCGTCCTCGGAGGCGACTACCAGGGGATCAGCCCCGAGGGGCAGTACGAGATCACGGAACGGGTCCTCGACTACTGCCGCGGGCTCGGAGTGCGCGAGGTCTACACGCTCGCGGGCTTCGCCCAGGGCCGGGTCGTGGAGGAGCCCCGCGTCCTCGGCGCGGCGACCGTGGCGGCCCGGGTGGAGGCGCTGAAGAAGTTCGGCGTCGTCTTCTCTCGGAACGACCCGGGCGGCGGCCTCATCGGCGCGAGCGGGCTCTTCCTCGGGCTCGGCCGACTCTTCGGGATGGAGGGCGCTTGCCTCATGGGGGAGACCAGCGGCTACTTCGTCGACCCCCGGAGCGCCGAGGCGGTCCTGAAGGTCCTCGGACGGATCCTCCATATCGAGATCGACTTCACGGCGCTCGAGGCGAAGGCGAAGGAGATCGACCGCATCGCCCAGAAGATCCACGAGGCCGAGCAGCGGTCCGGCGAGTCGACACCCTCGGCGGGTCCGGCGCCGCGCGAGGACCTCGGCTACATCGGCTGACGACCACCGTGCCGGACGAGCGCGTGGCGCCACGCCCCGCCGTTCGGGACGACACGGGGCGGGCCGAGCGCGCGCGGGCGGTCGTGGGGCGGACGGCCGCCCTCGCCGGGCCCGATGGGTTCGTGCCGTTCGACCGGTTCATGGAGCTCGCGCTCTACGGCGAGGGTGTCGGGTTCTACGCCCGCGAGGAGTCACCGTTCGGGCCGGCCGGCGACTTCTACACCGCCGCCCACGTCCACCCCCTCTTCGGCCGAACGATCGCGGAGCGGATCCGTTCTGTAAGACGGTCTCTTGGCGCGGATCGCCCGTTCCGGATCGTTGAGGTCGGCAGCGGTGACGGCACCCTCGCCGCGACGATCCTCGAGGCGCTCCGGTCCGACCCAACGCTCTCGGGGGTGGAGTACTACCTCGTCGAACGCTCGCAAACGCTGCGCCACGCTTCTCTCGAGCGGGTGAACGAGGCCGGCCAGGGCGCCGGCATCCCGGTCCGCCTCGCCTCCTCCGTCGGCGCGGACGGTCCGTTCGAGGGGTTCGTGCTCGCGAACGAGGTCCTCGACGCGCAACCGGTCCGCCGGTTGAAGTGGACCGGAACGGCGTGGCGGGAGCTCGGCGTCCGGGTCGTCGGGGAGGTCCTGGAGAGCGCCGAGGCCCCCCTCGAGAACCCGGTGCCGGGGCCGCCCCTGCCTACCTCGGCCGAGCCCGGCACGGTCCTCGAGGTCTCTCCCGCCGCGGAAGGACTCGTGCGGGAGGTCGCCGACCATCTGGAGCGAGGGTCGTTCGTCGTCCTCGACTACGGAATGGAGGAGGCGGAGCTCTTGGCAGCCCATCCGTGGGGGACGCTCGAGAGCGTCCGACGGCACCGCGTCGTGGCGGACCCGCTCGACGCTCCCGGGACGACCGACCTCTCGACGTTCGTCAATTTCACCCGGATCCGGGGGGTCGCCCGGCGCGCCGGCCTGACCGAGCTCCTCTATTGCTCCCAGGCCGAAGCGCTCGGCGCGTGGGGATTCCCGCCCCTGTTCGACGCGGCGATACGTCAGGCCGGTTCCGCCGAGGCGGAGGTCCGGACCCGACTCGCGGTGAAGAACCTGCTCTTCGGGTTCGAACGGTTCCGCGCGCTCGAGTGGTCCGCCGCGGGCTCGGCGAAGGCGCCCAGTGCCCTTACGTGACCGGACGCGACGGGCCGGTCGTGACCGGCTCGGCGACCTGGGCATCGATCAGGAGCTTCGCGACCTCGGGCGGGAGCGAGACGATGTCGTCGGCCTTCAGGTCCAGGGTCTCGGACCCGACCTCGAGCGGTCGCCCGTCCTTGAGGATCCGAACGTACTGAAGGGGCGGCGTCGCCCGCCCGGCGCGAGGGGCCGGGGCCGCCTTCGCGGCGGGAGGCGCCGTCGCCGGGGCCGCCGGCTCCGGAGCGGGGGCGGGAACGGGGGAGGCGGGAGCGGCCACGCTCGCGGGCATGACGGGTTCTATGTACGGGGCCGAGGTGCGCCGGTGCTCGAGCAGGATCGCGAGCAGTCGGTCGAACATCGCCCGTTCCTCGGGGAGCGCGTTCGGAAGGTCGCGACTGCCGCCGATGCTCGCTTGGAACGCGGCCGAGAGCGTCTTCTGCACCCGGCCTTCGACGATGTCGCGGGCGATCTGGCTCGCGCGATGGTAGGTCTGGCGGGAGATCTCTCCCTTGCGGCCCGAGGGGTTCTCCCGTAGGTCCGCCTCGTAGGAGCGCCGCACCTCGGCGAGGTACGCCTGGGTCGTCGGGTAAAAGTCGTGGGGGAGCTTGGCGAGGCCCCGGACCGAGGCCTCGTTCCGGCGCCATTCGAGGAGAAGTGTGAACTGGTCGGGCATCGCGCACCGCGGGAGGTGGCGAACGGAACAAGAAGTATAGGATGTCTGCGGTCTCATCTCCCGGTCGCCGGAGCCGCCGCTCCGGTCGGGGGAGGTGCGATCCGATGCGGGAAGGCCGCGACTCCGCCGAGGTGCTCGAGGAGTTCCTCGACCTGTGGGACAAGCTCCGAACGGCGAGCGACGAGGCGGACGCCGTCGTGGTCGTGGAAGGGGAGCGGGACCGTCGGTCGCTGCGCCGGCTAGGCCTCGAGGGTACGATCGCCCTCGTCCATCGAGGAGACACGCTGTCGGCCACGGCGCACCGGCTCCGGGCTCAGGGGGGACGGGTCATCGTGCTTACCGACTGGGACCGGGAGGGGGGTGAGCTGGCCCGTCGGCTCAAGGAGTTCCTCGAAGCCGAGCAGGCCACTCTCGACCTCGAGTACCGGCGCCGTCTCGCCCGGGTCCTCCGGGGAGAGCTCGTGCATGTGGAAGGACTGTACGGCTGGGTCCGACGCCTCGCCGAGCGGCAGGGACGTTCGCTCGAACAGCTCCTGGCCGCGCAACGGCCCGAGCCCGCCCGTCCTACGGGATGACCTTGGTCTGGACCCGTCGGGTCTTCCGGCGGTTCCGAGCGCGGGACGGACGGAAGCGTTCCGTTCCCTTTCCCTTCCAGCGCAGGCCCCGGCCCTCGACCCCGGCGCTCGTGAGACCGCGGTACACGCGGCCCCGCTGGGCCGGCGCGGCGATCCAGGAGATCTTCGGGTCGGCCAGGATCTCGGGATGATCGGGGTCGACGAGGATGACCTCGTAGAACTTCTGCTTCCCGTCCTCTCCGAGCCAGTAGGAGTTCAGGACCTCGAGGTTCGGGTAGTGCTTCTGGGCCCGCTCCTCGGCGATGCGGCGCAGGCTCTTCGAGAGGGTCATCTGGAGGATACCCTTGTGCTTCGGCCGGCGACCGGCGATGATCGCCCGCTTGCCCTGACCGCCGCGGCGGACCTTGACCCGGACGACCACGAACCCCCCCTTCGCGCGATAGCCGACTGCGCGCGCGCGATCGAGCCGAGTCGGGTGCTCCAGTCGGGTCACCGTGTGCTCGCGCCGCCAGGTGAGCAGACGCTCATGACGGAGGGCCGCGCCTTCGTCCCCCAGGGTCTGGCGGAACGAATGGGCCATGCGGCGGTACGCGGAAGTCACCATGGAACGCGGGGCGGGGGACTCGGGTCACGATTATAAAGCTACCCTTTGCGGGCTCCCGGTCGCTTCGCATACCTCGGTCCGAATGGGCGGAGGCCCAGGGAAACCGGGCGTGGGGCCCCGCACCGTGTTAAGCCCGGCAGCGCTGGGTCCGACCCGTGGACGCGAAGGCCTCCGACGCGGCAACCGCGCCGTGGACCCTTCGTCGCGTCGAGTCTCCCGAAGAGTACCGGGAGGTCGAGACGGTACAGCGGGAGGCCTGGGGATTTACCACGGACGCGCCCGTCCCTGCACCGATCCTGCGCGCGATCAACGACAACGGCGGTCTGGTGCTCGGTGCCTTCGCCGGCCCGGAACTCCTCGGGTTCACGCTCGGCTTCCTTGGCCGTGAGGAGGGGAAGATGTTCCATTACTCACACATGACCGCCGTGCGACCCGCCCGGCAGAACCGGCACATCGGGCTCGCGCTCAAAGCGCGTCAGCGGGAGGAGGTCCTGGGGGAGGGGCTGGACGAGGTCCGCTGGACCTTCGACCCTCTTCAAAGCAAGAACGCCGGTTTCAACGTGCGACGGCTTGGTGGCGTGCCCGACCGGTACCTGCCGCGCTACTACGGCACCATGGCGGACGCGATCAACGAGGGTCTCGACACCGACCGAGTCCGGCTCGTCTGGCGATTACGGGACCCCAAGGTCAAGGAACGGCTGGCCGGCCGGCTCCCCCGTCCCACCGACGACGAGGCTCGGCTGGCGCGCTCCGAGCCGTTGATCGACAGCGACATCGGACCGACCGGTGTGCGTCGACCCGTCGCCGTACGGTCCCCGACCTCCCCGAGCGTGAACCTCGAGATCCCGTTCGACCTGGCCTCGGTCCGGGCCCGCGACCCGCGGACCATCGGTCGATGGAGAGAGACGACCCGGGAGGCGTTCACCCGCGCGTTCGCCGAGGGCTTCACGGTCGACGACTTCGCGGTCGTCACGGTCGGCACCGAGCGCCGGAGCTTCTACTTCCTCGAACGGAGGCCGGAGGCCCGTGGAGCTTAGGAGCGCCCGGCTCGACGAGGTCGAGCTCGACCTGGTCGAGCCGTTCGAGACGAGCTTCGGTGTCGAGAAGAAGCGGCGGTTCCTGTTGCTGCGTCTCGAGTCGCGCGACGGGCTGGTCGGATACGGCGAGTGCGTCGCCTCGACCGAACCCCTCTACTCCAGCGAGACGACCGCGACGGCGCGGGAGATGCTGTCGACCCGATTCCTGCCCCTGATCCTGCGGGCCCGCTCGGTGACCCCCGATTCGTTCCGCGCTGCGACCGCGAGCTACCGGGGCCAGCGCATGGCCAAGTCCGCGGTGGAGACGGCGCTGGTGGACCTCGCCGCCCGCTCCGAGGGCCTCTCGGTCGGACGTTGGCTCGGGGGACGGCGGAACCGGGTGGAGGTCGGCGTGAGCGTCGGGATCCAACCGAGCGTGACGGCCCTCGTCCGTCGGGTCGGGCGGTATCTGGACGACGGGTACCGTCGGGTGAAGCTGAAGGTCCGTCCCGGCTGGGACTCGGTCCCGGTACGGGCTGTGCGCCGCGAGTTCCCGGACCTCGAGATCTGGGTCGACGCGAACCAGGCTTACCCTACGAGCGCGCTCGGCCGGATCCGGGCCTGGGCGGAGGCCAACCGGGTCGCACAAGTGGAACAGCCGTTCGCGGAGCGGGCGATCCACGCCTCCGCGGAGCTCGCTCGGGGCGCCCACTTCCGGCTCTGCCTCGACGAATCGATCGTGGACGATTTCTCCCTCGAGGACGCCCTGGCGGCCCAGGCGATCACCAGCCTGAACGTCAAGACGGGCAGGGTCGGAGGGCTGCTCCCGGCCCGGGCCCTCGCTCGCAGGGCGGCCCGCGCGGGATTCCCGGCCTGGGTCGGCGGGATGCTCGAGAGCGGCGTCGGACGGGCCCACAACGTGCATCTGGCCTCGCTCGCGCCGTTCACCCTGCCCGCCGACCTTTCTGCGAGCGACCGATACTACCGCGAGGACCTGATCGAACGGCCGTTCGTCCTCGGTCCCAGGAGCACGCTCGAAGTCCCGAGGGGTCCGGGTCTTGGTGTGGAGATCCGCGAGGACGCGCTCCGCCGGGCGCGGCGGGCTTCGCGAACGTTCCACCGGTGAGAACGGATCTCCGCCGGCGACGCGTTGGCCGGCTTACGCGCCTTCCGGTTTCGTGGCCGCGGACCAGGGAAGGCGGGACTCGACCGGCCGAACGACCTTCGCCGTTGCGTGGGTCTCGGAGTGCACGATCCGCTCGAGATGCGCCTGGATCTCGCGCATGAGCCGGTCCATTCGCGAGCGGTCGGCGCTCGGAACGTCGGTCGGGACCTCCCACACCACGGCCGCTCCCCCGCTCGTGGGGTAGAAGCGGAACTCGAGCGCGTTCGCGGCGGGCGGGACGGCCGGGTTCATGCGGTCGAGCCGGCCCTTGAGCCGGCTCTCGACCGGATCGGTCGATTCGCTGCGCTCGACGGTGTAGCCGAGGGTGCCCAGGTAGTCGGCCAGGTACCCCGCGAACCGCTCGCGGCCGATGCCTCGCACTCGCAGCCAGTCGCCGTTACTTTCTCCCATGGGAGCTCCGATCCAATTCGCGCCCGAGGCTCTTGAAGAGCCCGAGCATCATCCGGTACTCCGCCTCAGTCGGCGTCGCCCGGCCCAGGACACGACGAAACAGGAGGATTAAACCCCGTCGTTTGTGCGCGGGGTAGCTGATCCGGGTGAGAAGCTCTCCGAGACGGTCGAGGAACAGCTCCTTTTCCCGTCCGTTCAGCTCGAGGACCTCGGGAGCCGGGGTCGTTTCGGGGTCGGGCGTCCCCCGCGCCCGATTGACCGCGTACAGGACAATCCCGGCGGCGTGGGACAGGTTGAGGGTCGGGAACTCGCGCCGGGCCGGGATGTGGACCAGGAGGTCGCAGCGCGCGAGCTCCTCGCGGGAGAGACCGTTGTCCTCGGGGCCGAAGAGGATCGCGACCGTGCCCACGAGCGGGCGGACCAGCTCGCCGAGGCGCTCGGGGCTCACGGAGCGTCGCAGGTAGGCGGTGGACCGGCCCGTCGAGAGGTCGGTGGTGCCGACCACTACGTCCGCCCCCTCCACGGCCTGGGCTACGGTAGAGAACCGGACGGCGGCCCGCAGGAGGGGGAGACCGCCCATCGACCGTCGACGGGCTTCGGACCCCACGGCCGCGCGCGGGGCCACCAGGACGAGGCGGTCGGCGCCGAAGTTGCGCGCGACGCGCGCGACAGCGCCGACGTTCCCGTCCTCCTTCGGTCGAACGAGGACGACCTCGACCCGGGCGCTCACCCGGCGGTCCCCTCCGCGAAGAGCCGCTGGACCATCCAGTCCGGGTCGAACTTCGTGAAGTCCGAGTATCCCTGGCCGACCCCGACGAACAGGATCGGCTTCTTCGTGACGAACGTGGCGCTCAGGGCGGCTCCTCCTTTCGCGTCCGCGTCGAGCTTCGTTAGCACGAGCCCGTCGATCCCGACCGCTTGGTCGAAGAGGCGGGCCTGTTCGACCACGTCGTTCCCGCTCAACGCGTCCCCCACGAACAGCGTGAGCGCGGGGGCGACCACGCGGCGGATCTTCTTCGCCTCCTCGATCAGGTTCTCGTTGGTGTGCTGACGGCCGGCGGTGTCGACTAGGACGACGTCGATCCCCTTGGCCTTCGCGTGTTGGACCGCGTCGAACGCCACCGCCGCGGGGTCGCTCCCCTCTTGCTGTCGGACCACGCGGATCCCGAGCCGTTCCCCGTGCACCAGGAGTTGTTCGATCGCGCCGGCGCGGAACGTGTCCCCGGCGGCGATGACGCTGGAGACTCCCTGCTCCCGAAGCCACACGGCGAGCTTCGCGACGGTGGTCGTCTTGCCGGTACCGTTCACGCCGACGAACAGGATCACGTACGGCTTGGTGGCGTGGGCCCGCACGGCTTGCAC
>Ga0326727_10002956_pt1 | contig 55920 bp, 64 predicted proteins | sample MB2enrmetagenome_FD_207643 | JGI IMG/M metagenome (GOLD analysis project Ga0326727, IMG submission 207643) | Lab enriched peat soil microbial communities from McLean, Ithaca, NY, United States - MB29MY | ecosystem: Environmental > Terrestrial > Soil > Wetlands > Peat | place: USA: New York...
GAAGGCGTCAACAACAAGATCAAGACCCTCACCCGCCAAGCCTATGGCTATCGGGACGAAGCCTTCTTCATCCTCAAACTCCTCGCCCTACACCAAGCCAGGATCAAACTCGTCGGATGAACCGAAATTCCTCACCGAATGGCTCGCTGGGAAAGAAGCGACGAAGGCCCGGGGAACGGTCGTGCGATATCGGCATACCATTCGATCCTTCCTCAAGTTCCTGGGCAAAAGAGCTTCGGCCAATCTTGCGAATATTCGGCCAGCGGATATTGTCGCGTTCAGAGATCAGCAGGTAGCCGAGGGCAAATCGCAAGGAACGGCCAACATGGTTGTGAAAACACTCCGGGTCCCCTTCAACGTTTGCCGGCGGCAAGGCTTGATCCTGGCCAATCCCGCCGAAGCTGTTGATCTGTTCGATGCGGACGAACAATCGCGGCACGCCTTCACGCGAGAGCAACTGGTGGATCTGCTGAAAGTCGCCGACGAGGAATGGCGGGGGATGATTCTGCTGGCCGCATTGGGCTGAGTCAGACGTTCCGCGGCTTGATGCACAAAGCCGGGATCTTTGCCGAGGGGGAATCGACCGAGCGGAAGAAGGGCAAGGGGCGTCGGGTGTTTGAATTGAGTTTTCACAGCCTCAGACACACCGCCATCAGCGAATTGGCGAACCATGGTGTGGCGAAAGAAATCCGGATGAAGCTGTCGGGCCACAAGAGCAACGTCCACGAACGCTACACCCACCACGAATTGGAAGCGTTGCGGACCCAGATTGAACGGGTGCCGAGTTTTCTCAAACCGGCGAAAGAGTCTTCTGCCCCATGAGTCCGGGGACGTGGGCCGGAATTACAGCCACATTGATGCCGCAGCCAAACGAAACGCGGCGGGCAAGTTGCCAGATGTATTAGAGTGAAACCGCCCAAAAAGCGAAAGACGAAGACATTCACGCCACAGGCTGCCTCGCAAGTGGAGCCAACCAGAGCTGTACTTGTTACGGCATCCCAGGGTAAATATGTAATTCCGACATCATCGTTGTCGGATGACGACCTGGAGGACATCGAGTGCAATAATACGATTAATTCATTGCTGGCAATGATCAAGAAAGGCGACGTTCAGGCGATGCGGGAGCTGCATAGGTGGGCTCTCGTGTCCGTAAGAGCTCTGAATAAAGTGCAAGACCTAGAGCTTGTTAAACTGTTTTCACATCGAGAGGCAGTTTGGCCGGTGATCATTAATTCATCGGCTGGGGCTCGGAAATACGTGGCGGAACTATTCCAAAGAATCGAACTTGGTCGACACGTTCAGGGTTTTGGCACAGGACGATTGAAGAATTATGATACGGTCGAGCAACAATGGATTGAGACACTACTCTGTTTGATACACGATATCTGCAACGACGTGTATTACCTACCTGTTGAGTGGAAAAACTACAGAGTCCTTTACCACGGAAAGCAAGTCGCCGTGCCGGCCGACCTTATACGGGAATGCGAGAACCTGCCATTAATGCTGCATGACCCCCCTCAAGAGGTACTCGACCGCTTCTGGCCAGTTGTCAAAGCATTGTTCATCCTCTTGACAAATAATAAGTTCGAGGAACTCCCTGAATTTCGTGCGAAACTCGAGCGCTCCTCGACACGCAAGGGTGCTGAGCCACGTTCGCGGGCAGCGATTACCCTGCTGCGTTCTGACACACTAAAAAAGCTAAGGGAAGCACTCATAACACGCTCAGGAACGAGGCAACGCAAGGCAGGCTGATCCGTACCGCGAACTTCGCCGCCATCTTCGCGGGTTAGCAGCCGCGTGGTTTTATGGTTTTTTTCATGCATATGAAAAAAATCATGTTCGCCGCGCCGAGCGCGCTAGATAACAAAGCGGTCACCAGGCGAGCCGACAGCCAAGCTGCTGTCCACCCCGGCGCCCTTTCCAGCACGCCGTCTAACCCAGTTGAGCCGGAAACGATCCGATTGCCCAAGCCAGGGCTCCTCTGCCCGCACTCTGGGCTGACCAGGTCATACCTCAACGAGCTCACTCTCCCTTGCGCCGCCAACAATTGGAAGCCGCCGGTACGGAGCATTGTGCTGCGAAAACGAGGAGCCCAGCGCGGCATCCGTTTGGTCGTGTGGTCCTCGCTCAAGTCGTATCTGTACGCGCAGGACCCATCCGACCACAAGTGAATAATCGCTGCCCCACGAATAGTACTATGCGCGCCCGTTTCCAAACACTCATTTCAATCCTTGTCGCCGTCGTCACCTTGACGTTCATGACGGCCCCCTCGTATTTGGCCTGGGCCACGAGCGCTCACTGGCCGCTCTCGACAATCACGGTCCCCGTCACCGGCCCGATCCAGCCAGCACAGTCCGATGGAGGGTGGCGATTCCAAACCCGTCCACTCAACAGGCAAATCTCAATTTCGGGGGCGGTCTCCGACTTGCGCCGCCAGGGAAGAACGAAGCAACTCGGCCGGTTTAACAACGATGCGGCACCGGATCAACGCCGCATAGCAAATGAAAAGTATATGGTGATAAACTTAATCGAAGTTAAGGACCAGGCACAGAGTGGGAAGCACTTGGGTGCCATTGTGGACCTCGTGATGGCCGTAGGCAAGAACGAGGATGGCAATGACTATATCCATCTTCCCACGCTGCAGGAACTCAGCGAAACAGCCACCACGCTTAAGTACATCGGCTGGGACAGCAAAAGGCAGGCTGAACGGGAGAAACTGCTATTACAACTCACAAAGTGGCTTCTGCTTTATGCCGAGTGGGAGCAGGCAGTCCTTGCATCAATTAAACATGAGGAGGCCGCATAATGTTAATCCGAAAGAAAAGCATCTTCCCGGTAATTACATCCGGGCCATTGAAAACCACAACATCAACCACGACTGGAGCAGGAACGCCCAGTCATAACCAGAAACAACATCATATGATTACAGCAACTATTGCACGAGATACGAGTTACGACCTGCCCGAAGGCGGGTATCGAGCACGCATCTCCGGGCTTAGACCTTTCTTCAAGCAAGCAGGTCAAGGTCCACAAGATTGGATTAGAATATTTTTCGAAGTCCATATCCCTGGGTTGTCCGAGAACCTTGATGCTCGTGCAGCCCGCAACTTCAAACTCGACCTTAGTCCTGGCAGTGAATTGCGAAACTGGCTCACGGGGCTCTTGGGCAAGGAGTACTTCAAGGAACACTCAGGACAGCAGATGAGCCTCGATTCACTGCTTAACACGGAGTGTGAAGTGGATTTAGAGCACTTCTATGGTGAGGGATATCAAAAGCCCCATGTGGCCGTCGCTAGAATTCGTCCAGTTCGTTCATCCCCACCTGCCCCAGACACAGTCAAGGGAGGTAAGGATTAGCGACTGACCTTCAACCTGGGCACCGCAACTAAAAGGTGTCCAGGTTGAGGGCCATGCGGCTGAAAACATAGAGCGCCCGATTCTTACAATTGGCGCTCTCCAACCAAAGGCTCTCAATGAATACAACCAATGATGTAACGCCGACCCATGCGTCCCCAATCACCAGCTTCGTTATCACCCTGGGCAAGCAATTATTACAGGAAAAGGTCCGGGACTGGCTTGATATGGATGAAGTTGCCCAATTTTGCAGGGACCACGCCATACAACTCGATCGAAGACTGCCAGGGAGTGTGGAACTGGAGACTGAACTGAGGTCGTTTTTCCAAGCATGCGGCGAGTATTACGGCCCTGATGTCAATGTGGATGCGTATGAGCGTCCAAAGGGCTGGGATCGACCCTTTATGATCCGGGCTTACCCATACACCTCAAGGCAGAATTCCACCAGTACCCATCTCGCGGAATTGGACCCTGGTGCTCCGGTGACAGCTTGCAGTGATTAAACCATGTGCTGCTGGTGGAGGTGGGTGTTCACAGTCCACCGACGGCCAATTGCATGAACTCTGGGATCAGTATGGCCCAACAGTCTCCCAAACAAAATGCATCACTGGAGCAGATTTATCTTGCATCTTACTGTAAGTTTCTGTATAAGATGCGATTATACAGTAATAGTTGCTTTAAAGTCCTACGCAAACCAAAAGGAGGCTCGGAAGACACCATGCTGAAACGGACATTTGTATTATGCGCGATATGACAGTTAGTACCCTCTCAACCTTTAGGCAGGCGGCTTCACCCCGTTCCTCATGGGGTTTTGTCCACCCTATGTCATATCGCGGCGGGAATGGAGCTGCCTGCCTTTCTTACAATTAGGAATTCACAGTATGAACAAGAAGATTGACGTAACAACTTTAAGAACCACATGCCCGCTGCCGAACCTGCTGCAACTGGTGGGGCTGGGAGAATATGCGAAATCAAGGTGGGTTTCGCCATTCAGCGCGGATAAAAGGGTACCGTGGGGCCTCTTTCAATATCAGGCACGCTGGATGTACAAGGACGGTGGCACTGGCGAACTGGGTGATGAAATCGGTTTGCTGGCCAGGATAAACAAGCTCAACCCCCACGATGACTTTGGAGCTGTCCTGAAAATCTACCAGGACATCGTTAACGGCAAAGGCAACGGCAAGGGCAAGAGCAAGGGAGCCAAGGCCAAAGCACCCGTCACCTCATCCACAACCACTGCAAAGACGAAGCCCAACGCCACCGGATTTGGGCCAGGCACTTATGAGCAGATTGAGAAACTCGCCCAACTGAGGGGTATATCGGTCGAAGAGCTGCTATTTGCTCAAGAGAGGGGCGTCCTGGTGTTTGGAAGTCCTTGGGGATTCGAGGTTTATGCGGTCAGGGATCAAAGTGGGCGGTTGATTGAGGCCCGGTGTTTGAATGGCAATAACTTTGGTGCATCTGGGGATCTACCTGTGAGGCCGAGCCAGGCTTTGAGCGGCAGTCAGATGGATTGGCCACTGGGGATACTGGAAGCCAAGGAATGCGATTGTATTGCTTTGGTCGCTGGTTCTGTGGAGTTCCTTACGCTGCATCAGTACGTGGTGCAGGAAAAGGCTCAGGACAGGGTTGCTCCAGTCGCCATGTTATCTTCCGCCCGTCTGATTTGCCCGGACGCCTTGGAGCATTTCAAGGGCAAGCACGTTCGGATCTACCCAAGTCAGGACAAAGCGGGTATCGAGGCAAGGGACAAATGGGGTAACCAATTGCACGCAGCAGGAGCCCGCAAGATCGAATTCTTCAACTTCTCGGTTTTTCAGTCAATCGATGGCCATGCAGTGAAGGATTTGTGCGAGTTTAACCGGCTGAAGTTGGGCGGCAGTGATTTTGCTGAAAGGCACATTTTACCGTGAACACCGTCAAACCCAAGAACACCAAGATCGACGTTAAGATGCTCAAGGAGAAGTGTCCCCTGCCTGATCTACTGCGACGAATTGGCCTGGGAAAGCATGCCAAGTCCAGTTGCCCTTCGCCGTTCAGGTCCGATTCCAAGCCGTCCTGGGGTATCTTTCAGCGCGACGGCCACTGGTACTTCAAGGATTTCGCTACGGACGAGACTGGAGATGAAATCAGCGTGTTGGGCCAATACTTAAAGCTGGATGAAAAGAAGGACTTCAAAGCCATAGTCGAGCGATACCAGGAGATTGCCAACCAGGAGCACACCCCAGAAACCGAGCTAGCCAATGATCTAATACCATCCCAAGCTGCCGAGGTAGAGGCGGAGAAACCCAATTCCAGCCTATTCTCCACTGGTACCACGGATCAACTGGCAAGGCTTTCAGCATCCAGGGGTATTGCAATGGAGGGATTGCAGTGGGCGCAGGATCGAGGTGTGCTCGTCTTTGGTCGTTGGTATGGCGGTGAGGTGTATGGCGTCAGAGATGGCTCAGGATGGGTAATGGAGATTCGAAAGTTGGATGGCAGCCTGTTCGATGCCATTGGTGGGTTAACGGAAAGGAAGAGTCACGCCATCAAAGGAAGCCAGAAGAAGTGGCCAGTGGGGATCCAAGAGGCGGCAGGGTGTCCAATGATCGTTTTGGTGGAGGGCATACCCGATTTCTTGGGGGCGCATCAGATTGTAATTGAGGAAGGCCGTCAGGGAAATGTGGCTCCGGTCAGCATGTTGTGTGCTTCGGTGTCAATCGCGGAACCAGCACTGCCCTATTTCAAAGGCAAGCATGTGCGGTTGTTTCCCCATGCCGATGAAGCAGGCGTTAAGGCGGCCAGGAAATGGTCCCAACAGCTCAAGGCGGTGGGCGTGGCGAAGGTGGATTCTTACGATTTTGCACGGGTAAAAGTTGCTCCCAATGAGCATGTGAAAGACCTGTGCGATTTGATTGGGTGGCGGAAAAGCCATCCTGAATATGAGAGTAAATTGTTAGCGTGAGTGAGATTGTAAACGAATGTGAGGAACTTCAATTAGCGAAGTCTGGATCGGTGGCGGTAAAACCTGAAGCGAGGCCGGTCACTGAGTCTAATTTGCCCAAAGTGTTTTTGCCAGCAGACGGCAGGAACATGTCAGATGTCGCATCCCAGGTCGGCAGGATTATGGGACCGAAGAAGACCTGGTTCCTAAAGGGTGACGTGGCCGTTGAGGTGCGGGAAGTCCAAATCACCAAGGAAGTGCGTACCAACGTTTTCCATCCCTTGTCAGCCGCTGAGGTCATTACGGCTATCGAGGACCATCTTCTGACTGGCCGAGGCTCCAAGGGAGAGGATGGTGAAGTGGTGTTTGCGAGAAGGAGCATGAGCCGCGAGATTGCCACGGCCCTGCTCGCGTCACCCCAATTCAAACGTCAACTGCCCAGGATAGACCGAATCCTGGATGTACCGGTCCCCTCCTGCCCACCCTCCCCACCACCCCGACTCAACCAGCCAGTTGTTGGACGCATAGCTTCCGACTCGATTCGTGCTGTTGAACGGCGGCTCACCCTCCCCCCCACCACCACCACCAACCAACAGTCTGCCAGGCCGAGTTAATCGTGCCGGCGTAGCACGGGCCGGGTCCAGGTACTGCGAGGGAACTCGTCGTCACCGGCACCTGGGGTGCGTCGGGACAAATCCACCCTTGGTTCGCTTGGCCCCAGTACTTCACATACCAGTTTGCCACACCGGAATCCCCGTACCCATACGGACCAGGATAGGGACCGCCTGGACCCCAACGGCCCCAGCCGAACTGGCCGGAGTCGTCATCTACCGCCGCCTTGAAGCCGAGGTTGATCTGGCGCAGGTTGCTGAGGCATTGCACGCTCCGGGCCTTCTCCCTTGCCCGCGATAACGCCGGTAACAGCAGCGCCGCCAGCAGGCCGATGATCGCAATCACCACCAGCAGTTCAATCAGTGTGAATGCGGAGCCGCTCCCTAACCCAAATCCCGGCCCCTGGCTGTGGCCCCATGCCGCCCGGTTACGGTGTCCTCTCATATTCGTCCTTGATATTGTGGTCTGACAGAAATCCGGCTACTCCTAGGAAGCGAACGTCACCGCCAAGAAACCGCCGGAAGAAGATTCTGGATCTCAGTCGGGTGAACGTTCCAAACCCCTCACCCTGCCTACGCCAAGCTGAAAGCTGGCAACCCATACCCTTTTGCCCATCGTTCTCCGCACGCGGGTCGTTGGCTGAAACAGCAGCGAGTCAGCGGCTCGTGGAGGCGATTGACCTTATGCGCATCGTTTATCGCTCCGGTCAGCTTCCAGAGCAAGCAAAACTTTGCTTATGACGGCGGATTTTTGCCCGGGCCAAAGCATAAAGCCAGCCAACTTGATCGGGCCTCCGGCAGGCTGGCAGTTTACGCCGGCTGAACGTGCCTGCAGCTCCAAGCCCTACCAGTTCATGATGGGGCACACGCAATTCAACTCGCACATGTTCGGCGCTGAGCACTTGATGTTGGAGGATGAGGCTGAATCTGTGGACATCCGCTCACGCCGTCATTTCGCAGCCAACATCAAGACCATCCTCACCGGCAGAGACCAGAACTGCCACGCCAAGCATCGTGAAGCCCTCATCCTGAATCCGCTCTGGCGCATGTCCTTGAGCCTGAATGACGACCCTGAACGGTTGCAGGTCTTGCCACCCCTGGATATCGATGTCCGGGACAAGATCATCGTGCTCAAGGTCATCAAAGCCAGGATGCCCATGCCCACTGGATCACCCGAACTTGATGCCCGCTTTTGGAACCAGTTGATGTTGGAGATGCCCGCGTTCTTGCATCATCTGGAACAATGGCAGGTCCCCAGTGAACTAGCCGACTCCAGGTACGGCATCACACCCTACCAACACCCTGAAATCGTCGAAAAACTGGAGCAGACCACCCCAGAACTCAGGTTGCTGGAATTCATCGACGGCGAGATATTCCACAACCCAGGCACGCCGCTCAACCATGCTCGCCTTGAACCGTGGGAAGGCAGCTCTACAACCCTGGAAACGCGTCTGGTCAATCCGCCGAGCAAGATCATCCACGAAGCCAGGAAACCTCTGGCCTGGCAAAACTCGTGTGGGGCTTACCTGGCACGCCTTGAGGATTCAGAAAACGAGCATGTCGCCGGACGCGTCACCAGTCACAGACGCAACGGGCAGACAGTCTGGACTATTCAACCACCCAGATGCCCTGAGCCAGCAACTGAACCTGCCAATGCTCAGCCAGCCCAAGACAATCTGCCACGCCCACCAGCCTAATTGGTGAGCTGAGTTAGGGATACTCAAGGGGCGGTTGAGGGGAAACCCTGGACCGCCCCCTTTTCATATCCTGGTGCCAGGCCAAAAACCGCCAAGAAAGGCACAAAGGTTTCGCGAAACGTCGCGCTTGCCCCTCTGGTCCTCTTCTGGCAGCATCCGACCGTAATGAGTGAGCCCGAAAACCAATTCTCCCTCACCCGCGTAGCGTAAATAATCGGCGGCGCGGCAAAAAACCAAATTCTATCAGTGATCATCTCGACTATGCCGCGCCACGCATTTGTCTACTGTCTTTTGTGTTCGGTCGCTCGTCTCTGCGCGGCGGATCCGATCAACCCATCTGTGCGTGCCTACACTATAAATTGCAAAGTGAGGGATTTCCCGACTAACGAGGATTTGTCCACGCCGGAGGCGGCCTACGCCAGCCTTACCCGGGCCTGGGTTGCGGAGGGAGAGGCGGCCTTTTCCCGCCTGAGCGTGAGGGAGTTGGCCAGAACGATGCCTGTCGCTCCAAAACAGCCGATAGCAGTGAAGGAGGCCGAGAAGTGGCTGGAGGCGGAAGTGCTTGAAGTCCATGTTTATCGTGAAACCAATGCCGTGGTTTTCGCCAAAATAAACTTTGGTGGAAAGGAGCGCATGGACATGCGCTGGCTCGCCCCCGAGAACGGGCGATGGCTGAACAGCGGCAATAACATGGTGGAAACCTTGGATGAGGCACGTTCAGTTTTCTCAAGTCAGTGCCCCATTGAAGATGTGAAGATCAAGCTCTCGCGCCCGCCGATTGCAAATCCTCAGGAGTATTTGCACCCATTTGTCGAGTTCTTGCGCCGCGAAGCGGACGATCCGCGGAAGTTTTTGTTGCAGGCTTTGGCCGATCACCGGGTAGTGATCCTGGGAGAGGTCCATCACCGCCCTCGTTATTGGGCCTTCAATTCTTCGCTCGTGCGCGACAAGGCCTTTGCGGAGCGGGCCGGGGTTATTTATATGGAACTGCCAGGCAACGATCAGCCGTTGGTCGAGCAATTCCTAGCCGCCCCGACAAATGACCCGCAACCGATCATTGAGATGCTGCGAGACATGCAATTTTCGGGTTGGCCGGACCAAGCGGAGCTGGAGTTCATCAAAACGGTTTGGGAGGTCAACCACGGACTTCCAAAAGAACAGCAGCTCCGCATTGTGCTCGTGGATATGAAATGGCCTTGGAAGGACATCAAGACCCGCGCTGGTTTGGAACTTTACGGGGATCGAAATCAAGTCATGGCGGATAACGTGCTACGTGATTTGAGGGAACATTCGGGAGATCCACGCCACGCTCTTTTCATCGTCGGTTATGCGCATGCGATGGAGAATCCCACCTTCTCTCGCGTCGAGCCTTGGAAGCCTACTGGCTGGCGTCTGTGCGAGAAACTCGGTCGCACGAATGTCTTCGCAGTCTTCCCACATTCGCCGGTGTTGGCGGACCAGGGAGGGATCAATGGCCGTATCGCGCTGGGCTTGTTCGAGACCGCATTTGCGGCGCTGACCAACCGGCCTATGGCTTTTCCACTGGATCACGGCTCATTCGGCGAGCAAGTCTTCGATGCTTCGATGGACGAACCAACCACTGAACCTTTCCGCCACTTTTTCCAGGCATACCTCTACCTCGGCCCGGTCGAGGATGAAACCTTGTCTCCGCTCATTCCGAATTTCTACACCGATGGCTTTGTCAAGGAAGTAGATCGGCGTCTTCAACTTTGGCGAGGCAAAGGCTTGAGAGAAATGGGTTTCAAACGGCTTGACGCGGCGAGTTTCATCGAGTTTGCCGGAGAAGAAGAAGGACAATGGGGTGTTCTCCGCCCAGGATGGTCGGCGAGGAGCCTTGGGCCGCTCTCGGCCTGGGAATTCGGCGGCGATTGGAAGCAGAAAATGGTCGCAGTCAACATCAAGAACTGGCAACAGGATAGGGTTGCGATCCGCAAAGAGGCTCTGCGCCTGTTTGATGCCATTCGGCAAGCCGATTACGAACATCCCGGCTATTATCTTTCCTTCCCTTCGCCTGATGTGGAGTACCAGGGCGCGACTGATGCCTCATGGATGCGGTGGATTTGCCAGCATTTTCGCACCAACCCGATCGTCGCCGTGGATTTAGGCGAGAGAACGATGAACACCAACGGCCTGCCGGCGATGTCGTACCGTGTCAGCCTGAAAAATGGCGAGAAGCTCGAAGGTGTGCTGCCGATGAATTACAATCCGGGCAGCAAGAAGTGGTATGGCTTTGAGGGCCTCGACTGGCACCTGAAAAGGCAATTTTGAACATTGGATCGGCCAGCCCGGAGCGCGCACAACAATGAAATCACCCGCGCAGCGTCAATAGCCGGAGGGGCGGCAAAAAAGCAAGTTGGGCAAGATGTAGCGTATAACATCTGGGTGTCTGGCCCGAGCGATAGGCACCAAGTGTTTCCCTTTGTTCTCAGGGGGGCAGGGAGGCAGGTTTGGTATATCCTGTCCGCGGAAAGCCCTGTTCTTGACCCACCAATCCCGTTTCAAGGTGACAGGTCTAATTGCCAACCCTTCGTTTTCAGGGGGGCAGTGCAGCAAGTTTCCTATATCTTGCCGGTGGAAGACCGTGTTTTTCACCCCAGACCCCCTTTGGAGACGCCAGTCCATGCTTCTCTGGTCTTTTCAGGGGGGCAGTGCAGCAAGTTTTGTATATCCGGCCATTTAAAAATTTGTCAGGGTATCAAAGTGGAGTGGATTGGCTCTTTTGCCCAGCAGGATATGGGAAACTTGCCCCACGCCTCCTCACCCAACTCCGATTCAGGGGTTTCCACCAGCTCAACATTAGGAACTTGCCCCCTGCCTCCACCGATTCACGACTGAAGGATTACCCCTGGCTCTGAGGTTGTCCGCTACACTTCGTGTTTGGACGGCCTCGGAGCCTACCTGATCTTCCGGTGGCAATATCCAATATCCAAGGGGCGGTTCAGGGCTTCACCTCCACCGTCCTCTTTCATATGGCCGCCAGTGGTTGATTGCCTTCGGGGTGGGGCGGTGGGCAAGTCTGGAAAATCATGCCAGGCCAGATTTGCAGGCTGGGAAGAACGCCAAGTTCCTCTCCCTTCCTTTCGACCTTCAACTGGCGATTTACGGAAGACCTGCCATTTCAGCCAGGCTTGCGCGATTTTCCGCTTTTGACGCCGCCAGGGTTCAGTTAACGTCCTCTTGGCATGGAAACTGAGCCTGCCACACCAACCGGTGCTCCGCCAGGTGTGCAGCCTCCTGGGCACCATCGCGGACTGGTCACGTTGCTGTTTTCGGACGTGGTGGGGTCCACTGCGCTCAAGCAAGCCCTGGGTGACCATGCCGGAGTAGCCCTGCTCCAACAGCACCATGAACAGGTGGGTCAAGTCCTGCAGAACTACGCGGGCGCAGAGGCGATGGAGAGAAAGGAGATTTGACCGCCATGAACCCGTCCCGTGAAGAAGCCATTCTTGCGCTGGCGCTACTGAAACCTGCAGCGGAACGTGCTGCGTTTCTTGAACGAGAGTGCGGCGAAGATGCTGCGTTGCGGCGGCGCGTCGAAGAGTTGTTGGCTGCCCATGAGAGTTCCGATCCATTTCTCGAACCCCAGGCTGCACCGCCAGGAACCGCAACTGTGCTTCTCCCGCCAGAAGAGGGTCCGGGCACCCTCATCGGTCGCTACAAGATCCTCGAAAAGATCGGCGAAGGCGGCTACAGGGTGGGTACGTCACCGAGCAGCGGGAGCCCTTCAAGCATCGGGATGGTCGAATGCTTATCATCGCTTCAGGCTTAAAGGAAGGCAGTTTGCCTGCCTGGGCGGAGCCAAGTTTCAGGCGGTTTGAATTGATTGTGCCCCAACTCGAAACCTCATTTGTGACGCCTTATGAGGACCTCCGATAGCTCGTTTAAACCCTGTGTCGCACTTTTCAACAACGGAAGTTCCGCCACCAAAGGTGATGCTCCTGTGCCTGCTGATGCACCACCGCTTATAAAAGTTGTCGCCGGTGATGCGGCTGGTTCCATCGCCAAAACGACCACTGCTCTAGGGCCCAACTCTTCCGCTTGGCTGCTTGTGCCGGTCTTGCTTGTGTTGTGGATGGGCACACGTTCCCTGTCCGCCTTGACGCTTCTCTCGTCGAATGGGCTGGTGTTCGTGAACGTGGACCACGCGCCGATGGGGGCCTGCTCAACCATCACTTACGGTTACAAAGGTCCGACGTGCGGTGTGGGAACCTCCACCGGGGCGTATCCTTACTACGCTCCTTACCACAATGGCGTGGGCGGCGTGCTCATCGGCCTGTCCGGCAGTTCCGGATTGCAGTTACTGCCATTTGTGGCATCGACCTCGAGCATCTCTACGAATGCACGCTTTTTCCCCGACGCCAGCATCCAACGGGGGCTGACCCCATGCACGGACGAATTCGCCATCGCTGGCGGGTTGGCTCTCACGCATTATAGTCCAGCGTGGTCGATGCCCGACCTCAGCGCCGCGACCCTGAGTGAGAAGAAGCGTTACCTCTTGCCGGCAACGTGGCTGCTCTTCACGATTACGAACACCAACAACACGCCGGAAGATTTCTATTTCGGCCTACCGGTGGCCGTGACGCAAAGAACCTTCGCCAATGGAGCCTATCAGGGTTTCGTCCTGGGAGAGGCCGCACTGGCCGTGCAAAGTGGGAGTTGCGATCTATTGAGCGGCACTCCTCTTGCCTCGGTGCTCGACGGCATGACCCAGGGATTCGCTTTCCACCTTGGCGTTCCGGCGGCCCAGACCCGGACGCTTGTGGTGGTTATCGCCTATTACCGGAGCGCGATGGTGGATTCCCGCACGGGAGCCTCCTATTATTACACCTCACTGTACCCTTCCTTTGACAGTGTCGTTGACTCGGCTTTCGCCGGCTTCGGCGACGCCCAGATGCGGTGCCAGCAACTGGCGACGGCCCTGAGCCGCGCCGGGCTGAATCCCTTCCGCGAGTTTCTTGCCTGCCAGACTCTCCATTCCTACATGGCCGATACAGCCTGTTTGATCGATCCTCAAGGTGGCGTGCATTGGTGGGAAATGGAAGGGATTTTTAACTATATTAATACGTTCGACCTGACGGTGGACCATGCCTTCTTCGATTCTTATATGCAGCCTTGGGCGCTTCGGAACGTGCTGGATGCCTTTTCGGGCGCGCTGCCCGGCACCGGCTACAGCTTCGACACCCCGCTTTACAGCCCCAATTCCGGGATCCAAGTGTCGAGTCACGGTTTTTCCTTTTATCACGACATGGGGCTCTGGCCGACTTCCGGAACGGGTCCGGCGTACAGTGTCTGCATGGGACAGGAGGAACTCCAGTCGTGGATTCTATCGGCCGGGCTGTATTGGAGCCACACGGCAGATAATGCGTGGCTGTCCAACAACGCAACCCTGCTGCAGACGTGCCTCAACTCGATGCTCTTGAGGGACAATACCAACTCCGCTGCCCGGGATGGCATCACCAAGAACGTTAATGCGGGGGAGATCACAACCTTCGACGACCTGGATGCCTCGCTTCAGGCATCGGCATTCAGCGGGAGGTTGGCCGTGAGAAACTGGGCTAGTTACCTGGCCCTGGACGCGATGTTCAGCCAGATCGGCGACGCTGCTGACGCGGTGACATGTGAGAACATGGCGGCGGTCGCGGCGCAAACCATCGTGAATCGCTGGAACAGTTACGATGGGACCCTGGGTTACATTCCCGCGCGGTTAGACGGCAGCGACACAGCCGCAACTATCCCGATGGTCGAAGGTCTAGCCTATCCGGCCGCGATGGGCCTGACCAATGCCATTGACCGGACGGGTGGGCCTTACGCGTCAATGCTGCAGGCGCTTTCAAATCATATCGTGGCAGTCCTGGTTCCGGGCAGATGCCTGGATGCTACCTCCGGGGCCTGGTTGATGACCAGTGCCAACGAGATTACCTGGCAAAGCAAGATCTTTATTGGCCAGTACGCGGCCGAAGCGGTTCTGGGAATCACCAATAACGATGTGGATGGTACTGTGGATCAGATCCATGCCAGCATCCAGGTTGAGGACTCGCCGGCTGAAGGGTACTCGGACGATTTCTATGGGAACAGTGGAATCATTCAGGGCGGCTCGCACTACCCACGCGGCGTCACGACTGCCCTTTGGTGGTTGAACGCCACGAATAATCCCTCTTATCCTGCGCCTGCTGCTGCACCCGGGGCGCCGACCGTTTTCTTTGGCCTGGCTGGCGACCGCCAGGTTTTGCTTTTGTGGCGGGGCGTTGCCTACGCGACCGCCTACAACCTCAAGCGAGCCACGCTCAGCGGTGGGCCGTACACGCCGCTCACAAATGGCGTTATCGGCGCCAGCTTTGCCGATTCAGGCCTCACCAACGGCACCACCTATTACTACATCCTTACCGCCACCAACCAAATCGGCGAGAGCGCCCCCTCTTCCGAGGTGAGTGTTACTCCCGTGCCTTCCGTCGGCTCAAATATTTCTGCATCGCTCACCGCCTCCACCATCACCGTTTCCTGGCCTTCGGCTTATGTCGGCTGGGTCCTTCAGACCAACACAGTTGGCCTGGGTTACCCTACCGCCTGGGGCGATGTTCCTGACTCGCTCACCCGCTCACAAATGACGTTCCCGGCCGGCGCCCTCAACACTCGGGCCGAGTTTTTCCGCCTGCGTAATCCGTAGTGCCGGAAAGCCTAGAATGGCAAACACATGGACTCGGCTTCGGGCCGGCTCTGGACTTGGTCCCGGCGAGGGCTGCGCTTTGGCGCCGTGCCCGTGGTTCAGCGTGAATCCGGGGTGCTCCCCGGCCACTCACCCGCGCAGCGCTGAGTACAGGCGGGGGCGCAAAAAGCACATTCAGCAATTACCTCCCGCCAGCAGCAGACCCAGCGCACGTTGCTCAACTGGCTGCGGGTGGAATACGCAATCGAAAAGTCCGGCGACAAACCTCGCGCCGTGGCCATCAGCTCACTGAATTTCAGCCACCTGGCAAGACTCACCAATTGGTGAGACACATCAGGACATGGTGCCGATAATCCTTCTCCACAAAAACTAGGTATCCCAGGTCGTATGGTCTTCGCAGCGCAGTGGAAGGCCTGCGAAAGCAAATCTGCCCTGTTGTCGTCCCTTTTGATCGCCGCAGAAATAGTCCCATTTTCTTTCACTTTTTTCTTGTACTCCTTCATCATTTCTGCTAATCTGATTGTATAAATGAGTTAGGCACCTATACCCGCTGAGCCACAGTTGACCAAGCCCTGCCCATGTCGAGGCAGACCAGCAGAGCAACATCTGGTTCGAGGTGCAGGTGCCACATCCAAGGAGCACATCATGCTTATTCCAGTAGAACCCACAGAAAGTTACGACGTTGAACCAGGCCGTTACAGGGCCAAGTGCATCGACGTTCGTGATAAAAACATTCCCACCCGCAAAGGCACCGTGAAGGGCCAGCGCATCGTTTGGGAGTTGGATATTCCCAGCTCTGAAAACATCCGCTATCTGGCTGGCAAAAACTACGAACCAACCCTCGCCAAAGACAGCGTACTGAGAAATGACCTGCGCAGTTGGTTTGCCCACGACATCAACGCTCGCCAGTTCGATACGGCAACACTCAAGGGCAAAGACGCAATCATCACCGTCCAGGATATCCAAAACGAAGGCTGGGATAAGCCATATCACTGGGTTGCCAAAGTTGAACCGCTCGTAGCTGAGGATGTTGACGATGCCCGATCGATTTCTCCCAACGTGGTGTGCGGGTGAAAAACAGGGGCCTGCTGGGAAGTGGTGCTCCCGGCAGGCCCTCTCTCACGGAAACCCAGGCACCTGAAAGGACGCATACCATGAACAGCAACACCCCTCCCAATTTTCAGGAATCCAGTCAGCCAGGTGAAGCCATAGCCAATTTGGTCAACGACATCCACGATCTGACTGGCAAAGTGGATTCCTTCGCCTTGTCATTCACGCTGGCTTGGAAACACAGTCACGATCCCCAGCGCCAGTTCTCCCCAATCACAGCAATCCAAGAAAGGACCAACCCATGAGCACAATCACAGTAAAGAACCCTGCCCCATTCCAACAACAGGCTGCCCAATCAATGCCAGCAGCCAACAATACTCCACCACCGGACACATACCAGGCTGCCCTCCTTGAACTGGGTAGAATCCTCCTGAAAGACGAGGATCAAACGTCTTGGTTCTCACTCCGGAAAATCAGCGGCCAATGCATCAAACACTGGCAGAAACTCCCACGATTGAACTATACGATCCGGTATCTCAGCGATTGGGCCAACGAGTATTTCCCAAGGAGTGGCGAAATCCGTGGTGACCGAGTGAAAGTGACCTACATGACCAAACCCAGTGAAAGCAAGAGACCGCCAGACCTGTATATTCAATTCGTAAGGATTTTCCCCGACGGCTCCTGCAATTAACCCCCAATGAACCCAATCAATATGAACATGATCGAACCCAACATAATGGCTGAAGACGCCATGACCCCACCCCCAGCAACCCAAGCCACGACCGCCAATGAAGCTGCTGGCCTGGTGTTCCCAAAGATAGGCGAGCACTTCAACGCGTTCTGGGAAAAAGAGGCCAGTATGAGCGAAGCCCCATCCATAGAGATCCTGGACTTGATGGATGACTTTTGGGCCCTCACGGTTGGACCTCTGGGCAGTCCTGAAACTCCCACGGTCTTTGTAGCCTCAGAGAATCAATTCAGGCGGTACAACAAGACCAAAGGCATCTACGAACCGATCTCCGAAGCAACCGTCATTTCTGCAATCCTGGGCAACCTGGAATTGGTCGCTGAGTTTCTGCCACGTCGAGTTCAGTTGGCTAGCTTCCTGAACCTGAAGAACCGCCAAAGACTGAAGGCCGTGGTGGATCGTGCAAAAGACCTGCTGGCTGTTGAGGATGACTTTTTCCAGGACCGCAAGCACCTTCACCTGGCCTTCTCCAATGGCACGCTTCAAATCGACAACGCCAAATTCCACGCTTCAGATCCAGGTCGTCCAGTAAAAGAGACGCTGCCCCTGACTTACGATCCAGAGGCCAAGTGCGACATCTTCCTGGGCACGTTCCTGGCTCACATTCTCGAACAGGCTGACATCGACCTCCTGCAACGGTATCTCAGCCAGGTCCTTGAAGGCATCAACCACTCGCAGACCATCCTCGTTTTGTGTGGGGATGCCGGTTGGGGTAAAAGCTCCTTGATGAAGATCCTGGGCAGTATGGTTGGCTGGAAAAACGTTGGGATAATCAGGGAGCCTCTTTTCCGCGATGAATATGAACTCGCCCATTATCACAACAAAAACTTCCTCTTTCACCCGGACATGCCAACCGAATTTCTCGACCGCAAGGAAGCCAGCATCTTCAAGCAAATCGTAGGCGGTGATCCATTGTGGGCTAACGTTAAGGGCGACGATGGGAGGATGACGCTGCAAGGCCATTATCCCGTCATCCTGGCCTGTAACGGTAAGCCTCGAATTCATTTGGACCAGGACACCGATGCCTGGCTGAGAAGGTTGGTGATCCTGTCGTTGAAGACCCCCACCCACGAGCAACACTTCGGTAAAATGGCAGAGCTGATCTTGAAAACCGAAGCATCTGGCATTCTGAATTGGCTGCTGGAGGGTCGTGGAAAACTGGCCAAAGACAAACTGCAACTGACCCAAACCCAAGAGCAGAAAGAAAGAGCCACTACCCTCTTGCTGGCGTCCGATTCACCTGCTGCGTTTGTCCGATCCTGTCTGCTGAAGAAGAGGGATGGGGAGTTGGGGGTGGTCGATCTGTATTCGTTTTATCAGGGATGGTGCCGGGAGAACCACGTCAGGCCATTTGCATGTCGGCCTTTCACCTCAACGGCGAAAGAGGAGATTGAAATTGGGCTAGGAATGAAATTGAGGCACGATTTGGCTTCGGACGACGGGAAGGCAAGCAGGGGGTGGAAGGGATTGGGGCTGGCGGAGAGGACTGATTGTGGAAATCTGAAAAACGAGTCCATGAAGTCCGGAGCTTGAATCAGACGACCCGGAATTCGTGCTCCCTGGTACTTGGGAGGCGTTGTGATGATCTGGACAACCTCAGAGTACCGGCCAAGGGTTAAGACGCGTCCTGGATCATTTGGAAATAGGAATCCTGGACCGTGAAGCAGTCGTTGCGCTGGAGTAAAGGTTAGAGCCCTGCGCTAGTCCGTTTGGTCCGTTACTAGAACTACAACGAGCTTGGCTTTATGGTGAGCGCAGCCGGTAGTAACGACCTGGATAGTTGGTCCACTGGGGATCGCTGAAATAGGACGAGCCAGTGGTGAGAGTGCAGGTTTGGAGTGAGGTCCAACTCCCGCTTCTCAGGTCCGTACAGGCTTCTACGACTATTACCAGGTTGCTTGTGCCAGTGATGGTGAATCCAAACCCATTCGTCCCCACGCCGAAGCTGGCATCGCTAGTCTGCACCTGCGGGTTCCACAGCACGGTGGGGAGACCGGTATTGGTGGACACGTCATCCCAGCCCGCGGTCCCAGGCAAGTAATAGATCGTCGCGGGATCCCAAACTTTCCCCGGCGATAGCGGCGCTGTATTAAGGTCGAACACATCCGCACCAAAGCTGGGGGCGTTACCCTGGAAATAGACGCTGGTTAGGTTGTAGCATTGAGAGAACGCAGAGTCCCCGATGTTGGTGACGCCGTTGGGTATCGTGACGCTGGTCAGGCTGGTGCAGTCATCGAACGCATAGCTTCCGATGCTAGTGACGCTGTCAGGGATTGTGTAAGACGTTCCCGCTTGGCCTAGGGGATATTGAATGAGCGTCGTCTGGCTCTTGTCGAACAAGACCCCGTCCACACTGCTATAGCTGGAATTGAGGGCATCCACTGTGATCGCTGTCAGGCTGGTGCAGCCCCCGAACGCATCGACCCCGATATTGGTGACGCTGTTCGGGATCGTGACGCTGGTCAGACTGCAACCTGAGAAAGCATAGTCCCCGATGCTGGTGACGTTGGTGCCTATCGTGACACTGGTCAGGCTGGAGCAGAATTGGAAGGTATAGTCCCCCATGCTGTTGACGCTGTTCGGGATCGTGATGTTGGTCAGGCCGGTGTTGCCGAACGCACCGTCTCCGATGTTGGTGACGCTGTTGGGGATCGTGACGCTGGTCAGGCTGAGGCACCAATCGAACGCATCCGCCCCGATGCTGGTGACGCTGTCCGGGATCGTGTAGGCTCCGGCTTTGCCCCCCGGATATGTGACGAGTATAGTCTGGCTCTTGTTGAACAAGACCCCAGCCGCATTGCTATAGGCGGGATTGTTTGTATCCACCGTGATTGCTGTCAGGCTGGTGCAGTTAGCGAACGGCCCGTCCCCGATGTTGGTGACGCTGTTCGGGATCGTCACGCTGGTCAGACTGCAACCTTCGAAAGCATAGTCCCCGATGCTGGTGACGCTGTTGGGAATCGTGACGCTGGTCAGCCTCTCGCACAAAGAGAACGCATAGTCCCCGATGCTGGTGACGTTGGTGCCTATCGTGACACTGGTCAGGCTGCCGTAAGAGAACGCCCCGTCCCCGATGCTGGTGACGCTGTTGGGAATGGTAACGCTGGTCAGGCCAGTGCCGTAGAACGCACAGTCTCCGATGTTGGTGACGCTGTTGGGGATCGTGACGCTGGTCAGGGCCCCGCAGCAATAGAACGCATCCCTCCCGATGCTGGTGACGCTGTCGGGCATCGTGACGCTGGTCAGGCTGGAGCACCATTCGAACGCACCGAAGCTGCCGTAAGGGCCATAATAGCCTCCGATTGTGGTGACCGGCAGGCCATTGGTCGTCTCTGGAATGCTGTTTGGAATCGTCACATCACCGCCTGGACCGCTGTAATTCGTGATAGTAATGCTGTCGTTTGTGGTCGTGTAAGTCCAGATGCCATAACTGTTCGTGTATGATTGGGCTTGCACCACGGCAGGTAGCCTCAGCATCAAGACGAGACCGATCATCAGTGGTAACAGAAACGACGGACGCATTATGCTTGTTTTCATTCGTTTGGTTGCATTGATTACTGGCTCAGCCTGAAAAACTGCTGCGTGCCGGACATGGTATTGATAACTACGTTCTGCCCACCGATGACAACTGGACTCGGAGAAACGGGATTCCATACCGATGAGCCAAGGTTCGTGGTGGATCGCAAAGTGAGCCCGGCGTAGTTGAACCCGTTGTAATCGCTCGGCCACGTCAAAATAATGTATGGCCCGGAAGGAATGATGGTCAGTTGAGGGTCAGGCACAATGGTCAGTCGGAAAACGGTGCCAGCATTGGCCGTGCCGCCGCTTGAAGTCGTGCCATAAAAACTACCGTCGCTGCCCTGCACCAGAGCAGCTTGGGGATTTGCGCCATCCAGCGCCACGCCACTCGCATTAGTAATCGAGCCGAAAGCATAAAGGGTCGTCAGTACCCCATTGGTGCTGATTCTGAACACGGTGCCGGGGCCGACCCAAATACTAATATCTTCCCCCCCAAAGTTCAGCGCTGTTGTGTGCAGTCGTGCCATAGTAATGGCCGTCGGTGCCTTGCACCAGAGCAGCAACGGGATTTGCGCCCTCATTCCAGCCGCCTAATGTATACAAAGTGGTCAGTGTCCCATTGGTGCTGATTTTGAATATGGTGCCATTGTTTACTATAAACTCAAGCCCACCAGACTCAAAGTAGCCTCCAGTCGTGCCATAGAAATAGCCGTCGCTGCCCTGCACCAGAGCGGCCATAGGCCAGCTGCCATCATCGCCGCCGGTGAAGGAATACAAAGTGGTCAGTGCCCCATTGGTGGTGATTCGGAACACGGTGCCATAGAAAGCGTAATCCCACTCGTCTGATGTCGTGCCATAGAAATTGCCGTCGCTGCCCAGCACCAACCCACCCACAGGCCATTCGCCATCATTACCGCCGGTGAACGAATACAAGCTGGTCAGCGTCCCTTTGGGGCTGATTTTGAATACGGTGCCAAGCTTGTTCGCCACCATGCCGCCGGAAGTCGTTCCATAGAAAAAGCCGTCGCTGCCCTGCACCAGCCCGGCAGTGGGATTTGCATCATTGCCACCGCCGAATGAATACAAAGTGGTCAGTGCCCCATTGGGGCTGATTTTGAATACGGTGCCCGGACTACCATAGCAACCGACGCCGTAAGTCGTTCCATAGAAATAGCCGTCGTTGCTCAGCACCAACCCGGCCATAGGCAATTCGCCATCATTACCCCCGGTGAACGAATACAAGCTGGTCAGCGCCCCATTCGGGCTGATTTTGAATACGGTGCCAAAGCCGACAGTATCCATGCAACCGTTGTAATTCGTTGTGCCACCGCCTTGCGTCGTGCCATAGAAATTGCCGTCGCTACCCTGAACCAGAGCAGCAGCGGGATTTGCTCCATCATTGGTGCCGGTGAAGGAATAAAGGCTGGTAAAGACCACGGCGGCTTGTGCTCCAGAAAGCGGCATTATCAAAAGCAGCGACAGCAGAGGCACAAGCGATGAAGTGCAGATACGACCCGTGAGACCCGAGGTGATTTTCAGAAGTCCGAATATGGCTTTTGTTGTTTTCATAGGCATCCTCATTGTGCCCGGAAGCAACATGTCCATATCCACTCTGGCATGATTTGAAAAGGCATTGTTGGTTTTCATAGCTTGTGATTTCTAACTCATGGTTCTGTTGGTTGTTGAAGGCACAATTGTCCAAGTGTCCGTGGGCCAATTGATTCGGTCACCACTGGCCAATGACAGACTTAGATGACGACGAGGAATTAGTTTGGAATTTGGGAAACTCGCTCTGTAAAAAGACCCTTCTGCCCAGGGAGAGGATTCACTTGGCTCTAATCGCTTGGCCTTGATTGGGGTTTCCCTTGTTTCTGGAGTAAAGAAAGGTGCCAGGGTCAATCGCCGCTCGTTGGTATAACCTCTGGGATGGTGAGCACTCGATGCATGTTCGCCCAAAACCGATCCCGCAATTTCCACTGCCAAGTTCATAAACAGCTGGCCCCCAACAAACACCACCACGAAACCAGCAAAGCTTGAAGGCTCATCGCTGACTTCCACTTTCTGATCACCTGAGTTCATCAAAAAGGAAGGGTGGCGTCAAGCAGATCTTTGGAGCCGTAGCAGCAGGTTTCAGAGCCCACGCATCGCCGATCCCCTCCTGCCTCGATCCGCTTCCTGCTGGTATGATTTCAGGCTGACGGATTAGCTCCAGGAGTTGATCCCCACCCCGCCCTCACCCTTTTTGAAGGTGCTGAGGGCTTTCTCGTTTCAACCCATTCATCCCCAAACACTATGTCCCCTCAAGCAGGATTTTTACTCCAAGATCAAATTGTCCCCCGCCTCATCTCCGCCATCCCAAACGCCGTTTCTTTCATCGGTTCAGAGGATGCCGAGGAACCGGTTCAGGACGGCACCTTGATCGCAGCCCAGATGATCCACGGCGCAGAACGGTCAGGAAAAAAAGTCGTCCGAAATCCTGGTGCTGGTCGTCAAGGTGCCAGGAAGATCAAAACCATCAGCGCAGGAAATGTGGCCTTCTACACGCTCCAGAAGTTGAAGTGCGGCAGACGGTCCACAGGTTCAAGCACGGTCGATGTGTACGGCTCAAGCACGCAGATCAACGGCAAGAGCAGGTTGGAATCAATGGAGCAGGTCGTCGCCAGCAATGAAGAATGTGGTGGCGAGATTTACCTGCTGCACGACGTTCTGGCAGCGGACCAAGAAGATCCAGGAACGAAGGCAGCACGCAAAATGGATTGGTCTGAATTCGCTTCAGCATTAACAGAGCGAGAGAGAGCTGTCATTGACTGCATCATCGAAGGCAGGTCGCTCAGGAATGCAGCTAAACGGTTCAGGGTTTGTGATTCGACGATGCAGGGAGACAAACGAAAGCTGGCGGTCAAGATCCAGGATTTCATGGGTGTCGACATCTTGGTCCAGATCAGAAAGCTGCCTCGCTGGAAAGACGACCTCATGACCAGCCGTGAGAAGTTGACCTGCAAACACGAACGCGCCCATTGAATTTCCTGTAACCATTGAACTCCGAGCTCACCTGATCCTGTCCTCTGGGCGTCTAAAAACGTCAGAGGGCAGGCAGGTGGGGAATTGAAGCCCATGTGCTGCCCTCGTTTTTAGGTGTGAACAAGGCTAACGCTAACTACCCAGTCTGAAAAGCGATAGAACGAACGTGATCCGTCTTATAGCACGGAATTGGTGCCGTTCGACGCGCCGCCGAAGGCCAAGTATTTCTTCAGCCGCATTCTTCTTGCCCTGGCTGCTTCGCTAATGCGCTCGGCCATCTGCGCCGAGAAACGACGCCGTTTGATAGCGAACAGTTTTCAAGGCTGCCAAACAGCGCGGTAAAATTGGTGCGGGGAACTCGCAGACACCGGGATGGTGATGTTCAAAGTGCTTTCAACCAGCGTGTGGGTGGAGACGAGGGTCCACGTCGTCAAATCCGGCGAACTTTGAATGACATAAGGCGTGCCGGGTTGGCCTTGCAGGAGCAGCTCCACCTGTCCGGGCTGGACGCCCAACACGGAAAGCGCCGAAGGTCCCGGTGCAAACGTGAAAAGCGTCAGCAATAATGGGGGAAACGAATAGCTGAAGTTCGTGCCAGCCGTCGGAAAGTTTGTCGTTGCGATGTCTTGCAGTGAAACAGGGGCATTGTTTTCCGCCGCCTGATCTTGCGGGATGCCGTAGGATTGAATCGTTGCCATAGTCCAGGGCACAAAATTGGTAATGGCAATCTGCGCACTCAGGTTTGTGGTCATGGCTTTGTTTATGACGAGCACCGTGAGGGCCCCGTTAGTGTGACGCACGGCATAGGCGGCGAGCAAAAGATTGTCGCTGGTGCCGTTGAGGACGGAATCGCCGGGCCGCGCAAAATATTGGAGCAATTTTTTGGCGTAAAACGTGGGATAGGGGGTGTTTGACCCGCTCAGCACCCCATAGCCACCTTCCAGCCTCCAGCCGTAAATCGTTGGGTCAAAATCCCCATCCGTCTCCCCGCCGCCATGCATGGTGAACCAGAGATAAGCTCGAAACTCGGTTTTCAGGAGTTGGGCGGTGCTGTCGGCAAGGTAGAGTGCGTTGATCAGGCTGGTGGATTGTCTGCCCATGGCACCCGCGTCGCTGTTGTTTTCCGTCACACACAGTTCAATGTTTGTGCCGGCCGGCCCAATGTAATCGGTGATTTGCTGGCGCAGATTAGCGGCGGCGCTGTTCCAGTCGCTCCAGTTCAACGGACTGGGATTGCCCGCCACCTGCAACAGCAGGGGGTCGCTGTCCGGAGAACCAGCGGAAAGGCTCCAGCCGGAGGGAGTGTATTGCCAGTAAAAATGATGGATGAGAAAATCCGGCAGGATCCCGAGGCTTTTCATCTCCGACAAGACAATGGGCGTCCACCCATAGTTCGTGCCCTGGGTGCGCGGATTGACGGCAAAATGGGTGGCGTTGTTGGAATAACTTCCTTCCCCCGGCACAACGACGACCCCCACCTTAATAGGCACCGCCGGGTAGGCCGCCTTCATCTGCTGAATGTAAGCGGCCGCGTTGGTGGCATACGTATAAGGATCATGGGCGACGGTATTGCTATCGGTTTCCCAGGAACCGTAACATTCATTGCCAATTTCCCAATACTTGAAACCGCACTGATTGGTTTTGTTGGCCGAGAGCACCCAGGCGGCGGCCTCGCTGGCCGTGCCGGTGCCGTAATTGACGGTGGTGAAAACTTGAGCGCCCAGATTGGTGGCGACAGACTGGAAGGTGGCATTCCCGGCCGGGTCACCTGCCCAATGATATTGGTCCGCAGTAGAGCCTCCCGGCCAGCGCAAGGCCATACAACCTCCTTCCTCAAGCATCGGCAGCGTTTGGGAATCGCCCAGACTGCCGTCCCATGTCCCGGTATTCAGTCCAAATTGGCGGGCATCCACGGTCTGTAGAACCTGCCCGGCATCCACTCGCAAATGGACCAGAGCCGGCAGCGGCACGGCTACCAGTTGCACGTCGTCCACGTAAAATGTCGACTGTGCCGTGCCGGAGCTGCCCTGGATCCAAAAGCCGCTGCAATTCGGCTTGCCGGCCACATGCAGGGAGGAGAGCGGAATGGTGTTTTGCCGCCAGGTATTCGACGGTAAAGGTGCCAACGGATAGGCCACTTGATTGGTGCCATCCAGTAATCCCCAAACTCGCAACCGTTGGCCGCCAGCGGTGCCGCCATTGACCCAGAAACTCAAACTGGCGTAGGGGCTGGTATTGAAATCCGCATGTGCAAAAGCCAGTGCCTGGTAGCCGGCGTCGGTGACACTGACGGAAGAAGTACCCGAATGAACCGGTGAATTGTTTGTCATATTTACCGTGGCCCAACTCCAATTTTGGAAACCATTGACAAGATTGTCCGAGTAAATCGGGAGATTATCTTGGGGAAGGGCTGTGACGACGTAGTGGAGCGTATTGGTGATGGCCGGGTAGTTCCCGCCGGAGTAGATGGCCGTGATCAGGTCCGTGCCCACCGGCAGATTAGTAATGGAGGAACTGGTGGCGCTGCCGCCACTCAGCAGGTTGGTGCTCAACGGGCCGCTGGCCGAAGAAAACACCACCTGGCCGGTCGCGTTGCCTGCGGTGACGCCATTCGTCTGCACCTTGGCAGTAAAGGTGACGCTACCGCCGAACGGTGAAGCGTTGGCCGAGGTGGTGAGCGCAAGGCCGCGCACCTGGGCCAGGATGATATTGTCGATGGTCAGGGTATCGGTGCGGCCCGGCCCACCCCACTGCCAGGAGTTAAGTTGGAAAGCCAACTGCCAGGTTGCGCCGACGGGGCTGGCTGACGTAAGGCTGCCCAGGTTTACGCTGAAAGTCTGCCAGGTGTTGGCGGCCGTCAACTGAGCGCTCGTGGACGCGTTTATCACCGGTCCCGAACCGCCGAAATAATTGTTCGGCCAGGTTTGTATCGTAAACTGAACGGTGCCCGCCTGACTGCCGTAAGCATCGAAGGACAACACGTAGTCCGACGGGTTGGGATCTGTGTTCCCGGAAACCGTCATCAACCCTATTTGCCCGGCGTAATAGTCACTCCAGGTTGTCGCCGTCATGGTCTCTCGCCAGCAGCCGTTCGGCTTTCCGCCGCTTGGCAGCACATAGTTGGTGCAACCGGTCGGGCTGCCTCCCGAGTAGGATGACGTCTCGAACGAGCCTACGTAACCGCCGTCAAAGTTCTCGTTGAATATTGTCTGTGCCCGGGCGGTGGCGACGAGACCACCGAGCATGATCGCAAAGGCTGCCAATTGATATCGGGATTTCATGAATGCAAAAGCGTTTGACACATACGGTCGGTTCTCCATTGAGCAGCGCTTCGACGGAAGCGGGCAATGAGCACCAATTCATCGCCAGAGAAATAGCAGGGTTCATTGATGGTTCAAAGAGAATTTGGCTTCGGGTTGTCCAATGAAGGCAGCTAATGGATTCAGTTCATGATCGAAGGGAAGTCAGGTTCCGCAACGTCGAATGTGGTGATAATCGGCATTCATACACAGGCCCTCACCTCCACCAGCCCCACAATCCCGCCGCAACTCCTGCAAAATCCCGTTGCCAACCACCAAGACCAGAAATACGCTCGCCCAATGATGCCTTGGCAATTAAGCTTTCTACGAACGGCTGCTGACGATTCAGACAAGGAGGAACTGCGAATGCGCTGGTACCATTACATGGCCTATTTCTTCGGTGGCGCGTTTCTGGCGAACGCGGTTCCCCATTTCGTCAGCGGCGTCATGGGGCACCCCTTTCAGAGCCCGTTTGCGAAGCCACCCGGCCAAGGGTTATCCCCAGCATGGGTCAACGTCTTGTGGGGCGCGACGAACCTCCTCTTCGCGTACCTGCTCCTGGGGCGAGTAGGGAACTTCGAGTTCCGTCGTTGGCGTCATATTCTGGTTGCTGGCACGGGTGGTCTGGCGATGGCACTGATGCTCGCGCGCGCCTTTGGACGCTTCTACGGCGGTCTTTGAGTCGAGCCCGGCTAGGTCTGTGGCGTAATCGAGGCGCGGGCAGTTAGGCAAGGTCGATTTATCATGTGCTTTGGGGTTTGCCGGTCACGCTCCTGGGCTTCTCCAGGTCCTTGAACACCCGGCCAACCATACAATAACTCCCCACCACCCTGCTAAATATACAATAACCCCGCCACCGCCCTCACCTGATTTCTATAATAACCGCCGCCAGATCAAGAAAACCCCCAGAAATGCCCCACAACCGATCGATCTCCTTTCCCTGTGCTGATTACCTCCTTGCCCAGAAAACACGTCCTGGGCCTGTCTGTGATCGAAATGCTGTACCGCCATGCATCGCCTTTAACGTTAACGCTTCGCATCGGCCTCCAACGCTCTCCACCGCCACGCCTGCCACTCAACCACGCAACCAGGGGAAAGGAATCAGCAAAAATGAGCCAAAACGAGGAAACATGCTGCGATTCAACAACTTCCGCATGGTGAACCTGATTGAACTGGTCTCAAAGTCTCAAAAGTCTCAAAAGTCTCACAGGTCTCGGGGTTTCAAGGTTCCATGTTCATTGTCCATGTTCATTGTTGATGTTCATGGTTCATCTGCATCGTTCAAGTTCACTCGCCAGGTTCACTCCTCAAGTTCACTTCTTGGTTTCATGTTCACATTGATCCCGAGGTTGATCCGGAGGTTTCAAGGTATCATCTTCTCCAACATCCAAGGTACGGCTGGTTCGAAGGTCACCACGGAAGAATGTGAAGGTGAGCATGATGGATGACCGAGCGCGACCAGGTCATTATCTAGTTCATGATCGAAGGAAATTCATGCTCGGCTATCTCCAGGAAACTCGGCGTATGCACTTCGACCATTAACCACCGGAAACGAAGCCTGGCCGCGAAGATCCTGGACTTCATGGGCGAAAACATCCTGGTTGAAATCCAGCGCCAGCCGAATTGGAAGGATGATCAGACGGTAACCAAAGAGAAACGTGTCCCGCGAACTCCCCAGATCAAATACTCGACTTTGCGGGGTTTGAACCCGCCCACGTTTCCGCTTGATTAGCTGCCTGTTTCTGCCAACCTGCAGCCAGAATGAACGAAACGAAAAGGCAATACTCGATGAACATTCGAAGCTCCGTACTGGGGGTAATCTGCGGTATAGCCGCGATTCTTGCAGCCGCCGCGATCCTGGCACCGCACACGGCGCGGGCCGCAATGCACAATGCAAAGAAACGACTGCTCGTTGTCACGGTCACGAAGGGATTCCGTCACGGCAGCATTCCGACGGCGGAGAGAACCATCGAGGAGCTCGGGAAGAAGACCGGGGAGTGGGATACCGACTTCGTGCGTACCGACGACGATATGAAGACGAAGATGACGGGTGAGGTGCTGAAGCAGTACGATGCGGTGGTGTTTGCCAATACCACGGGAGACCTGCCGCTGCCGGAGCCGCAGGCATTCTACGACTACATCAAGGCGGGGCACGGATTCGCTGCCATGCACAGTGGCAGCGATACGCTTCACGGAAGGGACGGCAAGGTCTCCGACTACGGGGAGATGCTTGGTGGAGAGTTCGAAACGCATCACCAGCGCACCACCATCATGGCAACGATTGAAGATCCCAACAACCCGGCGACCCGCCCGCTGATTGCGGCGGGCAAGAACCCAGCGGTGACTCCGCCATCTCAGCAGGAGATTCAGTCCGGGCACAGCTATGTATTGGGCAAGACTTGGACGGTATACGACGAGATCTACATCCTCAAGAACAACGATCGAACCAAGGTGCATGTGCTGCTCTCGGTGGACAAGTACCCGGACGACGGCAGCCCGATGGCGAACCAGCCAGGAAATCACTTAGTCTCCTGGACAAAGTCCTACGGCAAGGGACTGGTCTTCTACACGATTCTTGGACACACGCCTGACGATCCGGTAAACGGCAAAGGTATGTGGACCGATCCCCTCTTCCAGGCGCACATCACAGGCGGGCTGGAGTTTGTGCTGGACCTGAAGAAGGGCTCCACGAAACTGAGCGCACCTGCTCCGTAAGCGGCTCCTTGTCGGGATACTAGACGACGCCAGCTTAATACGGACAGAATCGGGGGTCCTGAAATTCGCTATGGCTGCGGCAGCGACCCTCACCGCGATCTGGTTTCGGGCAGTTCTTCTATTACGAGGTTCCGATACTGAACTTTCGTCCACGCCCCGCCGTGGATTTGCAGTGCAATGATTCCGCGCTGCGGAATGGTTTCATCACTCTCCGTGTAATCGACCGTCTTCACGCCGTTGAGCCAAAGCTGAATGTGGGCGCCCTCCGCGCGAATCCGGTAGTCGTTCCAATCGCCCGGTCTGAGCACCTTCTCCCGCGTCTCCTTTTTGGCCTCCATGAGATTGCGGTTTCGCCGACTTTCATCGTACAAATTCCCATCCGTCTCCGCGCCGAGATCGGCCTGGTAGCCTGACACCTCGAAATTGTTCGGCACTCGTTGAGACCAGAACTGAATACCCCCGTTAACAAATCCGTTGGTTCCCTCCAGCTTGTACTGAAGTCGCAGCTCAAAGTTTCCGAATTCCCTCCTCGTGGCCAGAAATTCATTGTGCGGTTGCCGCCGCTCAAGCGACCCCGCCACGATCGCGCCGGCCTCCACGCGCCAGTTATTTGTATTGCCTTCCCAGCCGTTCAGCGTCTTTCCGTCAAAAATCGGAATCGAATCGCCGGCGCGCACCTCCAATAATTGGGAGATTCCGAGAACCAGAATGCCAATGATTGAGAACATCGTTTTGGTTTTCACGTTATTGAGGGATGGACAATGGCAACAGATGGTTCGCTCAGCAACTGCAAAGTGGGCAGGTTCATTTTTACAATTTCCCGTTGAAGCAATTTGCAATGGTGCTTGGAGATTGCGAGGGGTGGGTTCATGGTGGAAATACACACAAGACGATCTGGCCACGCTGTATCTGGAACCAATCGCCTTGAGGTCCGCATGGAACACGCCTTGCATCAGTTTGCCTCTGCTTCTTGTCATGGCGAGGATCTGGAGCATTTTCGGTATAATGTTCCATTGCAGGTCGGGTTCTCAGGTAGGGGGAATCAGCTTGAATTCCTCGCTGCCGCCTTGAATCCAGCCCAGCCCCTCCTCCTCAATCCATCCTCTCGCTGGTATAATCCCCTGAGCAACAACGACAAACCGGCTCAGGAGGACGAGGAATCCTGAAAACCGAACCAAATTGGTGCGCTTTTGCCCCTTGGGCCAAAAAACCGTGCCAATTGGCACGCTTTTTACACCAGCCAAGGCAACCAGCATCCCAAGCCCGCCATGCCCCGAGGATCGCATGAAAGCACACCTGGGAGTAAACCATAGAAGTTAACCCTGGAAGTGAGCCCTGGGAGTGAAGCCTGGCAGTGGACCATGAACGCGTCCTGCACGCTCAACTGACGGCCACCCTGTGACGGAATCATTTTCCCGGGTCTTCGAGACGGTACAAATGCGTCTTCGATCGCAGAATGATTGCATCTCCAGTCACCGCCGGCGTGGCCATCACCCGTTCCTCCAGGTGATTCTCGGCGAGCAGTTTGAATTCCCGGCCCGGCTCAATCACGGTCGTCAAGTTCTTCTCGCTGAAGAAATAGATCCGCCCAGTGCCATAAATCGGTGAAGCCGAATGCTTGCCTTTCAGATGCTCACGCCAGACCTGATTACCCGTTTTGGCCTCTAGGCAGATCGCGTATCCGTCGTCATTGACCACGTACAACAGGTCATCGACCAACAGCAACGAAGCCGTCCGCGGCATGTCTTTCGTCACCTTCCAGGTCACGTGGGTGTCGGTGACATCTCCCCGTCCATCCGGTCGCACCGCCCACAATTCCGGGTGGTCATAGTCTGTGATGACATACACCAGTCCGTGGCCGAACAGCGGGCGCGGCACAACGGACCATCCGTTATACCGGACCTTCCAGAGTTCCTCACCAGATTGCGGATCGTAGGCAATCATCGCTTTGGCCCCTGGGCTGAAAAGCTGCAGCCCGCCTCCCGTCTCCAGGATGATCGGGGTGCAGAAAGCCTTGCGTGCATTGATGGAAAATGGAGTGTAATCGATGGAACGGTTGGTTTTCCAAACCGTTTTACCAGTGCTCTTGTCTAACGCAATCACATATTGGACATCCCGGCCGTCCACGTTGAAGCAGAGCAGATTCTCATAGAGCATGACCGAAGATCCTGGACCTTCGTGGTGGTCGCAGGTCAGGTCCCGGCGACTCCACAGGATTTTGCCGTCGCGCGTGTCCAAGCAGGCTGTGCCATAAGTGCCATAGTGAACGTAAACTCGGCCCGCTTCGATTGCCGAAGTGGGAGATGCATAGCTGTTTACACTGGCGACGTGTGCCGGTGTGTCCGTGTCGAACACCTTGACATTATGAACGATCTTACCCGTCCGGCTGTTCACACAAACCGCGAAGAGCTGTTTGCCATCCTCCGTCGCAGTCGTGATCCAGATTTGATCTCCCCAGACGACCGGTGAGGACCAGCCCAGGTCGTGGATAGCGGTCTTCCAGACGACGTTGTTCGTTTCGCTCCAGACCAGAGGCAGCCTTATTGCCGCTGAGTGTCCGTTCCGTTCCGGTCCGCGCAACTCAGGCCAGTTCTCCCGTGCTGGTGCAGGGACAGCCCAGAACGCCAGGAGAATCAGCGCACGTAACAAGAGGGCATTCATAGATCTGTCACACATATCACAATCCGTACCGCCCGTCATGGATTAAGCGCAGCCGACTACCCACCAACGAGATCGAAGGGAAAACGGTTCCTGGGCTCGGAGCGCAAGTGGTTGATTCTCTTTGGCTCAGCCCCCTCCTCCTGAATCCATCCTCGCGCTGGTATAATCCCTTGAACAAACCAAATTAGCTGCCTCGCGGCGGCTGATTCTTCAACCCGGAGGGGCCATGTCCAGATCAACTTACTACACCCCTCCCCTCTCCCGCTTCCTTGTCTGCGCCCTTTACCACGAAGCCAAGCAACGCAGAATCCCCATGACCCGCCTCGCCAATGATCTGATCGAAACCGGGTTAAAAGATTCGACTGGCTAGAAAGAAGCACAGGATCAAATGCGATTGGGGGAGGGGGTCAAAGAATACCAGACCAAATAACGTCAGCAGAAACCACATCGCCAAGAGCCCAGCCTTAATCGGTTGGGCTCTTCCACTTTTCACCATCAACACCAAAACCAAAGGACAAAAACAACATGATCACGTTAGAATGTAATTATCAGAAAAAGCTCGGGCTGCCAGGTTACAGCTCCCATCAGTTCGCCATCACCCTCAGGACCGAAATCGCAGACCTGACGCAAGTTCAAGCCGAGAGCGCCAGGCTGTACAAACTGCTCCAGGAAGGCGTCGATACCAGTATCAAGGAAACCGGTTATCTCCCCACAAACTGCAACGGTAATGGTCAGCGTGGCGGTAACGGCAATGGGCACAACCAGAACCAGCCCGCCGACAATGGTGCCTGGAACTGCTCCGGCAAACAGAAAGACCTCATCCTCAAGATCGTCGAGGAGCACAAACTGGAGAAGGCCAAGATAGAAACGCTGGCCCAGGATCGCTTTGGCAAGACCGTCAGGGCCCTCAACAAACTCGAAGCTTCCGGCCTCATCGAAGAACTGCTGGAGATGACGGGCCAGCTCAGTTGCTACTCGGTCCTGTATCGAGAAGCGACCGGCCACTTGGAATCAGGAAGGGAGTTGCATCACCTGGTCAAAACCAAGACGCCGAAGCTGGTCATAACGGAACTGGGGCCAATGACAGAGATTCAACAGGTCCGGCTGTTTCGGATGATGGAGTCGTATGTTGAGGGGCTGGCCAGGGAAGACTTCGTTCCATCACCAGGTTTTCACTGTGCCGGCTGTGAATTCTTCAACGAATGCAGGAAGTGGTGCTGAGGGAGGACAACGATGCCACATCTGACCTCGCCATGCCAATCCACCAGCTTGACCGAAAAGCTGGACATCTACGGAACCACGGCCACCAGATACCGCCGATGGTATGCGGATCAAACAGAACACGGCGGCCGGTGTTTTTACTGGTCCCTCACTTTGATGGGCGTGTTGCTCCAGAACGGGTATCGCGCCCTCATTCAAGCCGGCAGCATGTCGTGGCCGATTGTTCCGCTAGGCCAGGATGACGGCAAAAGCCCGACGCACTTCTCATACGAGTGGTCGCCCTGGCGTGAGGAGAGCCAGGGCGCGTTGAGGCTGTCACAACTGGCCAATCAAGCCAAGCAACTGGCCAGATCCGATGCTACTGAACTTGTGCAGCGGTTTGGGGAGCTGGGCCGGAGGAAGTTCAATCTGGCTGCGTAAACAACAAACCACGAAAGCCAATGAAACCAAACGAACTGCTCAAAAAACTCGGCAACACACTCCTCGGCAAGAAAGTGAACACCCCGGCTGCTGGGGACGTGGCGACCGTGATGCAACTGGCAACGGACCAGAAAACCCCAGAGATCGCTTTCCGGGTCCACGATGGTCTAGGCGTGATTCAGCTCCATGAAAACTGGAAGAACTGACAGAAGCAAACTGGGCGGTGTCGCCTGGATCCGCTGTTGTGCTGGCTGGTGGGATGCGATGAAGGGGACGCATTATGCCGGTTGGAGTGTCGCCAGGCAGTGTCGCGTTCGTTGGGTGAAAAAGCGCCCACAACAATACGACTGCGGCTGGTATGTCTTCAATGACGCCATCAACAAAATGATTGGCCCGTTCAAGACACCCACCGCAGCAAAGCGTTCCTGCCCACTGGTGGCATGAACCAGCATCACACAAGATGGGGCTGCGCTGAGCTGTGAAAAGCTCAGCGCGGCTCCCTCTCTCCATCAGCCTACGTCCTCGAATGGACGATTGCCTCAGGTCCTTCTTCCGAACGGACAAGCCCTGATGCAAACTCCACATATTTGAGCCTCGATACCTAGTCTCGCTTTGAATCTCCGCGTCTGTTCGACGCACCGGCTGAAGTGGAGTGCATCCTCGCGGTTTGCATAACGATCCTCTGTGCGGATGTTCTTTATCGCCGATGCAGGACACGCCTTGGTGCATTCGTCCCACGTTCCGCACCTATTCTTCACGGGCTTGTCGCAGGACAGAGGTATGTCCGTCAGTATGGTCGCAAGTCGGATTCGTGGACCATATTGTGGACTCACGATCAGGAGGCTCTTTCCTTGCCAGCCGATGCCGGCCAGGCGCGCTACCGCTTTATGGGAAATGCTACCTAGCAGGTTGCTTTCATCCACAATCTGAGAGGCCGGGATGGCGTACGCCGAGGAACCTTGTGCCGTGATCCAATTCACAAGCTGGGTCGTCAGGCGATTCAAGGTGGCGTTGACCGCTCGGTAATGCTGCGCGTAGAGGGGCGTTGGAGCCCCCTCAATGCTCTCAACCACCGCTTTATCCAGATGCACTGCAACTGAGACTGCTTTGGTGAATGGCTCAAGGACATGCGGCGGTAGCATGGTTTCGCCTGCCTTAAATGGCCTCAGATCGGCAACACCGACAAGGTGAGCACCTGCTGCTCTTGCTGTCGCTTTCAGTTCTTCAGTCCGTTCCATATCAGTACGCTATCGCTCGGGTCCCAAATCCGCTCCGCTGAGGTCTGACCAGCTTTGCGCATGACGGGATTATGAATCGTTTCGAGCACAGGGTAAAGCAGTCTCAGAGCGCCTACGACCGCAAAGAGATGCTGCCCGCTGGTGGCATAAACCAGCATCACCTGGGACAGGCGCTGTGTCAGTCTGCTTGGCCCGGCCCGCCTCCGTCCCCCTTTTCCATTCATCAACCATCAACCACCAACAGAAAGGAAACATGGCCGATTACTTCACCAACTTCAGCGTGGTCATCGAATTGGCAAACGAGTCCGAAGAAGCGTATGCCCTCGATCTGGCCCATAAAGCCAGCCTCGCGCAACAGGGAGATGAATTGCCTGCCGACTTCCCCAAAAACCTCGTGGACATGATCGAGGACTGGCACTTCGAGATGGATGCGGACAACTCTGGCACAAAACACGGATTATGGCTGCACTCCATGTACGGTGGTGTCGATGCCGTGTGCGCGTTCATTCAACATCTGCTCCAGAAGTTCGATCCCGAAGGCAAGGTTTCGTTCGAGTGGTCTCATGATTGCTCCAAACCTCGTGTGGATGCTTATGGTGGGGGCGCTGCAATCATCACTGCCAAGGAAATCAAATCCATGAGCACGGCGGCCTGGCTAGACGAACAGATCGCCTGAGCACGCCTGCCCGTTGGTGGCATAAACCACCACCTCTTGGGGATGGGAACTGGGTCGGGCTGTAATGGCTCGGCTCGGTTCCTGTCCCCAATCCCTCCGCTTAACCTGAAAACTGGGGCAGTTAGCTACGCCCCACTCGTGTATTTGAAGAGCGGCGCAGTGGCCAGAGCTTTCTGTTTTATGGCCGTGACCTCTTCCGATTGCAGCGGAGTGACTTTCGGCGCCAATTTCAGGGCCAGCTTAAGACACCCTTGGTCCGTGGGAGTCAACGCGGCAGTGACAGGATGGGATAGCGTGAAGCGAAGACCCATCAGGGCCTCATCTGGATCGGTCATGGGTTCATACCAGCAGCCTGGATGCGCACTGCGATCAGCGTCTTTGGGCCAGGGTCGTTTGGCCATGGCCTTCAGCCCCAGAATCCCCATCTGCTTTTCGTGTGCCCGGGCCAGCACTTGCGGACCGAAATTTCCCGAGTACCAGGTGGCGTAGTTCACTGGGAACATGATGGTATCAAATGTGAACCGATCCATCAGGGCCATTGCTGCTTCAACCGAGTGCGCCGAAAAGCCAAGGAAGCGCACTTTGCCAGCCTGTTTGGCAGCCTCAAATGCCTTAATCGCGCCATCTTCCCCGAAGATGGTATCCACGTCTTTGAGCGTGGTCACGTGGTGCAGTTGGTACAGATCGAAATGATCCGTCCGTAACCGGCGCAGTGAACGATCCAGTTCGTTCAGCGCGGCGGCATTCATACGCTGGGCCGTCTTGCAGGCCAGAAACACCTTCTCGCGGTAGGGTTCCAAGGCTGGCCCCATCCGTTCTTCGGCCAGACCATACTCGGGTGCCACATCGAAGTAATTAACGCTCGCTTCAAAAGCTTCGCGCACCCATTCCTTGGCTTGCTCGGGCGTGGAACGGTTCAATACGTAACCGCCAAAACCAATGATCGAGAGCTTCTCTCCGGTCTTGCCCAATGTCCGGCGCTCAATTGCGCCAGCCGTAGTATCTCGTTCGATACCTGAGAGGGTGGCCGGGAAGCAGGCCAACATCGTTGCGGCAGAGGCCGCTTGCTTGAGGAATTCGCGTCGTTTCATGGAACACAATATAGCGCAAGGAGCGCCGATTGGTAGTCCGGCTGATCATCGCCGCTCGTCCGCCGTGCCTTCACTGGAAAAATCGCTGATCAAAAGGGACGACGCTGACCTTCTCCGTGCAGTTGGCCACTACCACATCCCCAGGGCGCTCACTTTTCAACCATCAACCAAAAGAATAAAAATGAGTCACTTCACCGAAATCAAAACAATAATCAAAGATATCGAAGCTCTCCGCGCAGCATGTCAGGAGCTGGGGTTGACCCTGCTCCAAAACACCGAAGCCAGGGGATACTACGAAAACAAGACCAAAGGGGACTTCGTCGTTCAGCTCAAAGGCCCCTACGACATCGCCCTGAACAAACAACCGGACGGCACCTACGGCCTTACTGCTGACCTCTGGAATGGCCACGTCGAAAACGAGGTCGGCCAGGGCTACGGCAAACTCCTCCGGTTCTACGGGGTCCACAAAGCCACGATCGAAGCCAGGAAGAAGGGGTTGTCCGTTCTTCGCCGCCAACAACAAAACGGGTCCATCAAGCTCGTATTAATGGGGGTGGGAATATGAACAACCGCATCATCGAAATCATCATCGGGACCACAGGAGAAATGCAAATTGATGCCGTTGGCTTTAAGGGGGCGGATTGCGAGAGGGCTACGGCGTTCTTGGAGCAGGCCTTGGGCGTGGTGGGGAAGAAGATCAAGAAGCCTGAGTACCACCAGCGCAGCACCCGGACGAATCAACAAAAGCTGGGAACACGCGGAGAACCTTGACACGCACAAAATCCTTCGACTAAACAATGTCCTGTCGTGAGTGGGGCGGGTACCCACAAGCTCGGGGTTGACACCTCCCCCGTGCCCGAGCAAGATCTGGCAAGCGTGGTGAAAAATGAGCGCGACTAACCTGCCCTCCTCACAACAGGTTTTGCATAGGTGCATGAATGTTGTCCACGTGATTCCTTACACGCCGAGGGTTTCCGGCGGACATTCAAATGCCATCCGAAGCTTTATTGCCTCTCAGAGAGCCAAGGAGATCAACGCGGTAGGGATTGCCCCGAAGGCAGACGAAAAGGCCGCGGAAGAAGCCTGGGAGTTTCCGCTCGTTGAAGTTGACTCTCTCTGGAAGCTGCAGTGGGCGCCCATTGCCGACCGGTTCGCGATCGCAACCGGCAGCAGTCTGGTGAACTTTCACAGCGTGAATCTCAGGTTCGCTCCCTTGCTGGCCGATTTGCGCCGAGCAGGTGTCCCCTACGTTCTCACCTCGCACGGGCAGTTGAGTTTCCAAAATGCGCGGCATTGGCTCAAGAAATTCTTTTACCTGAACTGTTTGGACCGAGGCCCGATCAATGCCGCCGGGTTACATTTTCTGACGAGTTTCGCTGCACAGCGGATGCGGTTCCTCTTGCTAGGCTACAAAGGCTTAACACTGATTCAGGGCAATCTGGTGAAGGTTCCCGATCTGGCAACGTCGCGGCCGGCATCGAGGAGTGATTACGAGATACCGCCGGGTGTGTTCGTCCTGGTTTTCCTGGGCCGGATTGATGTATGGGTTAAAGGGCTGGATCTCCTTGTCGAAGCTTTCTCCCGCCTTCCGCCCGACCGGTTCAGACTGGTGATGGCTGGTCCTGATTGGAAGGGAGGCCGGGCGCGACTCGAACGCTTAGCAGATAGATTCGGGTGCAGGAATCGCATCCGATTTCTCGGTCCGATCTACGGCGACAAAAAGTGGTCCCTGTTGCGCATGGCTGACGTGTTCGTTTCCCCTTCTCGTTGGGAAGCATTTAGTGTTGCTCAAGCGGAAGCTATGGCGGTTGGGCTGCCACTTGTGACTTCGACGAAAATCAACTTGGCACTCGATCTGAGGGAAGCGGATGCGGCCCTATTGACTCCTCTGGCAGTCGAGCCGCTCGCGAAAGCGATCGTCACGCTTGAGGTGGACCAGGAGCGGCGACGAGCGATGGGGAATCGGGGCAGAGCTTGGGCGGAGGCACACTGTAATCCGGACCGTGCCGGCCTCCGGTTTCGGGAGTTTTATCAATCCATTCTGGAAAGGTCACGTAACACCAGAGGCTGAGTCATTTGCCTGGCGTGCAGCCAGACGATACCCGTTTGGTCTCATTCGTAACCCGAGTGGCCTCGCCGTTGGCTTCAGCGTTCCTTTTGATACTTGATACCGGATACTGCATTCGTCACCCCAATTGGCGCTTTGGATTCTTAAAGTAACAGGCTCCGAGTAATCGCTACCGCCCAGAATCCAGCCACGCCCATAATCACCTCATGTTCCACATACCTGAGCCCCTGCGAGATCGACTTCTTAAAGATACAGGGTGGTCAGGCTCGTTGAGGATCAGTTATTACAGAAAGAGCCCCGAGATCACGTCAGGTCGTGTCTGTGGGTTGCCGGTCATGATCTTGAGCTTGTCTGCACTCTTAAACACCCGGCCAATCACACAACGACCCCGCAGCACCTGACCTCGATTTCTTACAACAACTAGCGATTTTCCGGAAAACCTCCCCCAATGCCCCAGGAGCGATCGACACCCCTTTCCGCTGTGCTGTACCACCTGCCGCGAAACGATGCTCCTATGCCCGTTCCTGCCCCAAATCCGGTACCGCGTCAATGGATATGTATCGATAATGGGAGTCGGTGGTGCTTGGTCTCACTTTCTTGGCCTGTGAGACTGGTGAGACTTCGATACCGTCAGGCAATGATCGGCAGGAAGAATCAGGCATCAGGGCAACGAAGCCAATTAACCCGTCTTCCACCAGGGCGCACGCAATTCAGTATGTCCGCGGTCCGGTTCATTCCTTCCACGGGTTCTGGAAAGATTATTTTTCCGGGATTTTCACCTGACCTGCCACGGGAGTCCAGACCGACCTTCAGGGAGGTCTGGACGAACTGGAAGGTGGAGTGGTAAACTGTCCACTGTCCACGGTCCCTATAGCGTGGACGACGACTTCTGTATGGTATATTCGCTATAATATTCCCTGGTCCAAAATGACTGTGGACAGCCTGTGGACACCTCGTGGACAGCTTTTCCACAGTCCACGATGTCCATTGTGGACATCGTGGACAACTTCTCAATTCAACGAGGCAGCCTTTGGATTCTGCTAACTCCAAAGCTGGTTCTCTTCATCAAACGTCACTCCGTCCGTATCTTTAAGTTTGGCCAGCAGCTCGTAAAACATGGACCGCGACATTCCGCTGTTGGTCATGACGGTCTCTCGGAGGCTCTTGACGGTTATTGGTTCCTGGGCGATAACAGAGATGAGATCCCTTGTTGTATAAATGGGATTCTTACAGATAGCAGTTTTAAGTTTCCCAGGATTCAAAGAACAATCCCTCACCATCAACGGATATTCCCACTTGATGACGAACGGTTCAATCTTTCTGAATCCCCTGGGTGTGGCCTCTAAAACATACGCATTTTCAGCTTCATGGGCGGTAATGCTGACGTTGGTATCCACTGCCCGCCACCACACCCCAGAGCCAGAAATGCGATCCTGGCTTTCCTTTCCAGCCTGATTGCCGTTGGAGAAATGGTGAGCGAAGACAATGGCAGCTTTGGACTTGTTGGCCAGCTTGCGGAGGGCATTCATAAGGTCAGCCACGTCACCAGCACTGTTTTCGTCCAGGTCACCATACATACAGTAAATCGGGTCCAACACAATCGCCGAGTACTCCTTGGTCTTGATGCGTTCGGAAATGACAGGGAGAATCACGTCGTAGGGTGCTGAATGTTCACTCAGGTTCCACACATCCAGTTGCCCATCCTCTAAAGTGATACAGCGGGCAATCTTCACGGCCTCGATACGTTCCTGAATTTCATCGTCGGGCAGCTCAAAGTTCAAATACAGCACCTTCCCTTTGGTGGTGTTGCAACCTAACCACGGCTGACCAGTGGCAATCGAAATGACCAGGTTAACGAAAGTCCAGGTCTTGCCGATTTTAGAAGCGGCGCCCAAGACCATGATTCTCTTCTGTTTCAATAACCCCTCAATCAGAACTGGTGGCTTGGCGATTGGTCTTCCGAGAAATGTGTTGCTGTCCTCGATCGGTGGCAGTTTCGCGGCCTTCTTCCTCAGCTCGATCAGGTTATGGATGTCAACAGGGTCCATGTGTTGCTCATGTGGTCCTGGCAGCTTATCGGGCAGTGGAGGCAAATCGTCTGGAGGGATTGACTTACCCGCCTTCCTCATTATCTCGCTCACCTCGGCCCTGATCTTCGCCACCCGATTTTCATGGATATCTGCCAACGGGGGTAATGGTTCAGGGTCAGATGCCGGCAAGGGGACAATCTTACAATTAGAACTTACAGTTGCACTCATACATTTCTATCCAATCAAAAAAGCAAAGACGGGCAGCTTTGATACCTGGAAATGTAGTGCAATCGAGGGTGATAAAGCCTCGAAACAGGTAAGCTGCCCGTCTCTGAAATTGTTGACGCTCGTACGTTTCACTCAACACAGCTCGGCGTATCATTGCAGAGCTTCGTGGGTTTGTGTTTCTCCCTACTTTCGCATCTTATCAGGTCGGCCCAGTGACTGTCAAGCTTTCGTGGTTAGTTTAAGTTTGAGCCGGAGTTATTGTATAGATGTGGACAATGAAGGGCTTGGTCGTAACTGTAAGAAAGGTGCGATTGTGGTTGGCTCTGATTCTTACAGTAACTGCCAATCATACAAAACCACATTTGCAAAAAGTGCCTGGATGACCTGTGAGCGATCGACCCCCTATTCCGTCCTGGCATCCGTCCCAGCCAAAGAAGATCGCTCCTAGCCTTGTTTCTGCTTCAAATCCTGTACTGCCACAGGATGCTCTGGCCGCTCTGTGTCGCCAATAAGCGGAGACCACCTGATAGGCTGTCGCTATTGAGAAGCAGCCCACAAGGCGTCACTGAGTCTCAGCTTTCAGCCTGTCCAGAAAGCAGAACTCCCTTGCCAGGACGCTTCGACTTTTCACTGGACATCTCGGGCGTAACCGTGAAAAATTCAGCTTGTGGCTTGTTCCGCAAATATTGCCGATCACTATGAAAACCTCGAGAAAACCGGCGTTCCTGTCATTATCACTGCTCCTGTTCCTGCCTTGGCTGGCCTGTGCTGATAGCCGCGATGGGCTACAGCGTCGAAGTCCCGATCAGGTGCTCGTCGTTTTCAACGCGGACAGCCCAGTTTCGCAGGCTATCGCTAATGATTATGCCAGCAAGCGGAAAGTTCGAAACCTGCTTCCCGTGCACTGCCAGGATTCGGCGCTGAGCACGAGGAACGAAACCATGACACCAGCAGCTTATGCGCAAGCGATAGAGGACCCGATTCGCGCATACCTGGCAGCGCACACCAACATTGACTTTATCGTGCTGACCAAGGGCATCTTCATTCGAGTCAAGAGCAGCAACGCCTTCCCGTCCGTGGACAGCTCCTTGGCGGCACTGGATTACACCAATCTGCCCGGCGCTGTGAAAATCAGTATAAACGGTGACGGAGCTATGGGTTACGCCTTTTCCAATCGGTACTGGAACGCAACCGAACCCTTCTCTCACTCACGATTTGGCGGGTACTTGGTGACCCGCCTGGACGGCTATACGGAAGCGGACGCCAAAGCCTTGGTGAGCCGTGCTCTGGATGCGGAACGCGGCCTGGCGAATGGAAAGGTATTGCTGGACGTTCAACCAAGCTTCGGGTTGGGCGACAAGGCCACCCAGCCTGTGCCAATCACGGTCACAAGTATTTCAAAGGAGTCGCCTTGGAGTGAATTCAATGCGGACATGTGCCGCGCTCACGACATCATGGTGAAGCGTGGTATCCCTGACGAATTGGATTTGAGTGAAACGTTTGTGGGTGGTCGTTCCAACTTGTTGGGCTACTTTTCCTGGGGCAGCAATGATGCCCGGTTTTCAAAAGAAGCTTACCAGACGCTCTTTTTTGCCCCAGGTTCTTTGAGCGATACGGCGGTGTCAACCAGTGCCCGGACCTTTCTCCCAACCCAGGGCGGACAAACACTGTTGGTAGATCTAATCGCTCACGGGCTTACTTGCGGGAAGGGGTACGGGGACGAGCCCCTGCTGCAAGCCATTGCATCTCCCACCATCGCTTTGGACCGGTACACCGCAGGATACACCATGGCGGAGAGTCTCTATGCGGCCTCTCATTTCGTCGGTTGGGAGGACATAGTCATTGGCGATCCGCTCTGTTGCCCTTATCTCGTGAAAGGATCGTCCTTGCACATCCGTGGACGACCGGACCAAAAACTCCACTGACCGGCTCGACTTATAGGGCAACCGGCAATCGACCGGGAAACCACGAATTTCACCCCGCGTGAGCGTTCGGTGCCCTCAGCCGGTATAATCTATTGGGGTCGAACAGCTATAATCGTTCCCAGCCTCATTTCCGATCGAGATTCTGTACCGGCCTGGCTCACTTTTCGCAGCCACACCATCCCCAATCAGCAAGAACACCACCAATCACCCAACGAACATGAACATCACGATTCAATTCAAACCCAATGGAACCGCTCAACGCCTCTGGACCGAAGCTCTCCCGCTGCATGAACTCGGCCGGCTTGAAATCACCAGGGCCAGCAACATCGAATTCAACAACACCACGCAGCGATGGGAAGTGAAGGACCCAAGAGGCAGGGTCCGCTTCTTTGCCAGGTCCAGAACGGCCTGCCTGGAGTGGGAGCAACAAAACCTGTAACCTGATTAAGCCGTCGATCCATCACCAGAACCAACGAGACTATTGTCGACAGCAAACCACCAGACCAACCAAGTATGCCCCGGTGCGTTTATTCAGGGCCAGGTCCAATTCCGTGCAAATACGGAGCGGGCTGAGGCACCGTTTGCTGTCCGTTTGGTCGAGGGGATAAACCGCCGTCTGGTCCTAGCAATGGCGGAGGGCGGGGCGTTTATCCGTTGGTTTCTGCGATGCCTACGCAATCAAGGCTTCTTCCCGGGTGGGATTCATGGTCAGTCTTTTCCCTCCGGATCCAGCGTCACCTTAATCCCCTTGACCGGATTGCCCTGGGCATCGGTGAACCGGATGGACCCAGCCAATGCCCCTCTTCATTCACTACTTCGAAAACCAGAAGATTCAGCCCCAAGTTCAGAGCGATGTCCGGCACGTTATCCTGCTCGGCAATGAAGGAGCGCGGGACGAGAGCTTTGTGAACCGGTGGTGACGGCGCGGCGCGTCAAAATAGCGATTTCTTACCCGTTTATCAGTATCAGTTACCTTTCTCTAACGGCTTTTCGCGGAAGATCTCTGGATGAACCACGGTTTATCGTGGGGGCTGGGACCTGGAAACGTGTTGTATTGGTTCATCGTCACAGGAACTTTCGTGCCTTGGTCGATCCATTTCTTAATCTCTGCGTGTCCATCAGCGAAGCCGAACCCACACGACCCACCGTGATAACTGGCGGGAAGATCGGTCCAGGCAGTTTGAGTGTCCACACTACAGATCAACCAGCCGTCGTTGATGCTGTCGGCCTGTTCATCCACGAACACCCAGAGCATGGACGGGACCGGATTCATAATATCAGTCATTTTTTGATAGCTCCACCAGTCCTCATACCAATGAGAGCTGTAAGCGTCGTGGTCACCCGGATACGCTCCTCCTTCGATAAAACCGTTCATGCTGACGCTTCGGACCCGAGGCAGTGTCAGCGTGCCCTCCTTGCAGTTGTAGATGTCACCAGGACATTTGTAGATACCCGTGTTTTTGGCGGTATAGGGCGCGATCTTGGAAGTGGTAAGGTAGAGCAAATTGGTGTTCTCCGCGTTGTTGACGGTGAAATCCAACCAGCCGTCCACCCAACTTTGCCCTAAACCCGTCACGCCCCCGTCATGATTAGGAACCAGGTTGCCTTGATTATCATCGGCGTACATGGTCCAAGCCAAAATAAGCTGCTTTTGGTTGCTCAGGCAAACACTTACCTGGGCTTTGGCTTTGGCCTTGGCCAAGGCGGGCAGGAGGAACGCGGCCAGGATGGCGATGATGGCGATAACGACCAAAAGTTCGATCAGGGTGAAGCCAGTACCAGCACTGCGCCTCCCGCGATGAACTTGACGGGAAACATCAAGTCTTGGGCTTTTGCGTGAGATTAAAGGTTCTAATTTCATAAATCTCATAACTGACTGGTAAAAGCCTACACATTCGGAGGCGGCCTGTCGAGTGTGCGTTTGGGCGCACAGAGTGGAATCAACTCCCACGGCACCGCTCACCCAGGCCGACTTTCAACGACTGGCAGGGTTGGTTGGACTCTCGTTACAGCCTGGCTTCATCTGGCTGCAACGATGGCCAACTCCTGCCTCAAACCGCATAAACCCCTAAACATCAACAAGAAAGGACAAATACAACAATGAAAAACAAAATCATCAACTACATCAGAGCCGGGTACCCAGGGCTCTATCTGGTCTCGCACGAAGAACAACGGGTCGCTCTGGAAATCACCCGCATCGCCCAGGAACTCAAATACAACCTGGTCTTCTGGTCAGTCGTGGATGGCCTCGTTGACACGCAGAAAGGCACCAACAACTCCGCCAACGACCCTCTGGAAGCCTTGATCGCCATACGGGATTTGAAGGAGAAAACCCTGATCCTGCTGCGGGACTTTCACCTCTACCTCCAAGATCCCAATCCTATCCTCATCCGGCAGCTCAAAGACGTGCTCCAAATAGCCAAGACCAAATCGAAGACGCTGATCATCCTGGGTTGCCGTATGGTCTTGCCGCCTGAACTGGAACGTGAACTGACCGTAATTGAATTCGCGCTGCCTGGTAAAGAGGAACTTGGGTCTGTTTTGAGCGGCATCATGGAATCAGCCAACATCAAGAACATGAAAAACGATCAAAGGGAAAAGGTGATCGATGCTGCTTCCGGGCTGACCACTATCGAAGCTGAGAATGCCTTTGCTCTATTTGTGGTCCAAAGCAAGACCATAGATCCTGTCATTGTGGCGAAGGAGAAAGCCCAGGCCGTAAAGAAGAATGGACTCCTGGAGCTGATTGAAACCAAAGAAACCCTGGACTCGATCGGCGGCCTGGATGTGTTAAAAGAATGGCTGCTGAAACGCCGCCATGCATTCAGCCAGAGAGCCATTGAGTACGGCCTGCCTACACCCAAGGGCCTGCTGATTCTTGGAATTGCTGGAACTGGGAAATCGCTAACCGCAAAAGCCACAGCCAAGGTATTCGGTGTGCCATTGCTGAAACTTGATGCAGGCCGGATCTTCGCTGGTCTGGTTGGTCAGTCAGAATCAAACCTGCGGGCCGTCATTCAAACTGCAGAAGCCATTGCCCCCTGCTGCCTCTGGATTGATGAGGTGGAAAAGGGATTCAGCGGCACCAAAAGCTCCAATGCAACTGACGGCGGCACTTCAAGCAGGGTCTTTGGTACATTCCTCGGTTGGATGCAGGACAAAAACGCACAGGTGTTTGTCGTCGCCACAGCAAATGACGTAACCCAACTGCCGCCTGAAATGCTTCGTAAGGGCAGGTTCGATGAGTTGTTTTTTGTGGATCTGCCCAATCAAGCTGAACGTGAAGCCATCTGGGAAATTCAAATAGGGAAACATCGTCGGGCTCCTGCGGACTTTGACCTCGTTCAATTAGCCAAAGCAACAGAAGGCTTGACGGGTAGCGAGATTGAAAACGTGTTCATCGAGGCCCTTTACCTGGCGTTCGATCGGGAGGAGGAGCCTACTGACCCCGACATTGCCCGGGTGCTGACTGAATTTGTACCGCTTTCCAAGTTGATGGCGGAGCAGATTGGGGGGTTGAGGAATTGGGCGAAGGGAAGGGCCAGATTAGCGACATCTCCTGGGGTTGAGAGGGGGCTGAGGAAGATTTTGTGAGCTGGAAAGGGGAATTCGTTGTGGCAATTTCATTGTTTCAACGGATTCCTCCTTTTTTAGCTCACAGCCATTTCCCTAATACCAGAGGAGATGAACCGTCTAGTTTTGCTTATCTGCGCCTTCTAGCCACCGCCTCGGGAGGTGAAGGTTGTCGGGGTAGCCCTCGGAATTCCAAACGAGGATACGGTTCGAGTTTTTTGAGTTCGTGATGAGCCTCTGTTGATCTCCGCGACCGCATAAGCCTGCAAGATCACCAGCCACAAGCTCACTCTCCCCCCCGAGAAAACTACAGAATCGTCTTCCCGAAACGCTTCTTAGGGCAACGAGGTATAACGAGTCAGGTCCGGCCATCTGCTTCGCGCAAACTATGGTGACAAGCCGGTACGGTTTTATTAATCGGGACTTCTTGAACTGCTCGCTCAGGCTTCGCACCCTATAGTCCCATGTGGCGCAGGCTGTCGTCCCCTTCTCGCTTGCAGAACTGGGGCTGGACGGCCACAATAGCAGGGCCTCGGATGAGACGGTGGTCTGCGATAGCGTCCCCTGCTCCGAGCACTGACAGACGATGAATGTGGCCGAACGAGAAATGGCCTGGCGATTAGGTCCAGGGCACCTGAGATCTAGGCGACCGAGTTCGGCTGGCCGATCTGGGCCAACTCAGCCGCACGGCCTGGGCTGCCGGGTTCGCCACGCTCTGGAGCGTTATGCCTGAACTGCGAAAGGACCTCATCACGGAGCGCTGGGTAATCATTGCCACCGAACGGGCGAAGCGGCCGCATGAGTTCACCCAACCTTCGAGCGAATCCGACTCGCCGGTCTGTCCATTCTGTCCGGGTAATGAGAGCCAGACGCCCCCGGAGCTTTGGGCGGCGCGGGGGAGTGGCGGGGCGAATCAACCGGGCTGGAAGGTGCGCGTGATTCCCAACAAGTTCCCGGCGTTGCGCATCGAGGGCGAGATGAACCGCGAGGCCGAGGGTATTTACGACCGCATGAACGGGATTGGCGCGCACGAGGTCATTATTGACACGCCGGAACACAACCAGGCGCTGGAAGAGCAACCCGTTGCAGGCATTGCGCTGGCCCTAACCGCCTGCCAAGAGCGCATGATCGACCTGCAGCGCGACGAGCGGTTCCGCTACATTCTGGCGTTCAAGAACGTGGGGCGCGAGGCAGGTGCTTCGCTCCGCCACTCGCACTACCAATTGATCGCCACTCCGGTGACGCCGTCACGCGTGAAAGCCAAACTCGCCGGCGCCCGCGACTACTATCAGCGTAAAGAGCGCTCCGTGTTTCACGATATCCTGAGGCAGGAACAGCGCGATGGCCGCCGGGTCGTGTTCGAGAACGCCGGTTTTCTCGTGTTCTGTCCGTTCGCGTCCCGATTTCCATTCGAGTTGTGCGTCCTGCCGAAGCGCCAGGCGGCCGACTTTCCTGGCATTAAGCCAGAGGAGAGACTGCAACTGGCCGAGGCGTTGAAGATCACGCTGGGCAAACTCAGTCGGGGTCTGCAACAGCCGCAATACAACCTGATCCTCCAGACGGTGCCCTCGCGGGCGCGCCATCGCCGGAGCGGTTACTGGGATACGATTGACCAGGACTTCCGGTGGCACATCGAGATTCTGCCACGGTTGACGCAGACCGCTGGGTTTGAGTGGGGCACGGGGTTCTACATCAATCCGACGGTGCCCGAGGACAGTGCGGCGTATCTGCGGGAGGTGGCGCTTTGACGCTGGGTGCCCGGCTCGGCTCAACAGAAAAAAGAACCTCTCTTTGCAGGGGCACTTCATGATTCAGGCATATCGTCAGCTTTCACCCAACCTCCAAAAGAAGGTGACCGAGATCCTCAAAGCCCATCCGGATTGTGCGAGAAATGGCACAACCCGGTCAGCGGCACAGATAGAGAAACAGCTCAGGAGTTGCCCGAGGGGTACACGAAGGCAGCGAAAGTGGTGGCGGAGAAACAGGCAGCGTTAGCGGGATACAAGTTGGCGGCTTCAATCCTTATTTCGTCCAGTCCGTTTTCTGGCGCAGGATATGCTTTCAGGCATACCGTGCCGAAAGTTATCTACAAAGCCAGCGAAACCAGACGTGGATTCATCACCGCCATGCTGGCTCCCGTAGATTGCAAGCAGAAGCCCAGGTTCCGGGTCCGCCAAACCCTCTGGGTTCTGACTCTGGCCTTCGGGACGTTGGCCTTGATGCGCTTGCTCCTGGCCCATTAGCCGGAACGGGTGCGGTTCACACCAGCCGCCGTGAGGGATGCCGTGGTTTATGGCCCAATCCAAACCAGCACGATCAGCGCCGGTTTAACCGCCGGAGATGATTCTCAACGAGTGCACGCTCATTGCTTCCGTTCCAACCCTGCTGCCGGATCTGCCAGCGCGAACAGGCGAGCTACTTCTGGAACGCCTTCCGGACGATGGTGTAGGAAACCATCGCCAGGATGAGGCACAGGATAAAATACACTGCCGGACGGTGTTCGGGCCGATACGTGTCACCCTTAAGCCCGTCGAAAAAGGCGGAGACGGACTGTTGACGCTCGGCAAGATTGTTAGGGTCCGATCGCCCGGCGATCCATTCCATCGCGCGCCCCTCCAGTTCCCACAGCCCGCACTCGTATTCCGTGCCGGAAATCAACTTGGCCGCCTCCAGGTATTGCGTCGTGCCCATCACCTCCAGTCCAAGCACCAGTCCTTCCATGCCCACTTTCCATAATGGAAAATCGGGCGAGGAAACCAGGTCCTGTACCCCGACCAAAACCGGCGACAGGCTCATCAGCACCGCCGCCAAGGCATTGCGCCGGATCACTTCCGGATCGCGTTCCAGGACCAGAACGGACCGGTAGAGTCGGCTGAGGTCGCCGGTCAATCCCTCCACCAGCCGCTGGCATTGGTTGTCTTCCAACGCCAGCAGGATGGCGACCTGGCGCGCTTGGCGGGCACAACGCAGGATGTTGGCGGAGTTGAGATCGACCAGCATGACGGCCACGGCTTCATCGAGTTGTTTCACGGCATCGGGCTTCATGATCGGGAGTTCCTTTGGGCAATGGGTTTCTCGGAATGAACCACGCAACCGAACTGGCCGCGATTCCGAGTCACGATCGTTTTCACGACACGAAGTCTTACACCGAATCGTTGGATTCCACAATCCCAGCTCTGCGGCGCACTCCGCACTCTTGTCCCCTCTGCGGCCCCGGGCCACAAACCCAGCAGGCCAGCTCTTGCGATGGGCGGGGTTGGGACGAGGCCCATCTGTTGGCTTTCCGTTGAATTACGGACACAGGCATCCGTAATCTTCCTAATTGAACCCTAACACCCAGTGCAGCAACGATGCTTGATGAATGAGGTAGCTTAACGAAGGGCACCTTATCTTTGCGGCTATGTCTGAGGAAACGAAAGAGCAGCTCTCGGACAACGATTTGCTCAGGAAGTCTTTGCTTTACCGGCAGTTTCAGGCCGAACGCGAAGAAGTCTTGAAACACAAATGGATCGAGTCCGAAAAAGCCGGCCATGACATTGGGCTTGAACGAGCAACGACCGACTGGATCCTCAAACATCGGTCCCAATGGTTAAAGGCCAAATGATGGCCGCCCGGAGCGAAGTTTGCACAGTTCTGAGGCAGCTTTCTCCTGAATTGCACCTGCGAAATCTCTAGTGGGCCGGCATTTGCTACCGGCTTGGGACGAGAGCTATGGATCACGCGCACAAAGTTGACGTGCTGCTGGCTCATGAAGTGGATGTCAGCAAAGCCACCGCCTTCTTGCTGCATAAACTGGACTGCGACCATTGGTATGTGGCCTGTCACCATGAGAATCTGTTCGTGTATCACTTGACCAAGGGTGCCGAGGACCGATATGCGGTCTCCTTTCAATGCACGCCGCCGGTAGAAAAGGGGGTTTATCACGGCAGCAGGGCATGGTCGCTCTCGATCATTCCGTTGCACGGCGTCGAGGCCCTGCCTGAATCCAAAGAGAATGCGATCAAAGCCGGACTTGCAGAATTGAGATAGAAGTTATCTGTGGCTTGCGGCGGATTCACTCAGATCAAGAAAGATCGCAGGGAACAGGGCAGACGCGTCGGGATTCACGGATTGCTCTGGCCTCTGTCATCTGCGAATTGGGTCACGAGCGGTTCACATTTCCCCAAGCTCCTTCCACAACGGCTCAAGGTCAGGATCGTTTAGCGCCATCAGCTTGACTTTATTGGTGCCGGCCAGATCGATTGCCCTCTTCAACCAGTGCCGCGCTTCCCTCAGATTTCCAAGCTGACACGCATAACAGGCCAGGTTGTAGCGGATGACGTATTCCTTTGGGAATTCATCCACGACCGGCAGCAACACGTTCCAGGCTTCCCGTGGGCGCTTCAGTTCGTGCAGTGAATAGGCGTGGTGAATGAATCCAAAAGGGTTGTCAGGAGCAAACTCGGAGATGGCTTTGGCGATTTCTGCCGCGTATTCCCACTTCTTGGCCGCAGCGTAAATCTGCCAACGAACTTCCAGAACCGAGGGATGGCCACGCATTTGGGCAGTGATCTCATCAAGTTCCCTGCTGGCCTCAACGCAGTTCCCTAGCTCGAACCAGCCTTGAGCAGCTTCCAGGTGGCGCTGATCCTGAAGCTCTAGGGATTTCATGGATTTCCCTGCTTTGGATTCTCACCCTTCATACGGAACAAGCCCACAGGAGTCGATCAGCCATAGAAGTCGGCCTCCCGTTCGCCGCCACGGGGCAGCGGATTGAAACTGGCTCAGCCGTTGGACTGGTTACCTGTGTGCAGCTCCATGAGCTGCCAGATGGTTGTTATGCGCCTCTTGCGCATGCGAGACTTGCACCGGCGTCGGGCCTTGATGAGGCGCGCGGCTTGCCTCCACTTCGACTCTCGAAGGTTGTGCCTTGATTCCGCCTTTACCGTTGAACGCGTGATTCGGACCCTTGACAACCCGAACCACCGAGTGGTCCTCGTAAGTATTGTGCACGTTGTTGCGGTCCACGTTCGAGATCACCGTGTTATGGCGGAACACGCTCCCCTCCCATCGTCCGCCGGTGAAGCCTGAGCCGAAGTAGCCGTTGCCGTAATTGATGCCGCCGTAGAAGCCGACTTGCGGGCCCCAATACCCTTCGTGCCAGAGGTACTTGCCACTGGCGAAGCCCCAATAACCGGGCGTCCAGAGGAATCCCACGCGGGGGGGGAGAACCCAGGCACCTGGCACCCAGTAGTAGCCATAATCACCGTATTGATAATAGCCAGGCGTCCAAATGTACCCGTCGCCAGGACAGGGAGGCTGATCGAAGACCGCGATAGCCGGCGGTGCGATGTTCACCGAAATCAGGACTCCGGCGAAGGCTTGCGATCCGAAGAGAACGGCCAGCACCAGAACCATTGTGAGCTTGTTTTTCATCTTTAGTATTCTCCCTTCCAGTCTGCTTGAGATGAGACCAGACAAATCAATGTCGCCCGGTTTTGCACAATGTCAAATTCGCCGAAGGATTATTGTCTCCAGGCTCAGCCCTTACTTTTGCTCTTCCGCGTGCCCGTGGTTTTGGTAGCCGGACCCGGCGTCGCCCTTCTGGGTTACCTCAGCGTACAGCAGGTCGATCCAGACTTCAGTTTTGATAAATCCTTTGCCCAACTCCTCATACTTGGCCAGCAAATGGTCCTGCTTCATTTGCTCGGCGCTCTTGCCCTGGTCGGCGGCTTGCGCCACCAGCGCCCGTGTCTCCTTCAGCATTTGGACAAATTTACGCACATCGGCCGGCGTGGAAAGCGGGCCATGCCCGGGGATGATCTTCGCATCCGGTGGAGTCATGCTGAGGACCTTCTCGACCCCGGCAATCATGCCACTGACGCTCCCGCCGCTCCGCACATCAACGAACGGAAAACCATACGTGACGAAATCGTCCCCCATATGAACCACATTCGACTGCGGGAAGAAGATGACACTGTCCCCATCAGTGTGGCCGTGGGGAAAGTGAATCGCCCGGATGTCCTCGCCATTGAGGTGGACCGTGGCGCTGTCATTGAAAGTGATCACCGGCAGGGCCTCTTTGGACGCCGGTTTGACCTCGGTTCCGGCAACCATGCCGCCCTCTTTCAGACGTTTGCGCACGTTCTCCTGGGCGATGATGGGGGCTTCCGAACTGAACTGGGCGTTGCCCCCGGTATGGTCCCCATGAAAATGGGTGTTGATCACGAACTTAATCGGCTTGTCCGTGATGCCTTTGACGGCCTCCCGGATCTTGGGCGCCAGCGGCGCAAACTGGTCATCGACGAGCACGACTCCGTCCTCGCCTACAGACACCCCGATATTCCCCCCAGCGCCCTCCAGCATATAAACAGTTCCGGCCACCTTGGTCACCTTGATCTGCACCTTGCTGAAGTCCTGCTGGGCAGCGGCAACACCAGCCGCGAGGAGCAAACTGACGGGGAGGAGCTTCAGCGTTAACGGTGGGCACTTGGTTTGAGCAAGGCGTTTCATCCAGATCCTGATTCGCACAAACATAGATGCAGATCATTTAGCTCATCTTCGAGATTTGTCGAGTACGCGACGCAGTTTGACGCTGGCCCAGCACCGGGTCACACTGCGCTGGTTAGCTCTCCTCCACTGCGGACGCGGAGAACCACCATCACCCCAAACGGGCTTCACCGACGACAAAAGAGGCGAAGGAACTGAATCCTCCGCCTCCAGAACAACACAACCGCCCTCGATTATTTGCTGCCCAGGATTGCGTCTTTGGCGGCCTTGGCGACGCGGAATTTGACCACCCGTTTTGCAGCGATTTTGATGGTCTCGCCGGTTGCAGGATTTCGACCCATGCGAGCTTTGCGATTGACGAGAACAATCTTGCCCAGTCCAGGAATCGTGAAGGAGTTCTTCGCATTTTTATATGCCAATGCGACCAGAGCTTCCAAGGTTTGCACGGCCTGTTTTTTGGTTAGGCCGACGGTTTCTGCGATGGAGGCGGTAATTTGTGATTTGGTTAATGCTTTTGCCATATTTGTTTCGAGGATGGATAGCGGCAGAACCCAATGAAAGCAAGGGGAAGCTTGCGTTTTCACCGGCAGCAATTTGATCGTTCTTGTGCGGGATTGTGGCAGGGAGGGGTGGCCATCCGTTGCGTACCTTAAAAAAGATTGTTGGAGCTGATGACGAAGAGTCTATGGCAATGGCGCAACTGAAACTGAAAATTGACAGGATCGCTCCGAGGCTGTTTCATCCCAGCGCCGAAATGCCTAAAATAATCAAAAATGAGTTCACGGGTTTGCCGGTTTCTCCACAACGCATATACCAGTTACGAATGAAGCGGGATGGGCGGTGCGTTATCTGTGGGGAGCCGAGGGTGGGATCGTCTTTTTGTTTAAAGCACATGGTCAAGCGCCGGGAGAGAGCGAGGAGACTGATTGGAGCAACAAGCCGTTTAAAGGGAGCGCGCAGTTACAGGATGGCGCAAGAACTGAAACTGGCCCGGCTACAGCATTTGAAGAAGTGACCAGGCCAATCCAAATGCTCAGTCGTCTCCGTGCTCTTTTTTTTACCTGGGAGCGCCGGTGCTGGTATTGAGAATTTGGTCCAACTTGCGTGTCCTGGTCTCGGTTTGGTTCTTCCCGACAGCTTTGAACGGCCTTGAACGCTAATGAAAACTGAGGGGTGGGGAAATGGTGGTGCGGTCGGAATTCAGGGGCTCACCGCTTCAAAATTTCTTCCTCAGTTGCCCCAGGACGCGTTTTTATTGTGCGGGTGGTATGCTGAGACCCCCCCAGAAACGGATGCCGGATCTTCAAATGAGCCGGGTGGTTTTGGGGTTGGCGTTGAAGGCGGGTGGTGCGGGTGGATTGAAGGTGGATTCAAGCCGTGGGGAAGAGGCTGAACGAAGACGTCGCAGCCTAAGGAGAACTCATGCAGGGGTGGTCCTTGGCGGCTTTCCAGAGAACCATTTCGAGACTACAAAACATCGCGAAACATCGGTGAATCTCCCTGTCTCTGTTGTTAGTTGTGTTGTTAGTTTTGCTCTCATACCTCAACGAAACCCTTGCAAACATTGAATGGTGCGCATAGCAGGACTTGAACCTGCACGGATTACTCCACTACCACCTCAAAGTAGCGCGTCTGCCAATTCCGCCATATGCGCGAGACTAGTCCGTTCATCATGAACGGGTCAGCAGTCAGCCAACACGCCGTAAAATCAGGTTTTTCTGTTTACTTGTCAACTTCTTCCTTCCCCATCAAGGAGTTAATGAAAATCGGCTGCGCTGACAGGAAATGACAGGAAAATGCTCGATCTCGGCGTACCTACCGCCGCATGATCCGGCGTGAGCGGCAACAAATTAAGCACCACCCCCACGGCGGAGCGGCCCTACGTTTCCAAGTCAAAATTCCTCTGGGGCAGCCAGTGCAAGAAACTCCTTTGGTACGCTTACAACGCCAAGGACCAGATTCCTGAGCCTGATGCTGCCACGCAGGCCATCTTCGATCAGGGCCATGAGGTCGGCGAACTGGCCAAAGCCCTTTACCCCGGCGGCATCGAGGTCAGCGTGGACGGAACCGACTTCGAGCAGGTGCTCCAAAAATCGCTGGAGGCCGCCAAGGCGAGGAAGCCGCTGTTCGAGGCTGGCTTTATGTACAACGGCGGGTTGGCCCGCGTGGACATCCTCAACCCGGTCGGCAAGAACGAGTGGGACATCATCGAGGTCAAATCCAGCACCGAGGTCAAGGACGTGAACCTGCTCGACCTCGCCTTTCAGGCGTTCGTTTACAGTGGCGCGGGCCTGAACATCCGCCGCTGCTGCCTGATGCACGTCAACCGCGATTACGTCCGGCGCGGCCCGGTCGATCCGAAGAAGTTCTTCAAGGTCAAGGATGTCACCAAGGACGTATCCGGCCTCAGCCGGGAGATCGAGCCGCAACTGGAGGCCATGTTCGCCACGATCCGGCGCAAGCAGGAACCGGACATCAAGATCGGCCCTCACTGCTCCGACCCGTATCCCTGCCCATTACAGGACCAATGCTGGGCCTTCCTGCCAGTGGACAGCGTGTTCGACCTGTACTACGGCGGGAGGAAGTGCTGGCGTTTACTTCAAGATGGCGTCGTCAACCTGAAAGACATCCCTGACCACGTTGACCTGACTGACCGGCAGGCGATCCAGCGCAAG